>Ga0105103_10001081_pt1 | contig 15387 bp, 14 predicted proteins | sample PPLLaktember2015_2_FD_79107 | JGI IMG/M metagenome (GOLD analysis project Ga0105103, IMG submission 79107) | Freshwater sediment microbial communities from Prairie Pothole Lake near Jamestown, North Dakota, USA - PPLs Lake P7 Core (6) Depth... | ecosystem: Environmental > Aquatic > Freshwater >...
CGACCAGGAGGGTGATGGAGCCGAGCGCCGCGACTGGCGACTCGGGCAGCTGAAAGACGGAGCCCTCCATCAGCGCTTGTCGCCGTCGTACTTCGAGGGGCACTTGGCGCTGATGCCGGTGTCGCCGTCGACGGCGTACATGACCAGCTTGTCCCCCTCACGGGTGAGGCGTCCAGTCACCACCGTCTCGGCCAGATCCTTGAAGGTGTCGGGCACCACGCCGTTGTAGGTGGCGTGCACCACGTGTCCGTTGCTCTGCACCTGGAACTTGTACTCCAGGCTGTTCTTCCGCTTCATGATGGAGTCGGGAACGACATAGCCGTGCAACTGCAGCTTCTTCCCGTACCACTCGTTCGGCTGCGTCATCACTTCGTCGACGTGCTTGTAGTACTCGGTGGCCTCGCCCATCGTGGAGTACAGCAGCCCGCCGAATGACAGGGCGAGAACGAGGCTCGTGAGACCGACCTTGATGGCTTTGTGCTTCATGGTGTGGACCCGAAGGCTCCTCGTCCCTCAGGATAGCGCATCAGCAGACCACAAACCAGCGAGACCGGGAGACCGACGACATTCGTGTACGACCCCTCGACACGGGCCACGAATCGCGAAATGCGGCCCTGAATCCCATAGGCGCCGGCCTTGTCCCGCCACTCATCGGTCTCGATGTACCACGCGATGTCTTCGGATGTCATCGGGGCAAACCAGACGGCCGTCGACGCCACCGCGACGGCCGGCTCTGCCGGCCCCACCAACGCCACGCCGGTCAGCACCTGATGCGCCCGGCCAGCGAGTTGTTCCAGCATCTCGCGAGCCTCGGCCGCATCCGCTGGCTTGGCGAGGATGCAGCCGCCGACGACCACGGTCGTGTCGGCGCCCAGCACCAGCGCGGCGGGTACGGATCCGTGCGGACTCCTGGGGGCGGGGGCGGCGTATCGCTCCACCACGGCCCGTGCCTTTTCCAGGGCCAGGCGCTGGACGTAGGCTTCAGGCGCCTCGTCCTTGATGGGGGTCTCGTCGACATCGGCGGCCTGGACCTCGAACCGGATGCCGGCGGCGGTCAGCAACTGGGCACGCCGCGGGGAGGCAGAGGCGAGGATGAGCATCGGACCAAAGTATCCGTTATCCTCAAGACGTGACGTCGGCGCACAACATCATCCCCAGCATCCTCGTCCAGATCATCCGGCCCGCGCCGATGTGCGCCGAGAAGGTCGAGTTCGCCTGGCGAACCTCCGTCGGGCCAGGGCTTGGCCGTGTCACCAGCGCCCGCATCGACGATCAGCGCACGCTCATCGTCACGGCGCAGGGGCCGCAGTGGAAGCGGGAAGTGGAGCGGTCATTCGCACTCATACGTTCGCGGCTCGACGCGCTCCTCGGGCCTGACGCGTTCATCAAGGTGGAGATCACTCATGGCTGAAGCGGTTATCGTCAGCGCGGTCCGGCTGCCAACCGGCAAGTTCCTCGGCACGCTCAAGGATTTCGCCGCACCTGCACTGGGCGCGATGGTCGTCCGTGAAGCGGTGCAGCGGGCAGGTATCGATCCGGCACTCGTCGACGAATGCATCATGGGCAACGTCGTCTCGGGCGGCGAAGGCCAGGCCCCTGCGCGACAGGCGGCCCTCAAGGGCGGCCTGTCCGAACACGTGGCGGCCCTCACCATCAACAAGGTCTGCGGCTCCGGCCTCAAGGCCGTGATGCTCGCGCAGCAGGGCATCCTGACCGGCGACATCGAGATCGCGGTGGCCGGCGGGATGGAGTCGATGAGCAGCGCGCCGTATCTGCTCCCGCGCGTCCGCGAGGGACTGCGCATGGGCCACGGGCAGGTCATCGACTCGATGATCCACGACGGCCTGTGGTGCCCGTTCGAGAACTGGCACATGGGGAACGCCGGCGAGACCGTGGCCGACGCCTTCAAGGTGACGCGCGACGAGCAGGATCAGTTCTCGGTCGAGAGTCATCAGAAGGCGGCGGCCGCGCAGGCCGCCGGCGCCTTCAAGGCCGAGATGTTCCCGGTGTCGATCCCGCAGAAGAAGGGCGACCCGGTGGTGTTCGATCGCGACGAGTCGGTGCGCGCCGACACGACGGCCGAGACGCTGCGGGCGCTGAAGCCGGCGTTCAAGAAAGACGGCTCGGTGACGGCGGGCAACGCGCCTCCCGTGAACGACGGCGCGGCGGCGCTGGTGGTGATGAGCGCGGATCGCGCCAAGGCGCTGGGCGTCACGCCGATGGCCCGGGTCGTGGCGCAGGCCACGAGCGGCCTCGCGCCGAAGATGCTGCTGATGACGCCGGTCGAAGCCACGCGCAAGGTGCTGAAGAAGGCCGGCTGGTCGATGAACGACGTCGACCTGCTCGAGCTCAACGAGGCCTTCGCGGTGCAGGCGGTGGCGGTGATGCGCGAGTTGGGCGTGGATCCGGCGCGCGTCAACGTCAACGGCGGCGCGGTGGCGCTCGGTCACCCGATCGGCGCATCCGGCGCGCGCATCCTGACGACGCTGCTCTTCGCGCTGAAGGCGCGGGGCGGCAAGCGCGGCGTGGCGACGCTGTGCCTCGGCGGAGGCAACGGCGTGGCGCTGGCCGTCGAGATGATCTAGGCGGCGCCTTCGGCGTCGTAGGGAAGGCCAGGCGCGGCTTCGCCGCGTAGGGGCGGCGCCTCACGACGCCGTAGGAAAGAGAAAGGCCGCGCTTCGCGCGGTAGGCGGCGCCATGCGGCGCCGGAGGATCGCGTCACGCTGTCCCTTCCTACCCGCGCGGCGGCGCGGGCCTTCCCCTCCTACCGAACAAAGTGAGGCCTTTACGGCGCCGAAGGCGCCGCCTCACGGCGCCGTAGGGCAGAGAAAGGCCGCGCTTCGCGCGGTAGGCGGCGCCTTCGGCGCCGTAGGGTCGCGTCACGCTGTCCTTCCTGCCCGCGCGGCCGCGCGGGCCTTCCCCTCCTACCGAACGCAGTGAGGCCCTAAACGCCGGCGTCAGCCGGCGCCCAGAATCCCTACCGAACGAAGTGAGGCCTTTACGCCGCCGAAAGGCGTGCGCCTCACGGCGCCGTAGGAAAGAGAAAGGCCGCGCTTCGCGCGGTAGGCGGCGCCATGCGGCGTCGGAGGATCGCGTCACGCTGTCCCTTCCTACCCGCGCGGCAGCGCGGGCCTTCCCCTCCTACCGAACAAAGTGAGGCCTTTACGGCGCCGAAGGCGCCGCCTCTTCTCCTACCGCGCGAGAGCGCGGCCCTTACGCCGCCGAAGGCGGCGCCTGACTTCCCTACCGTGCGTCAGCACGGCCCTTCGCGCGGCGTCCCCACGCCGCGAGCGCAGCGAGCGGTCCGAGCAACGCCGCCTCTTTGACCACCGCCCACAGGTTGTGGGACCAGAAGTTCGGCAAGTAGGTGCGTCGCGAGATCGCGTCGAACATGAACGCGTCGGCGAAGTAGAACGTGTTCGAGAGCGGCCACAGCGCCATCACTCCCAGCGGCGGCGTGGTGTCGGACCCCAGCCAGTCGAACAGCACGTGCGAAGTCCAGGCCAACCCGACGATCGCGGCGAGACGGACGGCCCGTCCTCTGGTCCAGAGCAGCACCGCCAACGCCGCCAGCACGGCCGCACCCAGGCTGTGGGTCTCCATGTTGTGACGGCCCCACAGGAAGTCCAAGTCCGGCGCGACCGCGGCCGCAGATGCCAGCAGCAGTGTCCGGTTCGAGGCCAGCGCCCAAAGGCCCCCCGTTGGGGGCGATCGTCTCTCATCGCCGAGGAGGCCGACAATCACGCCTCCCAGCGCGTGGCCCAGTGGACTTGGCATCCCTTCACCGTACGCAGAAGCCGCCTGTCGGGTCAAACCGCGGGGACGCAGCCGTTGCGCAGTGGTGCCGGAGGGGCGAAAGTGCCGGTTCCTCGCAACTTATTGATAACGAACCCTTAGGCCTGTTGGCCTATACGTATTTTCGCTTGACTTTCGCTTGGCCCGTTTCTAGGATCACTCTCGGCCGGAGGAAACCAACTTACATGGCAATCGACGAAAAACAGGAACGCATCAAGGCCCTCGACGTAGCCGTCGGCCAGATCGAAAAGCAGTTCGGCAAGGGCGCCATCATGCGCCTGGGGCAGCGGAACACCCTCTCCCCCGTCGAGTCCATCTCGACCGGCGCCATCAGCATCGACTACGCGCTCGGCATCGGCGGACTCCCGCGCGGTCGCGTCACCGAGATCTTCGGGCCCGAATCATCGGGCAAGACAACCCTCGCCCTGCAGGTCATCGCCGAGGCCCAGAAGGCCGGCGGCCTGGCGGCGTTCGTCGACGCGGAACACGCGCTCGACGCGGAGTACGCCCGCAAGCTTGGCGTGCAGATCGACGACCTGCTCGTCTCGCAGCCCGACAACGGCGAGCAGGCGCTCGAGATCGTCGAAGTCCTGATCCGCTCCGGCAGCGTCGACGTCGTCGTCGTCGACTCGGTGGCCGCGCTCGTGCCCCGCGCCGAAATCGAAGGCGAAATGGGAGAAGCCCAGATGGGCCTGCAGGCGCGCCTCATGTCGCAGGCGCTCCGCAAGCTCACCGGCGCCATCTCGAAGTCGAAGACGGTGCTCATCTTCATCAACCAGCTCCGCGAGAAGATCGGCGTCATGTTCGGCAACCCCGAAACCACCACGGGCGGCCGCGCGCTGAAGTTCTACTCGTCGGTCCGCATCGACATCCGGCGCATCGGCGCCATCAAGGACGGCGACGTGGTCGTCGGCGGGCGCACCAGGGTCAAGGTCGTCAAGAACAAGATGGCCCCGCCCTTCCGCGAAGCCGAGTTCGACATCGTCTACGGCGAGGGCGTGTCGCGCGAGGGCGACCTCCTCGACCTGGCGGTCGAGAAGAAGATCGTCGAGAAGAGCGGCGCCTGGTTCGCCTACGGCGGCGAGCGCCTCGGTCAGGGCCGCGAGAACGTCAAGGCGTTCCTCAAGGAGCATCCCGAGATGCGGGACGCCATCGACGAGAAGGTGCGCCGCGAGCTCGGCATGACCCGCGAAGTCGAAGCCGTCGGCGTGTAACACGCCGCCTCCCTGTTCGCCCGTCAGGCATGGCCTGGCGGGCGACCAGCCGCGCCTGCCAGCCTCGGAGCGATCATCTGATAGGTTTCGTGTCCCGTGGATCTTTCCCTCTTCACCCTCATCAACGGCGGTCACGCCCCCTGGGGCGACGACCTCATGCTGCTCGCGAGCGCACTCGGGCGCGGCGGGTTCGTGTGGATCTCGGTCGCGCTGATCGCTTCGGTATTCCCACGCTATCGGATGGCGGCGTGGCGCGTGATCCTGTCAATCGGCCTCACCTTCCTGATGGTGGACGGCGTCATCAAACCGAATATCGATCGCGATCGCCCGTTCGAGACGTGGGCGGACGCGCGGCTGATCGACACACGGCCGCTGACGGGATCGTTCCCCTCGGGGCATGCGGCGTCGGCGGTGGCCGGGGCGCTCTCGGTCGGCCGCCTCTTTCCTGTCGCGCGCGTGGTGTGGTGGCCGCTCGCCGCGGCGATCGCGGTGTCGCGCATCTACGTCGGCGCGCACTGGCCCAGTGACGTCCTTGCGGGCGCCCTCACTGGATGGGCCATGGCGTGGTTCGTGCTGGGGGGACGGCGAATCGTGCAGCCCTCGCCCATCCGGGCCGGCGCACCTGCCGTGACCCGCGACTCCGCGCCGCCCTCTGGCGCTACCGCGACGCCTTAGCGGAACGGGCGGGCCGCCGACGCGAGGTCGCGGTCGTTTTCACATCCCGCTGGCGGCGCACGTAATCCTGCAGTTGGCGGGTCGCCACCTCGAACGCCTCTCGCACCGCCACTTTCGCGTACCTGTGGCCGGCATCGGGCTCATCCTGTTTGCGTGTCTTCTCCACCTCCTTGGCGCGGAGCTCGGGACGCAGGCTCGCGTCGTGCGTGACCACGATGCGCTCCCCCGGCACCGAGACCTCGATGCGGACGCGCCAGCGCTGGCCGTCGCGGTGGTGCCGATCCGCGAGATCCACGAGCACGTGTGCCCCGATGACCGACGGAATCAGGGCCTCGAGCTTGGCCAGCCGCTTCCGGATGTCGGCCTCGAGAGCGGCCGACGAGCGGATGCGACGGAAGGTGACGGTCGGTTCCATTTGCATGAGGACCTCCAGCGCGCGGGGACGGGGGTCGGCTCGCGACCCCGAGAATCCGGCAAGTGATGAGTTCGAGAGCAAGCGCCGTGCCTTTCCCGTCCCGACGATTGGCGCACCGTTCACCCTGCTCTGCCGCGTTTCGTCGCCGGTATTCCGGCAGATCTGGCTGGCATCTCTCGTGCAACCATCTCACGAGGGAGGACGTATGGCGTTCACGCTGACGAGCCCGGCTTTTGGTGATCGGCAGGCCATTCCAATCCGCTACACCTGCGACGGCGAGAACATCTCGCCCGCACTCCACTGGATCGAGCCACCGGCGGGCACGGCGATGTTCGCGCTGGTCATGGATGATCCGGACGCGCCCTCCGGGACATTCACGCATTGGCTGCTCAGCGACATTCCCGTGAGCCGGACAACGATGCAGGAGGGGATCCGGACCGGCATCGGCACCGCAGGCACCAACGACTTCGGTCGCTCCGGGTACGGCGGCCCCTGCCCTCCGAAGGGCCACGGACCGCATCACTACGGCTTTCACCTTCACGCACTGGGCCGCGCGCTGACGCTCGCGGCCGGCTTCACGCGCGAGGAGATGGACGCCGCCCTCCGCGGGCACGTGCTGGCCACGGCTCGGCTGACGGCCACCTACGAGCGCGGTTCGAAGCACCGTAAATGATCGTGTTATACTTCCGCTTCTCCACCGACGGCCAGGTAGCTCAGTTGGTAGAGCACGTGACTGAAAATCACGGTGTCGGGGGTTCGATTCCCTCCCTGGCCACCAGCCGCCCAATCATCCACACAATTCGCTCGGGCGGCCCCGCTCTTCTCGGGGCCAGGATCCCAATCGAACGTCTCGGTCGGCGGCCGCGCGCCTGCTCAGCTTGACCGCCGGTCGCGGCTTGGCATCTAGTGTGGGTCGGGTTGCCCAGGCATTGATCATCCTCGTCCCCCGAGGTTTTCACACGTGCTGATCCTGATCGTCGACGATCACGCGGACTCCGGTCTGCTGATGTCGGAATTCTTCGAGTACCACGGGTTCCGCACGTCACGCGCGGAGAACGGCGAACAGGCCCTCCGGCAGGCGTTGGCCAACCCGCCCGATCTCATCCTGCTCGACCTGGAAATGCCCGTCATGAGCGGCGAAGGGTTTCGCCAGCGGCAGCTCGGTGAACCCAGCCTCGCCGATGTGCCTGTCCTCTGCGTGTCCGGCCGCTACGATGCGCGGGATCGTGCCGAGCGGCTTGGGTTGCCGTGTTTCGTCAAGCCCGTTCCCCTCGACATCCTCCTCGCGGCGGTGCAGCGTCTGCAGCCCCGGCCCGCGAAGGTGCTCGACATCCACACCTCCTGAAAGACTGGCTGCACAGATTCGCTGAACCGCCACCGTAAGGGGCTTGACCGCTCCGGCGCTTTGGCGTCATCGTGGCCCTGCACAGCCGGTTGTGCCGCAGGCGCTGGCGATATGAACGCAAAGGCATCGCGTCCGTGGGCGCGCTACACCGTGGCGATCGCGCTGGTGGCCGCCGCGACGATCGCGCGCGCCATCGTGGATCCGGTCCTCGCCGCGACGGCGCCCTTCGCCTTCCACTTCGTCGCCGTCATCATCGTGGCCTGGGTGGCCGGCCTCGGCGCCGGTGTCGCCGCCGCCTTCGTCAGCGCGCTGATCGTCGACTTCCTGTTCATGGAACCACGGTTCTCCCTGATGCCGGGCGGACCGATCAACGTCGGCGCGGCGGTGATCTTCATCGCACTCGCGTCGGCAATGGCCTGGCAGATCAGCCGCAGGCGCACGGCCGAACGTGTCCTCCTCGAAAGCCGGGACGCCTTGCAGGAGCGCGCCGAACGACTGGCGCTGCACGCGACACTGCTGAACCACGCGCACGATGCCATCCTCGTCCGCGACGCCCAGCAGCAGATCACGGCATGGAACCGGGAGGCCGAGACGCTGTACGGCTGGAGCGCCAGCGAGGCCGAGGGACGCAACCTGCACCAGCTCCTCGACATCGACGCCGACACACAGCAGGCGATGCGGGCGGCTCTGGGAACGGTCGGCACGTGGAGCGGCACGATCCGGCATCGCCGTAAGGATGGATCTCGCGTGCTGTGCGAAAGCCGTCAGGCCGTCGTCGAGTCGGGCGCCGTGCTGGAAGTGAACCGCGACATCACCGAGCGGGTCCGCGCCGAGGAAGCGCTGCGCACCAACGAGCGGACGCTGACGGCGCTGATGGATGCCGCCACCGAGTCGATCTGGCTGCTCGATCGGGAACACGTGCTCGCCGCCAACGCGACGGCGGCGGCGCGGCTCGGCAAGACCGTCGACGAGGTCCGGGGCACGCCGTGGCAGGCGCTGCTCCCGCCGGCGCTGGCCAGGGCGCGCGCCGCTCGAATGGAGGACGTCTTCGTCACCGGCCGGCCGGTGCAGTTCGAGGACGAACGCGCGGGCATGTTCTTCGAGCACACGTTCTACCCCGCCTTCGATGCCGATGGTTCGGTTGCGGCGGTCGCGGCGTTCAGCCGTGATGTCACCGGACATCGGCGTGCCGAGACGGCGGTACGTGAGCTGTCGCAACGTCTGACCTACCACGTCAGCCACTCCCCGCTCGCCGTCATCGAGTTCGGCCCCGACATGCGCGTCACCCAGTGGACGGGCGAGGCGGAGCGCGTGTTCGGGTGGACCGCCGAGGAGGTCGTCGGCAAGCGCATCAACGAGTTCCCGTGGGTCCACGAGGACGACGTCGCCCACGTCAACGAAGTATCGCGCGACCTCCGAACCGGCGCCAACGCGCGGCGCATCTCGGCGAACCGCAACCGCCGGAAGGACGGCTCGGTCGTCTTCTGCGAGTGGTACAACTCGTCGCTCGTCGACGCCTCGGGCCGGCTGCAATCGATCCTCTCGCTGGTGCTCGATGTCACGGAACGCACTCGTCTGGAGGAGCAGCTCCGGGCGCAAGCACAGGTGCTGGCGACCACCAACCGCGTGAAGGACGAGTTCCTCGCCACCTTGTCCCACGAGCTGCGGACCCCGCTGCACGCGATCCTCGGCTGGTCGCAGCTGCTCGCCGCCAGTCCGCAGGGGACCGACTCGCTCCGTCGAGGCCTCTCCGCCATCAGCCGGAACGCCCAGGTTCAGGCCCAGCTGGTGGAGGAGCTGCTCGATGTCAGCCGCATCGTGACCGGCACCTTCCGATTGAACATGGAAGTGGTGCAGGTCCGCGAGATCGCCGACCACGCACTCGAGGCGGTGCGCCCGGCCGCCGACGCCAAACAGCTTCGCATCCGCCTGCAGGTCGATCCCGGCGTGACGCTGCACGCCGACGCCGTTCGTCTGCAGCAGGTGGTGTGGAACCTGCTGTCCAACGCGGTCAAGTTCACGCCCGCGGGCGGCACGGTCACGATCTCGGCGCATCGCTCGGACACGGAGGTGGAGATCACGGTCGGCGACTCGGGGGTCGGCATCGATCGCGATTTCCTGCCGCATGTGTTCGATCGCTTCAGCCAGGCGGACAGCTCGCTGACGCGCGCGCACGGCGGCCTCGGCCTGGGCCTGGCCATCGTCCGGCACATCGTCGAACTTCATGGCGGCACGGTCTCCGCCGCGAGCGCGGGGGAAGGGCGGGGATCGCTGTTCACGGTGAAACTGCCGCTCGGCTCCCCGGTGGCGCTCGACCCGGATCACGACCCTCTGGGTTCGGGCACCGTTCCGGCGTGAACCCATCCCCGCATGCCGGGCCGCCAACCCGCCGGCCTCCGCGCGTCACCAGCGGCGACCGCGTGCTAGCATGCCGGCGTACTGTCCCAGAGGATTCGCGATGCTCAACGCACGTCCCTCGGCAGGCCTCTTGCTCGGCCTTGCCGTCGCCCTCCTGCCACTCTCCGACGCCCGCACCGTAGACGCCCAGGCGGACGCCACGCGCATGCTGCGATCGCCCACCGTCAGCGCCTCACATGTGGCGTTCGCCTACGCCAACAACATCTGGGTGGTGGAGCGCACCGGCGGCACCGCGCGACGGCTGACGAGCTTCCAGGGCCAGACCACGAACCCGAAGTTCTCACCGGACGGCCGCACCATTGCCTTCAGCGGCGAGTACGGCGGCAACGTTGACGTGTATGTGGTGCCCACCGACGGCGGCGAACCGACGCGCCTCACCTGGCATCCGGTCCCGGACCAGGTGCAGGGCTGGACGCCGGATGGCAGGAACGTCCTGTTCGCCTCGACCCGTGCGACCGCGGCGCCGAACGCCACCCCGCGCTTCTGGACCGTGCCCGCCGCGGGCGGCCCCGAGGAAGCCTTGCCGCTGCCGCGCGCGTTCCAGGGCAAGATCTCGGCCGATGGCCGACGCATCGCTTACCGGATGAACACGTCGTGGGACGAGGAGCGGCGTAACTACCGCGGCGGGCAGAACCGGCCCGTGTGGATCGCGGATCTCAAGACATTCGACGTCGTCACGCCGCCGTGGAGCGACTCGAAAGACGTCGACCCGGTGTGGCTGGGCGACATCGTCTATTTCATCTCGGATCGCGACGGCGTCGGCAATGTCTGGTCCTACAACGCCGCCACCAAGGCGCTCGCCCAGCAGACCAAGTTCACCGACTTCGATGTCAAGGCGCTCGACGCCGGCGGCGGCCTCGTGGTGTTCGAACAGGGTGGCTGGATCCACTCGCTCGATCCGAAATCCGGACAGAGCCAGATGCTGCGGATCAGGGCGGCCGGCGACTTTCCCTGGATGATGCCGCGCTTCGAGGACGTCACCACCCGCATGGCCAGCCTCGGCCTGTCGGCCACCGGTAAACGCGTCGTGGTCGAGGCGCGCGGCGAGATCTTCACCGTGCCGGCCGAGAAGGGCGACGTCCGCAACATCACCAACTCCAGCGGGTCGGCCGAGCGGCAGCCAGCCTGGTCCCCGGATGGCAAGTCGATTTCGTACTTCAGCGACAAATCGGGGGAATACACGCTGGTGATCGAGTCGCAGGACGGCATCGCCGCCCCCCGCGAGGTGGCGCTGCCGAAGGCGAACTTCTATTACACGCCCACCTGGTCGCCCGACTCGAAGAAGCTGCTCTACACCGACACCAATCTCAATGTGTGGGTGATGGACGTCACCAGCGGCCAGGCGAAGACGGTGGGCAACGATCCCTGGATGGTGCCGCAGCGCACGCTGTTCCCCACCTGGAGCCCCGATTCCAAGTGGGTGGCGTTCGCGACGCGTCTCAACACGCTCTATCGCGCGGTCGTCGTCGTCAATGTGGAGACGGGCGAGAAGCATCAGGTGACCGACGGCCTGGCCGACGCGATGTTTCCGGTGTGGGACGCCAACGGCAAGTATCTCTGGTTCCTCGCCTCCACCGACTTCGGCCTGCGATCGCAGTGGCTCGACATGACGTCCTACGACCGCGAAGAAACCTTCGCGCTGTACGTCGCGGTGCTGAAGAAGTCGGATCCCAGCCCATTGCTGCCGGAGAGCGACGAAGACCCAGGGGCGGGCGCGGTCACCGACACCGACGAGGAGCGGGCGAAGAAGACGCCGGCCGCGACCCCGGCCGTGCAGATTGATTTCGACGGCCTCCAGCAGCGCGTGGTCCCGGTGCCCGGTGTTCCGTCACGCCAGTACGCCCAGTTGAAGGCCGGCATCAGCGGCACGGTGTTCTTCCTCGAAGCGCCGCCCCTCGGCAACGGCGGCAGCACGCTGCATCGCTATCGCGTAAGCGAGCGGAAGGCCGCGGTGTTCCAGGCCAACGTGGCCGAGTACGCGGTCAGCGCTGACGGCCAGAAGCTCGTCTACCGGACACCCGCCCCCGGCGGAAGTGCGGCTGCCCCGGCGCCGACGGCGTCCCCCGCGCAACGGCCGGCGCTGTTCCTGGTAGATGCCGACAAGACGGTGCCCGAGGCCGGCAAGGGCCGCCTCGACGTCACCCTGCGCATGCATCTCGATCCGAAGGCCGAGTTCGCGCAGATCTTCCACGAGGGCTGGCGGCTGCAGCGCGACTATCTGTACGTCCCCAACATGCACGGGACCAACTGGTCCCGCATGAAGGAGATGTACGGCAGCATGCTGCCCTACGTGATGCACCGAGCCGATCTCAACTATCTGCTCGACACCATGGGGGCGGAGATCGCGATCGGGCACTCGTACGTCCGCGGCGGCGCCATGCCCGATGTGCCGGCATCACCCGGCGGGCTGCTCGGGGCGGACTTCGCGATCGAGGGCGGCCGCTACAAGATCGCGCGCATCTACGACGGCGAGAGCTGGAATCCGGACCTTCGCGCGCCACTGGCGGGCCCCGGCATCAACGTCGCGGCCGGTGAGTTCATCATCGCGATCAACGGCGTGAACCTGGTTGCGCCGGACAACATCCATCGGCTGCTCGACGGCACCGCAAACCGCCAGACGGTGCTGACCGTGAACACGCGTCCCGCGCCCGACGGTGCGCGTCAGGTGACCGTGGTGCCGGTCCCCAACGAGCAGGGGCTTCGCACCCGGGCCTGGGTCGAAGACAACCGCCGCCTGGTGGACAAGCGATCGAACGGCCAGCTGGCCTACGTCTACATTCCCAACACCGGCCAGGGCGGCTACGAGAGCTTCAACCGCTACTACTTCGCGCAGCAGGACAAGAAGGGCGCGGTGATCGACGAGCGCTACAACGGCGGCGGCTCCGCGGCCGATTACATCGTGGACGTCCTGGGACGCGACTTCGACGGCTATTTCAACAACGTCGCCGGCGACCGCAGGCCGTTCACCAGCCCGTCGGCCGGCATCTGGGGACCGAAGGTGATGATCATCAACGAGATGGCCGGCTCGGGCGGGGACCTCATGCCGTGGATGTTCAAGCGGCGGAAGATCGGGCCGCTGGTCGGCAAGCGCACCTGGGGCGGACTCGTGCACACGGCCGACACCCCGCAGTTCATTGATGGAGGTTCGATGATTGCGCCGCGCGGCGGCTTCTTCACCCGCGAGGGCAAGTGGGCGGTCGAGAACGAAGGCACGGCGCCCGACATCGACGTCGAGAACTGGCCCAAGGACGTCGTCGCCGGACGCGACCCGCAGCTCGAACGCGCGGTGGACGAGGCACTGAGGCTGCTCGAGGAGAAGCCGGTGGAGCGAATGACCACCGAACCGGCGCCGCCCGTCTGGGGCAAGCGGCCTGGCGCGTAGAAACGCCGCGGGTCACTTGAGCGTGCTGCACGTGTCCTTGGACACCATCACCTGCGAGATCAGCTCGTCATCGGTGTTCCGGTAGACGAACGTGTAGTAGAGCCCCCCGCTTGAAGTCCTGAACTGATCCCGCATCTGCTCCGGCAGCCGTTTCTGGATGCCTCGACGGTGAGCGCCTGGCCACGGGCCACCACCGACATCAGCAAGGCACAAGACCGTTCCATTGTTCTGGTCCTCAGTGAAGGATAACCGACGTGCCGTGCTAGCATCGCCGCACTCGCCGGCAGGTGCGCCGGCCGTCATCATCGCCGTCAAGGAGTCGTCATGCGTATCGATCGTCGCGCCTTTCTCGGATCGTCAGCCGCCGCCGCTGTCGGCGTCTCCGCCTGCTCGCCCGCGGCGCCCCCGCCCACGCCAGCCGCTGCTCCGGCCGCCACAGGTGGCACGCCCGCGTCGATCGCCGCGCTGAAGCCCATGACCGACGGCATTGCGCCGATCACCGCCGATGAACGCGCGGCACGCATCGAGAAGGCCCGGAAGCTGATGGTGGACAACAAGATCGACGCCATCTATCTCGAGGGCGGTTCGAGCATGTTCTACTTCACCGGCGTGCGATGGGGCCTCAGCGAGCGGCCGTTCGTGTGCGTGATGCCGGCGAAGGGCGAGCTCGGGTGGGTCTGCCCCGCGTTCGAAGAAGAACGCGCCCGCGAGCTCGTGAAGGGCCAGGCCGACGTCCGCGTCTGGGAGGAGGACGAAAGCCCCTACCGGCAGGTCGCCAACATCCTGAAGGACCGCGGCGTCACCGCCGGGCGGGTCGGCGTGGAAGAGCGCCTGCGCTTCTTCATCTTCAGCGGCGTGAGGAAGGAAGCCCCGGGGATCGACTTCGTCGATGCCGAGGTGATCACGGCCGGCTGTCGCATGTACAAGTCACCCGCGGAGATCGCGCTGATGCAGCGCGCCAGCGACATCACGATTGCCGCTTTCAAGGCCGCGTTCGACACGTTCCGCGAGGGCATGACGCAGGACGAGCTGCGCGGGCACATCGCCGCCGCTCATCGGGCGCTCGGCGCCCCCGGCAGCGCCTCGGTGAGCTTCGGGATGTTCACCGCCTTCCCCCACGGCAGCATCGAGCCGCAAAAGCTGAAGGAAGGCGACGTGATTCAGGTGGACGGCGGCTGCCAGGTCGATGGCTACCAGTCGGACATCACCCGGACCACGGTGTTCGGCGCCGCGTCCCCGCGCCAGATCGAGATCTGGAACCTCGAGAAGCAGGCGCAGGCCGCCGGCTTCGCGGCCGCGAAGATCGGGGCGCCGTGCGAGGCGGTGGACGCCGCGGCACGCAAGGTGATCACCGACGCCGGCTTCGGTCCGGACTACAAGGTGCCGGGGCTGCCCCACCGCACCGGTCACGGCATCGGGCTCGACGGCCACGAGTGGACCAACTTCGTGCGCGGCAACAAGACGCCGCTGGCGCCCGGCATGTGCTTCAGCGACGAGCCGATGATCGCCATCTACGGCGAGTTCGGCATCCGCCTGGAGGACTGCATCTACATGACGGCCGACGGGCCGAAGTGGTTCAGCCAGCCCAGCCCCTCCATCGACAAGCCGTTCGCCTGACGCGCCGCCGCGGCCTCGACGCGCTGCGTCACGGCCGCGGCTTCCCGTCCCCGGCCGCCGGCCGGACTCGGAGCACCTCGCCCAGCTCGCGCGCGACGGCCTCCGCCGCCAGGCGATTGCCCGTCCTGTTCCAGTGGGTATCGAGCGGCTTGTACAGTCGCGTGTGGCGGCCCTGCTCCACGAACAGCGGCAGCAAGTCCAGCACGCGGATGTCCTGCTGCCCCAACGCATGCACGATCCCCCGCGTGGGCCGCGTGAAGTCGATCGCCTCGCGGCTCCGGTTCAACAGAACCGCCAGTTGATCCTGGAGTGCGGCGTCCACCTGCACTTCGTCCGGGATGATCACGACGAGAAACCCGGCACCAGCGCGCCGTGTCACGTTTCGCATCTCGGTGAGGTAGCCCACCGCACGCGCGGTCGCCTCCTCCAGCCACGCGTCGGTGTCCGTGTAGATCCGTGAGCGCTCCACCTGAATCTGGAGAAAGCGATCCGCCAGCAGGCTCGGCGCCTGGTCGTCGTAAGCCCG
>Ga0105103_10001082_pt1 | contig 15383 bp, 14 predicted proteins | sample PPLLaktember2015_2_FD_79107 | JGI IMG/M metagenome (GOLD analysis project Ga0105103, IMG submission 79107) | Freshwater sediment microbial communities from Prairie Pothole Lake near Jamestown, North Dakota, USA - PPLs Lake P7 Core (6) Depth... | ecosystem: Environmental > Aquatic > Freshwater >...
TTGGTTTAACTTGTACGGTCACTTCAGCCCACCATTTCCAGAAGGATGGTGTGAGATTTATTTCCCCTTGCTTATCATCAATGGTTTCAACAGATACACGACATCCCTCAGTGCTCATGCCAAAACCCAGGGGAGGAAGAGGTTGCCTGAAGCTCTTTCGGGGCATAATAAATCTTCCTTCTTTGTTCGTCCTCAGGTGAGGGGGTGCTATGGATGGATGGACATGGACATCTCCCTGGATGGTAGCTACCTTCAGGGACAAGGTTGCAGTTACCCAGGCATTCTCAACGGGCTGTTTAGTCTCTGCATCGAGGACGATTCCATGGACAATTGGTGTCCGGACATATCCAAAGATAACGTACAAACCAACAAGACCACTGATGATTGCAGCAACGACAATAGTATACTTAACAGACCTTCGCATTTTATCCCCCTGAATAAGGCTATAGCATGGTTGAGATTAGAAACTCTTGCTTGAACCGCTCATGAAACATCCCCCCCGAAGGCTCTAACGCAACATTATTGGTGGTAAAACATTTTGATGAGTGCCTAAGATGCTGTATCTAATTCGATATTATTATAAGTTTCAAAATCTGTCAATCCCCTTTTTTAAAAAAATTAAGGGGACGTTGTTAATTTGTTGACTAACTCATCCTCGCATGCTAATCTTTCTAATAACAAATGCCACGCCATGCACGATTAGATATCCCTGGTGTTCTTCAGCATGTTATTGTGAGGGGAATAGAGAAGCGCCGCATCTTTCTGGACAATAGAGACCGATCGCTTTTTGTCGATCGTCTTTCAAATCTTCTCCTCGAAACCGATACGGATTGTTTTGCCTGGGCATTGTTGCCAAATCACATCCACCTGCTCCTGAGGCCAAATCATGACAGGCTATCGACATTCATGCGGCGTCTTCTCACCGGACATGCCGTCACCTTCAATCTCCGCCACAAACGATCAGGTCATCTCTTTCAGAATCGATATAAATCAATCATCTGTGAAGAAGAGCCATACCTTCTCGAATTGGTCAGATATAACCATCTGAATCCTTTGCGCGCCGGCCTTATTACCACTATCGATCAGCTTGATAGGTATCAATGGAGCGGTCATGCAATATTGATGGGAAAACGTGCGTTTCCAGGTCAAAATACAAGCGAAGTATTGCTTCGTTTTAGTGCTACACTCTCCACTGCACGATCAAACTACAAGGCTTTTGTTGCCGGTGGAATTTCAATGGGTAAGCGCGACGATCTCATTGGAGGAGGACTACGAAGGTCCCTTCAGTCGAAAAACGTATGGGAAATAACAGCATCTGATGAGCGTATCCTCGGAACTGGCGTATTTGTGGAAAACATCAAGAAACACGAAAGAATTTGCGGACCCTTAACGGCCATACCGCTTGATGCCATTATTCAGGCGGCGGCCTCTTTCTATGGGACTGACCCGAAACATCTGGCAGAAAAAACAAGGAAGAGAGTGGTCGCTGATGCGCGATGCCTCATTTCATACGTTGCAGTTCGACGAATGGGTTACAACGGGCAAGAAGTAGCTGAGCGTTTGAATGTCACCCGTTCAGGAGTAAGCAAAGCAGCGCAGAGGGCACAATCGCTCCTTGAATGTGAATCATCCCTTCGTGATTTTATCAATAAGTTGACAAGTTAACAACGTCCCCTTGTTACTGCCGAAGCTGCCATTGAGGGAGACAGGTGGGTTGGCGTCTGAAAGGAGACAGAAGGATCATTCGACCGATCCTTGTATTTTCTGCTACTTCATGTCTCGCATTTTTTCGGCTGAAAAGCCTCTTCACTTGTCCCGCTGCTCCTGGTTGTGTTCATCGGGTTACCGGAAGATGCAGCGCGGCCAAAGTATCTGGATCCAGCAAATTGATCATTTCCTATGCTATTGACCATATTCGTTATATCGCATCTTTATCCACTGAGGTTAAGCCGATGTTCGTCGCCTATCTGACGTGCTTAAATTGTATACCAAAAATTTCTTTGCCCATCTTTCTCCTTATCTTGCAACAACTTGTTTTTAAAAAAAATTATGGTTCTATTAAATTTCTTGACAAACTACGCAATTCGATGGAAAATAATAATAAATATAATTAAGTGAATTCTAGTACAAGCCACGAAAAGATGCTCAACAACTATTCAAAAAATATAAGGAGGTGAAGGATTTACTTTAAAAATACCAGGCGTAATGCCATTATGGGGGAAACATGAAGAAAGAGATTATGCAAGGAAATGCCGCGATTGCACGCGGTGCCTGGGAGGCAGGTGTAAAAGTCGCAGCAGCATACCCAGGTACACCAAGTAGTGAGATTTTAAAAGACATAGCCGACAACTATCCGGAGATTTATGCTGAATGGTCTCCCAATGAAATGGTTGCCATGCAGGTTGCAAGTGGCGCCGCCCTGGCCGGGGCACGGTCCATGGTTTCTATGAAACACGTGGGAATGAACGTGGCCGCCGATTCCTTTATGACCCTATCGTACACAGGTATTAAAGGCGGAATGGTCATAATAGTTGCCGACGACCCTAATGTCCACAGCTCTCAGAATGAGCAGGACAGCCGAAACTGGGCACGATTTGGCAAAGCGCCCATGCTGGAGCCTGCTGATGCCCAGGAGTGCAAGGACTTTGTAAAGATCGCATTCGATATCAGCGAAAAGTTTGACACACCAATCTTTGTAAGAACAGAGACCAGGGTTGCCCATGCTGACTCACCCGTATCCCTTGAAGACCGCAAAGAGTCCAAGATCGCTCTTGGCCTCGACCCGAAAGAGGCGGCAAAGTATGTCATGGTGCCTGCAAACGTCCGGGTGCGGCGCAAAGTGGTTGAGGAGAAAATGAAGAAACTTGAGGAATACGCTGAAACCTTCAAGTACAATGTTGTGGAGATGAACGACACAAGCGTGGGTGTTATTGCAAGTAGCGCTGCTTACCTGTATACGAAAGAGGTTTTTCCGGAATGGTCTTACCTCAAGCTCGGCATGGTCTGGCCTCTTCCAAAAAAGATGATCGCTGATTTCGCCAAGAAGGTGAAAAAACTTGTGATTGTGGAAGAGCTTGATCCCTTCTTTGAAACAGAGATTAAGGCCATGGGCATCAAGATATGGCACGGCAAGGATGTCATTCCAAATATGTATGAACTCTCTCCCGAGATTGTTGAAGCAGCTTTGAAAGGCAAGAAATATAAAGCGCCGAAGGTCAAGGTAAAACCTGAAGACTTACCAAGAAGACCACCGAACCTCTGTGCCGGCTGCTCACACAGGCCGCTTTTCTATGCCCTTAAGAAACTTGGTGCTTTTGTTTTTGGTGACATCGGTTGTTATACGCTTGCTTTTGCTCCACCACTCCAGGCACTCCACACCACAATCTGCATGGGTTCCGGTGGCGGTATGGCACATGGAGCCATGAAGGCTCTTGGCAAAGAGGGGCTTGGAAAAGTGTGTGCGGTCCTCGGTGACTCCACATTCCTTCATTCCGGTTTATCGCCTCTCATGAATACGGTTTACAATAAGGGTAATTCTACCACAATCGTTCTCGATAACAGGATTACCGGCATGACAGGTCACCAGGAACACCCCGGATCAGGCTTTACAGTCCGTCAGGAACCGACAAACATGGTCGATTATGCCGAGATTGGCAAGGCCCTGGGTGTGAAATCCATTCGCAACATTGATCCTTACAATATGAAAGAGACCACGGAAGTTCTTAAAGAAGAGATGGCAAAAGATGAGCCTTCATTAATTCTCTGCAAGGACAGCCCCTGTATGTTACTCCGGAGGGCCAAACCCCTTGAGAGGTTCAAGAATCCTGTCTATGCCATTAATACGGACAACTGCCGTGGTTGCAAGATGTGTCTCGAAATCAACTGTCCCGCCATCAGCTGGCGCGAAGGAGCCGGGCAGACGAAGGATGGTCACAAGAGGAAGGGAACTGTCTATATCAATCCCGACCAGTGCGTGGGCTGCGAAGTCTGCGTGCAGATCTGTAAATACGATGCCATTGAACCGGGCAAGAAGTGAGGAGGTCGACGATGAAAGATAACGGAAAAGTCACGAATATATTTCTCTCCGGTGTGGGTGGTCAGGGTACCATCCTTGCCAGTAATATCCTTGCGGAGATCTTCCTCAAGGCCGGGTACGATGTGAAAAAGGCTGAGGTTCACGGTATGGCCCAGAGGGGTGGCGATGTGACCACCCACTTCCGATTCGGAAAGAAGGTCTACTCATCCCTCATCAAATATGGCGATGTAGATTTCCTCCTCTCCTTCGAGGAACTCGAAGCGCTTCGCTACATCAATTGGGTAAAGCCCGAAGGGAAGATACTTATCAATAAACAGGAAATCTTTCCTCCCGCAGTGAGTCTCGGGAACATGGCCTACCCCAAAGACACGGAAAAGACTTTCAAAAAATACTTCAAGAACAACATCTGGATGATTGACGGACAGGGGATTGCAAAGAAGTTAGGCAACGCCCAGGCAGCAAACGTGGTCCTGGTCGGCGCATTCTCCAACTTCTTCCCCACTTTCAAGGACGAACAATGGTTAGATGCGATCAAGGGGCTGCTTGCACCAAAGCTCCATGATCTCAACATCAAAGCATTCTTTGCGGGGAAAAAAGCAATGTAAACAAAGCTTTTGATTGCTAAAAAGGGAAGGCCGCGGCCTTCCCTTTTCTTTTTCTTGATTTTCACCCGCCGATGAATGGTAATATGTTTCCTGCTTGACACACGAACATCTCGTTGGAAAGGGAGCGGGTGAAGGGGATGACGTAACACAGCTTTAGAAAAAACTAGCACGTTCTCGTGCGAGAAGGGAGGGCCCCGGATACCCGCTTGCGGGTGGCGCTTTGCTGGTGGAGGGGGCGATGCAAGCCCCATTTATAGAATGAGAAAACTTGTTTTTTATTGCTTTATACTGTTTTGTATTTTTATATCGTTTAGAAAGGTGTGTGCCATGGAAGTCTTTACATTAGAGAATCGTTTACCGGTAATATTCGAAACAAGAAAGAATACGGGCGTTGTGGCTGCCCAGGTTTGGGTAAAGGTAGGGAGCAAATACGAAGAACCCCGCATTGCTGGCATTACCCACTTCATTGAACATTTAATCTTCAAGGGAACAAAGGAAGTAAAGGCCGGAGAGATGGCCTCCAGGATCGAGTCACTCGGTGGCAGCGTAAATGCTTTTACCTCCTATGACAACACGGTTTATCACATTGTAGTCCCGACGAAGTCCTTTGAAGAGGGCCTGGATCTCCTCCTTGACGCCGTGAAAAACCCAGCCTTTCCTGAGGCAGAGATTATCAAAGAAAAACAGGTCGTCCTTGAAGAGATAAAGATGGGTGAGGATGATCCACATCGAAAGCTGTTTAAAGAGCTCTTTTCTATGAGCTATGAAGGGCATCCCTATGGAAGACCTATTATCGGATTCGATGAGACGGTAAAGAGCATTTCCCGTGAGGATATCCTCACCTATTTTCACGAACATTACACACCTGACAATATGTCTATTGTCATCACAGGGGACTTTAATGAGGAAAGGGCGCGAGAAATTATCTCGAAATTCGTGAAAGGGTTTAGAGACAGCAAAACCAAGACGTTCTCAGTAACCCGACATAAACCGGAAAAACCAGAGAAACAGAAAATCATTGAGAGGAGCGTGAGGGAAAGCTATGTTTCATACTCTCACCCAGTTCCCTCTATTACCCATAAGGATACTGTTGTCTTGGAAGTCATTGCTAAAATTCTCGGTGAAGGAGACAGTTCGCGCCTCCAGGATCAACTCAAGTTCAAAAAAGGTATGGTGACCAATATATCAACCTACCTCTTCAGCCCCAAAGAGGACGGCCTCTTCATCATTGTTGCAACATTCAAGGGACAGACCTTTGACAATATCACAAAGGCTATCGACGAAGAGATTACCAGGCTCGTCCAAGATGGACCAACAGAAGAGGAGATTGAAAAGGCAAAGAACATAATCCGGGCATCCTATATATACAGTAGCGAGACTGCCCAGGGCGCTGCAAGACTGCTTGGGAACTACCAAACCCTCACAGATGATCCCCGATACTCTGACAAATATCTCAAAACACTCGACAAAGTAACCCAACTTGACATCACAAGAGTACTCAAAATATATTTATCAGGCAAGGACAGGAAAGTCGCAGCCCTTGTACCAAAAGAGGCCTCGAACCCTCATACATTCACCATGAAAAATGGGATGAGTTATGTGGTAAACAAGAATCAGTCATCTCCGAGTTTTGCTTTCATGATCGGTTTTGTAGGGGGTCTCAGGGATGAGCCCCACGGCAAAAATGGCATCTTCAATATCATGTCAAGAATGCTCATGAAGGGCACAAAGACAAAGAATGCGGCAGCCATAGCAAAGGAGATTGAGCGTCTCGCCGGCGACATTTCACCATATAATGGAAGGAATATCTTTGGTTTAAACGGCAAGTTTCTTGCGAAGGATTTGCAAAAAGCATTTAGCCTTCTTAGGGAGCTCCTCACAGAAACGACCATGAAAGAACAAGAATTAAAGAAGGTCAAAGAGGATGTGCTCTCAAGCCTCCGGCAACGGGATGACGATCACATCAGCTTTACTTTCAGGCGATTCACTGAAGGTTTATTCGAGGGACATCCATACAGTAAAGACCCTATAGGTGTGGAGGCGGACATTCAAAGCATAACCCTCAAGAATGTGACAGATTTTTACAAACAGTATGTGACGCCTGCAAACGCCGTTCTTTCCATATCAGGAGATTTAACTGAGAAAACTATACGGGAGGTTATAGACGGACTTTTTCAAGAATGGAAAGGACCGATAAATGCCTTGGGAAAGGATTCTGTCCAGGCCAAGAACCTCACTGTTGCTGTTGATAGGGATATGATGCAAAGCCATCTTATTTTCGGTTTCCTGGGGCCAGGACTTATTGACGATGACAGATACCCCGTTGAAGTCATGGATTCAATACTCTCTGGAATGGGCGGTCGTATCCACAAAGTACTCCGGGAGGAGAATCCCTACGCCTATGCACTCACGTTCTTCAACCAGATGGCCTTCGATGTGGGTGGGATGGGCATCTACATTGGAACAGACCGGAAGCTCGTTAAGGAGGTCGATCGCATTGCAAAATCTGAGATTAAAAAGATCATTAAGGAAGGGTTTTCGGAGGAGGAGGTTCAGAATTCAAAGAGCTACCTTGTGGGAAACCACTTTATATCAATGCAGGCAAACAGCACTATTGCGATAAGCATGTGTCTGGATACAATGTATGGAATGAAGCCTGGTTTCTTCAAGGTCTGGCCCAAACATATTGAGAAGGTAACACTGAATGATGTCAACCGTGTTGCCAGAAAGTATTTGAATCTTGACAAGATGGTCTCTGTACGAGTGGGAGCAGGAGAATAAGCCCGGCAATAAAAGATTGAGGGAAGATGGACGAAGGAAGAGGAAAGCGAAGGGCAGAGGGCATAGAGAAAAAAAAGACTTACCGCTAACTAATAACCGTGAACGGTCTTTGTAAAATGCCGAGGGCAATCAGCTATCAGGCGAAAAATTCTCTTATCGATCGGACTATATAATCTTTTTCGATCTTTTTGAGTTCCGGGTATACCGGTAAGGCAAGGCTTGTGAGGGCAGCCTTTTCTGACTCCGGGAAATCACCATTTTTATACCCAAAATGAGCAAAGCACTCCTGGAGGTGCAAAGGCACCGGGTAATAAATACCGGTCTGAATTCCTTTTTCCCTGAGAAATACCTGGAGTCTGTCTCTTTCTTCAACCCTGATTACATACTGATGGAAGATGTGTGATGATTCGTCTTCGATCATTGGGAAGACTATGGGCAAGCCCTGCAACCTCTTATTGTAATGCTTTGCATTCTCCAGCCTTCTCTTGTTCCATTTCTGGAGATAAGCAAATTTCACTACAAGGGCACAGGCCTTTATTTCGTCTAGTCTGCTGTTGATACCGATCATCTCGTGGTGATAGGGGGTATCGGCCATCCCGTGAACCCTAAGTTTTCTTGCCTTTGCTCCCAGGTCCCTTCGCTTGGAGAGAACCATCCCGCCTTCACCAATACCACCAAGATTTTTGGTAGGATAGAAGCTCATGGCAGCGATATCACCAAAAACACCGCACATCCTGCCATTCCTCATGGCGCCTAAGGACTGAGCCATGTCTTCTATGATGGGAATACCATGTTTCTGCCCTATGTCACAGATTTTTTCCATCTGGCAAACCTTGCCGAAGAGATGGACAACAGTAATTGCTTTTGTCTGCGGGGTGATTGCTCTCTCAATAAGAGCAGGGTTGATGTTCATATCACCGGATTCGATGTCGACGAAAACAGGTTTTGCCCCCATCAACGCTATAGAACTCGCCGTTGCAAAAAAGGTGTAAGGCGTAGTGATAACCTCATCCCCCTCTTTAATATCCAAGGCCATAAGGGAGAGGATAAGTGCATCTGTCCCATTGGCACATGTAATGGCATACGGAACGCCCACATATCCTCCGATCATATCCTCGAGGGTGCTACAGTACTTCCCTAAAATCAGTTTTTGCTCGTCCAGTATTTCTCTGACACAACGAAGAATATCCCTTCGCACGGTTTTGAACTGGGCCTTGAGGTTGATCGGTGGAATATTCATCATTTTAGAAATGGGTGCCCAAAGGAATTGATGTGGGCGATCTCTTCAAGTTTTTTTCGTGGCGGTGGTTTAGGAATATCATCGAAATAGCCAAGAGGTGTTATCTCAACCATGCTGAAACCCTCAGGTATATTAAGCACAATCTCTGCCTTCTTTGCATCAAAGTTCCCAACGTGAACAGTCCCGAGTCCAAAGTTCCAGGCTGCAAGAACAATGTGTTCCATGGCAATCCCTGCATCAAACATGAACCAGTAACCCTCCTTGTCTGTTGAGGGCTCACCTTTATAAAACCCGGAAACACCTCTCTTTGCAAAAAGGCATAGAACTACAGGTGCATCTATAAGTGCTGCTCTTGCGGGGTTGGTGCCAGGAATTAGGGTATCTGTGAGAAGTTCCTTGGTTTTTTGATCTTTAACAACGATAAATTGACAGACCTGTGTGTTGGCCCATGACGGTGCAGCACGGGCAGCATCAATAATATCGATGATGATTTCATCCGGAACAGCATCCTTTTTGTACTTTCTCACGCTTCTTCGTTCTTTAATAACCCTTATAATATCCATATACTCCACCTCCCGGCGTCAATATAGCATATCCTCAGCACACACTCAACAAACAAATAGAAAACAGGCAATAGGCTATAGGATAACAGCACAGGGCAAAGTGCAGATACGGAAAGGCAGCTCATAGCACTGAGCTCATAGATGAAAAGAAATGCAACAATGCAAAATCGATAGATCTTTCCTTAAAAGTTTGCGCTATGATCTGCCTGCTAAGAGCTATGAGCTATTTTATTGTTGCCAGGAACTTCACTATCTCGTACATGCCAACAAGACCTTGCTTTAGGGCAGCAATAGAGATACGTTCGTCCTTCCCGTGCATCCGGAAAAGTTCCTCGTTGGAAAGAATAATTGGGAAAAAACCGTAGGCAGGAATTCCAAGGTTTCTGAAATAGCGGAGATCTGTAGCTCCTGTTGTAAGAAATGGCAAAACTGGGATTGGACCCGCCAGGTTATTCACAATCTTTTTGATCCCTCTGAAATACTGCGTATTATATCCTGAAGGTAGTGGATCACTCTTCCCTGAACCTATAGGGACAATTTCAACATCCTTGCCTGCAAGCTTTTCAATCTTTTTAAAGAAATTGCGATGGCTCTCTGTTGGCAAAAGGCGGGCGTCGAATGAAATTGACGACTCGGCGGGGATTACATTTACTTTCTCTCCGCCTTTAAGAATAGTGGGAGTAACTGTGTTGCGAAGTAACGCATTATAGACAGGGTTATTTTCTACAAAGGACCTAAAACGCCTGTTGCTGAGCATTTGTTTGAGGTTACTAAAGACAAAACCTTTGCCCCGTTCGTCCTTCAAGATGCCGTCGAGATAGGTGCTGACGATGCTTGTCTGCTTGAAGGGCCATTGGTGTGACATAATGGCATAAGCAGCATTGAGAACCTTTTCATTGGCGCTGTCTTTGTGGGGCATTGATCCATGGCCACCGGTACCTTTGGCCCTGATCGTAAACTGGCTTAGTTTTTTTTCAGCTACCGATACCTGTGCGTGTAAACGACCATTTTCATCAACGATACACCCTCCCTCGCTCAAAACAAACGATGCATTCCGGAGTTCATCCATATTCTTGAGCATATATTCAACGCCGTACTGCCCCCCAACCTCTTCGTCACAGGTAGCAAGATAAATGATGTCACGCTCTGGCTTCACTCCATCCTTCTGTAATTGTGCAAAGGCGAGAAGCTGACAAATAGCTTGTGATTTCATATCAATAGCGCCACGGCCATAGATAAAACCATCACGTACTTCTCCGCTAAAGGGTGGAACCTCCCACTCTTCTGCTTTCGCAGGAACTACATCTATATGGCTTAAGAAAATTGCAGGTTTGCCTTTATTTTTTCCAGAGATTCTTGCGAGAAGATTGGACCTTTTCGGTGCAACGTGGAAGACTTCGGTAGGTATGCCCTCTTTATCAAGGTATTCATCAAGAAATTTAACTGCATCTTCTTCATTTCCTGGCGGGTTTGTTGTGTCAATTCTAATAAACTCCCTGAGGAGGTCTACCGCTGCATCAAGTTCATTCATAGAATATCCTATTTTTCCCCTCTCGTTTGGCAGTGTAAAGGCTATCATCGGCCATCTTGATAAGCTTGTTCACATCCATTCCATGGGTGTAATGCGCCACACCACCGCTGACTGTTATGTTGATGTGCCCTTCGCCATTTGAAAAGGCTTCTTGTTCGACCCGTTCCCTGAATCTTTCTGCAACGATATATCCATTTATTCCATCAGTTTCAGGGAGTATGGCGAGAAATTCCTCACCTCCATACCTTCCAACGATATCAATTGCTCTGAGGCTTGCTTTGAGAAGTTCAGCAAGCTTCTGCAGAACCGCATCGCCAGTGAGGTGGCCGAAGGTATCATTCACTTTCTTAAAATCATCAATGTCAAAGAGTACGATGGAAAGAAGGGAACCATAACGCCTGGAACGCTCAACCTCATCTTTCAAGGCTTCCACAATAAAGGCATGGTTATAAATACCGGTAAGCCCATCGTGGATGGAGAGCGATTTAATCTCATTAAAAAGACGAATTTTTTCGAGGGTCATAGCAATATTAGAACAAAATCTGTTGAATATAGCCTTTTCATCGTCATGAAAAGGGAGAACCCTGTACAGACCGGCATATCCGTAAACCCTGTTTCTCGATGAAATATCAACCGTCATGAAGTTATATTTGTTTCCCTCAGTCTGGGTAGTATTTGCTCCGACCATCATCATCTCACTCATTTGCTTTTCAACCTTTGATCGCTCGGGGACTTTGTTCATGAGGGATGTGGTTATGCATTCCATAAGCGTCGGGTCTGATCCAATATTTGGATAAATCTGAATGTTTATATCCTCCCCCTGGAGCATAAATGCAGCAAAAGCTTGAAAGTTCAGAAAATTTTTGAGAAGGGCAAAAGAGTTTTTTATAACAAAAGCAGGGTCTTCTGTCTCTCCTATCATAAGTTGGAGCTTCTTGAGAAAATCGAGTTCCAGAAGGTTGAGCCTTTCATGCTCATGACGCTTCTCAATCTCTGCCGTGAGCTCAGTGGTTCGAAGTGTCTCTAAGTAATGGTTAGCGGCATTGTTCGTGATGTGGTAAACCTCTTCATAGCTCTTGAAGGGTTTCGCCAGAATTGCATAGGCACCGCTCCTCAACGATTCTATTTTCTTCTCTTCATCGAGCTGTCCTGTCATCATGATGATGGGGAGATTCGGATCAATCTTTCGGATCTTTTGAAGGACCTCTATCCCGGAAACATTGGTAAGAAAGATATCGAGGAGGACTGCGTTGGGTTTCTTTTCATGAATCTCAGTAGCCATATCAGGAACAATTTCATAGGTAGACGCTTCTATCCCGTGGTTACGGAAAAATTCTTTTAAGATAAAAAGAATATCCTTCTCATCATCTATGATGAATATTCGTTTCCGAGTGTCCATAGTTAGGCAGGGGATTGCTCCCCCATTTATTTATTTCTTTGACTTCTTCTTAGGCACAGCCTTCTTTGTTTCTTTCTTTGGCGCCGCCTTCGTAGTTGCTGCTTTTTTGACACCGCAAGCCATAAACCCACCTCCCTTGTTTATTTAAATTGCATGATATTTGAAATGAAGTTTTTTGTCAATAAAAATTAATTGGTTGTAGGCTGTAGGCAATGGGCAATAGGGATTAAGAGCTCAAAAATGCTGAACAAGACCTCTTTTAGCCTTTCCAATAGCCCATAACCCATCGCCTCGTGCCCAGAGGTTTTATTGTATTTCTACCTTTACTTCTTTTGGTACTGCCTTCTGAGATTTTGGGATTGTAATCTTGAGAACACCATCTTTGTATGAAGCTTTGGCCTTGTCCCCCACAACCTCTGCAGGAAGCTGGATGATCCTCTGGAACGAACCGTAAACCCTCTCTGACCGGTAATAATCGACTTCTTTTACTTCTTCTTCTCGCTTCCGTTCTCCTTTTATGGTAATCCTGTCCTCCATGATTGATATGGAAATTTCCTTTGGATCAATGGCAGGAATATCCATCATCAGTATAACATCTTTTTTTGTTTGCTGAACATCAATGGGCGGAATCCACGCCCCATCTCCAATAGATGGAAAATCTGTCTTTCCAAAAAAATCTTCAAACATTTTATCAATTTCTTCCCTCAAAGAAGGAAATCTCGACTCCCACAAGCCTCTCCATGGTGTTAGAGCCATAACCACTTGCCTCCTTTTATATTGTACCTTCTTTTACATTTCTCTTCCAAAAGCTGACCATACCTGAGGGCCGGAATAGGAGCTGGACAAGCTCCCATCCTTCTCTACCCATTTCGTTGAATAAGCCGGATAGGTGCTCTATTTGTTCAGTACCCACTTCTCGTATCTCGCAGGCTCCGTCAGGCCTGCACGCATAAACAATATTCTTTTCGGGATCTACAACAACCCCTCTCTCTGACAACTGCTGCATGGAATAGGTTTTAATGGTATATTCAAATTTCATAATGTTGCTCCAAGTTTTTTATAATATTTGTTATAATAGTAACGCATCATTCTTTTTTTTTAAAGTGGGAATGCAGGATTCTCCAGTATATTTAAGAACAAAAGAAGATGGCCGCCTCGAAAAAAAAATTGAGGAGCTTGCATCTTATCTCAACCCCTGCGTTTTGTGTCCCAGACAGTGTAAAGCCAACCGTTCAGTTGGTGAATTAGGTTTCTGCAAAGCACCATACAATCTGTATATCTCATCAGCTTTCCCTCATTTCGGAGAAGAATCTCCCCTGGTGGGAATTCACGGGTCAGGAACCATATTTCTCTCCCACTGTAACCTCAAGTGCATATTCTGTCAAAATTACGATATCAGTATTTATGGGGACGGGTGCCCCTGTTCCTTCGACCAACTCGCAACCATCATGATTGAGCTCCAGGCAAGAGGTTGCCATAACATTAACTTTGTAACTCCTACCCATTATGTTCCGCACCTTATCAGGGCGCTCTCAATAGCTATAAACATGGGGCTTTCTATCCCTATCGTTTACAACTGTGGTGGATATGAATCCCTTGAGGTTATCAGGCTTCTTGATGGGATCGTGGATATCTACATGCCGGATATTAAATTTCTGGATCCCTTACTCTCAAAGCGCTTGTGTAGGGCAGAGGACTACCCTGACATAGTGAAATCAGTGATAAAAGAAATGCAGAGACAGGTAGGAAATCTCGTAATAAGCACAGGGGGAATTGCCACGCGGGGGCTTCTCATAAGGCATCTCGTCATGCCCTCATGCAGGGAGGACACTAAGCAAGTTTTGCGATTTATCAAGGAAGAGGTATCAAAGACTGCTTTTGTCAACATCATGGCCCAGTACCATCCTTATAATAGAGCCGAGGATTATCCTGAAATAGCCCGTAGAATCTCAAACAAGGAATACGATGAGGCCCTCGACTATGCCCACGAACTGGGCCTTACTCGGGCTGCTAATCACTGAGCTTTTTTCGTAGGGCTTCGTTGGTTTTGAGAACTTCCTGAGCATCTTTGCCGGTGATCTCCCAACTATAGCCGCTCTTCCCATCCTTTTTCAGTTTAATCTTTACATCTCCTTTCAGGCTCTTTTTAATTTCATCCAGTTCTTTCTGGTATTGGGCTTCCATTCCCTGTCCTTCAGATGTCTTCTTTTGTGATGGCAACTCCATTCCCTTGCTGCAGGATATAAGTATAAGCACAATGAGGAATATTGTAAAAAATCGCATGTCGTCATACTATAATAGTGAATGAATCATTTCAATAAAATTCTGGAGGTTAGAACATTATGAATCTTAATGTTGAAGAATACGGGTCAGGTGAGCCAATTATCTTCATACATGGTGTTGGTGGAAGTTCACAATACTGGTATTACCAGAGGGAATATCTAAAAAATTTCATGAAAGTTATTCTTATTGACCTCCCGGGCCACGGAAAATCATCCGGCGATGCAAGTAAGACCATCGAAGAGGCACGAGATACAGTTCACGATGCAATCATAGGGCTCGGAATCGAAAAATGTTACCTGGCTGGCCATTCAATGGGTGGTGGTATTGCAATGTCCTTCGCTCTAACATACCCTGAACTTCTCAATGGTATCGTTCTCATCTGTACCGGGGCAAAATTGAGGGTCTTACCTGCAATCCTCGATGAGGTCTTGAAGAATAAGGAGGCCACAGTTCGTATGATAATGATGGACCATGCCTTTTCAAAAAAAGCCCCTCAGAAAATGAAAGATAAAGGCTTTAAGGACATGATGAAAAGCTCAGCCGAAACTATTTATCAAGGTTTTTCAGCGTGTGACAGATTTAACGCTATTGGTTCTCTGGACAAAATTGCCCTCCCCACTATGATCATCGGAGGTAAGGATGACCTCCTCACGCCACCAACTTTTTCTGAATATCTCCATAGAAAGATCAAGGGCTCTGAATTTGTCATTGTTGAAGACGCCGGCCATATGGTGATGATCGAACAATCTGATATCGTGAATAGGATAATAGAGGACTTTGTTGTGAAGGCAAGAAGTGAAAAGTAAACATGTTTAAGATCAAAGGTTTGACGTCAGAGAAAAAGACTTTTCCATAAACGTTAGGTGGGTGAGAAAAGCAGGACAAGGTGGACAGGCGAGAAAGGAGAAAACTGTGACTATGCGATACGGGGTGAGCTCAGAAAAA
>Ga0105103_10001083_pt1 | contig 15375 bp, 16 predicted proteins | sample PPLLaktember2015_2_FD_79107 | JGI IMG/M metagenome (GOLD analysis project Ga0105103, IMG submission 79107) | Freshwater sediment microbial communities from Prairie Pothole Lake near Jamestown, North Dakota, USA - PPLs Lake P7 Core (6) Depth... | ecosystem: Environmental > Aquatic > Freshwater >...
ATTTCTTTATGAAGTAACGGAGAAATGCCTGTGGGAGTGGAAAACCTAAACTGTTTTTTTAACCCCAAATCTATCGCCGTTATAGGGGCCAGTGGAAACAAAGCCTCGCTTGGTGCACTTATATTTCAGAATTTAAACGAGGGTTTTCGTGGTTCAGTTATCCCTGTAAATGAATTCCACCAGACAGTTCAGGGTGTAAAAGCGTACCCTAGTGTCGGTAAAATACCTGGAAAAATTGATCTTGCCATTGTTGCAACTCCCGCGCATACGATTCCGCAAATTATAGAAGACTGTGGAGAAGCAGGCGTATCTGGCGTAATCATTGTCTCTGCCGGTTTTAGCGAATGTGACCCCGTGGGTCAGCAACTCAGAAAGCAAATCATAGAACGTAAAGGGACGTTTGGAACCAGGATACTTGGCCCCAACAGTTTAGGTGTGATTAGGCCAAAAAATAATTTGCATGCAACTTTTGGAGATAAACGGGCGGTGCCGGGGAAAATTGCTTTTATATCTCAAAGTGCCGCTCTTTGCGGTACCGTGCTGGATTGGTCGCAGGAAACGAAGGTGGGTCTTAGCGCGGTTGTGTCTGTCGGTTTTATGCTTGATGTTGAGTTAAGTGAATTAATTGAGTACTTTGGTGCTGATTCGCAGACTCGAGCTATAATGCTCTATGTGGAGTCCATAACGAATGTGCGTTCGTTTATGAGTGCTGCGAGGGGGTTTGCTCGGACTAAACCAATAGTCATAGTAAAGGCTGGAAGATTTAGCAAGAAAGGTAGTCTCCGGCTTGTTAATGGCGCTCATTTGACTGAAGATGCGCTTTATGATGCTGCTTTTAGACGGATTGGCGTGGTTCGAGTTGACGAGGTTAATGAGCTTTTTGACTGTGCTAAATCGCTGCAGATGCAGCCGAACCCTAAGAGTTCCAGTCTTACAATAATAACTAACGCTGATGGCCCGGGGGTTTTAGCGGCTGATCAACTTGCGTTGAAGGGAGGTGAACTTGCAGTTATCAGTAAGGCTTCTGAGTCGGCTTTGAGGAGCATTTTGCCGTATTATTGTAGTTTGTCTAATCCTATCGATCTTCTTGAGGAAGCTCCGCCTCAGCGGTTTCAAGACGCTTTGAAGGTTTGTTTAAATGATCCTGAAATTGATAGTGTTCTTCTAATTTATTCTCCTCAGGGCGTAACTAAACCGGTCAGTCTGGCAAATATGGTAGTGGATCTGTTTAAGAACGTCAGGAAAACTGTGTTGGTTACCCTCTTAGGGGAGGATCAGGAGTGCCAAGAAGCCCGCAGAATACTCCAACTCAATAACATTCCCACCTTCAAAACTGCTGAGGAGGCTGTTGCGGCATTCATGAATATGTATACTTACACGCAGAACCTTGAATTACTCTACCAGACTCCTGAAGAAATAGAATTAAAGTTGGACAAACCCCTGCGCCTCAAGGGCATAATTAGACGAGTCGTTAGTGAGGGAAGAGATGTTCTCAATCTTGAAGAATCTTTGGCTTTACTGGAGTCACACAATATCCCGATTGCGAAAACAACTGTCGCCAAGTCCGCTAAAGAAGCGTCTGATATAGCTGCAAAAATCGGTTCCCCCTTTCTGATGAAAGCGCTCCAAGCCTCTGAAACAACAGGAAACCGATTAACAATCGAAGCGTACTCAAACCAGGGTATAGACAAAAAATTCAACCAATTAAGGCATGAAATCGAATCCAGCAATTTAGAGGAATTTCAAGGCATAGCCTTGCAACCCATGCAGCAAGCTAGCGTGACTAAATTATTTTTGGGGTTACGGAAGCATCCACGGTTCGGTCCAGTTATTGTTCTTGCCAGAATTTCAGAAACCCCGGGGGTTTTAAGAGACGTCGCAGTCGGTTTTCCCCCTCTAAATCAGATTCTCGCTAGGCGCTTAATGGAGACAGCAAAATTACATCAAACCGAACTTTTGGATAGTACTGCGTTTAATGCAAGTGTCGTGGAGCAGGTGCTTGTTAGGTTTTCGCAGTTGGTGTTGGATTTCCCCGAGGTTAAAGAGATTAACGTTCACCCTTTGACGGTTTGCGGTTCTGAAGTTGTCGCGGTTGACGCCTGTGTCACCATCGATTTGAGTAAGGTTATGCGGGAGCAGGCTGAGCATGATGAGACTTTGATAATCGCGCCTTACCCCAAGAAGTATGTAACTAAACGGCAACTCAAAAATGGCGTGACGGTGACTTTTCGCCCTGTAAAACCGGAGGATGAGTTTCGATTTAATGAGCTTTTCAAATCCCTCTCTCAGGAGAGTATATTGTTCAGGTTCTTCCAGGTGATTAAGGAACTCTCGCATGATACGCTCTCGAGATATTGCAATCTCGATTATGACCGCGAAATAGCCATCGTTGCTGAACTTCCTGATGGTCGCATAATTGGTGTAGTGCGTTTGATTCTTGGCTCAGACCATAAAACAGGAGAATTCGCAATAACAGTCGGCGACTCATGGCATGGCTTAGGTTTAGGCTCTAAACTAATGGAGTATATAATCAAAATTGCCAACGACTTGAAAGTGGAAGCGATTTACAGTATGGTTTCTAGCGCTAATTCCAAGATGGTTAATCTCTGCGGGAAGATGGGTTTTGAAGAGAAGCCTGTTGACGAGGATACGGTTGAAATGTGGAAAAAAGTTCCAACGCAGGTTGATTCTGCTTAAATGTTTAGGTCGTTGAGGAACTTCCAGAACTCTTCTATTGAATTTATCACTCTGATCTCAAGGTAGGCGCTTTTGAGGTCAGTTTTATCGTTGATTTGACCTTTAAAAAAGCCAACTGTGTGGGGGAAGTGTGCTTCGAACTCGGGGGTGTCAACTTTTTCAGCTAAGCACACAGTACCGCTTGAGTTAGTTTTGCGGTTCCAAAACTGAACTGAGTAATAGAGGTATTTCCTGTTTTCGTTTCCACGGTGGGGAAAGCTAATTACCCATCCCATTTCTTCGAAGTGAAAATTCTTTAAATCGTTATCCAAGCGTGCGGTCACTACGCTTTTTTTGTTTTTACAATAAGCGCTCGTGTTTATAAGTTGTTGTTACGGCGAAATTATAAGGGGTAATACCAAGTTACCATCCTATTTCTAAAATGAAATTAAAGATTTCATTTGAAAAGAATTAGAAGCCGTTAATGACGTCTATTTTTTCAGGTTCATTCGTTTGGATGCAAGGGTTAGAGTCAAAAAGGAATGAATAGTTATTCCAAAGGAGCTTTTCAATGAAATGGTCGGCACTTACGTTGAGATGGAGCAAATACTTGCAACCTTAGAGACGCTTGCAGATGAAGAAACATTAAAGGCTATCAAGAAAAGTAAAAAGCAGGTGGCTAAGTGCGAGTATGTTGAATGCTCGGTAAATGACTTAGAAAAAGTTTTGAAATAGCACGTCTTTCCATGGGTTATCTTTCCGTTGCTTGGTTGGGGTTTTGGAGTTACAATGCATTACACCTTTGGCGTAAAACGCTTCAATGAAAGCCTAATAATTGAAGAAGAAAAGACTGAACTCCTCGCAAATCAGAAATAGCGGCGGCACAGATGCTGCCTAATTCTCCTTTTCTCACCCTTTTATTGATGAGCATCAAAGTTGTCGTAACCCGCTGCTTCCTGCTCGTGCGGGGCAACTTGTGTTGGGGGTAAAAAGCTTTTAAGGGTAAATGTACAAACAAGAAAGTGTTAGGTTTATGTCAACTTTAACAAAGCTGTTGGTTGCTATACTTATCGCAGTTGTTTTAGTCGTTGCTGTTGTTGTCGGCATGCAAGCAATACAACCATCTCCGCAACCGACTCCTTCTCCCTCGCCGGCTACATCCCCAACGCAGACTCCCCCTCCCTCGTTGAGCCCGACACCGACTTCTCCCGGTTTGACTCCTACGCCGAGTCCTCCTACGCCAAGCCCCATTCTCAGCGAGCAGGAAGCAGTGCGTAATTCAGTGATGAACTACATTAAAACCAGCCATCCTGAAACTGCCCAGTTCATGAATAATTTGGTTTGGACTGGCGGTAGAGCAACGCCTCACGACATTGTCGGCTCAGAAACCTACATTTACTATGCCCGCGGCTGGAACTTCACCATGACCTACCCCGTTATACCTCAACCCGTCTACAGCATAACCGCCGACTACAAAGCCCCAGACGTCGGCATACCCTATAGAGTTATCTGGGAGGGCACCTGGCAAAACCAAATCATAAACGAAACAGATTATGTGTTTGCTCAGTAAACAGGTGGAAAAGCTGCGTTATTTTTGTGCTCTGGTAGAACAACAGTTTCGGTGGCATTTGTTGTTGTTCTTCTCTTGTTTTATGAGTGAGGTATGTTGAATCCAACATAGCGTCATCGTTTTTTAGCTTGGGTAGAACAACAAACTCCAAGTGTTGTTCTTCTCCCCAACTACTTATTCAGGATACAAAATTAGTTCTCAATGACGATTGATCAAGTGTCTAGCAATAATCCCAAAATTGACGGAGCTGGCGCGCGTTCCAAACATGAGAGTTTTGGTATGTGTTACAGTTGGTTTGCAGTCACACATGCTTAATGCCCCCGAAGGGGGAAATATGTTGTGAGGTAAAATGGTTTTTGGTGAGAGGCGAGGTATCATCCGTTTCTGCGAGACTCCAAAAGATAAGGGCAGAATCATGAGTAGACTAGGCTTAAATGAGGTCCAAGTCGAGTCCTACTTAGACATCCTCACAAGGCAAAGCATGTTAATGCAAAACAACGGTCGCTACATCACTACTCTTAGAGGGCAAGACTACATCGCATCCCATGAGAGAATTAGAAAAATAAGTCAATGGTAATGCGATTTTGGTTTTTAGTCCATTGGAAACATTCAAGTTGAATCATGATGCGTAAGTTGAGAATTGACCTTTTTTTTGCCCTACTAATTGTCATTGTGGCCATCGCTTTATCAGCAATCGTATACATGCGGTTAGTCTCTATGAGCATTTTCATTGGGCCCTATCGTCTTAATCACTGGGTCACAATAATCGGCACCGCCTACATCGCCGTGGCAACACCTCTTTTCGCGGTACTTAGACGGAAATACCCTCAAAAAACTATGAACCTCTTTAGATTTCACATGTTTGGAAACCTCAGCTTCTTTGCATTTATAGCCGTTCATTTCTTTTCCCAAATGGCTCGAACTACACTTCCCGACATAGGAACCGGCGCAGTGCTTTTCTTGGCGATGACGCTGCAGGTAGCTTCAGGATTCACCCAAATGTTTCACTTAACCAAAGGATTAAGTTATCAAAGAAACACGTTTTTCCACGCAAGTCTAATCGCCGTATTTTACGTTGCCATTATTTTCCACACATTGCACGGTTTCGGCCTACTCTAAGCATATAGGGTCCCCATGAATTCTTCCACTACTTCAATGGCTTTGAAAACATCCTCCGATTGTGTAGTAGAACAACGCACAAATATTGCCCCGTTGGGAAGCTTGTTTTGGGTTGGTTTTTTGGTTTAGAGACTGTAGCGTCTGCAGACTACGTGCAAAAAAGGGAAATTAAGGGAAAATATGGGAATTTAAGGGAAAAATTGGGAAATTTTGGGAAAAAACGTTTGCAGTGCTCAAAGATATCGCGACAAACGAATCAATGGAGATCTAAATACGCGCATTCTCCTCAATATCTGACCAAACGCAGTTTAAAGGCAAGATAAATTATCAGGACCAGAAATACAAAAAGCAAACAGCTAAAGAAGCCTGCTATTACACCATACCACCAGACATCAGAGTCTCCGGGCTTGAAAAACAATAATGTTGCCGTAACCAACGCTGATAAGATAAGCATAAAGAACAATAGACTATGCTTTTTTGTTAACGTCCGTTTTGTTGCTACTATAAGAATTGTTAAAATGAGCGTTGATAAAAATAGACCCCCGCCAAAACCTGCTGTTGCTCCATACCAAAATACTCCAGTTGCGTGAAAATTAGCTTGAGCTAAAAAATAGATAATGGAAATTGCTAAGACTAATAGAACGAGTATCGCGCCAAGGACCGTGTGTTTTTGCATATGAATCGCCTTTCAAATCTTTTGTTTGAGGTAACTCTCATTCACGCTTGGAGCAACAGTTATTTTGAAAGAGCCGGGTAAGTCAGTGACTGGTATGTAGTGACCTCTACATTCAATATTTTGCCCTACTGACAGGTGAGGATTATCTAGATTGTCATAGCCTATGCCGATGCTGTTGTAACCGTTAATTGTTTTCTGCTCAGTTGAATGCTCTATCCACCCTGCCAAGTCCTCTCTAATCCAGACTATCTCGGTTATGTTCAGTTGAATGTAGAAGCGATAGATGTGGTAGTCCCACCCAGATGCTTTGAAGTTTTCCTCAACTTGGGTAACTATACCTCTTACTGTAAGATTGGAGTCTTCGTGAAGAGCATCCTGTGGATACATATGCTTGCTAACTAATTCTTGATTAATCGCAAATGCAACAAGTACTGTTAATATTATTATGGCGGTGGCTGCGAGTAAAAATCGTTTCCTCATACTATCCTGCCTTGGATTTGCGTTTCTTAAAGAAGACCAACAAACCGGCAGCCGCAATTATTGTAATCAATAAAGGAATTGCCAACGATGAAAACTCTGGGATTGAGGGGGGAGGAGTTGGAGATGAAGTTGGTCCAGAATTGGGAATTGTAATTGAAATTGGCGAAATAATTGGGTTATTATCTTGGTTATTTGTGTCTATGATGTATGGGGTATCCCCGATGCCGTCTCCATTGCTATCTGTACCATTATAATCGCTCCAGTAGTTGCCTCCAGCGGGGTAGTCATTGTCCCAGAGGTTTTCCGAAGGCAGAGGCATTCCTGGGAAAGGTTGCCCTAGTCCCTCCCAGCCGACATCGTAGACTTGTTTTGTGTTATTTACAAAGTTGTTGCGGTAGATGAGGTTGCTTGACGAGGATTGGACTCTGATGCCTACGTCTTGGTCTGCGAGGTTGTTCTCGTTAATTGTGTTGTTTTCTGTTGAATGCATTAAGGAAATGCCGATTTGGTTTCTTGTTATGTAATTACCTGAAATAATGGTCTGGGTTGAATATGAGAGTCCTAATCCTGTACCGCTGTTTGAATTGATAATGTTGTTCGTTATTTCGTTTCTTAAAGCATTAATCAGAGTTGCGCCGTCACCGTAATTGTTGGAAATGTCGTTGTTCTTGATTTGTGAGTCTGTTGTCCAAGCCAGTAGTAGTCCCTGATTATTTAGATGAGTATTCTCAACCGTTATCCGTGTACAATTCACTAATGCCAAATAGCCGATGTTTGGATAGGTTGATGGGTTTATGCTCAAATCGCTTTTGTCAACAAAATAGTGGATTTTTTTGCCGTTTATAGTGTTTGAATCGTCGATGTCGTTTATAAACGAAGACAAAGACGGTTGTGGGGAACCTGAAACCTCAAAACCTTTCCCTGTTCCGGTTATTACGTTGTTCTTGAGCACGTTTTTTGATGACGTGTCGAGAAAGATTCCGCCGCTATTTGATATAGTGTTAGAGAAAATAGTGTTGCCTTCGCAACCATTAAGCGTAATACTTCCGCTGCTCATGAAGTTGGTTTCAGTCAGTTCATTGAAGTCTATGATGTTGTTTCCTGTTATGTTGTTGTAGTTTGACTTGTTCCTAATCAAAATTCCTTGGGGCAGGTTGTTTTCGTCAAATATGTTGTATGAGCTTTTGTATAAGGAGATAAAATGAATGGTGTTTCTTGAGAAAGTGTTGTAGTCTGAGGAGACTAGGTCAACTCCGCCTACCATTATGCTTGTGGAGATGGTGTTTTCTGTGACAGTGTTGTAGGAGGAGGTGCCGAATGCGATTCCTGCTTGGATTTTTGCGTCTATTTTATTGCCTGATATGATGTGATTGTTTGTGTTTCTAATACTGATGCCCCCGTACTCGGCTTGGATTTCATTGTTTGTTATTTTGCAGTTGGAGCCGTAGATCTCAATTGCAGTTGCTGGAGAGTTTATTTTCAAGTTCTTAATCTCGACGTTATCTCCGTTTATCTTGTATATCTCGCCTTGGAGAGTGAAGCCTGCTCCGTCAAGCACAATATTGCTTGCCTCAATAACAATTGACGCTTGCTGAAGGTTGCTTGTAAAAGTGTAGATATTGCCATTGCGCTGAATTGCATTTGTTCCCTCAACAATGCCATTTGTAGTTATGGAAATTAAAAGAGGTTGAGCAGTTGCACTTTGAACAGCTATAATTTGAAGCAATATTACCGCAAGAGTCAAAGTTAAAATGAGCTTTGTTGTTGAGATTCTTATTGTTTAGCCCTCGTATATCAATGGACAGTTTGGGCGATTAAAGCGTTCTCGTCAAGCTTTCTTGACTAACCTTTTTTGTGGTTTGTTTTTCTCAGCTGTTGTTTAGCAGGAATCTTTTTGTGAGCAAGCTTGGCGAGATTTTAATAAGCTTTAGATAACAATGGTTATCCTGATGTTAAAGAAGATAGCACTTTCAGCAGTTATTTTGCTGAGTTTATTTGCTGGGATGTACCTTCAAACAGACAATTTTGCGGTAGCATATCCCATTTCTGAAATCCCGCCAAAGGTCAATGTACCCGAAATGAAAGTCAACGCTATCATCTCCAGTTTCAACGGAACTCTATGGGCAAAGATTGACGCAGAATATGTTATGCACACAGTCTACGCTTATGGCGACAGTTATCTAGTAGAAAACTCTGGAATGGGGCTGGTTGCTCATCCCGAATCACCTTACTTAGCCGTCACAGTAACCCAAGGCGTGCTAGAAGCACACTATCCAATTCCATATGATGCAACAAATATTTCCGTCGAGTTGAACGGCGAGAAAGTGGAAGTACAACAAGATGCAAAGGGGTTCTTCCATCTTTTTGATGCAGATTTGGCAGAAGTCAATTGGACTGTTTCTCCAGTTTTAGATGACTTCATTGTTTCAGTTCATTATGAGCATCCGGTTCATGGAACGAACGAAGATTATAATTATTTAGGAGATTATGCGGTTGCGCTGCCTTTGTATGGTCGCTACGGGTGCAGCAACATCTCGTATCCTCTGTATTCTTGGTATGGGTATCCGCCCAACAATTACAGCATTCAAATTGAATCCAAGCTTGCTAATCTGCAAGTCTTCTCAGTAGACACACAAGGTACACTTACGCCCTTAAACTCAACAATCGTTGATGACAGTGGACAGTGGGGGGCTACGCTTTACAGAAAGCAAGGATCATCTTTCATTCATGGCGCCGTCACGGTATTTAATGCCCCACCCGACGATAGCCCTCAGTTTCCCGTTGTGCCTGCCGTGGCTTCTATTATTGCTGTAGCAGCAATTGTTTGTGTCATCTTGTTAGTTTTCAGAAAGCACCGAAACCCGTCATTAGCCTAAACCGATAAAAAAGATCGTTATATGGAAAACGTCTTCAAACGCTATTGTTGTTTTTTTACCTTTATTTTTTTTCGCAGAGTCTTTTGGGCAAGTTGGGTTGCTGCTCTCTTGAATCAAAAAAGATGAGTTTTCTGACACCTAGTAGCACACCTGGTATCATTCCTAGTAACAATGAAATGGAGGTGATTTTGTTTTAGTTGATGAGATAGAGGTTTCTGAGAATAAGGAAGCCCTAATCGTTTTAGCCGGCACAGTTGCGGCCGCTGCGACTACGTTTGTAGCTTCTCTGCCCCTGCCGCTGGAGATTAAGGCTCCCTCGACTGCCTTAGCATCCACTGTAACGGGCGCGATACTGCTTTACTGGAAGAGTAAAGTCAACAAGCAGTAAGCCCTACTTTACTTTTCTTGTCTGGGGAAATTCAACTTTTTTTTTAGCCTAAATGCATATTATATTGAGGAGAGCCATTCACTCCATTTTTATATGACTAAGCACCAAAGATTTTTTAGTGGTCTATCTTTTGAGTGAGCGCTGTTCTAAACAGTAGATTTAAGTCCTAAATATACCAAAGAAGCACTATGAGGTTAGTTAAATGAGCCATAGGCTTAAGCATATAGTTGCTCCAACCATTATAGCACTACTATTAACAGCTTCCTTTTTGGTGTTTTCTCCTGTATCCGGACAGGTCAATCTGGTTAGTGAATCAAGCATTATACCCCAAGCATACCAAGAATACGCTAACGGCACCCTCACTTCAGGGAATGCGCCATTCAAAGTCTGGTATACATGGGTAAACGTTTCAAACACCCAAGTCATATACTACGCAGCCTACACCACGCCTGACTATCCCTTTCCAGTTCCAATCGCCAACATTATAGGTCAACATTTCCGTTTAGATGATGGCACACAAGTTTTCGTAGCCAGCGCTTTATCTGAGTTGGAGCTTTACCGTGACCTAAACGATGATGGAGTCCCTCAAACCAGTGCAGATTCAGTTGAGAATGAGGTTCTCTACTATATTTACTCTAACATGAGTCAGGGCTACAGCATGACACCCATCCAAAAAACAACAATCGACTCAGTGCCGCATTACCAGTGGAGCTTCACCTATCAAAAAGCTTATGCGTATCTGCAGAACGCCCATGCACGAGTCGGCGTTGTTGCGAGGATGTTCTTTGAGCACCTAACCCTAAACTATGACTTTAGTATGAATGGGAACGTTTCGGATTTGAAGACAAGCTTTGACATAGGAAAAGTCACCGACCTAGAAGTTCTTGAGCCTTCAGATTTTTCCTCTTTTGATGGCTTAAGCTTAGCTTTACTTTACGCCACAGCCACCTATACCTCAAAGCCCTACTCAACCTCGGTTAATGGGCAGCCATACGATTCCTCCACAGCAGATTCAGCGGTAAGCGCAGACATTGCGGAATTGAAAGTAGACGATGTTAAAGCTTATGAGTTTGTCTTCGGAGGAAACTACACGCTGAATAGAGACGGCAACACTGAGACGCACAATGCAGGTGTAGAAACCTATGAAGCGCAAGCTCAAGCCGTCTCAGTTGCAGGTTTACCAACGATTTACGGTCCAAGCGTGCGGAGCATAAGCTTCTTTGCAGACCACCTAAACCTCGCTAATCTCTTCGGCGGCTCTTGGCCAAGCGTTAATTCAAACTATGAGTCTTCATCACTGATCTATCGAATCTGCTTCCCAGTCTGGGACGGCCTGCAAATTGAACACGACCCAACATTCCTTGGATACATATACAACAACCAAGAAATTCCAGAAATACCCGCAATAGCACTAATCATAATCCCAATACTGATCGCTAGCTTACTGGTGGGGTTATTCCAAAGAATACGCAGACTTACAACATCTTAGCTAAATGCTGAAGATTTACGCATTCTCTTGTAAGCGCACGCTTTCTTCTTTCTTAATACATGCAGTGTCTTCTTAGATGCCACTAGAGAAGGAATCGCCTGATTGATGGCCTGTTCAGCTCCATTCTGCTTTACTGGAAGACTAAGTCACGAGCAGTAAGCATTCCCCTCTTCTTTTTTTGGGATTTAGGCGAGCTTATGCTTTTGGCTTGGTGGGAAATGTATTTCTTTTTCAAATTCGACTATCTCTGGAAGGCGAAAATAAACGCTGCATGTATTCGTGGATGAATCCGGGGATCTTGGTTTCACTAAAAAATCCACAAAATTTTTTGTTGTGGCCTACTTAGAGTGCGATGCTCCCCAGCGAATACGAATTGAAATGTCTCGCGCCATAAAGCATCTTCACCAGAAGAAAAGATATTCTCTTGCTAGAAATGAGTTAAAGTTTTCCCGTATGGACGATTTTTGTCGGAAGTTTGTTCTTGAAAAACTCGCCAATTGCGACATTAGCTTGGGTGTTGTTGTCATGAACAAGGCGCATGTTAATGGGAACCTACGGGAGGACCCTTGCCGTCTCTACAACTGGTGCGTTGTTCACAACATCATGTTGTCATTGCTTCCCAGCATTGGAGCAGGCAATAAAGTGCATATGGTGTTTGATAAAAGCCTGCCGAATTGGAGAATAAAAGAGTTCAATGATTACGTTGAGAGCAAAGCAAGTTATTTGTTGTTTTCAGAGAAAAAAGCTTCATTTTCGCCTGATAGTATTTCTTCTGAGCACATTACCTCTGAGACAGAACCTTGTTTGCAAGCGGTTGATGCTGTAGCGGGAGCTTATTTTCAAAAATATGAACGCGGAAACGATGAGTTCGTTAGGATAATTGAGGATAAAGTTGGGGCATTTAAGTATCTGTGGAGAAAGAAGACATGCGACCCCTATCCTAATACTCCCATCCCACAAGTGCGGGCATCATTGCCTCGGATAGGACTTACTCGCAGTTAATTATTAAGTGTGGAAAGTTATTAAAAAGTTTGTGGTAGCTTACTCAATACACACAACATTCTTTGACTGCGCAATGGGTTCTTTTGTTTTTTAGGCAGTTATTTTTTTGGCTTAGCGGTAGCTCTGGCTTCTTCAGCATCTTATGTTTGTTCATATTCTCGATCTGTTTTAAAATGTCTTCGTTTTCAACTTGTCAATGGTTGTTTAGGAAACGTTTAAGTGAGTTGTAAACAGTACTGTTTACGGTGGCATATTTGGCTCAAGTGCAACTTCGTCTTCCACAAAAAACCATCGAGGAAATAGATGGATGGGTAGCCGAAGGCCGCTTCAAGAACCGAAGCGACGCCATAAAATCAATCATCACCTACTACCAAGAACGCGAAAAAACATGCAACTTCTTCAACACACTCATGGAACGAAGTAAAGATGCAAAACAGTACCCTGAATCCCTCGTCCCTATAGAGGAACTTGAGTGACTTTCAAGGTACTTCTGCATCCTAAAGCAGCAAAAGAACTCCAAAAAACTGAAACACTTATCCGCGCAAGAATAGTTGAGAGCGCAAAACAACTACGTGAAAACCCCGACAAAACCGGAAAACCCTTAAAGCAATCTGATTTTTGGAGCCTAAGAGTAGGCGACTACCGCGTCATCTACGAGATAGACCAAAACAAAAAGCAAGTCGTCATTCTTTTTGTCGGCCACCGAAGCAAAGTTTACGATGATTTCTCAAAAATGCTCTAACATTTAGAAAAATATCTGAAGGTTCCCTTTAGTGTCTGTGTTTTTTATGGTATATCAACAAACCAGTAGCGGCTAAAGTGAGAGCAGCGATAGAAGCAGCGGCAATAAGTGCGGTTGGGAAAGGTTCTGTTTGTGGTGGTTCTGCACCCGTATTAGTTGTTGGATGCTCAGATGTGGCAGGAGTTGGTGTGGGCTGTTGAGTCGGAGTTGGTTGGATTACGTTGAAGGTAACATAGTTTGCGTAACCGGGATTTCCCACTAGGTCAAGTGCGGTTACTGTGAGAGTGTGCGTTCCAGTTGTTAGGTCTGTCAGAGTTGTGTTTTTGGCTGGCAGAGTGGTTTTGTCGCCGTCTAAGTGTAGGATTAATTGGGTAACGGGCTCGCTTAAGAGCAGGTTTAATGGAACGCCGGTTGTGTAGGTTTGGTTGGTTTGGGGTGATTGAATAGTTATTTTCGGTGGCGATGCATCCAAAATAACGTCTGGTGCGTTTGTGTCTATAGTGAAGTAGATTATGTCGCTGTATGAGCGGATGTCGTTTTTTCCAAAGGATGCCTCCAAAGAAATTGTTAAGCTATGTGGTCCTTCTGATAATTCGGGCAGTTGCACTTGCCCTAAAGCTGAATACACCACGTGTAGTTCCTGCGGGTTAACCACTGAGTAAGGCATAGGCTGAGCCTCACTTCCGTCGAGCATATAGTTGAGTGAGTAGTGCATTCCCATGCCGACGGCAAACGTATAATTGAAAAGGATAATTTTTGAGTTGTATACTGCGTTAACGGGAGAGTAAACGGTGACGCCGCTTTTGAATCGAAGCGGACCAACGGTTCCAGCCATAATAGGTTGAACACTCGCGAACAACAAACATGCAAGGAGTAGCGCAAACGAAGTCACCAACATGGCTTTTCGGTTCATGGGGATTCCACTTGTGTATTAAGCAGTCTATCTTTTAGCTCTCCTCAAGGAACACTCTGTTCCACTAAAAGAACAGTTGAGGCTTCTGGAAGAACTTTGTTTTGTGTTTTTTGTGGTAGCTCAACAACCCAGCTTCCAAAATCAAAACTGCGCGTATTAACTATAGGCTTTTTCTCTTGTGCCTACATAATGGATCAATATCGTCTTTTGCTTCCATAAAACATCATACACTATTCTTATGTTTCCAATCCTGATTCTGTAAGAATTATCATAACCTTTTAGTTTGCAAATATCTGTTTTTTTGAATGGCAGAGGATCGTTTTTCAAAAGCAATATGGTTTCTTTTATATGGCGTTTCTGTTCTTGATCTATATTGACTAAGTTTTTAAGTGCTTTTCTCTTTATCTTAACAGTGAACATTCATTTCAGCCTAATGTTTGCATTAGCTCTTTTTCATCTGCTACTTCATCTGCTTCGGCAATAGCTTTCTTTTCTTTCTGTGTCGGTTCTTCAACAGGAATAAGTTTGTCTACTAGTTCTTTGTAGAGATACTTTATTTCTTGCAGTTCATCCCGAATTTCTTCTAAAACCTTAGTACTCAACCGTGGAAGCCTCAATAATGGTTATGCAAATTCCAATTTATGTATATTGATATTTTTCCAGTTTCTAGATGAAGAACTGGAAATGGAAGAATAAGATTTCATTTATGGGGTTGAGTTCTTGGTGGGTCAACAACCCAGCAACCGAAAGGTTGACAGCGGCAATCGGTCCGCTTATTTGCTGAAGTACTCGATTGATACGTTGCCATTTGCCGACGACAATTTAATGTCTAGGTTCCCGGTGCCCTGCGTTGTGACTGCGTTGAGTTTGGTTGCTGTTTGGCTGTTTATGTTCATTGCGATACCTTGCCAGGTTACCTGTCCGTTTGCAGTCGTAGCATCAACTGTGAATAGTGTTCCTTGTACTAAGCGTATGTTTACGTTGCCGTTTAGGCTTGATGCAGTTATGGAGGTTGCGTTGTCATCTTTTAAGTCGATTCCCCCGTTGTTGGTTGTTGCAATTACCGTTTTGTCGTTTAGCAGGGGTTTTATAATGTTGCCGTTTAGTGTGGCCAGGGTTAAGTTGTATTGGCCATTATTTGGCAATTTGACTGTGATGCTGGCTCGGTAGTTTACTCTAATTTCTGTGGAGTCTACGAGCTTTGCTTTGGCAAGGATTTTGAAGACTTCCCCTTGGGTTTGGTTGGTTGTGTCAACAATTATTTCGCCAATACGACCCTCTGGAGCTTCAAGGTTGTAGGTTACTTCTATTTGGCTGCTGTTTGTCGGTTGGATTTCGATGTTGCCGTTGAATGTGTCGGCTTGTATCTCAACGTATTGCGCACTTGGAAATGTCGCTTGTTCTTGTTTTTGTTCCAAAGGCGCCAAGAAATTATTTAGCGCTA
>Ga0105103_10001085_pt1 | contig 15354 bp, 19 predicted proteins | sample PPLLaktember2015_2_FD_79107 | JGI IMG/M metagenome (GOLD analysis project Ga0105103, IMG submission 79107) | Freshwater sediment microbial communities from Prairie Pothole Lake near Jamestown, North Dakota, USA - PPLs Lake P7 Core (6) Depth... | ecosystem: Environmental > Aquatic > Freshwater >...
AAGCCACGATCAAGGTCGATCTGGCGCGGGCCATCGAGCTGATGAAGTCGCTGCCGACCGACGAGGACCGGGAGCGCGCGGCCGTCTACATGGACGGCCTGTCGCAGATGCGCTCCGAGTGGAAGGTGGCTATTTCTGCGAAAGCACGACCTTCTTCCGCGCCGCGATCCGGAGCGGCTCCGGGACGTTCCGGTCGATCGACACCGCGCGCAGGTCGCGGTCGTTCAGGCGGTGGAGCAGGGTGAGCGACATCGCGAGGGGCGTCTTCGGGTTCTTGGTCAGCCCCAGCATGATGTTGTAGTTCTTCATCCAGCCGCGCGTGGAGCCAATCGTGCGCAGGATGTCGTCTGAGACGTTCGCCATCCGTGCGAACGTCTCCACTTCCTGCTCCGTCACCTTCGGGCAGCTCAGCACCGCCGAGGCCACCATCCGGTTCGGATCGCGGATGAGCACGGCACGCATCTCGCGCGTCCCCTTCATCGCGCACTTCACCTTCTCGGGAACGGTCATGTCGCCCAGCCGCTTCGCCGTTGCGCTCGCCTGCTCCGGCGTGGCGTCCGTGTCGGCTTCGTAGTCGGAGGCGTCGGTGTCGACCAACGGGGCGTCACCGTCGGCCCAGGGAATCGCCGCGGGTGCGATGCCCCTGGCGACGAAGAACTCCCGTAACTCCATCGGCGTATCGGCGCGCGCGATGAGGCCGGCGACCTGGGCCTCGGGCAGCATTCGGAGCGTGCGTTCGGCCGTCGCCTGCACTTCGTTGTCGGGATCGCTGGAGAGCAGCATGAGCAGGCCGAGCTGCTCGACGGGGCGCGGGGCAACGGCGCCTTCCGCAGCCAGCAGCTTCACCTCGCGCGGGACCTCGCCTCGCCGGAAGAAATCCAGCAGTGGGGTCCGAAGGCCGACTTCCACTCAGCGCCCCGACAGGAAGAACTGGTAGTCGGCGCGGCCAATCCGCGCCGACAGCGGCTCACCGGCCGCGCCGAGCATGCGTCCCGCCCGCCCGTTGATGCTGTACTGCACCACGCCGGCATTGCTGCCGCTCAGCTCCAGCTCGTCGTGGAACGCCACCTGCAGCGACTCCCCCGCCTCGAGCGTGCGCCCGATGACGAGCTCACCGTCGGCAACGACCCGGAGGTCGCAGCGGGACGAGACGGTGATGAGCATGGTGACGGGCAGGATCTCGGGCGCGGGCGTCTCGGAGAAACCACCAGCCGGCAGGGCTTCTGTGCGCACGGACCGCCTGATATCGGTTGGACGGCGGTCGGGGCGCGCATTCGCAGCGGGCGGCGCGGAGGCGCCGCCGAAGTACGCCACGCCGGCCAGCAGCGGCGCCACGGCACCCAACATCGCCAACAGCCGCCGCCACGAGCTCGTGCGGGTCACTGGCTCGACCACCTGGGCGATCTGGCCCGGCGCCGGGAGATCGTCAGGGCACTCGAGCAGATACGCCTTCAGGGTGGACTCGGGATCCAGCCCGACCTCGCTGGCAAAGGCGCGAACGAGCGACCGGCGATAGATGCCGGGCGGCAGCGCGGAGACGCGTTCCTCCTCGAGGGCGCGAATCACATGCACCGACAGCTTGGTCGCGTCGGCAATCTGCCGATGAGACAAGTTTCGCGTCTCGCGCGCCTCCCTGAGGCGCTCGGACACACGAAGCGGGCGGTGCCCTATCGTGGTCACAGGAAAACCGGTTGTTGGGGGGAGTGCCGAAACCGCTGACGGCTCAACGGTCAGGCTCCTCAGTGTAAGTAACCGCCCCCACCGTGTCAAACGCCAAACGCATGGCGATCACGCGCGCCTGCACGAACTCGATCACGTCCACCGGTCCGCGGGGAACGAAGCACCCGATTCCCGCGATCCCCGTGGCACCCGCGCGAACGATCGCCGGGATATCACCGGTGCTCAGCCCGCCTATGGCCACCACCGGAATGTCGCGCGCCGCCGAAACCAGGGCTGCGAGGCCCGCCCACCCCAGGGTGGTCCAACCCGACGGCTTGGACTGCGACGACGCGACCGTACCCGCCAATAGGTACGAGGCGCCGGCACTGTCGGCCGCGGCCTGGATGGTGTGCACCGAACGACCTGTCACCCACTGTTTATCGGTCGAAACCAGCGCGCGAACATCCCGCAGGGCGGGCGACCGCTCCGGAAGGTGGACGCCGCGGGCTCCCACGGCACGCGCCACCTCGACCATGCTGTTCACAACGACCCGAGACTGGCTCCCGGGTACGGCGGCAAACAACCTCAGCAGGAACCGGGTCAGCGTGTCGGCGTCGAGGTCAGGTTCACGAACCTGGATGAGATCGACATCGCCGGCCACGGCGCCCGCGATCTGGGCCGTCAGGATGGACGCCCAGTCCCCTGGAAGCGCGCCGGTTGCGGCCACGAGGCGGTGACGGTCGGTCACCAGCATCACCCGTGGCCACCGTCGATCAGGCATCTGGCTCCGCGGACGGCGTGCTCTCGCGCGGACCGGCCACGACCGCGGCAACCTCGGCCAGCGCGTACACGATGTTCACGAGGCCGAGGCCCGAAATGGCGCCCCGGACGTAGTTGTTGGTGATCACCAGTTGCACCACGGGCACGAGGTCACCGAAGTAGTTCCGTTCCCAGAACGTCGACCACGGGACGAGCAGCAGCAGCAGCCCGGTTTCGAGCAGCAGGGCAATCAGGAGGAGCCGCCGGAACAGGAACTAACCTCTTGCCTGGACCTTTGAGAGTTGATCGATGCGGAGCCCCACGTCACGGTAGCCGCGGGACTCCGCTTCGAGTTCGACGAACACCGCCAGCGCCCGCGAGCCTTCTCCGGCAGCCTCGAGCGTCGAAGCCAGGTCGTACAACAGCGCTCGTCCTGCATCGGGCGTCGGCGCCGGCGCCTCGGCCGCGCGCTCGAACCATGCGACGGCCTTGCCGGTCTGCTCCTGCTCCAGGTGCAGACGGCCCAGCATGGACGCGGCGTCGAAGCGTTGCCGGGGCGATCGAGCCGCCACCTCGAGTGCGCTGATCGCATCCTCGATCATGCCCATGTCCTGGTAGGTCAGGGCCAGCCGGTACTGCTCGGCAGCCTCTTCGTCACCGTCCTGGCGATCCGCTTCATCCCGGACGGCCTTGCTGGTTTGGCCTGCCCGCGGCTGTCTCGCCTCGCCTGCTTCCGCCGCGTCGGCGGTCGCCACGGCATTCACCGCGGGGTCGGCGCTCGACTGGGACGACGAATGCCCGTCGGACGACTTGCCGCGCTTCTTGCGATCGCCCTTCGCGCTCGGTTCGGGGTCGGCCGCCGCGACCGGATCGTCGACGGGCTCCGAGAAGTCCACGCCCTCGTTGAGGTCGAGGAAATCCGCCGCCATGAACGGGCTGTCACCGCTCAGGCGATCGGCGATGATGGCATCCGGGTCGGCCTCGCCGAGCATGACGAGCGACTTGCGGAAGCGCTCGATGTTCGCGCGGTTCCACGGCTCGCGCGCCACCAGATCTTCGCTGATGATGCGGGCTTCCAGTCCGCGGCCCACTTCGAGGTAGGCATCGGCGAGCTGCGCCTGGGCCTCGGCCATCGTCGCCTCGAGCTGCCCATCGACGCAGATTTCCACCAGTCGCATCAGCGCCACCAGGTGGAAGCGCACGCGGGTGACGAACTCGTGCAGCGCCGCGGCCGCGGCGGCGTAGTCTTCGGCCTCCACTGCGGCGTCAGCCACGGCGTCGATCACCTGATAGCCCGCTTCGGGACTGGTCTCGGCGAGCCGGCACCCCAGGACGACCGCGGCTTCGCGCCGCGAGGGCTCGAGATGGATGGCCTTGATGGCCGCCGCGCGGCCCTCGTCGAGCTTGCCGTCGACGAGCGCGCACTCCGCGAGCGCCAGCCACAGCGACGACTCGTTGCCCGCGGTGAGCGGCGAGAGGAACGGACGGGCCCGCGCCAGATCGCCGCGAGCGACGAACGCGCTGGCGAGCGTGGCGGAGACGGCGAGGTCGCCCGGATCGAGCGCCGCGACTTCGGCGAGCACATCGATGTGGGCATCGTCACGGCCGGCCTCGGCGAGGCGCTGAGCCACGTCACGGAACTCGCGCAGCGCGGTGGTGTCATCGCCCATCCCGGCGGCAGCCCGCGCCGCCGAGAGCCGCGCGTCGAGGTCGTCGGGATCCAGCGTGCCGACCCGGACGCTGAGTTCCGCGGCGCCCCTGTGATCGCCTCTCGCCTTGCGGCGGTCGGCGAGCTGGTTGAAATACAGCTTGGCGTCGGCCAGTAATCCCTGGCGGGCGGCAATCTCTCCGAGCTGCAGGAGGGCCGGCTCTTCGCCCGGCTTGAACTTGATGATCTTCTTGTAGAGCGCGGCGGCCTTCGGGTAGAAGCCCTCGGTGGCCAGGTGGTCGGCGATCTGGACGTAGTGCCCGATCCCCTTGTCGATCTGACCGGCCCTGACGTAGAGGTCGCCGAGCGCGTTGGCACTGTTCCAATCGCGAGGCTGCGCCTCGACGATCTTCACGTACTCGGCAATCGCCGCGTCGATGCGGCCCTGCTTCAGTGCTTTCTCGGCGCTCTTGAGCGCCCCTTCTCGATCGAACGGCGGCACGGCAGTACCCCTCAGGCAATCGTATCAAACAGCGTCGGCGGCCTGAATGACCGTCGATGCTGCACGGAATAGCCGAACTTTGCCACGGCCGCCAGGTGGTCGGCAGTGGCATATCCCTTATGTCGGTCGAACCCGTACCGAGGGTCAGTGGTGTGCAGCAATTCCATCAACCGGTCGCGGGTGACCTTCGCCATGATGGACGCCGCCGCGATCGCGGCGGACTTCCGATCACCGCCCACAATCCCCTTCTGGGCCATGGGCAGGTCCGGAATCCGGAACGCGTCCACGAGGACGGCATCTGGCAGGGGGGCCAGCGCCATCACTGCACGCTGCATGGCTCGCAGCGAGGCCTGATGGATGTTAATACGATCGATTTCGTCGGGTTCGACGCAGATGACGGTCCACGCCACGGCATTGCGCGCAATTGCATCGAACAATCGCTCGCGGGCGGCGGCGGTGAGGGCTTTGGAGTCAGCCAGCCCGGCTATATGCCGGTCGGGGTGCAGGATGACCGCTCCCGCGGCGACGGGACCGGCGAGGCAGCCGCGCCCGACTTCGTCCACGCCGGCCACGTGCACGAACCCGAAACGCCGGAGAGCGTTCTCGATGTTGCGTCGCGCGGTGACTTTGCGCACAGGCCCGTGGCCCGGGCGCGGTTGGGCCGCGCCCGGGATCGAGACTAGTTGACCTTCTTCTTGACTTCCTTCATGCGCGCGGCCTTGCCCTTGAGATCACGCAGGAAGTAGAGCTTCGCGCGACGGACCTTGGCCGAACGGAGGACGTCCACCTTCTGGATGGTCGGCGAGTGCACCGGGAAGATGCGCTCGACGCCCTGACCGAACGACACCTTGCGCACCGTGAACGTGGCGCGAATGCCGCCGCGGCGCAGGTTGATCACCACGCCCTCGAAGACCTGGATGCGTTCCTTGTCGCCTTCCTTCACGCGCACGTGCACGCGCACCGTATCGCCCGGCTGCATCCGCGGCCGCTCGACGAGCTGCGCCTTCTCCACCATCTCCATCGCGGTCATGACAACTGACTCCCTTCGTCTACTCCGTGCGCGCGCGGGTGGCCTTCCACTCGCGCAGCCATCCCAGTTCCTCGTCGTCGAGCACGGCCGTCTCCAGCAGATCGGGCCGCCGCTCGAAGGTCCGCTTCAGCGCCTGCTGCCGGCGCCATCGGCGAATCTCGCCATGATGTCCCGAGGTCAGCACCTCGGGTACCCGCATCCCCGCGAACTCCGCGGGGCGCGTGTAGTGCGGGTAATCGAGCAACCCGCGTTCGAACGAATCCCCTTCCACCGACTGCTCGTCGCCGACGACGCCAGGCACCAGGCGGGCCACCGCGTCGATGACCACCAGCGCCGGGAGCTCGCCTCCCGACAGCACGTAGTCGCCGATCGACACCTCGTCGGTCGCCCACCGCTCCCGCACGCGCTCGTCGATCCCTTCGTAGCGGCCACACAATACCGCCACATGCCCCAGCGCCGCGAACCGCTTCGCCTCTCCCTGCGTGAACGGCCGGCCGGCCGGCGTCAGGAGGATCACGGCGCCTGGCTGCCCGCGCCGGGCCGCGATGGCCGCCATGGCGGCGAACAGCGGCTCCGGCTTCATCACCATCCCGGGCCCGCCACCGAACGGCACGTCGTCGACCACATGGTGACGGTCGGTGGTGAAGTCGCGCAGGTTGTGAACCGCGATGTCCAGCAGCCCCCGCTCCCGCGCCCGTCCCACCACGCCTTCCTCGAGACCCGCGTCGATCATCCTCGGGAAGATCGTGACGATGTCGAACTTCACAAGTCCAGCAGCCCTTCCGGGGGCCGCACCACAATCCGTCGCTCCGGCACGTGCACCGAACAGATTTCGTCCACGAGCGGAATCTCGAATCGCCGATGCGGGCCATCCACCACGAGCCGGCTCTGGCCTTCGCCGGTGACGGCGACCACGCGGCCCACGGGGCTGCCATCGTCGGTGACCACGTCGCAGCCAATCAGCTGCTGATGGTAGTACTGTCCGTCCGGCAGTTCATGCTGCTCGGCCGGGTCGATCTTGAACTCCGCCCCCGTCAGGCGTTCGGCTTCGTCCATCGACTCCACACCGACGATCCCGATGATGGGCCGCCCCTGATGGACGCGAAACGACGACACTTCGCTGATCCGACGTGTCCCGTCGGCGAGCCGCGTGTCGAGCCGTGCGCCGACGCGAAACCGCTCGTCGACGAAGTCGGTGTGCGGATTCACGATGACCTGTCCCGCCGTCCCGTGTGTCCGGGCGACGACGCCGACCAGGATGAGGGCGTCCCAGTCAGGGCCCCCTCCCGCCTGTGCCGAGGCGTTGGCGGGCAGGCCCGACTCCGGACTCCCATCTCCCGGCACGTGTGCCCTCAGTCCCGGATGTCCAGCGTCACGCGCTTGCCGTCGGCTTCCGCCGCGCTCGACAGCAGCGTGCGCAAGGCCGCCGCGGTGCGACCCTGGCGGCCGATGACGCGGCCGAGATCGCCCGGCGCCACGTTCAGTTCGTACACCGTCATGCCACGGCGCTCGCTCTCGCGCACCTGCACGGCATCGGGTTGATCGGCCAGGGCTCTCGCCACCGACTCGACCAGGCCCTTCAGATCGGCCGCCACGGCGCGACCTTAAACGGCCGGCGCCACGGGCGCCGCCGTCACGGGCTCGACCACCAGGCCGCGGTCCCTGGTCAGGTGGCGCGCGAGCAGCGTGCGGACCGAATCAGACGGCCGGGCGCCCTTCGACACCCAGTACTCGACCCGCGCCTTGTCGATTTCCACGACTGCGGGCTTGGTCCGCGGGTTGTAGAACCCGAGCACCTCGAGAAAGCTGCCTTCACGCGGCGAGCGCGCCTCGGCCACCACGACGCGGTAGAAAGGCCGCTTCTTCGATCCGGTCCGACGCATCCGAATACTCAACATGTTTGGTCCTCTTGCTATCTCATCAAACTGAACGGGCTTTTCTTCTTCTTCTTCGGCGGCGCCGCGATCGGCTCGCCGGTCATCTGGCCCACCATCTTCAGCATCCGCTGCATCTCGCCGAACTGCTTCAGCAGGCGGTTGACGTCTTCCACCGCCGTGCCGCTGCCTCGCGCGATCCGCTTCCGCCGGTTGCCGTCGATGATGTCGGCGTGCCGGCGCTCGTCAGGCGTCATCGAGCCGATGATGGCCTCGACGCGCCGCAACTGGCGCTCGTCGGGCTTGTGCTCGGCGAGCTGCTTCAGGTTGCCCATCCCGGGAAGCATCCCCAGGATGTTCTCGAGCGGGCCCATCTTCTTCAGCGTGCGCAGCTGATCGCGGAAGTCCTCGAGGGTGAAGCCGCCCTTCCGGATCTTCTGTTCGAGGCGCTCGGCCTCCCCCGCGTCAACCGCCTCCTCCGCCTTCTCGATGAGCGACAGCACGTCGCCCATGCCGAGCATGCGGGACACGAACCGGTCCGCGTGGAACGGCTCGAGATCTTCCAGGCGCTCGCCGCTGCCGACAAACGCAATCGGCACGCCGACGACCGACACCACCGACAGGGCCGCGCCGCCGCGTGCGTCGCCATCGGCCTTGCTGAGGACGATGCCGGTCACGCCCATCTGCCGGTTGAATTCACCGGCGCTCTTGATGGCGTCCTGGCCCGTCATCGCGTCGGCGACGTAGAGCAGGTCGGTCGGCGAGACGGCCTGCTTGATCGCCGCCAGCTCCTGCATCAGCTCGTCGTCGATGTGCAGGCGCCCCGCGGTGTCGACGATGACGACGTCGTTGCCGACCGCGCGAGCCTCGGTGAGCGCGCCCGCGGCGCGCGCCACCGGATCCATCACCCCCACCGGGTCGTGCACCCGCACGCCGGCCTTCTCCGCCACCACGGCGAGCTGCTGGATGGCCGCGGGCCGGCGCACGTCGGTGGACACCACCAGCGGATGCCGCCCCTGCTTGCTCAACCATTTCGCGAGCTTGCCCGTCGTCGTCGTCTTGCCCGAGCCCTGCAGGCCGCGCATGAGAATGACGCGCGGGCGCTCGTTGGTCTCGACCAGCCCGCCCTTGGCTTCGCCAAAGAGCGCGAGCAGTTCGTCGCGGACGATCTTGACGACCTGCTGGCTCGGCGTCAGGCTCTTGAGGACGGCCTGGTCCATCGCCCGATCGCGCACGCGATCGACGAAGGCCTTGACGACCTTGAAGTTGACGTCGGCCTCGAGCAGCGCCATCCGGATTTCCCGGAGGGCGTTCTCGACGGTCCCTTCACTCAGGCGGGATTCGCCGCGAATGGACTGGAAGACGTCCTGAAGCCGCTGACTCAGTTGATCGAACACAGGATTTCCACGGGTACGACCGCCGCCGCCACCCCACTAAGCGAGCGGGACGGGTCGCAGCGCAAACCCTTATCCTAGTTGAGTTTCAGGGCAATCGTCAAACCGATTTCAGGCGGTGACCCAGCTTGTCCTTTTTCACCTTCAGGTAGCGCCGCGTCGATTCCGATGCCGGAATTTCGAGCGGCACCGTCGAGGCCACCGACAGGCCGTACCCCTGCAACCCCACGAATTTGCGGGGGTTATTCGTCAGCAGGCGCATCGTCCGGACGCCGAGGTCGCGCAGGATCTGCGCGCCAATCCCGTAGTCGCGCTGGTCCGCCTTGAAGCCCAGGCGCTCGTTCGCTTCCACGGTATCGAGTCCCTGGTCCTGCAAGGCGTAGGCGCGGAGCTTGTTGGCCAGGCCGATGCCTCGGCCCTCCTGGTTCAGGTACAGCAGCACCCCGCGGCCCTCGGCCGCAATCCGCTGCATGGCCGCGTCCAGTTGCGGACCGCAGTCGCACCGCGCGGAATGGAACACGTCGCCGGTGAGGCACTTGGAATGCACCCGGACCAGCACGTTGTCGCCGTCAGCCAAGTCGCCACAGACGAGCGCGACGTGCGTCTGCCCGTCGATGACGCTCTCGTAGCCGTGAATGCGGAACGCCCCGTGTTCGGTCGGCAGGTCCGCTTCAGCGGCCTTGCGGACCAGGCCCTCGGTCTGCATCCGATAGCGGATGAGATCGGCGACCGTGATCATCAGCAGCTTGTGCCGCTTCGCGAACTTCGCCAGTTCCGGCACCCGAGCCATGCTGCCATCCCGGCTGGCAATCTCGCAGATGACGCCCGCGGGGTACAGCCCCGCGATGCGTGCCAGGTCGACGGCCGCCTCGGTCTGCCCGGCGCGCACCAGCACACCGCCGTCGCGAGCGCGAAGCGGGAAGACGTGCCCGGGCCTCGCCAGGTCCGCCGCCTTCGTGCGCGCGTGGATGGCGACCAGAACCGTCCGCGCCCGGTCGGCGGCCGAGATGCCCGTGGTCGTGCCCTTCTTGGCCTCGATGCCGATGCAGAACGCCGTCTCGAACTGCGTGGAGTTCTGCTGTGCGGGGACCTGCAGCGGGATCTGCAACTCGTCCAGCCTGGCGCCCGTCATGGGCATGCAGATCAGGCCTCGCCCGTAGGTCATCATGAAGTTGATGGCCTCCGGCGTCACCTTCTCCGCGGCGATGGTCAGGTCGCCCTCGTTCTCGCGGTCCTCGTCGTCGACCACGATGAGGATCTCGCCGCGACGAAACGCCTCGATCGCGACCTCGACCGCCGCGAACGGGCCTTTCCTGCCCGCCTCTCGCGCCAGCCTGATTTTCGGAGCCGCCGTTGTTTTCCGCTTCATGAGTTCCGCGCCTCGAGCGCTCGCACCACGTACTTCCCTATCATGTCGCACTCGAGGTTCACTCTGTCGCCCGACCGCAGGTGCCGAAGTGCCGTATGCGACCAGGTGTAAGGAATGACCTGTACGTCGAAGTGCCGTTCGCCGAGACCCGCGACCGTCAGGCTGATGCCGTCCACCGCCACCGACCCCTTGCGGATGAAGTATGGGGCGAGGGCCGCGGGAAAGGCCACCCTCAGCCAGTGAGAATCGGCCTCCGGCCGCAATTCGGTCACGGTGCCGACGCCGTCGACGTGGCCGAGCACGAAGTGGCCGTCGAGGCGTCCGTCCATCCGCATCGGGCGCTCCAGATTCACGGTCTGCCCCCGCTGCAGGCCGCCGAGCGTGGTGATCCGCGCCGTCTCCGGACCGATGTCCGCCATCACATGGTCGCCATCGAGGCGCACCACCGTCAGGCAGACGCCGTTCACCGCCAGGCTGGCACCTGGCGAGAGAAGCGGCGCCAGCGCCGTCTCGATGCGAATGCGGACGCCCCCGACACCGGTCGTCACGTCCTCGAGCGTGCCGGTCTCTTCAACGATTCCCGTGAACATCGAACTCCATCCAGTCGTCCGGCCCGACACGCTCCACCGACCGCGGCTCCACACCGGGAAATCCGATGATCCCGGTGCCGAATACCGGCACTCCGGCTGCGCCCAGCGTGATGGGCGCGACGATGACATGCGCGGTGTCGACGACGTCCGCGTCGAGCAGTGCGCGATGAACCGTGGCGCCGCCTTCGACGAGCACGGATGAGACCTCATAGGCCAGCAACGCGCGGATCGCCGTCTCGATGCGCTCGCCGCCCGGCACCACCGTCGCTCCCGCCTCCGTGAGCGCGCGCACGCGCTGGGCCTCACTGGCCATGGTGGCCGCGCTCGTCAGGATAATCACTGGCCCCTCGGCCAGCGTGGTCAGCAGGCGGGCGGTGGGCGGCGTCCGCAGCCGCCGGTCGAATACGGCCCGCACCAGCGGGCGCGGCCGGACGTATTCCCGCACGGTGAGCAACGGGTCGTCGACCAGCACCGTCTCGGAACCCACGGCTATTGCGTCCACGACGGCGCGCAGCCGCTGCACACGGCGGTTCGCTGGCGTCGAGCTGATGGCGGTCCGCACGCCCGGTCGCGCCGCGATCCGGCCATCGGCGCTGACGGCCGCCTTCAGGATGACGGCCGGCCGCGCGTGCGTCTGCACGGTGATGAACGGCGCATTCAGTCGCCGCGCTTCCTGCTCCAGCAGGCCCACTTCCACCGTGAGCCCCGCGGCGCGCAGTTCGGCGATGCCTTGACCGTTCACCAGGGGATTGGGATCCTCCATCGCGATGACGACGCGCGAGACGCCGCTGGCGATGACCCGCCGCGTGCACGGCGCTGTCCGACCGAAATGGCAGCACGGCTCGAGCGTCACGTACAGCGTGCCGCCCCTGGCCCGCTCTCCGGCCTCGTCGAGTGCCAGCACTTCGGCGTGCGGTTCGCCCGCCTTCGGGTGCCGCCCCTGGCCGACGATGACGCCCTCCGGCGAAACGACGACGGCCCCCACCATCGGGTTCGGAGTGGTCGCTCCGGCTGCCCGGGCCGCGTGGAACAGCGCCCGCTGCATCAGGTCGACGTCGGTCACCACTTCTCCTGGAACAGCGCGTCGACGTACTCCTCCGGGTTGAACGGGAGCAGATCGTCGATGGCCTCCCCGACGCCGACGTAGCGGATGGGCAGGTGCAGGTCGTTCGCGATCGCGACGGCCATGCCGCCCTTCGCGGTGCCATCGAGCTTGGTGAGCACAATCCCGGTGACACCCGCGACGCTCATGAACTCGCGCGCCTGCACCAGTGCGTTCTGCCCCACGGTCGCGTCGAGCACGAGCAGAGTCTCGTGCGGCGCGCCCGGCACTTCGCGCGCGGCGATGCGTCGGATCTTCTCGAGCTCCTGCATCAGGTTCGCGCGTGTGTGCAGGCGTCCGGCGGTATCCACGAGAATGACGTCGCGGCCACGCGCGCGACCAGCGGTCAGCGCATCGAACACGACGGCAGCCGGGTCTGATCCTTCCTGCGCGCGCACGAGGTCCACGCCGGCGCGATCGGCCCAGATCTGGAGCTGATCGACGGCCGCCGCCCGGAACGTGTCGGCGGCGCAGATCAGCGGTTTGAGCCCCTCGCGCTTCATCTGGTTGGCGAGCTTGCCGACCGTGGTGGTCTTGCCTGTCCCATTGACGCCGACGATGAGAATCACCCGGGGGGTGCCTTGCACCTGCGCCGCGCCACTGCCGACGTCGGCGGCGTCGAGCACGCGCAGGATCTCCTCCCGCACGAGCTGCCGCAGCGACTCGCCCCGACGCTGACGCTCGGCCACCGCATCGACGATGCGACGCGACGCCGAGACGCCCACATCCGCCATGAGCAGTACTTCTTCGAGCCCCTCCAATGTGTCGGGATCGATGGTGCGCATGCGCTGCTCCGGCGCATCACTACCCTTGACGAGGTCATCGAATCGTTCGGCGATCTGTTGCGCCGTCCGTGTCAGCCCCTGCTTCAGCCTGTCGAACAAACCCATGAATGCGTCTCGCTAACTGTGCTCGGCCTTCTGCCGGCGTCCCATCAGTTCCCGTACGGCGTCGGACGGCTTCTTGCGTCCCGCCAGCACGTCCGCCATCTGCTCCGTGATGGGTAACTCGATCCCGTGGCGGGCGCCCAGGGCCAGAGCGGCCTCCGTCGTCCGCACGCCTTCCGCCACCATTTTCGTGCTCGCGACCACCTCGCTCAGCAATCGCCCGCGGGCCAGTTCCGCACCGACGTGGCGGTTCCGGCTCAGGCCCCCGGTACACGTCAGCACGAGGTCGCCGAGTCCGGCGAGGCCGGCCAGCGTCTCGCGCTGGCCACCCATGGCGACCGCGAGGCGCGTGACCTCGGCCAACCCGCGCGTGATGAGGGCGGCCAGTGCGTTGTGGCCCTGGCCCAGCCCCTCGACCACGCCCGCGGCGATGGCGATGGTGTTCTTCAGCGCGCCACCAATCTCGACCCCGGTCACATCGGCCGTGCCATACAGGCGCAGCCACGGCGCGCGGAACTTCGCCTGCACGCGCTCCACGGTCCGCGGTGACGACGAGGCCACCACCACCGCCGTCGGCAGCTGCCGCGCAAGTTCCAGTGCGAAACTGGGGCCAGAGACCACCGCCACTTCGCCAGCCGCCGGCAGTTCCGACGCCAGCACTTCCGACATCCGCAGGAGCGAGCCAGCCTCGATGCCCTTGACCGCGCTCACGACCAGCGCGCCCGGCATCAGCAACGGGGCCACTTGCCGCGCGACCGCTCGCACCCCATGGGACGGCACGGTGACCACCACGATCGACGCGTTCGCAACCGCGTCCTTCAAGGCCCCCGTCGGAAACAGACCCGCGGGGAACGTGATGTCGGGCAGGTAGATTGGGTTCGCCCGGCGGGCCGCCATCTCTTCGACCAGCGCGCCATCCCGGCCCCACAGCTTCACCTCGTGGCCCACGAGCGCCAGGTGCACCGCGAGCGCGCTGCCCCAGCTTCCCGAACCGATGACCGCAACCTTTTCCATGAATGCCGCTGACTGGCTACGAGCCCACTGTCGCGCGTTGCCCCAGCCGCCGCTCGGTGCCCCGAGCGATGCGCGTCAGGTTGCTGCGATGCCTGAAGAGGATGAGACCTGCCGCGGCGATGGCCACGAGCGTCACGGGTTCGGGCCCGCGGCGCGACCATTCCACCGCCGGCAGCGTGACCGTCGCCAGGACGGACCCGAGCGACACGTAGCGCGTGGCGGAGGTCGCGGCGAGGAAGACGACGGCCGCGGCGGCGGTCGCGACCGGCGCGAGGACGGCGAACACGCCGCAGGCGACGGCGACCCCCTTGCCGCCAACGAACCGCAGCCACACCGGGTAGACGTGGCCAACGATGGCGCCCAGCCCGGCGATGGTCGCTGCCTGCTCCGTGCTGGCCCCGAACAGGAACCGGGCGAGCCAGACGCTGCAGGCGCCCTTACCGACGTCGACGAGCATCACGAGCACGCCAAGAGTACGGCCGGCGCTGCGATAGACGTTCGTGGCGCCGACATTGCCGCTACCCACCCGCCGCAGGTCGACGCCGCTGCGCACCCGGGCGATCAGGAACCCCAGAGGCAACGAGCCGAGGAAATAGCCGAACAGCGCGGCGGTCATGGCGCCTACGATCTTACTGTCTTCCTTCCAGCCAGCCCCGCCCGATCTCCTCGTAGCCGGCGCCACCCGGCAATCCACGGCTGCAATAGAGCGACACGTAGGTGGCGGCCGACTGAACGTCACCAAGAGCCGCGGCCTCGAGGATCGCCGGCCAGTCGGCGCGTGGATGATCGGTCTTGACCCGGCCAAGGGTCAGATGGGGATGAAACGGCGCCGCCAGCTCAGGCCTCTCGCCGGGCAGCAGCACGCCGAATCGCCGGGCCAATTCCGATTCGATGGTGCCGAGCGGGGCCGCCCCGTCGCCAATGCCCACCCAGATCGCGCGCGGGCGGCGAACCGACGGGAATGCGCCCAGCCCACGCCAGCGAATGGTGAATGGCGCGACGTCGAACGGTTCCTGGACGGCCTCGACGAGCGAAGGCACGAGCGCATCGGGCTGCTCGCCCAGATACCGCAGCGTGATGTGCAGCGCCGACGGCACCACCCAGACGATCCGTGGCGGCTCGCCGGGCAGGCGTCCCACCTGCAGGTCGATGGCCCGCCGCACGGCCGCGACCGCCGCCCGCATCTCGTCGCCGACCCCGATTCCGACGAAGAGTCGCATGCCTACCGGCGAATCCAGTCGACGTCCCACGGGGCGTCAATCAGCCGGCGTCGCACCAGATCGATGGCGGTGATCGCCGCGAAGGTCTTGACCATCTCGCGCCCCCCGAGGAATCGGCAGACAACCGCCCGCGTCTCCCGCGGCTCCGAGAGCGCAACGCCGATCCACACCGTTCCTACCGGCTTCTCCTCGCTGCCCCCGCCAGGGCCGGCAATCCCGGTGATCGCGACGGCCACCTGCGCACGAGAGCGCGACAGCATCCCGTCCGCCATCGCACGCACGACCGGCTCGCTCACCGCGCCATAC
>Ga0105103_10001086_pt1 | contig 15337 bp, 18 predicted proteins | sample PPLLaktember2015_2_FD_79107 | JGI IMG/M metagenome (GOLD analysis project Ga0105103, IMG submission 79107) | Freshwater sediment microbial communities from Prairie Pothole Lake near Jamestown, North Dakota, USA - PPLs Lake P7 Core (6) Depth... | ecosystem: Environmental > Aquatic > Freshwater >...
AATCTTCCAACCATTTTTCATTTCCCCATTCTGACTTGCGGTCAAAAATTGTTTTTCCATTCCCATCTTTATGACTCAGTTTGGCTCCAAGCTCAAGTAATTCTTTTACACAATTTACCTGACCAGCAAATACAGCAAAAAAGAGGGGAGTTTCATTGTTATAATTAACCAAGTGAACGGTTTTTTGGTCAAAGAAGCTGAACTCTCCTCTTCTTGCCAAATAATGATAACCTGTGTTTCCAAATTCATCTCTGTCCATAAAGTCAGCACCATGTTGTATTAAAATAGATAATACCGTTCTTTCTTGATTTGATAACAAAAAGCTACAATTCAACAAGTCATGAAGTGGAGTTCTTCCAAAAAATCTTGTTGACTTCACATTCTCTTTGGTAATAATTTTTTTCAACTGATCAACAATGTCTTCGTGAAAATGAACCAATTCAAAGATTAAGTCGTGAATGTTTTCCATTTTATAAATGGAAAATGTTTTTTATTAAAGTGAAATGTAATGCTCGCCATCATACATCAATTGAATGTTGAACTTCTTGTCCAAATGATTTCTCAAAATAAAGTCTTTAAATCTTCTTGAGATGGTGACTTCAGAACCAAAGAAGACATAATTCTTACCATGTCTGCGAATGAGAACCAAAGGAACAAAGTTCTTGTCTGCATCATTTTTGGTAACAAATAAGAAGTTGTCAGGTAATTCGGTATTCTCCATCAACTTCAACCAATGCTTTTCATCTCTTATGAAACGAGCCAAGATATAAAAGTCAGTATAAGAATCGCATTTCCAATTCTTCACCAACCATTTGTTGTATTTGATTCCTTCTGACAAACTCACACTCAAATTTCCTTGATAACACTGAACCATCAAGTCCATATTCACTTTTTCTCCTTGAATGGTGGCAAAGTTAACATAGGGTTGATTGGTGCTAAGAGCAAGATTGATTTGGTCTTGAATGTATCTGATGGGAAACATTTTCCATGATAAGATCCTTTTCGAAAATCAATTTGACACAAAATTGTAAATAAAATTACAATTTTTATTGTTGCGTTATCTCGCCAGATTTGAAGCTTATGACACAAGGTGTTTCGTATTTTTTACAATACAATTTCAAGAAACCTTGCCAATCATGACTGTCATTGAATACATCAGCTTGAAAAAGTCTCAGAGTGGAAATTTTCTTCAACTTGGATTGTTCAATCTTAAACAAATCTCTCTTCTTAATTTCCTCAGGTGAAGACCAGTTTGAAACTTGTTCATAATGTTGAATTCCATCCAGTTCAATCACAAGTTTCAGACTTTTGATGTAAAAGTCAAATCTACAAGATTGCTTTTTTCCTTCCATCTTCAACCATGGGAATTTGACTTCACGTTTTACATCAGGAAAGTTTTTGAGCAACCAATCGTAAAGTTTTGCCTCGGTTTTATGAACACAGTTTGGACATGCGTTTTTGCCACAAACTTTATTATCAAGTCGTTGTTCATATGGCAATTTACACTTATGACAATCAAACCAAAAAGCTTTAGCAACACACTTGAAAACCTCTCTTGGACTGACTGTATTCTTTTCAGACCAAGTATCTTTGTGTTCATAGGATGCAAATGAATGTTCAAAACAAAGTTTACAATTATTATCCAAACATAATTCACGACCAGAACATATATTACACCATCTATCCTTTTGATTAATTGTATTTGGTCTCATGTCAAATTCGTGATCACATTCAACACATTTTAATAAGTAGACGATATTTGAATTCTTAAATACCATTCTTGGTGGAACTTTGTTGTTCTCTGACCAAAACTTTGCTCTTGGATGACTGGCAAATGACTTTTCAAAACAAACTTTACAGTCATTGTCATCACAAAGTTTTTGATTCGCACAATAAGGACACCAAGAACCATTCATTACCGATTTATACTCAGGTGCAAATGTGTGATTGCATTTATCACAATCAAATTTTATTTTAACTTGAGAACCGGAAGAAACTTGTTCAAAAGTTAGCTCATTCGATTTTGACCAACACTTTTTGATGCGTTGAATAATCATTTCAGTTTGATCTTCCACTTGATGGTCGATTTTGGGAAAACAGGAACATAAATTGTTTGGATTTTTGACAAAATATCTTGTCTCTTTCTCGTGATCAACCTTACAAGTTGGACATTGAATTTTGATTTTTTCATGTGAACCAGTTGAAAGTTTCTCAATGGATGCGGTGTTGTTCGGGCTGAAATATTCAGCCAATGGATGATTCTTAAATGATTCACCACCTTTTGCGCAAGTTTTACACCAATGCTTGCCAGTTGAAACATGATTAGGTCGAACTGAAAACGGATGTCCATTCTCACAAATAAAATCAATAAATTGAGTTGAATTTTTTGGGACTTCATAAGGTTGTAATTTGTTTTTCGCGTCCCAGAATTTCTTCATCATTTCATGCGATTCACAGGAATTCTTGACACAATTTTCACAGTCAGATTTTCCACAAACACCAATTTTACGATTCTTGTTTTTAGTTGAACACCAATGCATTTCGAATTATTTTTGGAATTTTTTTTCTCATTCTGAAATATTGTATTTCAGAATATTTGTTTCTCTCAGATTTAACCAAGAGGGAACGCTTATACCAAACTCAGTCAATCATTTCCTATTGACTTCATTGTTTTCCAAGCTACTCAGACTATCACAATTTGCACAAGTGATAATCCTACTTACCTGGACACAGTTTCCCGTGGGGCTAGACTTTATATTCCACTTTCGTGGTAGGCCTTAAAGTCGTTGAACCTTCTTCGGTTGTCTTTCGACACTTCGAAGCTTGGCTGCGGATTACCCAATCCTTTGAATTTTTACTATATCCCTGAGAAGGGCCCCATGTCAGTTTCCTGACATGGTTAGTATCAAAGGCTTTAAGGGTTTCCCCGAACAATTTGACCAGCGCTGTTGTGCGCAGTTGAGCTCATATTCTCTCCATATTAATAACATTCAATATATGGTATGAACTTTTCGGCAACCCAGGTCGTTGACCCAGCACCGAGCACATTATCCTGGATTCTGATGATATTCCATGCCAAAGCTCTAATTCTCAAACGAGCTTGCAAGTTGTTAGATCCAGTTCCGTAGACATAAGAAGTATAGTTGACTGTAGTGCCTTCATTAGCAACTTGAGCAGTCAATGAGTTGAAGTTAATGCTGACAGTTTCAACAACCTTGGGATCAGCATAAACACCAGTAGCCAAATAACCTTCAGGCTTCTCATAGGTGTAAGTGATGTAACCCTTAACCTTGTTGTAGTTCCAAGAACCATCAGCTTCCAAGGAGTTCAAGTCCAAACAGTAGAACAAGGCGTGATAACCAGGCTTGTTGGGAATTCTGTTAGCAACATAGAAAGGATCACAGTGAGTGAAGAAGACAGCAGGGACATTGGTATACATGTCAACAGTGTTATCCACACGGAAGGAGACTTCCTTCAAGTAGTCCTTACCAACACCAGCAACTTCAACATTGTTAGAATAGTTGGAGAAGTTGTTGTAGACATTGACAGCAGTCACGTTTTCAGCGACGAACATCAAAGCACGAACGGGGTTGTTGAAGATGAATTCATACTTTTGATTGCTGTTCTCAGAGGAAGTAGTGTTAGAACCTTGCTTGACTTCATCATTGGAGTTATCAGACTTTTGAACATATTCAATCAACAAATCTCTCTTGCAACCACGAGCAGAGTGAGCATTTCTTTCCTTCTTGGTGACAACAGCATATCTGGACCAGAGTTGAGGAGTGTTGAATGCGCTAGAGTTGATGCTCAAGTCATTGACGTTGGAGATGAAGTTGTTCAAGTCAGCATTCTTGTTGGAGTTTCTCATGGGAACTTCCAAGAAGATAGGCTTACCAGAAATAGTGGCAAGACCAGCACCACCACCTTGCAAGTTAGCTTGAGCAGGCAAGTAGGTTTCAATTCTGCAACGAATCAAGTGTTGCAAGTCTCTCAACTCAACACGGATTTCAACCTTATTCAAAGTGACACCGCAAAGAGGGAAAGAGGTAGAGCTGTCTCTGTCATAGAAGAAAGGCAAAGGAACATCGACTTCATAAGAAGGAATGGAGATACCAACAGCACCAGCGAAACCAGAAGTGGTCCAGCCAACAGCAGCAGGTGTATTACCAATCATAGCTTGATATTGTTCAATCTTACCAGCAGAGATACGGAATTGAGAAATCAAGTCCAACCATGTGTTGTCCAAAGTTTCAATGGGAACATCGTTGACATACAATTTGGCATTGTCAATAATGTTGTGTCCAGGGTTGCAAGTCCAGGCAACTTGGAAGGCTCTACCGGCAGTAGCAGAATTAAGTTGATCAGCATTGATAGCACCAGGAGTAGATGTTGGCATAGTCAAGTATTGACCAGTGCTCAATTGTCTGGTCAAAGGACCCCAGGTGGCAGTGTTGTAAACGGAACCAGCAATGGGAGCTTGGTTGAGCTTAACCTCGGGGAACTTAACACGGAGCCAAGTAGAAAGCAAGAAATCAGCAGCCTTGAGGGTTTCATAAGTGTAAGGAGAGACACCAGTGTTCTTCATGTTTACCATCAAAGTGGAGAACCAAGAGCACATTCTGATACCTCTAGCGAAGTGAGTCATAACTTTGTCAGAAGAATAAATAAGTTGATCAATGGATTCGTCATCATAGGTAGCGATACCAATATAGATTGCTGTAAAGTTGGAGTTAGCTTTTACGAGACTTTGGTCGAGTGTTGCCATTTTTTCCTCCTATGAAAATATTTTTGATTTTTTTTCTTTCTTCAAGTTAAGTTAAAATGAAGAAACCACTTTACAAATACCACTTCTTACCAAGAACCGTAAATGAGATGAACCAATTCATAGGAAATCTAATCCTCTCAATCACCCAAATAAAAGACACTTTTGACACCATTGACATTGAGAACATTCCCAAAAATTCAACCATTCCAACCCAAGAACAATTTGAAATTCTTAAAACAGACTTAAGGAAACTTTCTGAATGCTACGAACAACTTTGTAATATGAAAAAAGAAGCCAAGCAAAGTAAAATCTCAGAATGGGTTCTTATCTCTCCCACTCTTACTCCCATTCTTGACAAATGTCCACTCAATTTGCTTAAAAAAAATACTCAGTATTGGATGAAAAAATCTGATTTTTTCTCTGTCTGGTCATATTGGTTTAGAAAAGAAAATTTGCTTACAAAAGGAATTCTTAGCAACTTACCAAAAGAACTTTCTGATTTTCTTGGAAAGTCTGAACTCTCTTGGTATGAATTTATGAAAGTGATGTATAATCAAACAGAGCAAGACAAAAATGTATCTGAAGCGGAAGTGGAAAAATGGAAGAAGTGGAAAAAAACTCTCACGGAGGCAAATGAACAAATTCGTAAAAAACCTAAGAAGGTAAAAGCGAAAAAGCAAAAACCCAAAAAGAAAATGGTTCCTTCCAAAACCAAACAAGTATAAATTCTTCAAATGAAGAATTTATTTCGCATGAACCTTACACACTTTTTTACCAGCCATCATGACTCTTGCCAAATTTTCACATCTCTTAGTCTTGTCAGACTTCAATTTAGCCTCACATCTCTCACCCTTCTTGATGGATGATTTCTTGGAGTGAACCTTGCACACTTTCATTCCGTCCTTCACAATTTTGGCCAAATTTTCACATCTCTTTCTTTTATCAGACTTCAACTTGGCTTCACATTTTTCTCCCTTATTTACAGAAGACTTTTTGGGTGACTTCTTTTGGGAAGACTTTTTTACCTTGGACACTTTTTGGTAAACTTCGTCAAGAACATCTTGTAAATCTTCCTTTTTTGCTTCAACAAGTTTCTTCAATTTCGCACTCGTCAATGGATTAAGCATATACTTCAATGTTCCTTCATTTTTCATTCCTTTTACCAATTTGACCAAATCTTTGGGATCATGTTTAGCCAAGGCTTTAAGATGGAGTTTCAATACTGGCATCCAATCATCTCTCTTGTCCAATTCTTCAGACAATTTTTGAATTAACTTTTTTGCTTGCATTTTTTTGTGAAGAAAAAATTAAATTTGGCAATAAACAACATCCTTTTCATCCAAATATTTGGAGCATATACTCTTAGAATTTTCAGTTTCTTGAAGGTGAAAGAGATACAAGTTGAATTGTTTACACAATTCATGACTTTGAAACAAAAATCCATAATCGTCAAGAAGCAAAACATCAGAATGGATTTCATTCTTGTCAAAATTTTCCTTAAAAACAAACTCATCTTCAAGAATAGCATCCACCTGATTAGTTTCAAATGCCAGTTTGAGTTCATCCAGACTCGGATATTCGACAGAGACCATGTTCTTTTGATGAATAATTCTGGCAAATGCTTCACTCTCAATGTGTCCTATTCTTTTCCCCTTGAACTTTTTTACATCAAGAACATTTTTGTTTCTGTATACTTCCACTGTGTATGTAATGACCGATACAACAAAAATAGTGAACAAGAACGACATCACTTTAAATAAAAAGTTAATTCCAAATGCAATACCACCAGCATTATTTCTTAAAACATTTTCCTTGTTCATAAAGTGTTCAATACTTTCAAAAAATGTATCTACAAATGGTTTTTTGTTGTAAAGTGAAATTAAATAGAATCCAATTAATACAAGAATCAAAACAATTAAGAAAATTCGAATCCAACTTGTTGACGACTTGTGTTGATACAGTCTCAACTTGGAGATGTAAAATGGTTTGGAAAAATGAAATCGAGACAATCGATTGTGAGACATGGAAAAGCATCCAACAAGGACATCCACTTGATTTGTCTTTAATAACTCAATCAAAACCTCTGGATCTGAACGTTGAGCAACAATTTGATAGGGTTGGTTGAAATTATGCCATATATCGAATGCGATGCCTGTTGGTTTTTGGTCAATAATAAATGAAAATGGATCCTTTTCAGTTAAAAATCCAACTCTAATCATTCTTTTTTTATTCACAAAAAAGAATATTTATTTATACATCAGCAGCTTCAAGCGCATCCATGGCTGGATCGCTAATTGGTTTAGGAGCATCCACCTTCTTTCTTCTCTTCAAAACCTTCTTCTTTTCCACTGGTGGTTCAACAACAGGTTCTGCTTGAACAACTTGTTGCTCTTCCACGGGTTCAGGTTTCTTTTTCTTCTTTTCAACCTTGGGTGCCTCTTCACTGGTTTTTTCCTCAGACTTTTTAACCTTTTTGGGTTCAACAACCTTTTCCTCAGACTTCTTGGGTGATTCCTTTGGCTTATCTTCCACAACTGGCTTATTTTCATTTAATAGGTTTTCCAAATTATCCACTTGTTTTAACAAAGTTTCCTCCACTGAACCTTGTAATTCCTTTAGGTTAAGTGGAATTTGTTCATTGGGTAATTCGCCAGCGATTTTCTTTTTCTTTGTGTCAACAGGTTCTCCTACAAATCCACTCATCACACCGACGGGTTTCTTGGATGCTTTTGAAGTTTTGTGCTTCTTACACATCCAAACACCATCTACTTGTTCATCCGAACTTGCTCCACAAGGTTGTCCCTTTTTCTCACCAGTGGCAAGCGGAACTTCACAAGTGTTAGCACTCTTTGTCTTTTTGACAGCCTTAGGTTTCTCTTCCACAACCTTCTCGACAATACGCACGGTGCATTGGGCCTCGGTCGCGGTCTGTTGGTTGAAAAATTCAGACAAAGATTTTTCCAACTTTTCCTTGGTCAAAGAGTTGGGTTCAGAGAATTGGGACCACAAGTGTTCAACAAGTTGTTGTTGAATAGTGGAGATAAATTGAGTAGCAGCAGATTTCAAGACGGTTTCAAAGGTTTGGCTCATGTTTCGATTTTAGAAAATTTTCAATTTTTTTTTCATCATATTTTTTCTCTTATCAACGGGATACGAGACCAAAAATGTTTGGGTATAATAATAGACATAATTCTGTGAAGATGGTGATAAATGGTATTCTTGACCTGAACAACATTCTCTCTTGCCTTAAGTCGTTTGATTTCTAAAAACATGTCAGAAATTTTACACAAAGAAATCATTTGGTAATAAGGCATATTCTTGAAACTTTCCATAACCAAATCTGTCTTTTTCTCAATCAAATCTCCCAAAACCGACAACAATGGTGGAGAACAAATCTCATTGATTTTCTGAATAATCTCATTGTCTTCTTTACAAAAGTCAAACTTGACTTTTTGAGCTGCTCTATAACCTTGAGCATAAACATTCATTCTCTCCTCATAATTTACATTAAAGAAATCAGGATCAATACATTCCAGTTCAACAATTTCACAATTCTTCTTCAAGTCTTTCAACTTCATCTTGACATATTCTTTGTTGTTTCCTTCTGACAATTTAGAAATAAAGTTGATAAAGCTTTGAACTGGTTTCTTGTCAGAGTATAACACCACGCCAAGAATGGGAGTTTTACCATCATTTAACAAGTCAATGCTAAATGGATCTCCAACTGCTCCATCTACAAATCGATATCCCTTATACTCCCATGCTTTAAAAAAAATGGGAATTGACATGGAAATACAAACCGCATCAACAACTAAACAGTTTGGTTCTGTAAAGTAATCAAAGTAATAATTTTCCATCTTGTCAATGTTATACGTGCTTATAATCAATCTTTTCTGCGTCAAATCATGTAGTTGCTTTAAAGTGGGAATAAATCCCAATTTATTCTTAATCATTGTTGAAATCTTCTCATTCATTTGCTTCATGTCATAAAAACCATAGTCATCAATGATGTTTGATAAACCCATTTGGTAATCAAGTTTGAACTCCAAAAAGTATTCCGCAAGTTCGGCTGGCTTATAACCACAATTGAGTAAAAGACAAATGAGTGAACCAATGGAACAACCCACATAAGTTTCAATTTGATCCAAATGTTTGTGATAATCCATGTAAGCAAGAACACCAAGGTGTGCAAGACCCTTTGAGCCACCCGAAGACAGACAAAGAATTTTTGGGTTCATTTTTTACACCCAATATGCTTTTATAACATTTTCAAGAAAATATTATTTTTTGACTATTCTTTTTTCTGGACGTTGAATTTTTACCACATTCTGAATGGGAATAATAGGTGGTGGAGTTGGTTGGTTCATTTTAGTAAAATTGATTTTTTAAAAAATCAGTTTTTATTGATTTATCACTTTGACATAGCGCAAAATATCCATCATAAATTCTTGTCTCAATGCCTTTGGATCAAGTTGGTTCTGTTCAGCCAAAAAGTCAACACAAATGTCCATTGACTTCTTATCCTTGTTGACATTGTAATATGCAGCACATGCTAAAGCTGCAGGATTATACTTCTCAAGGAACCCAACTTTTTTCTTCAACTTGTTCAAGAACTCATCCACTCCAATATTCTGCTTAGACAATTTGTTGTAGTGAATAGTAAATTGTTTCTTGAAACGTTCTTCCATTTTGATTTTATTTAAATTTTTTTCACGTCATAAATTATGGAGGAAAAAGACAGATTTGGATTTAACAAGCTCAAGAACAAGACGCTAACCAAAGTCAAAGCGGAGGACAGAAAAAAGAGTGATCCGTGCTTATTCAGCAAAAAGTCAAAGAAGGGACCTCAAAAAGTCTAATCTATTTTCCACTCTCTCTTTATATCTTGTGGAATACAAAATATCATTCAGGTGATAATAAGAATATTCCAATGCTTCCTCAAAATTCAGAGTATGTTCAGTCACTCTTTGAATAAAGTCCAGGCGAATGTCTCTGGCATATTCATCCTCTTCAAGAAGGAAGGGAATGCGTCTTATCTTTCCACCTGTAAACAAAATGATTTCAGGGAAATGAAATATTCCATCCAAGTAATAGGGAAGGGAGACTGAAGTATTTTTGGTCAAAACTGCCACATCAAATTTATCCTCATTGGTGGAGACTTTGGCATCAAATACAATCTTGTTTTCAAACAAATATTTGTTCAGTCTTTTTTCCACTTCCTTGTCATCCACCATTACCTTGATTATACTGGAACCAATGTTATACATCCGACAATAAGTCAACAAGTCCTCTTCCATTTTGACCTTCTTTTTGGCTTTTTTTCTACAGTCATTTATTCCAAGTGAGTATAAATCAAACAAGAAATCAACCTCTTTGTCCCTTGGAACATTTTCTGAAGACAGGTAAACAATTCGTGTGTTGTATACTTCATCCATTGAAAACTCGTCATCAACTATTTTGGAATAATTGATGTATTTGAACTGTTCTTTTGTGCAAATTAAACTCAATCTACAAAAGCCAGATTGTTGAAGAATTTCAAACGCGTCATTGTCTTCCAATTCTTGTTTGACTCCATTTTGAGCCAAAACATTTACAGCTTGTTCATCATTTGCTTCCAAGAAGATAAGAAAAGAACATTCTTCTTGACGCATGGCTTCAACAGAATGTCTTGCTAATTTTTCCATCATGAAAAGATTGTAGGGTGGTTTGGCAACAAAAAAGTCATTTCTTCTTACTCGTTTCAATCTCTCAAACGCATTGCCTTTTGAACCAAAGTATTTGTCCACGTCGTAAAACAGTGAGTAAAAATTGTTCATTGTATTGTTAAGTGGAGAAGCAAATAATTCAATGACTGGAATTTGAAACTCAGAATAAATGGGAACCGCATACGCTTCTTCAAAAGTATCATTTCCAAAAGTCATCAGGTAGCGAAAAAGAACCAGATAACTCAAGATTGTCTTCTCCTCATTGGTATATTTTTGAATGTTTTCATTGTTCATAACCTTGGCAAACAAGTTATCAAGTTTTTTCTCATCCATTTTTACCCGTCTTTTCTCTTCCAACTTTTTGAAAAAGTCTTTATAAGGTGGTTTAATTTGTTTCAAATCCACTTTTTCCATCTCCTTTTTAATCAAATAGTTAGCAAAGTCAAATAATTCCTGTAATCTTTGCAAAGATACTTCACGTTGACCTAAAACTCGTTTTAGGTCATAGGTTGAATTTTCATTGATTTCAGGAAGAATTTGGAAAAACTTTTTCACTCCGACATATTCATCACGATCGTAAACTTTTTTTTCCACCACTTTGGGTTGAACAAAATTATTCACAATGACATTGTATAACATTTGTTTCAAAGTCTGATAATCAACACCAAGAGCACCTAACATGTCATAAACCTGCATTAATACCTCATCATTGTAAATCTCTTGAGTTTTCACATCTTCATAAAATTGTTTCTTAAACTCCTCCATTTTTCTTTTCAAAAAAACATTTTTCATTCAAATGTGTATGACACTATGTTCTTCTGAATTAGACTTTAACACAGAGCAATTCACTTCTGCAATGTCAGAAAAATGTTTCTCAAAGGCAGAAATAGACCAAGATAAATTGCTTGTATAGTGGTAAATGTTAAAATAAAGGGTTATCTTGTTTTGATAATACAATGTGTCTAATCCATTTTCACACTCTATTTTCGCCTGTTTTGTAATACGAAACATGGACAACATATCTTCCTGAGATTCCAAGTAGGGTGAAAAACGGGAACAAAAATTATTCCAGTAATCAGGATGAAACAGAGATATCGTCAGCTTCAGTTTGGTCCATTTTGGCTTTTTCATAAAATATTTATATGCTTGATAAATAGCCCCAGTATACAATAACCAGTTCATTTTTTACCAATTAAATAAATTTCAATTGATATTGAAATTTAATTAGGACAATTTTTTCCAATCATGTAGAACTCTGTTGGTTCGGTTCCACAACATCCCCAAGTTCCATTATCATAGGTTGTATATGTCATTGGAGGACATCCACCTTCAGGCAAATCAGACATACTGTATCCCATTGGACATTGAGTATACATTTCACTTGCTTCATCATAATCTGTTGGCATCACAGCACAGCAATCTTCTACTCCTTTGTTCAAATACTTGTATCCATTTTTACCACATCTTGGTAATGCTTTTTGACTATTCATTCTGTAAACAACCAACCCAATGATGAATGCGAAAAGAATATACAAAATAGCAATCAAGATTGTGTTAATGACGTCATAAACCAGGTCATTTAATCCCATTTTAGTTGTTGAAAAAATTTATTCACTCAAAATACTTTCCAAAAACCACATTTGCTTTTTGTGATATTCCTGTAAGTCAGCCAAGATATTGTCCAATACTCTGCTTTTGGTTTGAATATCCTTAAGATAGTTATAAATGAGTTTATGTTGATCAAACAAGTCAGAAATCATGTCAACAGGTTTTGTTGTAAATTTCACTCTTCTGTCTTTTACAACTGAAATTTTAACACAGTTTGTCAAAGAAGTGTCGTCCAAAAATTTGTTAGCAATCATATATTCAGCCAATCTGTCAGCATTAAGAAGAATTTGATCATATTGTTGGTTTAGTAACTGATGAATTTCCACAAAATTTTTACCTCGAATGAACCAATGGTATGTGTGAGTGTTGTTTCTCAAGACTAACAAAGAAGCAAGTAATACATTCAAAAGCTTGGCATCATCATCAACCATTGATTTTTTTGGCTGTTCCATATACTGCCAAGATATTGTGTCTTCATCTGATGAAGTGGGTGAAAGAGATCTGGTTCTTGATCTCGACCTTAATCTATAATCTTCATCTCCTCCATATTTTCTTCCAAGCATCATTTTTTATACAATTGAATTTTTTTTAACTTTCTTCGAATGTAATTTTCTATAAATTCCTTTCTGACATTATATGGAACAACAATTAATGGTAGATTGTGTAGAGTGCACATTTTTTTCTTGAACGCATCACGTCGAAGTTGGGCAATAAATTCAATTTTGTTCTTATGAAAACAATTTGGGTAAATGTAATGTTGATACCCATTGTATTCAACTGCAAGATTTAACTCCTCGCAATACAAGTCTAACTCACAATTTTTTCCTGTCTCTGGATTTTTCAACCAATTAGGTCTTACTGTTTCAAACTTGAATTTTTCACCAAAAATTTTTACAAGAGCTTTTTTACACAACGTTTCTCCCACACTTTTGTCAAGTTTCAACAACCCCCGGTATGAATAATAAGTCAAAAGAATCAAAAAGTAAGAGAACCACATTTTATGAGTATTTTACATTTTTATACAACTATAAAAATGTATTTCGATTTGTGGATTTCAATTGCTATTTATTGTCAAGCAGAAGAAAGAGTTAACTTGTCTCAAGTTTCAAAGTCAGCTTATGAAGCAGTGAATCATTGTGAACCATTGCCTCGTCAAATAAGTATCATGCTTGAAAACTCTTCCAATCGATATTCTAAACAATTTCCAACCACGCAATCTTGGGTGAACTACTTTACTAAGTTAAAACGATGTCAGCTTTATGAACCGTTTTACAAGGCTTGGGAAAAAAAGAATTACAAGTTTGTCTACATTATCGTTTTTTCCAAGTCAAATGAAAAATCCTTTTTTACTTATCTGTCTCTTTATTTTGACTTGATCCGTTCACCAATTGAATATGGTTTAATTTATTTGCTACAGAATTATGAATTGGCACATTCCGTTCTTGACAAGACCTTGCGAAAATATTCCATATGTTGTATTGAAGAGAAAGGTCTTAAGGAGGCAATCAAGCAATATTTGAACTCATTTAAAAAGTATAGGAACCCAAATTATATTCAATTTATTGATGAATTATTAAGCATTCAACCAAACAACCCAAGGTAAGTTGTTTTTCAAATACAACTTCATATCCGAGCTAACTTCAGGTTTGAACCAATTTGCATAATCAATATAAATCTTAAACCTTGTAGATGTGCTATTAACTCTTGAAAAATCTCCATTCATAAATTTAATATTCGTATCTCTAATAATCAAAACTGAACCATCATTTGGGTCAGGAAAGATAACAAATTCGAGTGGTTGGAAATTTTTCAGCGACGCTGCAGAATAGGTTACGTAATAATTATCTACTGCTCCAATATATTTTCCAACCTCAATGTCAGTTGTATTTATTTTTTTATTTGAATCAATGACAAAAGGTTGATTGAAAAATTGAAGCCAATTACTTGTATTCGTCTTAAAGGTTGGTAGTTGAGTTGCATCAATGGGTGGGTTATAAATTTTTGGAACAATTGCTATTTTGTCGGTTTGTCTGTATCCTGCCAAAAAATCAATATCTATACCTGTAGCATTCACAGCAATGGAGAACTTTGTAAAATACATGTCCAATGTTTGAAGAGCATTGTCAAATGAGCCAGTAATCACATAATCAACTTCATCATTTATAAAAGCATTTCTAATTGATGAATAATTTAGATTACCTGAAGTAACATTTCCAATAAATTCAGGACCAGGAAGAATCAATCGCCTAAGCCAACATCCAAGATCATTTATACCATTTTTTATAGCAACATCAACAAACCCATCCCGAGTAGCTCTGTTTGTTGAAGATTCGCCAAAATAAATATTCTCAGCACTATTTATTTGACAATAGTTCAATGCTATATCATCAGCAATAATATCAGTTCCTGAAACGTTTTCAATCGGAGAAACGACAAATCCATTGTTAATAATTTCATCACTGTTTACTACATAACTATTATCCGCATTCATTGTGATGTTGTCATTTATTAGTTCAATCTTTGCATAATTGCTTACATTATCTTTTTTAAAAGCAATATAAGCCTTATTTTGAGCATCAACCTGTTCAATACCAATGTCAAGTAAAGCGAATGGTTCATTTGGATCTGAGTTGTAAAGTAAAATGGCAGGATTTGTGACTGTATTTCCCAACTTTGGTTTGAATTGACTTTTTTCAAGTGGTTCATAGTTTCCAATTCTTAAACTGGATTGTCCATTATTAAAAAAAACCATTTCAGAGTTGTTAATCATTTCAATCTTGGCATTCTCTCCAATAAGTCTTTTGAAACGAATAGTGTCGCTAAATGTTTCTTGTATAATGCTTGGGGTTGAATATGAACTAACTGAATAGTTTTGGTCATCCACTTGTGTGTTCATTTTTTGATTAAAATCTTTTTTTTAATACTAAAATGGATAACGCCTTACTAATTCTTATTGTTGTCTTGTTGCTCTTTTTGATTATTAGAGTTGAAAACAAGACTTCTGGTTGTCCTTGTAATGCTCGCTTTTTACAAACTGATTATCCAATGATTGACAATCGATATCGCAGTGGTAAGGGTCAAGCAGTAAAAGCTGAATACGATGAATGGAACCAACCTCTTCCCAGAAATACTTACCAATATTATTCCACCTACAGAGACTATTAATTTTTTAAATAATTTAAAAAATTATTGTTAGTATAAAAATGTTTTTCAAAAAACCTGAGATAATGACAGACGATTTGGGACATCCTATAAGCGA
>Ga0105103_10001088_pt1 | contig 15317 bp, 25 predicted proteins | sample PPLLaktember2015_2_FD_79107 | JGI IMG/M metagenome (GOLD analysis project Ga0105103, IMG submission 79107) | Freshwater sediment microbial communities from Prairie Pothole Lake near Jamestown, North Dakota, USA - PPLs Lake P7 Core (6) Depth... | ecosystem: Environmental > Aquatic > Freshwater >...
GGTTGTTGTGTCAAAATGCTTTTGGATAAACCAGAGGTCACAAAAATAACAGTTATTGAGATAAGTGAAGATGTTATAAAACTTGTTGCCCCTTATTTCAAAGATGAAAGATTGAAAATTATTCATGCTGATGCTTTTGAATATAAGCCTGCAAAAGGTGAAAGATTTGATTATGTTTGGCATGATATTTGGGACAATATTTGTACTGATAATTTAGCAGAAATGGCGATACTACATCGGAAGTATGGGAGAAGAACTAAGCGTCAAGACAGTTGGGCCAAGGATTATTGCTTAGATGCGAAGCGGCGAGAAAAAAAGTGGTATTGGTAAAAGGAGAAAAATCATGAAAAAATTACTTTTTGTATGTGCACTCATTGTGGGGATATTTTTTGTGGGGTGTACATATAATTCGCCTGAGTTAAAAGAGGGAGAAGAAGTACAATGGGAGCATGATTTGGCCACCATTAGAGAGGTTAGAATATCGGGGCATACATATATTTTCGCCAGATCAACTAGAGGTATTTCAATTTGCCCATCTGCGGAAACTTTGCGATGGGTGAATAGCCAGAGCGAGGAGAAAAACCATGAAAATTGAAAAAGTAGATCAAACTAAACGGGTAATTAAATATTTAGAAGACATGGTTAAGATTTTGGAATCAACCAGAGGACGTGGAAACACAAAGTATTTAACACAGGCTACTTGTTATGATTCTGTTGTAAATATTGTTGCAAAAGACATGAACACCGCTGAATTTATACGGAAGGAAATCAATAAGCAAGATCCAATTTCATTAACGAAAGTTATTCCCTTTAATAATCCTGAGAAATTACTTGGGAATTGCACCCCAACTGTTATTGATCTTTCAGCACTTATTCCATTAAATGATGTTTTGGGAGTAATAAAATATCTTATTAAAGATTATGGTGATTTGTTTCAGGCATTTATTCGAATTAGAGAAAAAAATCGAGAATTGGTATTATTCAAGCAACGTGCTGAAGAACAAATGAAGCCAAAAAAGGCAAAGAAAACAGGAAAAAAATAATGGATAAAATTAAACAAATAAAAGAACTAAAACGAAAAATATCAGAATTACAGTATGATTTAGATACAACATCGGCAATTGATGAAGATGATTATTATGAAAGTTTAGTAGATGACTTTGAGGAATTGAAAAACGAATTACGAAAACTAGAGGAAACAAATGCAAATGGATAATGCACTTCTTTTCAAAGAAATTGAACAAGACATTTTTCTATTGTCCCCAAAGTATTATTTGGCTCATTGTATTGCAAGCGATTTACGAATGGGGGCTGGAATAGCAGTTCCTATGGCAACAAAATTCAATTTGAGAACAGAATTGCGTCATCATTATTCTGATTTACAACACCCAACTTGTATATTGACCGGTCGGGTATTTAATCTCATAACGAAAAAATATTCATACGAAAAACCAACTTACAAAGATCTTGAAGCTTCTTTGAAAAAGATGCGGGAACTTGTGATAAAGCACGGAATAAAAGATATTGCAATGCCGAGAATAGGATGCGGAATTGACGGTTTGGATTGGGATATTGTACGAATGATGATCATAAACATTTTCGGCAATTGTAATATTACCATTATTGCTTGTTATCTCAACCCAGAGGAGGAAGAATGTTTTGTTTGAAATGTAAATATGCGAAATGGGATAAAACCAGTGGAGGATTTTTGTCACCTTATGGAACCGGAAAATGTGAATTTCCATATAAAATTCCTCCATTACCGGCAAGCAAGTATTGGGTTTCGAAACCGGAACCTTACGGGGGTTCTATATTTCTGACAACAGAATTTAAGATAGAATGCCCATATTATGAGGAAGACCCCGTGAAATGCAATGAAGCAGTTAAACAAATTATTGCTATCCCTCTTACATGGGCTGTCCCTCTTACATGGGGGGACGCCCCCCTCGACAAAGCCAAAGCCCGTCGTGCTGCAATCAAAAAGGCAAGGGGCAAATGATTAGAAAATTAACAACAAATAATGGAGGCAAAAATGAATTTTGACAAGTATAAAAATGAGAAACCATATCCAATCTATGTGCAACGTGTTCCGAACATTGAGTATCTTAACAATCTTGTTTATTCATGGGCTGAATTAATTGGCGAAGAAAAAGTCAATGAAATTGTATCAACAATACAAAACTTGATAAAAATTCTTAAAGATGTAGAGTTGGAAGCATTTGCAAAACGGGGGGAAATGTTGGATGCACATGGCAAAGAGGACAAAAGATTAAACGAAGAATTTTGGAAAGATGCTTTTGCTGAACTCGGCATTGATTCAAATCACCCCAAAGCCGGAACACTGAAGAGGATTGCATGGGAAAATGGACATGCCCATGGATATTCAGATGTTTTTAGTGAACTCATAAATCTTGCAGATTTGTTGATATGACAAGAAGAAAAATAAAAACAGAATTTTATAAGGGAGAAAAAGCATGGAACTGAAAAAATTATCTAAAGTTCCAAAAATGAAAAAAGGTTATAAAGTTGTAGTGGCTATTTGTAAAAAAGACAAAACTAGAAAGTATTCATCGGTTTATATAAGAGGAAAAGCCCAGGTTGAATATTTCTTTGATAAGTTTTCTGAACCGCCTAAATGGTTAAAAGAACGTGGTTTTTGGCTTAACTGTTTTTCTTGTAAGAAAATGGTTGAAGCATATTTAAAAAAATATATTCTAATTTCTTATCGTTATCCACAGATAGATAGTCGAAATACATTTTTAGAATATCAACTGATGCGAATAGAATATGAACCAGCATCGGGAGATCCCCCACCGTTTTGTTCTGAGACTGGGTTAAATGAGGGATTCATTTATAAATTAGATCAGATGAACTATCCAAAAGGTACAGTATTTGCAACAAAAATAAAATTGCTTGAACACTTGAAAACAAAAGAGTGGTAATAATGACTTTGACAGAAATTCTTTTGCTTATTTATTTAATTATGTATCTTTACAACAATAATTTTTCTAATTTGAAAAAAGTATTAAATTCTTTTTTCAAATTGTTTAATCTTAAATTTTGGAAAAATATTATTCATGAAAGAAAAGAGAAATTAATGTGGAAAAAAATTGACAAATTACCAAAAGAATTTTTTCGTTGTCTGAATGACCCAAATTGTATTTTTGTTAATAGAGGACCAGCATTCACGGTAGATGTTTCTAAAGAAGATAATTCATCAGTTCAAAGAGTTCATATGATTATGGATACGTCTATAAAAGAAACAATTGATTTAATAGATAATATAAAACCAAAAAATTATTACAATGAAATAAAAAAACGATTTCCTAATTTCAGAAAACAATATTATCAAATGGTTGAATCTAAACAAGGTCAACCGTTTTTTTGGTTTATGCTTAATAATATAAGTGTAGATGTTCAAACAGAATCTTCAACAAAGTGGGGCGAATTAGTTAAAATTTCAACCCCGATATTACATGTAAAATTTCGATTTGCTGTTTTAAGTGAAATTGAAGCCTATAAAATTGAAAGAATAGAAGTTTTGGAGGATTAGAAAAATGAACGAATCACAGAAAAAATGTAGTAAGTGTGGAGAGTATAAAGACTTAATAGAATTTTATGTATTCAATAGAAAATATAAAAATTCAAAACAAAAAATTCGTGTTTATACAGAAATATCTAGTCAATGTAAAAAATGTCATAATGAATCAACTAAACAATGGAGAGCAAACTTACCCATTGAAAAACGAAGACAGTTAGATAGAGAAAAAATGGTTAAATATAGAAAAAATCATTTGGAAAAAAGTAGAGAATATGTACGCAATTACCATAAAAATCGATATCATACTGACGAGGCTTTTAGAAAAAGAATGATTGAGTCTTCAAAAAAATGGCATGAAAAGAAAAAGTTGGAACAAAGTATAACCTTAAACTGTAACAAATGAATAAAAATATCATAAAGACATGTTTGCGAATTGCTAAAAATCATTTACCGAACCATCAGCGTAAAGATGGGCACAAACATTATACTTTCGTTATCCAGGAAAACAAATTAGTGACTTGGTCTACCAACAAATCTGGAACAATGATAAATGGAACAAGATACGCTAACTATCAAATGTACCACAGCGAATTTATGGCGTGTAAATTAGCAAAAGGACTTCTAAACCATCAGCTACCATTTGAGATAATTAATATTAGAATGACGAAATCTGGTAAATTAAAGAATTCAAAACCATGCCCAAAATGTCAAGCATTACTGAAAGATTTTGGCTGTAAAGTTGTTGTATATTCTACCGAAGAATTTTCAAAAATGCATTTAGGAGAACACTGATGATTTTTTTAATAGTCTTGATTTTTATTGTTGTTATTTGGTGGACGATTGAAAAAGCATTTGAGGAGAAAAATAATGGAAATCATAGGCATTAATACCAACGGAAAAATTATAGCTAGGGTATGGACAGAAGATCTTTTGCATTGTATGTCAGGGTTGATGTTACAAATACCAGAAAATGAAGAAAAAAGATGGCGAAAGTTTTTGGGAATAAAACCATCATGGGATGAATTGAATTCTAGCATTATTGTTGAAGCAATTGACTCAGAAGATCAACGTAGACACGGTAAGATTTTTGACGTTCATATGGCCGTCGTTGAATTAGATAAATGGAGAAGATCTGTAGCACGAAGAATTTTTATGCTTCATAAAAGAGCAAATTTCATTGCTGGTCAAAGTTGGTTTGAAAATGAACCTGTTTACAATTTTACTTTTAAATGTTGGCAAAATCAACAAGACACAATATATGGAGAGGTTAGTTTGAATTTATGGCCAGAAAATGATTTTTTTCAGTACCAATCTTGTTTTATAATTGCACCATCTCACCAAATAATAACAAGACAAGAAGCATTTGAGGAGGAGAAATAACATGACATTTTTTTACATTTTACTTGCCATTTGGAGTGTATTTAGTATTTTGGATTGGGTGTTGACGACAAAAGCTGTAAAAATCAAGGGATTGAGTGAGGGTAATAATTACGTAATAAAATGGTCTTCAGTTTACAAAAGTAAAGCGTGGTCATTTGCGTTAAAGATGGGGATTTCTGCTATATTGCCAATTGGGTTCTTTTTTCTATACAAGAAAAATCCTGTGCTTTCGTTGGTTTTATTTTCCGGTTTAACAATTGGGGTGATAGTTGCAGCAGTAATAAATTTTTCTTTAATCAAAGAAATGCAGGAAAGGGGCAAAAAATGAAATGTCAAAAATGTGATTCAGAGATTCGATGGAAACCAAAATGCCCTTATTGCGAAACATGGGTTGAGGGCAATGAAAAAAGACCGGAATTTCCATCTACCACTTTTGGATATAAAGCTTTGCAAAATGAATGTAATGCGCATGTCGCAGTAGGAATAAAAGCAATGCCAGCAAAACAACAAAAAACTCCATTGCTTTATCTAAAAGAAAATGAATAATACAAATTGTCAAAATTGTGGGGCGCCGATTAAAGGTTATAAATGTGAATATTGTGGGACTGAGTATAATTTTGAAAATAGGTTTGAAAATAGTTTAGAAGAACCTAGAGAAACTATGATTTGGAAATTAAATGGAAATTTAATACGAATGAAGCTACCCAGTAGAATTATGCCGTAATTATTGGAGGAATAATGAAAAACATTTCGCCGACTAAACCTGGATATTATTGGGCCAAAGATAAAGGTGACCCATCGATTTTGAGAGTTGATTTTGCTCCAATCATTCATCTTGGGTTGCATAGTAGTGGAAGTATTAAATCAGAATTACATTGGTTTCTTCTTTTAGGTACAGTAAGTGTAAAATTTCGTAAATATTCGTGGGTGGGTCCTTTACGAGCACCAACTAAAAAGTCAAAAAAATATAGAGAAAAATTACCAACAACAAGTGGATGGTATTGGTGTATAGCGCCATCATATATTGACCCCCGACTTGTAAAACTGTTTAGATTTCCAAACGATCCTCAACTTTATCTTTTTCTACAGTTTGATTTGTTGGCAACACCTGTTACAAAAGAATCAAGTGAAGGTTTTAAATGGTATGGTCCATTACAACCACCTAAAAAATTAATTTCTAAAAATATATAGTAAAAGATATATAATAAAAAAATGGAGAATAAAGATGAAGAATATTAATAGGATAAGTGAATTGGAAAATTTGATTAGATATCATAATAAATTGTATCATAATTTAGAAATATGTGTATCTGAATCAGGTGAATCTTTGTCAATTTCAGACGATGCATATGATAGTCTTATTTCAGAATTAAAGCAATTAGACCCAAATAACCCACTTCTTTCTAAAGTCGGGGAAGAAGTTCACCCTCGCGGTTGGATAAAAGAAAAACATTGCGTTCAAATGGGGTCATTGAATAAATGTATGATTGAGGAAATTGATAATTCGTTTTTTAAGAATATTCCTTCTCATTGTTTTATTTCGTTTACACTGAAGTATGATGGTATTTCTATTGAATTAGTTTATGAAAGTGGTAAATTAATTAAAGCAATTACGCGTGGAGATGGAGAAGAAGGTGAAAACATTTTTAATAATGTTTTAAAGATGAAAAATATTGACAAATTTAAAAAATTTGACCATAAAGAAAATTTTTCTATTAAAGCAGAAATAATTATGATGAAGGAGGATTTCAAAGCAGTCAATGAATTAGAAAATGGTAAATTCTCTAATCCTAGAAATGCTGCGTCTGGTATTGCTAGAGGATTTGAAGGAAAATATTGTGAATATTTAACATTGAAACCTCATGGTGTAGAATTTCATAACAGTGAAATTCAAAATACTTTTACATACGAATCAGAAATTTTTGGAATTTTGGGAATATTTAGTGAATGGAATTGCGCCATTTTGAAAGATAATGCCCGTTTAATTGATTGCTATGAACATGTAAAATCAGCCAGACAACAGTTAGAGTGTGGTATAGATGGCGTAGTAATTAAAATAGACAATTTAAGTGAAAGAGAAAAACTTGGGTGGGTGGGTGGAAGACCAAAGTGGGCAATTGCCATAAAATTTCCGGCTGAGGCAGTAAGAACTACGCTAGAAGACATTGAATGGAATGTTACGCGAACTGGGAGAGTAAATCCTAGAGCAAGAGTTACTCCGGTTGAAATTGACGGTTCTATTGTTGAATATGCAACACTTCATAATTGGAATTTTATCAAAGAAAAATCATTGGGACTTCGTGATGAGGTAATGATTAAGAAAGCAGGTGATATTATTCCTGCAATTGTTGAAGTAGTAACTCATAGATATGTTGCTATTCTTCCACCCACACATTGCCCTGGGTGTGGATCTTTATTAGAAAATGAGGGTGCGTATATTTTTTGCCGCAATTACAATTGTTCTGCAAAAAAGATAGCAAGAATTCAACATTTCTGCAGAGTATTGGAATTGGATAATGTTGGAGATGAATTACTTGAGACTCTATTTAATGCTAATCTTATTCAAAACATATCTGATTTGTTTTTTGTAAAAAAAGAAAAAATGATGGCATTAAATGGTATAGGTGAATTGACTGCAGACAATTTTCTTTTTCAGCTCAAATTAAAATCAAAAATGACATTTGATAAGTTTTTGATTTCATTTGGAATTGATGGGCTGGCAGAAAAAAATGCAAAAATTATTTCTGAATTATACAATGATAATGTCATAAATCATGAAACCTTGGATGATATTATTTCTAGCATTTATGATTTATCGCCGAAATTATTTTCAGAAAAAACATCTGAAAAAATAATAACAGGGCTAATGATTAATAGTATTGAAATGTGTAAAGTGATGGAGAAGGTTGAAATTATATCTTTAAAGAAAATAGAAGGAGTTTTGAGTGGGAATTCTTTCTGTATAACTGGCCCAATGGGGTTAGGGTCTAGAGAAGAATACATCAAAATGATCAAGGATACAGGTGGTGAATATAAAACATCTGTAGGGAAAGGATTAACATTTTTAGTAACAAATGATACTGAATCAGGGACATCCAAAAATAAAAAAGCAAAAGAATTAGGAATAAAAATTATTAATGAAAATGAATTAAGAAAAATGATTAAAGGAGAAAAATAAGAATGTCATCTAAAAATAGAATTTTGATTTTAGGTTATAAGGGAATGCTTGGGAGTATGGTGTATCAATATTTTAAAGGATTAAATAAATATGTTATTGGCGGGACCACTAGAACAGAAATATCAGGAACCCAATCTGGGCACATTTTTATACTTGATGCTGCAAATAATGCAAAATTACACTTACATAATATTTTTTCGGCTTTTAAGCCAAACTGGGTTATAAATTGTATTGGTGTAACAAAACCAGATATTGAGTGTAAAGATGAATCAGTAAAAAATGCAATAATGGTTAATTCAATTTTCCCATATGAATTAAAAGAAGCAGCATCTCTTCATGATTGTAAAGTCATAACAATAGCGACTGATTGTGTTTTTTCGGGTAAAAAAGGACATTATTATGAACCATCTACACATGATGCTGAAGATGTTTATGGCAAATCAAAAAGTCTTGGTGAATTGCCAGGATTTTTTACACTTAGAACTTCTATAATTGGGCCAGAATATAAATCAGATAGAAAATTTCTTTTAGAGTGGGTGGGTAAAAGTATTAAAAATAAAACTGAAATTAATGGGTATTTAAATCATTATTGGAATGGAATTACTACTCTTGCTTTTGCTAAATTATGTCATGGTCTTATTTCACATTATAGTTCATTTTATCATTTAAACATGCTTCATGTTTTCTCTGAGAAAGTAAATACAAAAGGTAGATTGATCAAAATAATTGCCAAAAAATATTTTGATGTTGATTATGAAATTAAAATGAAAGCATGTACTAATGAGATTGACAGAGTACTTTGTACAATGTATCACGATCAACATTTGCTTTTGTGGCAAAAGTCAGGGTATGATTCAATTCCAGATATTGATTTTTTATTACAAGAAATGAAGAATTTTAATTTTATTAGGGAGGAAGATGTAAAATGGTAACAAAAGCAAAAATTAAAATATTATCAACTGGGTCTTTTGTTGATGATAGGGGTGTTCTTTCTTATTTAAATGATTTTGAGGATTTTGATGTAAAAAGAATGTATATAGTTGAAAATTTTTTTATTCAACAAGTTCGGGCATGGCATGGACACATTTTAGAATCCAAAATTATAATACCAATATGTGGGACATTTGTAGTTGGAATTGCAAATTTTGAAACGACTGAAAGTCGAATAGATAGACTATATGATATTGAAAAATTTATTATTTCAGATAAAAATAAAACAGCAATATTTATTCCAGCAATGAAGGCAAATGGTTTTATGAATTTAAATTTAAATGCAAAACTTTTAATTTTGTCAAATAGAAGTTTAGATAAAACAGATGATTTTCGGTGCGTTCCTCATTCCAAAAATTCCGGTGAACCAGAATTTTTTTGGCACGTATTAGAGAGATAAAAATGAAAAAAATTGAACAATCGGTTGAATTAGCATTTTGGAATTATTCATCAGAGAAAGAACTATTAAAAAAGTTAGAGAAAATTGGAAGGACTTCATATCAGTCATTTGGCAAGATTACAGAAGAGTCATGTTTTCAATTTATTAAAATGATAATAGATCGAAAACACTTTGGAATTTTTGAACATGAGATTCTCAGTTTTGACATTGTTACGAATAGAGGAATAACACATGAACTAGTTCGGCATAGGATGGCGTCATTTGTTCAAGAGAGTACACGATATGTTGGTTATAACAATAAAGAGTTTGAATACATAACAGATATAGTACCAGATGCTACCAGTGACGCCCAGAGTAATGATCTTGTCAATGGTTATATGTTACAAGCATATAATATTTATTGCAAACTGATTGAATTAGGTGTGCATAGACAATTGGCCAGAGATTTATTACCACATGCATTGAAAAGTTCAATCTTTATTACAGCGAATTTGCGTGAGTGGTTAACGGTAATTTTACCACTTAGGCTTGATAAATCTGCACACCCTACAATGAGAAAGTTGATGAAAATGATTTTATATGAAATGAATGAAATTTTTCCTTTTTTATTGGGACAATTTCTAAGAGTATATAATATTGAGTTATAATTAAAATATGGAAAATACAAAAATTATTGAAAATACCGAACCAACAAAACGAGACAAAATTATTGATTCGTGTATGCGTGATAAAAACACTGGCATTGTGTATTTTAATATTTTTACTCCTATCTATTTAAAAAAGCACCCTAAATTAAAAAAAGAAATTAGGGAAAAAATTAAAAAAATTTTTAAAGATTATAAAGTACAAATGAAAATAATGAATGAAAGATCATTTGCAATTTATAATGGGCCAGACCCCGTGACGTGTTCAGACGATGAAATTGAATTATATTTTACATCACTCACTGTCGCATTTGGCATAATTATGGATAATTTTGGTGCTAGTGTAAAGAAACCCGATGCACATCTCCAATAAAGAATTTTTTAATTTAATTATAGAATATCAGGATAAGAAAAAAAGTAATCCAGAACATAAACCGCCCGATATTCTGATAAAAATTATCATGTTATTGGTTAAAAAATTGGCAGCGTCATATAAGTTTAAAAATTCATATCAGTATTTAGATGATTTGATGAGTGATGGTATATTTTATTGTTGGAAATACATGGATAATTTTAATCGAGATGAATCTGAAAATCCATTTTCTTTTTTTACCCAGATTGCTTATACTGCTTTTTTAAGAAAAATAGAAAAAGAAAAATCTAGTAGAGAAACAATTTCAAATTTAGCCCAGAGGAAATTAGATATAGGAGAATTTTATTGTACAATTAAAAATGGGAAAAAAGTGGTAAAGGCGTTTCATAGAATATCAGAAGATTGTGAACCAAAAGAAACGGCAATGGAGTCTATATTGGATAAGATTGAAGAAAAAAAGATTGTACGGATATGGGAAGACTGTATTGTCATTCCTAAATCGGAAAATATACTAATAAATTTTTTGTAGGAGGATGACGTGAAAATTGCTGTTATAGGAGATTTACATTTTGGAGTAGATTCAAAGGAATTAGTTTTTGACAAAAACCTAAATAAGGTATTGAATGAATTTGTTTTTCCATATTTGTTAGAAAATAACATTAAAACGATTGTTCAGTTGGGCGACATTAATGAGAAGAGACAAAATTTGAATGTTTTGTCGGGTGAAATTATGATGGATAGTTGGTTTAAACCAATAATTGAAAATAATTTTGAACTATGGCAAATTTTGGGTAATCATGATTGTTATTATAATAACACTACTTCATCTAGTATATTGAATGTTATTCTTAAAGATGATTATTTATCAAAAAAGTTACATTCAAATATTCATCTAGTCAAAAAAACAGAAACTGTTGGGGATGATTTAGGATTCATGTCGTGGGGTGAAAAAGAAATACCAAATTCTAAATATCTTTTTGGTCATTTTGATATTATAGGATTTGAAATTCAGAATGGAATAGTATGTAAAAAAGGGTTTAATATTTCAGATTTTTTCAAACAAAAATTTGTTTTTAGTGGTCATTTTCATAGAAAATCAATTAAAGGAAACATTATTTATACTGGGTCATTGACTGCCAATAATTTTGGAGATTATGATTCTGAGCATGGGTTTTATATATTAGACACAGATGATGGAAAATTTGAATTTATTTCACATAGTTATAATTTATTTGCTAAAATTATTTATTCAGAAAAAATTGATATTGAGAATTTTCAGTTTGATCTATACAAAAATAAGATTGTAAAATTGGTTGTTCCTAATCTAAAAGATGAATTAAAATATGATAAATTTATTAATATATTAAAGGAATACGTATTTGATCTTAAAACGACAACATTGGATATTGGGGTTAGCCCTGATATTAAATTGGATGATAGTATTGATATATCTGATACTTTTACATTAATGAAAAATTACATTGAATCAATTGAATTGCCTAATGATAAAAATCAATCAACACTTTTGGAGATAATGGAAAATATTTATATTGAAGCTGCATCAATTGAGGAATAAAATGATAAAATTTAAATCTATTTCATGGAAAAATTTTTGTTCATATTCAAATGAAGAAACAATTTTTGATTTTGACCAATCAGATTTGGTTTTAATTACAGGAAAAAATGGATCTGGAAAATCTGTTTTAATTGACGCTATTCATTATGTGTTGTTTGGTAAACCATATCGAAAAATTAAAATAGGTGATTTGATCAATCGACGAAATAAAAAGAATACATTAGTAACATTAGCATTTTCTCGCGGTAAAGATGAATATATTGTGAGCCGCGGGTTAAAACCTAACATATTTCAAATTGAAAAGAACAATGAAAAATTACCCCCATATAATACATTGACTCAACAAGAAGAATTTGAGAACAACGTTTTAGGGTTTGATGAGAAAACTTTCAATCAGATTGTTGTGATGGGGTCTTCATATCATATCCCTTTTTTACGGTTAAATACTTCTCAAAGAAGAATATTCATTGAACAATTGTTTGATTTGAATATTTTTTCACGAATGAAAGATATTTTAAAATTAAAAAATGATGAGCAATTGGTAAAGAAAAATGATTTGACTTTAAAATTGAGTTCTCTCAATTCAGCCCTGTTACAGTTTGAAAGTGAATTAGCACGAATAAATTCACATAATGAAAATCAGAAAAAACTTTTGAGCGAAGAAAAATTAAAAATTGAAAATGAAATTGAAAAGATGAAAATTGAGTTATCAGAAATTTTGGAGGAATTGAAACAAATAAAATCTGTAGATATAGAAGAAATTGAGAATAAAATTGTTAAATCTGAACAAATTATTGCAAAAATTCAAACAGACAAACAGGAATTTATTAGAATATCTACTGAAGAAAAAAACAAAACAGATAAAGAATATACAAAATACATTTCTGATAAAGAAATTATTTTAAACTCATTGACTGAAAATTTTAAATTTAAATTATCAGAACTAGAGTCAAAACAAAAATTGCTTAAAGCACAAAAAGAAAAAGAAATATATAGTGAAAAAGAAATTGAACTTGAAAAACAAAATACATCGCTGAATGAAATAAATAATAATGGAAAAAATCTAGAATTAGAAATAGCAAAAATAAATCAATCGATTGCTTTATTAAAATCAAATTTAACGTCAGAATTTAACACTGAATTTGAACAAAGTAAAAATGAAAAAGTTAAAATATTGGTTGAAATTCAGAATAATAAAAAACAATTAGATTTTTATTCTCAGAATAAAATATGTTATACATGTAAGACTGTATTAGAAGGTGGTCATGTTGAAAAATTGAAAGCAGAAATACAACAAGAAATAAATATTAGCATAGATAAAATTGCAATTATTGATAATGAAGAATCAGAATTAAAAAAGAAGTATGAAGAGTTATTTATTAGTCAGAAAAATGAAATGAATTCAAAGTTAACAGATATAGAAAAGACAAAAAGCAATTTGATTTCAGAAAAATTTGATGTTGAAACCAAGATTAATAATATTAAAGAAAAATTTATGAAAAAATTGTTAAATATAGACGTTGGTAATTTTAATGATGGTGAAAAAATTGAGGCTGAATTTAAAAAAGAAAAAGAAAAAATATCGGTTGAAATTGAAAATTTAAAAAATCAAAAAAATGACAGTATTTTAAAAATTCAGACCGATTTTGAGAATAAAATTAAAGAATTAAATAATCAAATTGATGAAGCAAAAAATGAATCTGAAAAATTGAAAACTTCTTTAAATGAAGACCGGTCAGAGAAACAAAAAGAGCAATTATTAGTCAATAAGAGAACCTTAATTGAATCTGGAATTTCAGAAAAAAAATCAAGTATTAATAATTTAGATAAAGTGTTTGTTTTAATTTCAATAAAGGAAGTTACTGAGAAAAAAGATTTAGTAGAATCAGATATAAAAAATATAGAATCTGAATTAAATAAAATTCATACCATACTTTCTTATTTTTCGGTGTGCAAAGATTTATTGTCTGATTCAGGAATAAAAGGATTTATTATAGAAAAGTATTTATTTAGTTTGAATTCTAAACTAAAAGAATTTTTATCCTTCTTTGAAACACAATTTGTAGTAGAGTTTGATAAAGAATTAGATGCTAAAGTATTAGAGAGAAATTCAGAAGTAGATTATGAAGCATTTTCAGGCGGTGAAAGACAGAGAATTGACTTGTCGATATTATTTTCATTTATGTCATTTTGTAAAACTAGAGCAAAAACTTCAACCAATCTGTTGATATTTGATGAAATTTTAGATTCAAGTTTAGATGAAGAAGGAATTGATATTCTTGTTGGGCTATTAGAAAAAATGTCACAGTCGTTAAATTATTCTATTTATGTAATTTCGCACAGGTCAACAAATCTTAATCGATTTAAAAATACATTTGTTATTAGTAAAGACATATTTTCAAAAGTGGAGAAAAGATGAAGTTTCAGGAAATTAGGCAGAATTTATTTTTTATGTCAGGACAATATTATTTGGCACATTGTCTTTCTGCGGACTTAGAATTAAATTTAAGCAAAGGAATTTCGGCATCAATGAATCATCAATTTAATATAATTGACAATATTTTAAAAGACAATCAAATAGTCCATGCCCCGTCTTGTATTTTAACTGGCAAAATTTTTAATCTTATTACGAAAAAACGATTTAACGAAAAATCATCATATGATGATCTTTATACCTGTTTGATTTTAATGAAAGAACAGATTGAGAAATTGAATATTAAAAAGTTGGCAATGCCTAAAATTGGGAATGGAGTAGAAGGATTAGACTGGGCCAAGGTATCTGAAAAAATAAAGGAAATTTTCTCAGAAATAAATATTGAAATAGTGGTATGTTATAAATAAAGATTAAAAAATTCTATTTTCATGTTTTTATTTGTTATAATTATCATACAAAGAGGAGTTTATATGATACTTGAATGTTTAATTCAACCCCGGGAGATCGAAAATGAAATCATATAAAGAACAAACATTGGAAGCTTGTAGAAAAATGATTCAGTTATATGAAAATTTTGATGAAAACCAAATGTATTTCCATTGTTCGCGTTGTTATTTTTGTAAAATATATTTAAAAAATATAGACTACCACAAATTTTGCACAAACCAAGCTTGTCGCGGGTGTTTTATGCATTATGATGATAATAATCTTAGATATATTTCGAATAAATATGGCTGTACTTATTTTTCTAGTTATATTGCCGCAATGGAAGCTTACAACCAGTGGAGAGAAGATAATTCA
>Ga0105103_10001089_pt1 | contig 15302 bp, 10 predicted proteins | sample PPLLaktember2015_2_FD_79107 | JGI IMG/M metagenome (GOLD analysis project Ga0105103, IMG submission 79107) | Freshwater sediment microbial communities from Prairie Pothole Lake near Jamestown, North Dakota, USA - PPLs Lake P7 Core (6) Depth... | ecosystem: Environmental > Aquatic > Freshwater >...
AGATATGGTTTTAAACAATGATTGGAATAACAAGAGCCGTATGAACCGAGAGGTTCACGTACGGTTCTGTGAGAGGCTTAGGCTGAAATGCCTTTGCCTACTCGACCTAATTAATCGGGTTAGCAATTGTATAACATTAGAAAGAAGAATAATCACCAAAAATGAAAGCAATGAATAGGTTGAAAAGTTTTGATACAATTGGAATTTATAGAAAACAGTTGATTTATTTTGTTTTAAATATAGTTCTTTTCATTTCTATTATTTCGTGTGAAAAAACTCATATTTCAAATGAATTTCATGATCCTTTGGCTAATCCCCATGACGGAGCAGCTGCTGGAAATCCCAATGGTAACTATCTGGTCCCTGCCGGAGCAGAATTGGAAGATGTATCTGAACCTGACCATATTATAGGTACTGGTACACCTGAAAGTTGTAATTGTGATGATTTTATTAATGCTGTGGCCAAAGGAGGAAAAATTGTTTTTAACTGTGGGCCTAATCCGGTTACTATCATACTCGATCGACCTGCCAAGGTTGTTAATGATGCAAAGCCTGATATTGTTATCGATGGCAAAGGTTTAATAGCGCTTAGTGGAGGAGGAAAATCCCGGATTCTTTATATGAATACTTGTGATAAAAATCAACACTGGACAACTGACCATTGCCAGGACCAGGACCATCCCAGGCTTACTGTTCAAAATATGATTTTTGCTGATGGCAATTCTACAACTGAGAAAGAATACGACGGAGGTGGTGCAATATGGATACGTGGAGGAAGATTTAAGGCCATAAATTGCCGTTTCTTTAACAATGCCTGTAAAGGTTCCGGCCCTGATGTTGGAGGGGGTGCCATCCGTGTATTTGATCAATATAATGATTTTCCGGTTTATATTGTAAATTGTACATTTGGAGGGGCCGATGGTTATGGAAACTTTGGTGCAAATGGAGGTGCAATTAGCAGCATAGGGGTTTCATGGACAATAATAAACAGTCTGTTCTCATATAACCGTGCAACAGGCGAAGGTGGAAATCCTGAAAAGTCAGGTACAAAAGGCGGTGGAAGTGGTGGCGCAATTTATAACGATGGTAATACTATGACATTAACCATATTAGGTTCATTAATCGAACTTAACACTGTTAATGCTTATGGTTCATCAATATTCTTTGTTACAAACGACCATTCAGGGGATATTCGAATTGATAAATCTACCATCAGAAAGAACATTGGAGGGTCGTGGTATCCTGTGTATCCTAGTATTTCGATGCATAGCGACACTAAGATTAATGTAACCAATTCGGTTATTGAATAAAAACGGGGCAAGTAGCCAAACTTAAAGAAATCGTCTGACACCTGCCAGCTGGTAGGCGGGTTACTTATACAATGCTTGGCAGCAGGTTTAGCTAGTCATTAGTTATGTTGTCAACTATTTCTAAATCCAATTTCGGTCTTTTTATATATAGCTCCAATATAATCAGGAATAATCCAACCATGATTGAAACGTCAGCCATATTGAAAATTCCGGTTTGAAATATAGCAAAATCAATATGCATAAAGTCTGTCACAGAACCGTATATTATTCTGTCATAAATATTTCCAAATCCGCCACCGGCTATGAAACAGAGTCCTATGATTGTTATATTGGACAATTTCTGTTTTTTCAATACGTAAAAGAAAATCAGAGATAGTATAATAACAGGTAGAATAATCAGAAGCAATAGTTTGATCGACTGTGGTAAGAATTGCCCAAGACTTAAAAATGCACCAGTATTTTCAATCTTTGTCAATGTGAAATGATTATTTACTAAACTAATCTGTTCTTTATAATCAATTTTCTGTCTGACAATATTTTTTGAAATCTGGTCACAACCAACATTCAAGCTCAAAACTGTCACGACAAAAAAAATCCTAAATATCTTTTTTGCACTCATATTTCTTTGAGATATTTTTTTTGTTTTCATGGTTTGCTGCTTACTTACCAATTAGAATTCAAAATAGGTATGAGTTAGTTTATTTTGCAGTTAGGATAGGCACAAGTTTTTGATTTGGTTTGCAATTTTCTGTCACTATAGGAAAATCGCCTTTATATGCCCAATGACAATACGCTATATTGTTCTCATTAAAAATTTGACAAATATCTTTGTACCATCGTAAGCTTATTTCTTCAGGAATTGTAGGATATATGCCATATTCTCCACAATATAATTGCAACTTGTGGGCTTTAGCCACATTTATGGCAGGAAGCATCTCCTTTGCCAGAATATCCTTGTCAAAATAACCATTTGCGTATCTTCTCATTGCAGAAACAGTAATTTCTGAAAGTTCTTTATAATAGTTTGTATCAACAATCCATCCGGGATAGTTTACCGGGCCATTATACTCAGCTATATCAGTCCAGGGAGCTAGATGATGGGTTAGCGTTTGGGGTGTATAAAAATGAAAACTGAGAATAATGTTTGTATCGTTTTCCGGAATTTTTAAATAAGGGAAAGTGATGGGAATTTGCCACATATTCGAACCAATCACTACTGTTCTTGCTGGTTCCCTTAATCTAATATCAGCTAAAACTTTGGTAAAAAGCTTGTTCCAGTCTTCTGGGTCATCAGCAACTGCTTCGTTCATTATTTCGTAGGCTAACTTTTCATTAGGATAGCGTTTTAATTCTGCTGATAGTTGGCGCCATAAATCAACCAACTTCTCTTGTTCAGCCGGATCTGTCCATAAAGCATTCGATTCGGCATTAAAATAATGCGAGCGGATAATGTGCAAATCAACTATAACACGCAATTTACCTTCAAGAGCCCAGTTAATTGCGTTATGTAAAAGGTCAAATGCTTCTTGTTCTTTGTTCCCAAGCGAGTCCCATAATTGAACTTCATCTACCGGAATCCTGACATGATCGAAACCAATAGCTGCGATAGTATCAAAATCGATTTTTGAAATGTAGTTTTTCCTTTCTTCGCCGCGTTTTTCGCTTTGCGATAACCAGTGACTAACATTAACCCCAGTCCGGATAGAAAATTTATTTAGATCATTATCGGATACTTTGTTTGTTGAGCAGGCCTGAATCAGTGATGCAGCTGAAGCCAGCAGTATTAACTTTGCATTTCTTCTATACATGTTTAAAATTTTCGAAAAAAAATGGATAATATTTTTTTCTCATATTAATATGGTTTAGGGTTAAAAATAGATTAGCAATAATAACAATAAAAAGGTTCTGACTATATAAATCAATTCAATTTTATCAAATATTATTATTTAAGAGAAGCTCTGAAGGTACTTTCTTACTTTTAGTCCTGATAACTTTCATAGGAATAAGGTTCATTTCAACTATTTCGGCAATATCTTTAATTGCAATTTCTTTTTGTGCACTTGCAAAAGTTTTTTTACAAAGAGGGCAAGCTGTAACTACAGTATGAATTTTGTCATTGGTCATTTTTTTTAAAGCAGCATTAGCCAGTATATTTCGCTCAGAAGAGGTAAGGATTGTGTTTGCGAGGCTTCCTCCGCAACATAGTGCTTGTTCTTTTTCATAATCGGTTTTCTTCAAAGAAGCTACTCTTTTTATTACCTGTCGTGGCGCTTCATAAATACCCGAACCACGTCCCAATTCACAAGGATCGTGATATACAACTTTCATTTCTGATTTCTGAAGCCTTAATTTACCTGAATCTATTAGGTTTTGCAAGTAAGTAGTATGATGTACCACTTCGATATCGAGGTTATAATCTTCTTTAAATACTTTATAACAAATAGGACAGGAGGTAACCAGTATTTTTGCCCCTGATTGGGCAATAAGATCTTTATTTTTATTAATCAGGGGGAGTGCTTGTTTGGTCATGCCAGCAAGCATCATTGGCCTTCCACAACAAACGCTTTCATATTGATCGAGGTGTGAAAAATTTACCGATGCAGCTTTAAATATCGATTCCATTGCCCGTTTGATGCCTGGAGTAAGGTGCGACATGCAGCCTGCAAAATAAATAACATCCGCTTTATTTATGGGTTGTAGTTTGATATCATTTAAATAATTAAGATTAGACTCAGTTTTGTTTGATACTTTGTTACGAATTGACTGGCGGAGATTGTTATTGGAAATACCAACCACACAACTTAGCTCACATCGTCCACACATTAGGCAATCGTTTAGTTTTGCATCGGTAAGGTTTGCATTTCGTACTGATTTATATAAATATGGTGCCTGACTGTAACAAGAATTTAAATCGGTTGTTAATTGACAGGTATCGAGACAAATACCACATGAAGAACATGAATGGAGTTCGAACTGCGATATACAGCTCATTTTGTTCTTTTCAGTTTTTAATCCCCAGTTTCGAAGCATTATTAGTCCTATTTCAGTGGGGATGTGCATATACCTGGAAAATGGGAGGAAAATAAAAAATAACCCCAAACTTATTGAATATGCCCACCACGAGAAATAAAAAGTATGCTCATTAGCAATAGTACCTTCCATAAGGCTGCCAAGTCCGAATGTAAGATAGCTACCACCTCCGTATAGGATTGAAGTTATGCTTTCGGCAAGAAGCCGTAAAGGAAAAATAAACCATAGCACTGTAAGTGCAATCCTGTCGCCAATTGCATGTTTAGTTGCCCGGCCCAAGCCAAATTTTTTGGCCTTTTTACGTTTATACCAGGCAAGAAATACTCCGCTCAAAATAAATAAAAGAATAGTATCCATTACAAACCAATAACCAAACTGGGCAGTTTGGTGTGTAGCTTCGTTTTGAAAAAAGCGAAGGAAAATCGGAACGTAAGGTGCTTCGAAAGCTTTACCAAAATAGGCTGAGGTTTCTAAATGTCCGACAATAATTAAAAGGAACCATCCAAATGCCAGGCTCATGTGCATATAACCAAGGAGCCTGTTTTTTGCAAATATCTTTTTATGAAAAAGTGATTCACTGAAAATTTCGCGGAACCCAAAGAATGTGCGCTTTGTAAAAAGATTTGTGCGCACTATTGTTTTCTCCTTTGCCGATAAAAGTAAATACCATCGGAAATATTGGTATAACAGAACTGAGATCATAAAAGTCAGTCCAACGGTAAATGGCAATACAAAAGGATCGAATTTCATATCAATTCATTTTATCAAGGGCAATTCTTATTTGCCTTATTACATTCCGGGTATTTACACCTCTTGGACAAATAAGTTGACATTTTCCACAAAGTATGCATTTCTCAACTGCCAGGCGAAGATGTTGTATTTCTCCACGCCTCATTAAAAGGTGCATCTTCCTGAAATTATAATCGGTAAATGAACCCGCAGTGCATGTACCAGCGCAACTTCCACATTGAATACAACGATATAGCGATGGTTCGTGGCTTAAAACTTCATTAGCCAGCGAACGGTCGTTGTTATCGTAATCAATGGTATTATCTTTATTAATGGTAAAACCAAAATGGTTCATGACAGTTCGTTTATTAAATTTGTTGCTTTGCCATGTACTAAATGATAATGTATTTTCAATGCAGCGCTTCGGGCATCGGCAAGCGATGCTTCAAGATTTTTTGGCCCTGTACACGCCCCGGCCATATAAATTCCTTCAGTACCTGTTGAATTACGATCGATATGCACATCGCAGGGAGCAAAAAAGCCATCTTTTGCACATTCAATATTCAGCATTTTACTAAGCGAATTACAACTTGCAGCTGGTACAAAGCCAATAAGCAGCACAACAAGGTCGGCATGTACTTTTATGGGACAACCAGCAAGCGTGTCGTCGGCTTTAAGCAAAAGACTACCATCTTGTAATTCTGCAACTTCCGATAATCGGCCACGGATAAATTGAACATGGTATTTTTCCTGGGCTTCGAGGTATAAGTCTTCGTAAAACCTTCCATACATCCTGATATCCATGTAGAACATGAATACTTCGGCATCGGGGGCCATTTGTTTTGCTTCGATTGCCTGTTTAACACCGGTAACACAGCAAACCGATGAACAATAAAGGTTTCCAACTTTCTCATCGCGTGAACCAACACAATTGATAAAGGCTATTTTTTTAGGTATTTTACCTTGAGTAGTTAATATTTTATTGTTTTGGTTGAAAATATGCTCCAGATCGGCCGATGTTACAACATTGTCGTATATGCCATAGCCGTACTCTTCTTTTATGCGCGCATCAAAAACATCGAACCCAACCGTTAACAGTATTGAATCACATTGAATCTTTGTTTTGCCATTTATTTCAACATTAAAGAGGTTTTCTTCTTTAATTGTCTTTGTAACAGTTGAATTGAGATAAAACTTAACGTTTTTAGGTAACTTGTTCACTAAATGAGAAAGGACCTCTTTTGCCGGACGGTGATCGGGGAATAACTGGTGCCAGTTATTTAGTTTACCGCCTATGGCTTCATCTTTTTCAACAATACTGATTTGATATCCCAAATCAGATAAATGCTCGGCTGCTTCAATACCTGCCGGACCAGCACCTACAATTAAAATATGTTTCTCTGTTTCTTTCATTTTTAATAAAACTTTACTAATTCAGGTATTTCAGGTTTCCCCATGAAATTACCTTCCGCATCGCAATATTTATTGTGCATATTATATTCAATACCAATTTTATCAAGAAGTGGTTCTATACTAATCTGGTGCATCTGTAAGCCAATATCCCATGGATTATAGCCCATCATTAAGCCAGCAAGTTCTTCAAATGTAAGAACAGGAATACCATGACCGTTTTGACCGTATATTTTTCCTTCCATTTCACTGATCACATATTGCCATCTGTCAAGAAAATACGGGCATCCCGGACAATTGGTGATAATAACATCAGGATTGAAGGGGGCCATCGATTCAAATTTTCGCTTTGAACAAGCAACGCTATATCCCCTGTTGGCCTGAACCAAATATTGACGGAAGCCAAATCCACAGCAAGTCCTGCGCTCGGGATAATCAACAACTTCGCCGCCGAACGATTCTGCAAGCCCGGCCAATACATATGGATATTCTGCACCACCTACTCCTTTGTGTGGAAACATTCGTGCATAGTGGCAACCAATATGTTCAATAACACGTAATGGTTCACCCGTGTTGCAATTCACAAGCCGATGTTTTGCCTTTTGCGCAATTTCATTTCTGAATTTGAAGATTACGTCGCTTGCATGAGCAAGATTTTTAGGTTTTTTAAATTCTCTTTTGGTCGATTTATAAAGAAAATCCCTGGCTTTCTCTTCAAGTTCAGGGTTATGCTCCCATAATTCTAATATTTCAGTATATATACCAAAAGATGTAATGCATGAAGGAACATAGTTTTCATATCCGCTTTCCGACATGAGTGAAAACTGTCGGGCAACTACTGTCATTATGGTTTCCAGTGGTATTATATCGGTATGATAAGCAATACCTGTACACGTTGTATGTTTTGGATCATCGTATACTTCTTTCCCAAGCTCATTGCGCATAATTTGAAGAAATGTTTTTTCAGCACCAGGGAAAAAGTTCTGTCTTATACAGCTTCGTGCATAGAAATACTTGTCGTCGGCTATTTCCTTTTGGTATTCATTCCAAACCCGTTTCTTTCCTTCTAATATCATGCCTTATTTTTAAAGTGGGTACCTGAATCGTGTCGATAAACCATTAGAAAATATGGGTCCATGGCTTCTTGTTTTGTATCATAGCCCATTTCTGAAGCTTTCTTTTTCGAGAATGACTCAATTTTGTCAAATCGGCTATGGGCGCCAGTTATATGAAATATACTATCGAGTTCGGCAAGGTCTTCGTCTGATATTTTCCGAAGGGCACCAGCTCCAAGCTTATTATAGTTGCCCCCTAATCGGTTATATACTTTCTCGGCATGTTTTCTTATCCATTTCCAAATAGGGCCTTGTTCGGGGTGCATTTCAGGTGAAACAGTCTCAACATGTACACAATACCCATAATTTAAAATATTCGAACCAATAGTTCTTTTGAGGGCCAGTATTTGACGACCTTTTTCAGATTCAACAAACAATCCCGATTCGATCGATAGCTGGCGAAGGGCCATTATAATAAGTCCGGGGGTATTTCCACGCGGACAGCGTGTTTTGCATGACATGCATTCGCCACAGTACCAGATAGTGTCACTTTTTAAAAGATTGATAAGAGCTTCTTCGTTGCGATTTTGAACTATAGTCGCAATTTTCTTTGGGTCGTAATTATAGAATGCACCTGCCGGGCATATTGCACTGCATGTACCACAATTAATACAAGCCCGCAAACCTTCCTTAAAGCGTATATCAGCATTTAATTGTTGGTAATAATCTGGCATTTTCACGAAAAATAAATTATTTCATAAAGTTACTTTTAACATTAATTCTGCAAAACAGTCTTAACCCTTAATCTTTATGCGTTTGTATACTAGTATTATAAATACTTAGAAGTTAATAAGCATAAATACTTATTAATAAGAATTTCAGTATTAAACTGGATGCAACAACCACTCAGACCATTTTCAAAAGTTTTCCAGTCATATTTTATAAATGATGTTTAAAGAACATGGATTGAATAATTTATTAACACTCTTAACTTGCCATATTCATAAATTCTGAGTTTAATCTGTGCTAAAGCAAAGTATCTGTACCGATAAATTTCGGTATTAACCCGATTTAGTTACACTTTGTTTTTGCAAAAAAATTAGTGTAACTTAATCGTAACCAACATAATGAATGGATTTTATGAATAAATAAGGTTAAATTTGGAAATATGCTCAATATGTTTTGTTTTATCATTCTCTGAATACTTCTCACCTCCAGCTATATTTTGATATAAAAAATAAAAGTAATATTTTTAACGTAAATATGATTGATAGTTCGTTCAACCTCTCAAGAACCTTAAATATTTAATGAATTTACCTCAAAATATTTTTTATTGCCGAAGATTAATTTTTTCCAGGTTAACATATAAGAGAATATTTGCATTTATCTTTTTGTTTTTATTTTTTTCTGCAGTTATTCTGGCCCAGAAGAAGGAACCTGTAAGGGTACTTATTATTTTCGATGTATCGAAAAGCATGAGTGCTAAGTACAAAAATACTACAAGAATGAATGCAGCCAAAGAAATTGCCTATAGTCTTCTTGATACTTTTTCCAGAAAGACAAATTTGCAAGTGGCTTTGCGTGTTTATGGTTCACAGGTTGAATTTCCGCCCGGAAAATGTAATGATACAAAACTTGTTATTCCTTTTCAACCAAATAATATTGCCAAAATAAAGAGCTATATTTCTCAACTTAAACCTACAGGTCTTACACCTATTGCCTTTGCACTTGAACAAACAGTAAATGACTTTACCGAGAAGGATGCAAAGAATTTCATCATAATTATTACAGATGGGCTTGAAGAATGCAACGGCGATATTTGTAAGGCTGCAAAAACTGTATGGCAAAAAGGGATTGTTTTACGGCCATTTATTGTTGGTATTGGTTTGAGCGAAGAGCAATCGAAAGAATTTGAATGCGTTGGGAACTTTTTTAATGCCGAAGAAACAACGTTTACCAACTTAAACAAGACTATTGTTACACAAATTATGAACCCAACAACTTCTCAGGTTAATCTTTTGGATAAAAATGGCAATCCGACTGAAACTAACATTGCCATGATTTTTTATGACCTAAAAGATAAATTACCTGAGTATCACTTTATTCATACTTTAAATAGGATGAATAGCCCGGACACTTTATTCTTAGATGTTACCCGGGATTATAGCATTAAAATATTTACAATTCCTCCGGTTACGATCAATAAAGCAAAACATTCTATTGGAAAGCATAATATATTTGCTGCTGATGCCATTCAAGGTGAATTAAAACTTCAAATGACCTCAGCCATTATGAATTCCGAACCTCTTTGTTTAGTAAGGAAAAACGGAAAATCTGAATCTTTACATTATCAGAAGTTTAATACAAAGGAAAAATATTTATGCGGAAAATACGACTTAGAAGTTATGACATTGCCCCGGTTGTATTTTGAAGATGTTGATATTAAACCCGAAGGAAAAACAATCTTAATACCAACAAATGGAGAGGTTCAAATTATATCAAAAAAGAAGATTATTGGAGCTATCATGTATATAAAGGATGACAAAATACAGGAATGGATATGCAATCTACCATCCAATGGAACAATTTCCTTTAGGTTATTTCTTCAACCAGGCAAATTCCTTCTTGTATATAGAGAAATGGATGAAAAATTAATCAGATATAGCACAAAAAAGACTTTTACCATAAAAGAAAGAAATTTTACTGTATTAAATCTGTAATGATATTAATCGCTGGTTTTTCATAAATATCAGATTATTAATATTTCATTGCGTAAGTACGCTTGAACTAATCATATTCTAATATTCCCTCCATCGATTTCTCCAGTTCGCGGGCATGGAAAAGAAATTCTTCCACTGTCATTTCCTTGAAGTAAAGTAATCCGTGTGTCGCTCTTATTCTCGGGCTTTCATGTTCATAAAAAAAGTTTTTGCCCAGCAATAATTGTAAAGTTTTTAATTGGTCAACCCATATCTTTTTTGTCAGATCACTGAACTTACCATTCAGCTCATAACTCGGAAACGATGCATTAACCTGGCTCATGTAGCTGTTTGTAAAAGCATTGTCCATAACCGCCATGGCATTCAATGATACAGGCACGATTACATTGGCATCTGAGGGGTGAAACCTGTACCATACGTTTCTGTATGCCCAAATTCGGAGTTGCGATAAATCGTATTCCTCATTCCACAAACGAATTGCGTCGGCAATTACTTGTAAAACCTTGTAATGTGTATCGGGGCCACTTCCCTCGGGGTCAAATGCAATGCTAATAACAGTAGGTTTAATTTCACGAAGTTGGTTTAAAATAGGCTCAACATCGCGTTTTCGATTCGGTTGTTCAGTAAAAATGTCGCCTGTGTAAAAGCCAAGTCTATGGTGATGAATATTTCTTGTTTGTATTCCAAAATAGGCCCATACCAACTCTTCTTCAAACTCCCTGATCATCCCTTTTAGCTTCTGTATATCCGGCGTGTTTTTTTCACCATTATAGCTTTTTTTTATAGTTTCAAGAGTGTTAATAATATGAACTTTAAGAGCTTGTTTGTTTTTTACTCCATAAATTTCAACTATTGCCCTTACAATCCGGTGCGATAAACCTCTTCTGAGTTCATAGGGTTCGCCGGAGGCAACTTTTATGAGGTAATGATAGATGTCTTTATCGCGCTTGAATTTATAGCCTGAATCAAAAAAATCGGGATAATTGGTCATTTGTATTAGTCCGACATCGAGGAAATGAAGTGTATTTTCAAGTGCATTTATTATGAATGTGTTTGTTACAGCTGTAAATCCTGAGGTTAATACTGAGAAATGGGCCCTATTTGATTCATTTCTTAAAAGTCTATGAATATGGGGCAGCATTCCAAGCATTATATCGTCGTGATGGGGTCCGGTATGGAAATAAACTTGTTTTTTTTCGTTCTGCATACCCCGGTTTATTTTGTTTATCGTTGAATTGATTACTGTTCCGACTGTTTCTTCATTTAAATCTGGAATAAGTTTGCAGAACTTATCTTCCTTTAAATCATCAAGGGTAAGATGGTGGCCATATTTATTTATTTTTTTACAAAGGTCGATTATAGCTTTGTCGGTCTTTTCCTGAGTCCATGGACCGGTTGAGTAATATGTTTCAATAGAGCCTTCAAGCATTGAAGCAGCGCCTTTAGTAAGATAGAAACGGGCATTCTTAAGTTTTGATAAAGCCGAAGCAGGATAAAGGTTTGATGGAGCATTCTCCAATGCATCCTTAACCATGGGGGCTTTAGCTTCGCCAGCAGCGAAAATTATTGCACAGGCTTGCGGATTATATGTAATAGTTTCGAGTCCAATTGTTATTACCAGCCTGTTTTGCGAAATTTCTATTCCTCCCAGATCACTTGCAGCAACGGCCTGAGTCTCGAAATTTGTTGCCGTTAAACGCGTCGTTGAATGATGATCGGTTCCCCGGGTATTAAAGGCAATGTGCCCATCGGGGCCAATTCCTCCCAGGAAAAATCCCAATCCGCCTTTGGCACGAATTTGTGCTTCATATTCAGTACACCAGTTATCGATAGCAAAAATTGATTTTTGTTGCATTAACTCAAATGAACTTTTTGGTTCACGATATCGAAGCGATAGATCAACAATGGAATCGGGAAAAACTTCGGAATAATGTTTACCTTTTTCGAGTGGAATAGTATCGGAATTTATTAATAGAGCTTTTTTCTGATCCAGGCCGAAACCGGTAATGTAAAATTTATTAACATAATTATAAAAACTATTGTGCTGCATTGAGCTAATGGGGTAGAACTCATCAATCTGAACAAATTGAAGCTCTTTCAGCGATGGCTTTTTAAAGTTGCTTAAACCATATTTTATCCTGATATCGCTTACTTTTTTACATTCCCAATTATTGAGAAGATAGACAGTCCATACTATAAAGTATTCCGGAGTTTTACCGGTTGGCAAGCTGATTATTCCCTGTGGATTTTCAGATACCCACTCCAGAAACCTTAGAGCTGTCAGAAAGCCAAGCTTTGGAAAATTATCAACAACTATTGTTGGTATATTTGTTTTTTGGGAGCTTATTGGATGCATCCCCAAAAATATTTCTTCTACTTTTGAGTAAGCCTCTGGCTTCATTTAGTTAATTATTAAGTTAAAAACAGTTTCTAAGCTACTACTTTTTATTTTAATATGGAACCATTTTAATTGCTTAAACTGTTTGTATATTGCATTTTTGTAGGATTGTAGAGATTTAAATACAGGATAATGATGAAATATAATATTTTGCCAGGCATAGCATTTCTGATAATTAACTTTTGTATGTCATGCACCAGCGCTGAAAAAGAACTATTTGATTTAACATCAATAAGTGTAACATGGGAATTAAAAAGAAATATTATTGGAACGACAGGTAATTCGGCTGCTGTTTTTATTTTAAAAAATAACAGTCAATATGAGCTGGATTCGAAAAACTGGAAACTCTTTTTTAACCAATCGCCACGCCCATTGGTAAAAAACAATTCTCAAGGGATTGCCCGTGTTGAACATATAAATGGCGATTATTACCAGCTTGTTCCTTCTGATAAATTTATTCTGAAACCTGGCGATAGTATTGAAATACCTTATGGATTCAAGTGGGTTATGTTAAAAGAATCAGATGCTCCAAGGGGATTGTATTTTGTGCAGTATAACAGGAGGGGGAAAGAACTGGCTATTATTCCGGCTAAAAATTACAGAATAAATCCTATACCACAGGAAAATACTTTGGGTGCTGTATCATCGTCGGATTATTTGCCTGCATCGCCCGAATGGCAATATATGCAAAATGAACAAATAAGATTATTACCTGAAAATGAATGGCAGGTTTTAATTCCCAGTCCGGTAAAAGTTATTAGGAAAAGTGAAAGTGTAACTATTGATTCGACTTTCGTTATTGTATCGCAGAAAGGTTTGGAAAATGAAGCCCGATATTTTAATAGTACTTTAAAATCATCAGTGGGTTTTAGTTTAAATTATTCTGAAACAGCGAAACCGAATAATAAATGCATTTTTTTAAAACAAAAACGAATGTCGGTCAATGGAATCAATGATGAATCCTATAAAATCTCGATTTCAAAGGCAAGAATAGAAATTGCCGGAAACGATGCTGCGGGAATTTTTTATGGGATCCAAAGTTTTTTAGCACTAATTCCAATTGAATATATCAAGAAAACGAATAGTGAAATAAAACTTAAAAGTATTTATATCGAAGATGCACCAAGGTTTATATACAGGGGGATGCATATTGATGTTTGCCGGCATTTTCAACCAAAAGCCGAAATATTAAAAGTTATTGATATAATGGCGTTTTATAAATTGAATAAGCTGCATCTTTATCTGACTGAAGATGAAGGTTGGCGTATTGAAATTAAAGAGCTTCCTGAATTAACGCAATTAGGTTCAAAACGCGGACATTGCCCATTGGAAAATAAAATGTTAAGCCCGGCATATGGTAGCGGGCCTTATTCCGATGAAGAATTGACCAATGGATCAGGTTTTTATAGTCAGGAAGATTTTATTGAAATTCTGAAATATGCACATAATCGTCATATTCAGGTTATTCCAAGCATTAATTTTCCTGGACATGCCCGTGCAGCAATAAAATCGATGGAAGAGCGGTACCGAAGGTTGAAATTAACAGGAAAATTCAAAGAGGCCAAAGAGTTTAGGCTTATTAACCCCGACGAAAAATCAGAATATATTTCAGCCCAGTTTTATGACGATAATATTGTTAATGTTTCCCTTGAATCGGTTTATCGGTTTTATGAAACTGTTATTGGCGAAATTGCTGATATGTATCATGAAGCATCAGTTCCGTTTAAATTTATCCATACAGGGGGCGATGAAGTACCTGAAGGGGCTTGGTCAAGGTCAGCTGAATGTACAAAAGTGATGCAGGAAATGTTAATTGAAAAACCACGAAATTTACAGGCCTACTTTTTAGAAAGGATATTGAAAATCCTTGATAAATACCATCTTACGGTTGGCGGATGGGAGGAAGTTGCATTGTTTTATGGTGAAGATGGAGAGCGAATAATTAACCCGAAATTTGCTGATAAAAATGTGGTCCCTTATGTTTGGAATAACCTCCAGGGTTCTGAAGATTTGGGATATAAACTGGCCAATGCCGGTTACCCTGTGATACTGTGCTGTGCAACTAACTTTTATTTAGACTTTGCTTATAATAAAGATCCACTTGAACCTGGTTTATACTGGGGTGGCTTTACCGATGAGTATAAGCCATGGATAGCTGAACCTTTCAACCTCATTGGGGATAATTATAATAAATCAGGTTTGGTCCCGCTTAAAAACAGTTCACGAAAGAATATAATAGGTTTGCAGGCCCAGCTTTGGGGCGAAACGGTTAATGGTCCCGAAATGCTTGAATATTACCTGTTTCCAAAAATGATTTCGTTTGCTGAAAAAGCCTGGGCAAGTAAGCCAACGTGGGAGGGTATGAGAAATTCAAAAACTAAAACAAGGATTATTGATCTTCAATGGAATAAATTTATTAACCCGGTTTCGCAACGAGAATTACAACGGTTAAATTATTTGTTTGAAGGGTATAATTACAGGGTACCTCCTCCAGGGGCCATTGTTGATAATGGAATTCTCAAAGCCAACAGCCAATATCCTGGGTTAGATATATATTATACAACCGATGGAACAACTCCCGATGTAAAATCCATTAAATTTATACGACCTGTAAAAGTAAAATCAGACATTAAACTAATTTCAATTGACA
>Ga0105103_10001091_pt1 | contig 15284 bp, 16 predicted proteins | sample PPLLaktember2015_2_FD_79107 | JGI IMG/M metagenome (GOLD analysis project Ga0105103, IMG submission 79107) | Freshwater sediment microbial communities from Prairie Pothole Lake near Jamestown, North Dakota, USA - PPLs Lake P7 Core (6) Depth... | ecosystem: Environmental > Aquatic > Freshwater >...
ACTACCCTGAAGGCCTTCTGATGGGCCGCAGCTTTGAGAGCGTACGAATGGGTGCGGCAGAGGTCTCCGCCCGCTGGGCCAGAGCCGGCCGGGCCATGAAAAAGGAGGATCAGGCATATGCCCAGGAGCTGGCCGCCATGGCCAAGAAGCACTCCAGCGAGGCCTTTTATGCTCTGGATGATCCCCTGGAGGCGGCGGTGTTCTCGGCCCTGATAGAGCTGATGAAAAGGGGGGAGGAGCAGGGTGAGGCCAAGAAAAATCCTGATTGCAGCGGAAGGTAGCGCATTGCCTGGACAAGCTATTTTAAGCCCGAGCCGCCACTGCCCAGGCACCCCCGCCATCTCCGGCCCGGAATCATGCGTGGCACCTCCTTCTTGTATGCCGTATACTCCTCCCCGAACTGGTGGGCGAGCCTGCTCTCCCAGTGCATGGAGCCCAGGAAGAGGTAGACCGTGGCCAGTAGGTAGACCGGCAGCATATTCTCAGTCATAAAGGGTGTCAGCCATAGTAGAATAAATCCAGAGAGCAAGAAGGGATCTCGAATCCAGCAATAGATCCCCTTGATGCCCAGGGCAAATGCCTGCGGGCCCTTTGGCCGTGCAAGCTGAGCCCTGATCAGGAATCGGTGCGGCGCATCCAGGAAGGCTCTAAGGGAGGCCAGGCCTATCAGAAGCTGGAGGGAGAAGAAGAGCCAGATCCAGGGGCTGGGGAGAACATAAATCACCGCACCTGGATTGCGTACCAGCAGGGCGACCAGGGGAAGGATGGTGATGGCCGCCGAGGCGGAGAAGAATACGGGGTACCAGGGGTCCACACGGGAGCCGAAGTGCCGGCGAGCCATTTTCTTGACCGGCAGGCTGGCCAGAAGGCTGTGCAGGGCGGCAAAGCCGACCAGATAAAGTGCGGCATAAAGGGTGAAGCTATCCATTTAAAGAGGCCTCCTATATTCGGATATGATCAATTCCGCTATTAGCCAGTTATGGCTTCTCCCGGATTTGATAATCTTCCAGCATAGTCTCTAAACATCTTTTGAGCCTTCAGAGCGCTGATGTTCTTGTCCTTTATCTCCAGCATGAGGTCATATTCCAGGCCGGCGGTCTCCCGGACGAATCCTCGAAACTCATCTTCATTGAGGGATGGGGCATGCTTTCCCGGCCGCTCTCCCGGTGATTGGTTGCTGTAGTCCACCATAGCCAGCCCGTCTTCATGGCTCCAGGTTTTGCTGGCTGAGGAGATGGCCTGTGAAAAGCTCTCACCGTTATTGCGGCACTGGTGGTGCAGCGAGTCAAAGACCACCGGAATTTGCGTCTTCTCGCTGATCTCCAGGCAGTCCTTGAGGCTGAAAAGCCGGTCGTCGTTTTCGACCACCAGCCTTTGTCTGATTGAGAGCGATAGCCTTCCGTAGTTTTCTATAAACCGCAGAGCAGCCTTCTTTTTGTCTCCATAGGCTCCTCCCACATGAATCTGTATCTTTGCCTGCGGCGAGAGGCCCATGACATCGAGCAGCCGGCAGTGATACTCGATCTCAGCAATGCTTCTCCTGGTTACATCCGGTCTCATGGAGTTGAGGATTATGAATTGATCGGGATGCATGGATATCCTGAATTTATGCTCTGCGATATAGCTTCCGATTCGCCTCAGACGCTCTTTAAAGCGCTCTGCCCAGTCCAATCTGCATACGGGATGGGAGGCAAATGGAACCGTCTCCGAGCTGATGCGAAAAAACAACAGATCATGATCCAGATTATAAGCCAGAATCCTCTCCAGGCAGTCCAGGTTCTTTGCCACCGTCTTCTCCAGCCGCTCATCTGAATAGGAGGCCAGGCGGAAGGTATGGCTGGGGGTGCAGCCCAGCCCCAGTGCAATTGTGGGATATCCTATCTTCATTGCCGGCCTGTAAAGAGCTCCTCCCCCGCCCATTCGCATTGGGTGTCCTGGCAAAGCTCCACCAGCTCCTCGGGAAAAGGCTGGAAGATGCTCTGATGGATGAGATACTCCTGGCTGTAGCCCTCAGCCCAGGAGTGGAGCATGGCCAGCAGGGCGCTGGAGGGGATCTTCTTGCTCCTGTATCTCTGGATATCCTGCAGGAACAGCTCCTTCTGCCGCGCAGTGAGATCATCCTTGAAATAGCCCATAGCATGAATGAAGACATCGGCCCTGGATGAGGCTCTCGGCGGCCTGGCCAGGGCTCTGGCCAGATGATCCCGGTATTGAGCCGAAAGATCGGTGAATCCCAGGCCTTCGCGGTTGGCTAGGATATTTCCCAGCATCTTCGTCTCCTTCTGGCTGTGGGCTATGAGCAGGAGCTTATTGGCCTCGTGGAAACTGAGCAGAGATGATATTTTGCCCTCGCTTCTGGCCTCCCTGAAGGCGGCCAGGGCATAAAGCTTGGTCAGAAAGTGCTCCCGGATATTGAAGTTCCTTAGCCTCCCCTCGTCTTCTACAGAAAGGTCGGAAAAGCTGCCAACCACTTTGCCTCCAAAAAAGCCGGGTGCCTTGGATAAGGCTCCGGATTTAGCGGCCTGGGAGTAGACCCGGATATCCTTCATGCCGCAGGAAGGGGAGCGGAACTTGAGTATAAATCCATCCACCTCCGGCAGGGAGGACAGGAATCCTCTGACAAAGTCGTTCATCCTCTCCGTCAGGTCCAGGCCGGTTGCAGGCTGGACCAGCCGGATAGAGCCTTCAACAGAGACCATCCTGATGGTTTCTCTAGGGGCGCCAAGGCCGATCTCCATCTCCGGACAGACGGAAAGAAAGTCTACATAGGGCTGGAGAGCCTTGACGAAATCGCTCGGTATCATGCTGCCGTCATAGCGGCAGTGGTCGAATTCTATGCACTTGCTGATGACGACCTTAGGCCTGGGGAATTCTTTCATGAATATTCAGATCTTAATGGATGAGAGATATACTTAGACTTGGCGATAATAGCGTTGCTCCTCCGGATTGAGATCAGGTAGATAAGATAATGGGACTGATGGGACTCTCACCCAAAACGGAAGGCAAGCCCAATGATCTATCAAGACCGCACGCCTCCGAGAAAAGCTGATATAAACCGGACCACAATCGACCATTGATGAAAAATCCTTATGTTCATGGCTACCATTCCCAGGAGAGCGCCCGTCTGCAGGATCAGGCATCCACTCTGGAGGGGCTGCTGCACTGGGATACCAGCTTTGCGCCAGGATCTATTGTTCTGGAGGCTGGCTGCGGGGTGGGAGCGCAGACCGTCCCCCTGGCCAGAAACAGCCCGGGGGCCCTGATCATATCTGTGGACATCTCCAGCGCCTCGGCCAGAGAAACATGCGAAAGGGTGGCGCAGGAGGGGCTGGCCAATGTCAGGGTCCTGCAGGCAGACATATTCCATCTGCCCTTCCGGGAGGCTTCATTCGACCACCTCTTCATCTGTTTTGTTCTGGAGCATCTGCCCCGTCCGGTCGAGGCGCTGCGCGTCTTGATGCGGTTCATCAGGCCCGGAGGAAGCATCACTGTAATCGAGGGAGACCACGGCTCTGCCTACTTCCACCCGGACAGCGCCGCCGCCAGGCGGGCCATAAGCTGCCAGGTCGAACTGCAGAAGAGAGCCGGAGGCAATGCCATGATCGGCAGACAGCTCTATCCGCTTCTCTCTCTGGCTGGCTTCTCTGAGGTATCCGTCTCTCCCCGCATGGTTTATGTCGACTCCAGCCGGCCGGAGCTGGTGGAGGGCTTCACCAAAAAGACATTCACGGCCATGATCGAGGGCGTGGGCTTGGCGGCAGTGGGAGCCGGGATAATTGAAAAAGACGATTTCGAAGAAGGGGTGCGTGATCTATACCGAACGGCGGAGGACGATGGTGTCTTCTGCTATACCTTCTTTAAGGGCAGTGGGAAGAGAGAAGGTTGAAAAAGCATTGAAACGCCATGAGCCTCAGGAAGGGCTCATACGTGGCCAATGGAAAACGAGATTTTTCGACCTCATTATCTCGATTTGCATGCGAAAAGAGAGAGTAATAAAAATTAATAATTTTAAAAAATTAAATATATACTGTATATCCTTGCTCGACGTTAATGATCTTCAGGACACCTCTCTGGAAATACATGCTCTTGGGATAATTGTGCTCGCCGTCAAAAACCCTGATGTCATGGTTCTGGTTGCCCACCACCTGGAAGCTGAATTTTCCGTCCGGCGCATCACCGGCGGTGCCTTCGCTTCCAATCAAGACCCCATCGAGATAGACCTGATAGCCCCTCATGCTCTGTGATTGAATGGTCACAGGAGTGTCTCCGGATACAGCGAACTGGGTGGGTTGGGACTGCCCGGGCATCGTGGAGAAGGGTGTAGTGGATGTGGCAGGTGCAGTGGATGGTGTGGTGGTAACGGGGATTGGGGTGGTTTTTGTGGGCTGGCCGTATCCTGCCGTAACCGCACCGGCCTGACCGTAGGCTGGCGGCATATCGGAGCCGTGCGGCATCTCTGATGCTGAGGCAGCCGTCGGCGGCTGGCTGATCACATCAACTATTATGGCATTGCTGGGCTGGTTATTGAGCACGAAGAAGAGTATGTGTCGGCCCACCTTGTCCGCCAGGAAATTCAGTTCATTGTAGCCGGCATAGAAATTTACCTGCTTGGCGTCTATCTTCTGGACACCGGTCTCGAATATCTCATAGTAATCGGCCTGCCCCCCAGTCGGGGTAAAGGCTATGAACTGCATTCCAGCCCCCTGGGGGACTATGGCATATTGGGACCAGTCCATGTATTTCTGAATCCAGAGCTCATTGCCTCTGGCCGGTGATATGGCTGACTGGTACTCTTTATAGGCGATCTCTTTGCCGCTGCCGAAGTAGAGCTTGGCCGGAAGCTTCTTGTTGATGTCGATTTTCACCGGGGCGAATCCGCCCGAGACAGGCGCGCTGGTGCTGATGTAGAACTGGGAGAAAAAGGAATAGGCGCTGCCGGCGTCCTCGAACCGGGGGCCGAACCAGCTCTGGCTCATATCGGTTTCAGTGCCACCGATTCCTAAGAGGCTTTCCACAAAGCTCTGGCTGAAAGGCAAGTCGCCAATATCCTCAGACTGATCTGCAGCTAATTGGTCTTCTGCGGGCTGCCCTCCCAGGAACTGATCCTCCAGGGACTGATCCAGGGGAAAGCCGTTCGTCTCTGACGCTCCTGACGATCCTGCGATCAGGATCAGCGCCAGGAGACTCAAAAATAAGCTATTGAATCTCAAATCAAACACTCCGATGAATTATGCATTCGATTATATGTTATTTATATTTATGCAAGGAATGAAACAGTTTCAATATTTTGAAGGTTGCCGGGATCTTTTGCATGATTATGCGCATCTATGAACCGTTGTGAACTATTCACATCCGTTCTCAATTTATATCAAATACCCTTTTAAATCCCCTGCTACAGCCTTATCCCAGCCAATCCAAAACCACCGGCCTGCTGCCATGGTCCGGGAAAGGCAGTGCAATAAATAGAATATATTCAGATTTCATATCAATCAAAGGGTGATGCAGTTGGAAATTAACAGCGGTGACACAGCATGGGTCCTGGTCTCAACAGCCATGGTCATGCTCATGACCCCCGGCGTGGGATTGTTTTACGGGGGGCTGGTGCGAAGCAAGACCGTGGTCTCCATGATCGGCCTGTCCTTCCTGGCCTTTGCCATAGCCAGCTTACAGTGGGTCCTATTCGGCTACAGCCTCTCCTTCGGCACCGATGTGGCCGGGATCATCGGAGGCCTGAACTACCTAGCTCTGGGCGGCGTGGGCCTGGGAGAGGCTCCCCTGGCAGCAAACCTGCCCCACCTGCTCTATGTGGCCTTCCAGCTGGTCTTCGCTGCCGTGACCCTGGCCATCCTCACCTCCGCGGTGGCGGAAAGGATCAAGATCAGCTCCTTCATCGTTTTGGCCCTGCTCTGGACCACCCTGGTCTATGATCCTCTGGCCCACTGGGTCTGGGCAGGAGGCTGGCTGGCTCAGATGGGGGCTCTGGACTTCGCAGGCGGCACGGTGGTGCACATCAGCTCCGGCTTCTCCGCCCTGGCCATTGCCCTGGTCATAGGCAAGAGGATGGGCTACGGCTCCTATGTCATGGAGCCGCATAACATCCCCATGGCCATGATCGGAGCCGGGCTGCTCTGGTTCGGCTGGTTCGGCTTCAACGCCGGCTCTGCCCTGGGCGCCAATGCTCTGGCCGCCAATGCATTGGTCGTGACCAACACCTCCGCCGCAGCCGGGGCGCTGACCTGGCTGTTTGCCAGCTGGCTGAAAGGAAAGCCCTCCGCTCTGGGAATGGTGAGCGGCGGCATAGCCGGCCTGGTAGCAATAACTCCTGCCGCGGGCTATGTCAATGTCACAGGTGCCATAGCCATTGGAGCCATAGCCGGCGTGCTATGCTACTTCGCCCTGCTCTTTCGGGTGGGCCGGGGGCTGGATGAGAGCTGCGACGCCTGGGCGGTTCACGGCATGGGCGGCCTTTGGGGCGCTATTGCCACGGGCATATTCGCCACCTCCTCAATCAACAGCTATACCGGCCTGATTGAAGGAAACTTCCATCAGTTGGCAGTGCAGATAATGGCCGCCGGCGCATCTGTGGTCTATGCCTTCGTCATGACATTGATCCTGGCCAAGCTGGTGGATAGGGTCATGGGCCTGCGGGTCACGGAGGAAGAGGAATACGTGGGACTGGACATCTCCCAGCACGGCGAGAAGGCTTATGCCTGAAAGAGGCCGAATTAGCCGGGAAGATATGCCACAAGGTGATTTAAGATGAAAAAAATTGAGGCCATCATCCGGCCGGAGAGGCTGGAGCAGGTCAAGAAAGCCCTGGAAGAGAAGGGCGTTGTGGCCATGACAGTGATCCAAGTCCTGGGCCGGGGCGAGCAGAAGGGCATAAAACTTCAGTACCGGGGCGGGACCATGGATGTGGACCTGCTCCCCAAGCTCAAGATGGAGATTTATGTGGATGACAAGGAGGTTGATGCAGTCATGAAGACCATCTGCGAAGCTGGTCGGACGGGAAAGTTTGGGGACGGCAGGATATTCGTCTCTTCGGTGGAGAAGTCGGCCAAGGTGAGGACGGGAGAGGTCTTCACCTGAGTTTTTTTTTGCTCTCTCTTTTTTTGCCTCTGATGCTCTAATCCCTGTCCTTTAAAACAGCCTTCCCGTCCCCGCCATCCTCTACCACACCACATCTTCCTCCGGGGATAGATCCACAGTCAAATCCCGATCCGAGGAGGTCATATTCCAGTCTGGAACCTGCCAGCCGCCATAGCGGGTGGTCCTGGGCCCCACCCCGGTGCTGCGCACCTCCAACTCGCGTCGTCTTCTCACAGCTCTATCCTGCCTTCACCAGAGGTCCCGAGTAGTGGAGTAGGTCGTAAGAGAGTGATCACACGTCACTCTCTTCCTTTTCAGCACCAATTGCCATGATCGTCGATAGAGAGATACTGCTTACAATTCGGGCTTCTTAGCCAGCATTTTGCCCTTGCCATAGCTGCAATTCGGCCTTGCGTCTACGGCTTGTTTTGGTCGAGAAGATCGGATAATATTATCCTGTACAAAATATTTGCTTAGTACGAGGGATGAGATCCCAGGTTCGACTTTCCTATCCCAAAGAATGCTTAAATCATCAGAATCGAGGATCAAGCCGATTTGTCTCTGAGCAGAGCCTGCACCGCCGACCGGATGGCCTGGGATGATCCCCACTTAGGCCTCCAGCCCAGACTCTTGATCTTCTCCAGAGAGAGGAGCATGGACCTTACATCACCCTTCCAGCCCCGGCCCTCTTCGCCTCCAGTGTATCGGTAGCCGACATCCCTCAGTCCCATCTGGCTGACGACGATATCAGCGATTTCCGTCACGTCTATAGAATCCTCCGAGCCGATGTTAAAGACATTCACCCGCTCATCCGAGCAGTCCAGGCATAGGAGCATGGCCTGAACGCAGTCCTTTACTTCCAGATAGGACTTCTTCTGCCTGCCGGAGCCCAGGATCTCCAGCTCAGCAGGATTCTGCTGCAGCTTTCTGATGAAATCAACCAGCACCCCATGGCTTCCCCGCTCCCCCACTATATTGGCAAAGCGATAGATCCAGGACTGCATATCGAAGGTATGGCAGTACGAGGAGATGAGCGCCTCGCAGGCCAGCTTGGAGGCGCCGTAGAGGGATATTGGCAGCAGCGGACCGTAATCCTCCGGAGTGGGGATCTTCTTTGCCTCCCCGTAAACTGTGGATGTGGAGGTGAAAGCTATCTTCTTCACCCCGGCTTCTCTCATGGCCTCCAACAGATTGTGGGTGGCGATGACATTCTGCCTCAGATGAACGCTTGAGTTTGTGGCTCCCAGCCTGACATCGGGATTGGCAGCCAGATGGAACACCATATCTTGCCCTGCCACGGCTTCATCCAGACCCTTAGGATCCAGAAGATCGGCTTGCATAAGACGGAAATTGGCTTTTCCCATGCACTCTGCCAGGTTCTCTCTCTTTCCGGAGGAAAAGTTGTCCAAAACGGTTACATCATGCTCCTGCAGCAGCCTCTCCAGCAGATGGCTGCCGATAAATCCCGCCCCACCGGTTATAAGAATCGAAGACCCACTGTTCATTCTCTTCTGGAGGGGGATAGGAAGAGAGAAAAAGCTTTCCCCTTTCTGTTGATCTGATACGCTAACATAAGCTTTTTATGGATAGCGAATATGCTTTAAAAGGGATCGCATATGCAGACAACTTTAAAGATATCAATGCTTTTGATGGCACTGGTCGTGACTGGTGCCGCTCTCTCTTCAGCGGACGAAGGTCGGCTGAAGATCGCCACCACCAGCAGCCTCTATGATACCGGCCTCCTGGAGACTATTGTAGATAAATTTACGGAGGAGAATGGCGCCACAGTCCAGATTCCTTCTCATGGCAGCACTGGAATCGCTATCGCAGCGGGACAGAAGGGAGACGTGGATCTGCTCATAGTCCATGATAAGGCCCGAGAGGTGAAGTTCATTCAGGATGGAGACGGTCTGGAGAGGCGGTGCTTTGCTTACAACTACTTCTACATCGTGGGACCCGCGGACGATCCGGCTGAAATCAAGGGATTGAATGCCTCAGAGGCATTTCAGAGCATAATGGAGAATGGGCTCAACCAACCCGATCAGGTCAAGTTCATCACCAGAGGCGATCAGTCGGGAACTCATTCCAAAGAGCAGTCCCTCTGGAAGGCGGCCGGATATAACTACTCCGAGGTCAATATATCCGGACCCTGGTATGTGGATGCAGGAAGCCCCATGGGTGCAACATTGATCATGGCTAATGAAAAGTCGGCTTACACCCTCACCGATATGTCCACCTTCATGGCCTACAAGGGCAATCTGACCCTAGTTCCCCTGATCGAGGGCGGGGACGAGCTGCTCAATGTCTATTCCGCCATAGCCATCAATCCTGAGAAGCATCCTGGCGTCAACTGCCGGCTTGCCAATGATTTCATAGACTATCTGGTCTCTGCGGAGTGCCAGGAGATCATAGGCACATATGGCCAGGAGCAGTACGGAAAGCCGCTCTTCTTCAAGGGAGAGGATAGCTGCGACGTAATGGGCTGCTCAGCCGAGGAATGCGTTGTGCCCACCCAGGCCGGCTGTGCCGAGGCCTGAAAGGAGGAATAGTTGGAGGAGATCTGGAATGGGGTATTGAGGGCAATAGAGCTCATTGCAACTCTCAACCCCGAGGTCTTGGAAATCACAGCCAGATCTCTTTTAATCTCTTTTAGCGCCGTCTTTGTAGCGGCAGCCATTGGCATTCCCCTGGGCGCTCTGATCGAGCTAAGGGAGTTCGGGGGAAAAAAGGCCCTGGTAAACCTGATTCAGACCCTCTACGGCCTGCCCACAGTGACTGTGGGCCTCCTGGTCTTTCTCATACTTTCCCGGTCTGGGCCTCTGGGGAATCTTGAGCTTTTATACACCCCCACCGGCATGGTCATAGGTCAGATGATTCTGGTCTCGCCCATCCTTATCGGCCTGACCATCTCCGCCCTGAAGGGAGTCAGCCCCCAGATCAGAGATACCGCCGTATCTCTGGGGGCGGATGAGAGCCAGTTGATCAGGGCGATAATAAAAGAGGCCAGGTTTGCAGTGATCGCTGCGGTACTGATCGGCTTTGGCCGGGCCCTTTCCGAGGTGGGCGTGGCCATGATGATCGGAGGGAATATCCGGGATTACACCCGGGTCCTGACCACATCCATTGCCCTGCAGACCTCTATGGGCAATCTGGAGATGTCCATGGCTCTGGGGATCATACTGATAGGCATATCCATGATCCTCAATCTCTCGCTCAGCCGCTTCCAGGGAAGATGAGATTATGGCTTTTCTCGAGGTCCGAAATCTTGGAAAAGGCTATGGCCAGGCTGAGATCCTCAAGGGCATAAACCTCAGTGTCGAGAAGGGAGAGATCCTGGGGCTGATAGGTCCCACCGGCTCGGGAAAGACCACCTTGCTGCGTCTGATAGATCTCCTGGAGGAGCCTGGCCATGGCTCGATTCTCCTGGAAGGCCGGGAGGTCTCATGCTGGCCGGAGAAGGAGAGGATAGCGGCACGCCGGCGTATGGCCATGGTCTTTCAAAAGCCGGTCATGTTCAAGTCCACCGTCCTGGAGAATGTATCCTTTGGGCTTTTGGTCAGGGGAAAGGAAGAGGCAAAGCAGAGAGAAGAGAAAGCCAGGAGAGCATTGCAGTCTGTGGGCCTTCCCGGATATGAGGGCCGCGATGCCAATACCCTCTCCGGGGGAGAGATGCAGAGAATAGCGCTGGCCAGAGCGATTGTCCTGGAGCCGGAGCTGCTGCTCCTGGATGAGCCCACGGCAAACCTGGACCCCAGGAGCGCATCGGCCATAGACAGCCTACGGCAGGGTCTGGCCGGGGGGAGGACGGCTGTGATTGTGGCCACTCACAATATGGCCCAGTGCCGCAGGTTAGCTGATAGGGTGGCGGTGCTGGTGGGGGGCAGGATCACTGCATCAGGGAAAAGGGAGGACATCCTGGGCCAGGAAGAGGGGGGCGGCATAAGCGGATGCAAGGTTCCGGGATTTCATCTACCCTGGTGAAGAGATTAAAAAAAAAAACTTATTTCAGTTATGGTGTCTTACCCAAGCAATGAATATCGTATGGCTCTTTTTGGGCAGACGTCCACGCAGCAGCCGCAGAGTATGCACTCAGAATCTTCCATGCTCTCCTGCCGGACCATGATATTCACATCCAGGCTCATGGGGCAGTTCTTTGAGCATCTCATGCAGTCCGAACACCGATCCTTTTCCGCGGAGAGGTGAAGCGCCGGCCAGGCCAACATATTTCGCGTCTTTCTTCCCAGGATCATTATCACTGCTATGGGACAGAAATAATGACAGAAGCCGCGCTTTCCCGCCAGCAAGGCAAAGGCAGTGAAAAAAGCTATCTGGACAAAGAATATGGTGTATGCACCGGCTTTGGCTATGGAGATTCCGTCCTCAGTGCCATAAAACAGGTCTATAGATTTTATTCCTCCTGCGGAGTGTATTGCGGAGATGAGGGGCACTAAAATGATGGCCATGAATACGAGATATTTAAACCAGTTCACCCTTCCTGCCTTAACCTGTTTATTGTTTATCTGGAAGTAAATCTCCTGCAGTCCGCCTCCAGGGCAGAGCCAGCCGCACCAGAGCCTCCCCAAGAACAGTGAGCTTATGAAGATGAGGACAAAGACTATCAGGCCACCGGAGGCAATCCCTTCTGATGCACTTTCAATTATTATAGAACAGGATATATAAGCAAATGTTGCCGGCAATAGCACAAATGAGAAGATGATCAAAGCCTTCCTCAGCTTCTGCCTGTATATGAAATTTTTCATATAGAGATGCTCAATCGCTTGAGATATTAATAGCTATTCATGGGATCGAATTTCAGAGATCCTATTCCATTTCAGGATCACCACCTGGCTTTGCAGGTGATGTTTTTCTTATCCTTATGATCTTGCCCAAAAATTGGAGATATCCAGAGGTCGCATCAGCAGCGAAAGGCTGATATCTTCAAGATGCAGAGCAATAGGGCGATGCTTGAAGTAGGATATCTGCATATCGCCAATCCCATTGCCATTATTTCTTCGCATAACCATCCTGAGACCGGCGTTGCTGCCGGACTTCTTTTGCTGGATGGATTTGATCTGGATGATGTCTCCCTGCAGGAGATGCAGGAGAGCATAGAGAGCTACAGCGGGAGCGAGAGATCCAATTTAAAAACCAGCGCATTGGGCCTTTGCACCACCTGCTCGCGAGATGAGCCGCTGCTGGAGGCGGCCAAGCTGGCCAGCCATAACCTCTGTCTGCTCGATTTGAGGCTGTCCAAGATTCGAGATCCTATCCGCCTGCTGGAACTCATCCCCCGCCTGAAGCGCTGCGGTGTCACCCTGTCTCTTCGCATCAGGCCGGAGGACCTCTCCAATGAATTGATGGAAAAGCTACAGGAGAGCGAGTTGGATATAATTCACCTCGATTTAAGAGGCCTGAATGGGGCCGGGCCGAAGATGGTAAAGAAGGCCAGGGACTGCAGGGGGCCGATGGTGATGGCTCTTGCAGATATCGGCGAATTTGAGGATGCCAGGATGCTCCTGGCCATGGGAGCGGATGTGGTATCCATGCGGGGGGCGGATCCTGAATTTGCTCAGTGGCTCTCCTCTGCGGTGCGGGAGTATGATTCCCTCAGCGGCTGGGGCAATGCGCCCAAGCATATCTGCGCCGGAGGTGATCTGCGCGGCCTGGCCTTCTGCTGCCCGCCGGTAAAGCACTGTGCCGTTCTGGGGGCTCTGAAGAGGGCGGGCATGACTGCAGAGGAGTTCGTAAACAGGAAGCTGGCTTTGGCCAGGGGAACTCCTCTGGAAAAAGGGGAGGGGACCTGCTTTGGAAGCCTGGTCTGGTGCTGCAAAGCCAGCAAGATGTGCTACCTGCGTGAAGCCGCCATGCAGAAGATAGGCCTCTCGGATAAGGAGTATATGGAGCTGAAAAAGAAGCTGGCGGAAGACCTTCTTCGCCAATTCTCCTGAAATCATGAGCTATAAACCAGGTCCTGACCGGGTGGCACAGTGCGCTCTGCTGGCCATGCTTTTTGAACTATCCTCCAGTCCCAAGCCGGGCAATGTGGATCGCGGTCACGATTTCTCCGATATCGGCTTTAATCACTTTCTTACCAGTGCCGTCTCGGCTTATCCCATCTTTCGCAAGGCGGCAGAGGATGGTGCAGGCCTCGGATCTCTGATACTGGAGGGGGTAGTGGCATGGCAGACATGGAATCTGTCCAGCAACACCCATTTCGGCTCTCTGGTGCTTATGGTCCCCCTGGCTGTGGCGGCAGGCAGGCCGGCAGAATTGCAGGAGGAGCTGAAAAGCGTCCTGGACGGGAGCAGTCCGGAGGATGCCCTGGCCTTTTATCGGGCTTTCTCTCTGGCAGGAGCCAGAGTCGTGGATGTGGAAAGCTTTTCCCTCAGCGACAGAAATTGGGAGGAAAGGCTGCAAGAGGAGGAAAAGAGCCTGCTGGATCTGATGAGGCTGTCTGCCGGCCATGATCTAATTGCCCGTGAGTGGTCCACCTATTATCAGCGCTCTTTTAGCCTCTCAGAGAGGCTGTCAGCTCTGATCGAGGAGAAGGGCTTGAACGATGGAGTGGTCAGGACCTATCTGGAGGCTCTGGCGGAGGTTCCCGACAGCCTGGTCCAGGCCAAGTTCGGAAGGGAGGCTGCCTGCGAGGTCTCCCGTCTGGCCAGGAAAGCCCTTAGGGATCCTACCCTGGGGCAAGCCTCGCTCTTGGACAAGGATCTGTTGGAGCGGGACATCAATCCGGGCTCCACGGCGGATCTGATTGCGGCATCTTTATTTATCGCCCTGCTAAGAGGCCTGAGGTTTTGAAAATGCTCTATGGAAATGAGGCTCTGGACGAGCTGGGAATTCTGGACGGCATAAATGAGGTGATTGCCACCACGGAAGCAGACGGCAGGATCAATGCCGCCCCTATAGGCATAATCAGGAGCGAAAACCGGCTTTATGTCCGGCTCTTCCTGGGAACTCACACCTACGAAAATGTGCTGGCCAAAGGCTGGTTTGTGGCCAACATCACCCATGATGCCTGGATCTTTGCCGAGACGGCTCTGGAGGATCTCTCGCCCAAGTATTTCACCCGCCGGGAGGATCTGCCTGTGCTCAAAGATGCCGAGGCCTGGGGGCTTTTTGAGTGCCAGGCTTTTGCTTCGGATATCATCATAGGCGATTTAAAGCCCATCAAGGGAGAGGTGATAAGACGGGACTTTCGGGCCATCAACCGGGGGGCAAACCTGGTCATCGAGGCGTCGGTGGCCGCCACCAGGTATTTGGCTCTTCGTGCCGATTCCTATTTCGAGGAGCTGATGAAGATGCAGAGGATCATAGACCGCTGCGGCGGTCCCAGGGAGAGGGAGGCCATGGACCGCCTCATGGATCGGGTGGACAGCTTCACTCATATGAGATGAAGAATATAGGCGTCTGATATCTTATGCTCGACTGCTTGCCTTGCGGCTGCAATGCCATCGATCTCTTATTGGGTGGAGGATTTGAGGCGGGCATAATCACCCAGATCTACGGTGAGTCGGGCACGGGAAAGAGCAACATCGCCATGCAGTTGGCGGTGCAGGCTGTCTCTCGGGGCCTGAGGGTCATCTTCATAGATACGGAAGGCTTCTCCGGGGAGAGGTTCAAGCAGATCGCCGGACCCGGTGCAGAGGAGATGGCCAAGAAAATCATGGTCTTCGAGCCAATGAGCCTGGAGCAGCAGGCCATAGCCATTCGAGAATCCTCCCGCATCGCCGGCAAGGACCTGGGACTGGTTATACTCGACTCTGCCACATCCCTCTACCGGGTCTTGCTGGAGGCGGAGGACAACCGCACCATCCGCCGCACCCTGAACCTGCAGCTCTCGGAGCTGCAGGAGATGGCCCGAAGGCACAGGATTCCTGTTGTCATAACCAACCAGGTCTATACGGATATAGAGAGCAAGATCCTCCGGCCGTTGGGAGGCAAAGGCCTGGAGCACATGTGCAAGGCCATAATCCTTCTGGAGAAGAGGGGCGAGGGACTGCGCCGGGCCAGGCTGGTCAAGCACCGCTCCGCGCCGGAAGGAATAACAGCAGACTTCCGCCTCACAGCTCGGGGCGTGGAGTGACAGGCAATTGCATGCTCTTATTTGATCCTTCCTACAGCCGCAGCCTCATGATGATGGCCGCCTCCCCGTCTGAGTAGTAGGCCGGACAGACGCCGATCATGCG
>Ga0105103_10001092_pt1 | contig 15280 bp, 18 predicted proteins | sample PPLLaktember2015_2_FD_79107 | JGI IMG/M metagenome (GOLD analysis project Ga0105103, IMG submission 79107) | Freshwater sediment microbial communities from Prairie Pothole Lake near Jamestown, North Dakota, USA - PPLs Lake P7 Core (6) Depth... | ecosystem: Environmental > Aquatic > Freshwater >...
CCCTCGTTGTTCACGTTCCTGATGTACTCCCACATCCGCATCCGTGTCTGGGGATCGAGACCGATGGTGGGTTCGTCAAGGAAGAGGACAGTTGGCCGGGTCATCAGCCCGCGGGCGATCTCAAGCCGCCGTTTCATACCCCCGCTCAGGCGCTTGGTCAGATCGTCTTTCTTGGTATCGAGCTGGACAAGCTGCAAAAGCTCGTCTATCCGTGCTTTCCTCTCGGCATCCGGCATGTTGTAGAGCCGGCCGTGAAATTCGAGGATCTCCCGGACGGTCATATCACGATCAAGCGTGATATCCTGGAAGACAATCCCGATTGACTCCCTGACCTGCTGGGGCTGTGTGCTCACATCGTACCCGGCAACGACCGCTTTTCCCTTCTGGCGGGCGAGGAGCGTGATGAGGATGTTAATGACCGTGCTTTTACCTGCGCCGTTCGGTCCAAGGAACGAAAAGATCTCTCCCTTCTTCACCGAGAAACTGATATTGTCAACGGCCCTGAAATCCCCGTAGGTATGTTCGAGGTTCTCGACACAAATGATCGCCTGTTCCGGGTCCGCATGTTCCATACGGGGAATATTCAAAAATCCGATTATAAGAATGCTGGTATAATGGCAGGATTGAGGCAACCACCTGCAGTAACTGACGGGGTGCCGGACCGTTGACGGATGGGGGAATCATGGTGCTGTTACTCCCGGGGAGGCAGGGGAATCTATTTTTCCTCAAAAAAAGTAAACTAAAGAGATTTTAAGATGCCAAAACCATTCCCAAAAGAACATCTGCTCAAACCAGATCCGGATTTCCACTTCAAACAATGCCTGATCATCCGGAATGATGTGAAGATGAGTTGTGGCAAGCGCTGTGCACAGGCAGGTCATGCATCCATTGGTGCGTATAACGGCGCTGATAAAAACCTCCAGAAGGCATGGCTCGCTGAAGGCCAGAAAAAAGTGGTCCTGAAGGCGAATGACGAGCGGACACTTTTTGAGATCAAGGTGATTGCTGAACGAGCCGGTATTTCGACGTCCTTAATCCAGGATGCGGGGATGACCGAAATTCCGCCCGGCACCATTACCGCGCTCGGCCTTGGCCCGGCAAAGAGCGAGGACCTCGATAAGATTACCGGCTCGCTTTCCCTCTTATGAAACAAAGCACGTTTCCCCTGGAACGCGATCTCGGTATACAGTATTATGCGAGTGATGCCGAAGGGATTGGAGGCAGGCTCCGGGCAACCGCTGAGGACTTCCTTGTTGACGAGATCCCGCTTGTTAAGAAACAAACAAGCGGACCGTACCTGATCTGCCGGCTGACAAAGACGAACTGGGAGCTCCAGCATGCTGTCAAGGAGATTGCAAAACGGCTGGGCATCAGCCACCGCCGTATAGGCTGGGCAGGTACAAAAGACCGCAACGCGGTAACGACACAGTGGATCTCGCTCTATAATGTCAAACCGGAACAGGCAGCCGCGGTGCATCTGAAGGATATCCGGCTTGAGCCACTCGGCCAGTCGAATGAGGGATTGTCGCTCGGCGACCTGCAGGGAAACCGCTTCGATATCGTGATCCGGGAGCCGGATCCGGCAGATCTTGACACCCGTGTGCACAGCGTTTCAGAAGCGGTTGCATCCGGGGTGCCCAACTATTTCGGAATCCAGCGGTTCGGTGCGATCCGCCCGGTGACCCACCGCGTGGGGGAATGGATCCTGAGAGGAGACTTTGAGCAGGCAGTCCTCACCTATATCGGTATGGAATTTCCCGGCGAGCCTGAAGGGATCAGGGAAATCCGTGCAGCGTTTCGCCTGACTCGGGACTCTCGTCCTGCGCTTTCTGCCCTGCCGGTCCAGATGAATTACGAACGAGCCATGCTCCACCATCTCGCGGAGTGCCCGGACGATTATGAGGGGGCGCTCAAGGTGCTTCCCCCAAAACTGCTCTCCATGTTCGTCTCGGCATTCCAGTCATACCTCTTCAACCTCTCCCTGAGCCGGCGGATTGGTGAAGGGTACGCCCTTGATGAACCGCAGCCGGGCGACCGGCTTCTTTTTGCCAACGGTCGCACAGACACGGTAACACAAACAAATCGCGGTGCGGTAAACATCCACCTGAAACGGGGACGGTGCGCAATCGCCCTCTTCATGCCGGGAAAAGAGAAGTTTGAGGCAAAAACGCCCGGTGAGCAGGCAACCGGGGCATTGCTAGCGGAGCACCGCATAACACCAGATGATTTTGCGCGGGCATCCGTATTTGTGCGGACAAAATACGAAGGTGCATGGCGCCCTGTTGCGCTGAAAACCGAAATCCAGTCAACGCTTGAAGGGTCTGGCCTGCGCCTGAAATTTTCCCTGCCACCCGGCCATTATGCTACAACGGTCTGCCGGGAATTCATGAAGGCAGACCCGGTAAGGATGATTTAGACCGGGACTGTGCCAGTCGTTTTGCGCCATCAATCGCATCATTGAGGTTGCCGAGTTCGTCGATCACATTGATCTTCACGGCATCGGCCCCCCGGATCACCCTCCCATCCTCGATATCAGAACGGGCGATCACCCGCTGGGTCGTTACATCGGAAATGAAATTCTCAAAGCTGTCGGTCACAATCTTCTGGGCATACTCCTCCTCATCAGTACTGAGCGGGCGGGAGGTCGAGCCCATGTCCTTTTTGCTGCCGGATTTAACGATACTGATATTGTATCCTTCTTTCTCCATCCACCGACTGATATCCGAGAACTTCCAGATCACGCCGACTCCCGCGGTGAACGTATCCGGGTTTGCATAAATCCTGTCCGCGTGAGCGCTCACGTAGTACGCGGCCGATGTACCCATATCACCCATAGACACAACGACCGGTTTTTTGGTCTTCGCATATTCGAGATCACCGATGATCTCCTGTGCTGCGGCGGGAGTTCCGCCAGGGCTGTTTACGCGCAGGACAATCGCACCCACCAGCGGGTCATCGGCAGCCTCACGGAGTTCCCTGCCCACCACCTCGCTCCCGATAGTTTCAGCATCATATGCTTCTCCAGTGACCATCGTGCCCTCCATCCGGATGACAGATACGCCCTGCGTGTCCGGGTACAAGAGGAGATACCAGGCAACAGACATGCCGCACACCAGAAGAAGTCCCACGATAATGATTACAAACCACTTAAGCCCTGCATTCGATACGGAGGACGACGGTGCTGGGGAAACGGGAACCGGGGGTGCTGCAGGTACCAGGTCTCCTGCCGGTGCAGGAGATTCATCCGGTACTTCATGTTCTGGAGGAACGGGAGGTTCGCTCATTACTGCAGGTTCAGGGGCCGGAGGTAACGGTATCTCATTCCCGTCCATATATCAGGCCTCGTAATACTGGACGTCAAATTCGGAAACGAGGTTGCTGCCGCACATATAGTATTTTTTCAGAGATAGCCGGATCATCTGGTCTTCCGTGTCGATATGCATTCCACCGACAAGGGACGGCGTGTCGGTGCCCCCGACGATGAAGGGCAGGTGGATGAGCCGGATCTCGTCCACGAGCTGGTCGTGCAGCATGTGCCAGTTCAGGGTCGGGCCGCCTTCGATCATCAGCTTCTCCACGCTAAATTTTTCCCTGAGGATCTTCATGAGCAGCGGGAGTTCGACATGGGTTCTGCCGGCAATGATAATATGTGCCCCTCTCTTTTTGATCGCGTCAACCCTTTCCGCGGGTGCGGCTTCGCAGACCGCGATCGCTGTTGGCGCATCATTTTTCAGCACGTTTGCGTCGAGGGGGAGATCTGCCATGCTGCACGGGATGACCCGGAGCGGGCTTTTTCCCTGGACATATCTGACCGTAAGGAATGAATTATCGATCCGGATGGTATTTGCTCCTACCATAATAGCGTCATATGCAGCCCGGGTTTCATGGAGCAGGAGTTCGGTCTCGTGCGCCATGTATTTCATCAGGATCTTTGAGGAAGCACCTTTTTTTAAGGTGAGTTTTCCGTCTGCCGTTATCTCTGACATCATCAGGACATGCGGCCGGTCGGTTTTCTGTATCATTGCCACTCTTCTCTCCGGTATCATTGGGTGGTGGATATAAATAAAGTGATGATAGTGGCGGCCACCATGATGCTCATGCAGGAATGATCACTTCATAAAGGCAACTATTAATGGATAGTGTTCCCATGAAATGAAGTATGAATATTACTGCACTCCGGCCGAGGTTCGTTAAATACCTTGAGCCGGTAGCAGAGGTCTTTATCCGGCTCAGAATCACCCCCAACCAGATATCACTTCTGGCCCTTATTGCCGGCGGTGTCTGTGCCTGGCTATTTTTTTTACACGAGTTTTTGTTGGGCAGCCTGGCACTGCTGGTCTCGGCAATTTTCGATCTGATTGATGGCAGCGTTGCCCGCAAAACGGGTGCTCACACGAATTTCGGTGCGGTTTTTGACTGGATCGTGGATAAATACGTTGATGCGGCCGTTTTACTGGGCATTGGTCTTGCTGGTATTCCGATCATCAGTCAGCTCCTGCCGGTCCCGCCCGTTGCTGATTTTGCTGTTGTCGCTGTTGGGATCACGGGGTCACTGATGAATACCTTCATCAAACCTGTCGTATATGCCGAGATAGGGTACCAAAAAAAAGTGGAAGGAAAGATCGATGATCCCCTGGAAGGTATTGGATTTTTCGGCAGGCCCGAAACCTTTGTCGTCCTGATCCTCGGTGGGCTGTTCGGTTATATCTGGGCCTCGGTTATCATCATCGCTGTCTGTACAAACCTGTCCGCGATCCAGAGAATCATCTATCTTTACCGAACGCTTTCCTGATCTCACCGGCATACATCTGGTAAAGGTTATCGGCGTAGCTTCCCAGTTTCGGGATGATGGTGAAGAGCCCGTACGCGATTATGACGAGTATGACGAGTGCCGTGAGTTCTGCTATGACATTGTGTGCCCAGAAAAAACTTTCGTACCCGATTTCGCCATTGCTCGCGACCTCCGGCCAGTACGGAAACCACTGCTCTGTATAGGCCATGATGACAAATGCATTCCGGAGCAGATTGAGGAAATAGATGGTCGGGGCAATGATCAGGAAGGCAAGGACCTTCTGCGTTGTGTCTGTCGGAACCGCAGCAGCAACGCCGAGCATGATCGCGATGCTCTGGATGCCGGTGCATCCGAGGATGATCTCGACCCGGAAGTTGTTTCGCATGATAATATTCCAGTCAGCAAGGCTCACGCTGAAATGGAGCATGTCGAGCACCCAGACGATCTGGCCTACGACAACGCCGATGAGCCAGTCACCTGCAGCCGGAATATACTCAAACGGGGCGTAGATAATAAATGCGACTGCAGCAGCCCGTGACAGGTTCAGGGCACGCTCGTCTTCCTTCAGGAGATATTTTGCCGTGATGAACAGAAACGGTACCGATAACGCAGCTATCAGCGGGTAGAGTAAATTGTTCTCCCCGAAATAATAGTCAAGGTTGGTAAAGAGGGCGAGGATAATGCATGTCCAGCCGAAAATGGCTGCATATTTCCTGTGGTGACCGGGGACGAGGAACGCAAGGAATCCTAGACAGGATAGCAGGACCAGGTACTCGATCATTACAGACTTATTCGCCTGATACCAAAAAAAGGATTCTGAAGAGGCCCCTCGTTTGTTATTGCAACGGGAGGAAACCCGTCATATACTTCGTTCAGGTACCGGTGACTTCTTAAGTGAACGTCTGGCACTGCAGTCATACGCGGGCTTAATCTTGTATCATCACGCATAGTAAAGCGATGTTTTGTCCAGAATGTAAAACCATGCTGATGTCCTCTGCCGGTCAGCTGAAGTGCCGGAAATGCGGGTATATCCGGAAAATAGAAAACTCCGATCAGATGAAAGTTCAGAGGAAGCGGGTGGAAAAAGAGATCATGATCGTAGACGATGAAGAGGATAAGATAAAAACCATGCCCACCACCCAGATCAAATGCCCGAAATGTGAGAACAACCTGGCGTTCTGGTGGCTCCGCCAGCTCCGTGCAGCGGATGAGAGTGAAGTACGGTTTTTCCGGTGCACAGAGTGCGGGCACACCTGGCGCCAATATGACTGATTCAGACCCCTCTTCTTATTTTTTCATGTATTGTTTTTCACTCCTGTTTTCTTCATTCCGGTTTCCGGAACAAATAAGTCGGAGGGGAAATCACAACCCTTAATTTCCATTACACATTATTAATAGTGTTAAATCGGTGTTTTTCATGGCAGAAGACTTTAACGTCAGACTTACCGAGAAGTATTACACACCCGACCCCTCTTACCGGCAGAACAGCTGGATAGGAGATTACCAGAAGGCATACGATGAATTCCAAAAAGATCCTGAGGCATTCTGGGATCGGATTGCGCATGAACTGCACTGGTTCTCGCCGTACACAAAAGTGAGGGAATGGAACTACCCCTACGCCCGCTGGTTCGTCGACGGGAAGACCAACATCACCTACAACTGCCTTGACCGCAATATGGAGAATGGCCGGCGCAATAAGGTTGCGCTCATCTGGAAGGGTGAGGGTGACACCGAGCGGATCTATACCTACCGCCAGCTCCTCCGTGAAGTTATGCGGGTGGCCAACGGCTTAAAGAACCTGGGCGTTACGAAAGGAGACCGCGTCTGTATTTACATGCCGATGGTCCCGGAGCAGATAATCTCGATGCTCGCCTGCGCCCGGATCGGGGCGGTCCATAGTGTTGTATTCGGTGGTTTTGGTGCGGCGGCACTCCACAGCCGCATCACGGGTGCCGAAGCAAAGGTCGTTATCACGGCCGATGTCACGTACCGGCGCGGCAAGTCCATCCCGTACAAGCATACTGTCGAAGAAGCGATCATCGATGCCCCGAGTGTGGAGCATATTGTGATCCTGCGGCGGGATCTCGACCAGCCGGTCGAGATCCATCCGGAAATGGAAATTGATTTCCACGAGATGATACAGAATGCGAATCAGGATTGTGAACCTGAGGTCATGGATGCCGAAGACCCGCTCTTCATCCTCTATACGAGCGGCTCAACCGGCGCCCCGAAGGGTATTGTTCATACCTGCGGCGGCTATATGGTCGGTACGTATTACACCACAAAGACAGTGTTTGACGTCAAGGAAACTGATGTCTACTGGTGCACGGCAGACCCCGGCTGGATTACCGGGCATTCTTATGTAGTATACGGACCGCTCGCGATGGGTGCTACCATTCTTATCACGGAAGGTACGCCGGATTACCCGGACCCGGGAACATACTGGCGGATGGTGGAAGAGTTCGGGGTCACGATCCTCTACACCGCCCCGACTGCGATCCGCATGTTCATGAAACTCGGCGAGCAATGGCCTGACAAGTATAACCTCAGTTCCCTGCGCATTCTGGGATCGGTTGGCGAACCGCTGAACCCGGAAGCTTTTGAGTGGTACTACCGCGTGATTGGGAAGAACCGGTGCCCGATCGTCGATACCTGGTGGCAGACCGAGACCGGCATGCATATGGTCACGACCATGATCGGCGAACGGATGTACCCGGGTTTTGCCGGCAAGGGCGTCCCCGGGGTTGTTGCCGATGTGGTGGACAAGAACGGGAAATCCGTTGCGCCCGGTACCGGGGGCTTCCTTGCCATCCGGGAACCCTGGCCTTCGATGCTGCGCACGGTATACAAGGATGACGAACGTTACCGAAAATACTGGAACACGATACCCGGCTGGTACGCTGTTGGTGATCTCGCAGTGAAGAACAAGGAAGGGTACATCATGGTGCTGGGCCGCTCTGATGATCTCATCGTTGTAGCTGGCCACAACATCGGGACGGCCGAGGTCGAAAGCGCACTGGTGTCGCACAAGGCCGTTGCTGAATCTGCAGTCATCGGCAAACCGGATAAACTGAAAGGAAATATCATCAAGGCATTTGTTATCCTCCGCGTTGGACATACGGCAAGCGATAAGCTTAAAAACGAGCTCCTGTACCATGTACGGATCACGCTCGGGCCGATCGCGATGCCCTCTGAAATAGAGTTTGTTGCCACCCTGCCAAAAACCCGCAGTGGTAAGATCATGCGGCGGGTACTGAAAGCAAAAGAGATGGGTATGGACCCCGGCGACATTTCGACCCTTGATGAATAATCGGGGCCTAAAGAACCAACCCAACTTTTTATATACTGTTTTGTGGCATTTATAAATATGAAGGTCAGGCCAGAGGACTCCCTTAAGATCGAAAACATCGTTGCCTCCGCAAAGGTGACCGATTATCTGGATCTACCGGTGCTTGCGTCAAATATCAAGGATGCTGAATATAACAAGAAACGATTTCCCGGCGTTGTGCTCCGTATGCAGGATCCCAAGATCGCAGCCCTTGTGTTTGGGTCTGGCAAGGTTGTTTTAACCGGTGCCAAAAGCATTGACAGCTTGAGCAAGGGACTGAATATCCTTGGCGGGCTGCTGCGTAAACAGGGAATTGATATTCCGAAAAAACTGGAATACAAGATCCAGAATATCGTCACATCGGCGGACCTTGCAACAGCAATTAACCTTAACAAGATCGCGGTGGGATTCAACCTCGACAAAATCGAGTATGAGCCTGAACAGTTCCCTGGTCTTGTCTATCGGCTTGACAATCCCAAAGTAGTGGTGCTGCTCTTTGGCTCCGGCAAACTTATCATAACCGGGGGCAAGGAACCGGAAGATGCCAAGAAGGCAGTTGTCAAGATCCTTTCCGATCTCCACAGTCTGGGTTTAATGTAAACGATCAATTTTTTAAAAAAAAAATCTGGTGCATTTTATTTTTTACTCTTTTTCATACCCGAAGTTCGCCCTTCCTTATTATATCTGCAGAATTCTGTATATAAAACAATCGAGCATTGCTCAACAATAACAGATACTATATATCTTTGAAAGGATAATTTATCCAGTTAAGTTTCTTGGAAATAATGTGGATGTGTGTGTATGAGAACGGAGAATGTAATGTATTTCACCGAGAAAGAAGAGGAGTTCGCGAATCTTCTTATTGAGATTGGAACGAAACGCAATGTTGCAAAGGTACTGGTCTTCCTTGCAAACACCCCGGAGGCTACATCCCGTGCCATCGAACGCGGCACGGACCTCAGACAGCCGGAAGTCAGTATTGCCATGCGCTATCTCATCGATCAGGACTGGATAACCAGCAGGGAGAGCAAGGCAGAAAGCAAAGGCCGTCCGGTCAAGATCTACGAACTCGCACGCCCCATCCATGAGATCATGGACAGCATTGAGAAAGAGAAAAAGAAAGAGGCGAACACTCAGCTCGCCCTTGTACAGAAATTACGCGACTATATCCGCTGAAGAAATAATCTTCACTTTTTTCTGGCCACCGATGATCACGGTGGTCTTCTTTACAAACCTGCAGAAGAGCCCGCTCTCGACAACCCCGGGGATCGCGGCGATATCAGCTTCAAGGTTTTCCGGATTTTTCAAATTCGTGAAGCTGCAGTCAACAATAAAATTCCCATTGTCCGTGATGACCGGACCGTCCTTCCTGACAGCATCACGGATTACCGGAACACCCCCGATCCTCCGGAGCTCCGCCAGCACGGGCATTATTGCAAAGGGGAGAACTTCGACCGGTACTGCGGCCGTTCCAAGTTTTTTCACTATTTTTTGGTCGTCCACGACAATGATAAGACGTTTTGCAGCTGCAGCCACGCACTTCTCCCGCAGGTGTGCAGCACCTCTCCCCTTGATGAGCCTGAGTTTTAAGTCGACTTCATCTGCCCCGTCAACAGCGATGTCGATCACCGGGTTGTCATCAAGGGTTGTGAGAGGGATCCGGGCCTGCCTCGCCCGTATTGCAGTCTGAAAGGATGTCGGGATGCCGGTGATCTTGAGGCCACTCCTGATCCTTTCTGAGAGACGTTCAATCGTGAAATAAACCGTGGAACCGGTGCCCAACCCGACCACCATCCCCTCCTCAATCATATCTGCAGCCCGGTAACCGGCCGCACGCTTAGCCTGTTCGAGTAATACCGTCTTTTTGTCCATTATCAGGATATTTTACCACATGCGCTTAATTAAAACTGGTGATCCATATGCGGAACTGCGGTATCCTGGATTCAGGAAAAGTCCTTTCGTGTGCTCTGACAAGCCTTATATGCCGTGCAGTCCAGCGTGATCGGTGTTACGGAGATGTTGCCTTTCCTGATAGCGTGGACATCGGTACCTTCTTCTGCATCCTCAACAAGCGGCCCGTTGATCCAGAAATAGGGACGTCCCCGGGGGTCAAGACGTTTCTCTACACCTGTATGAAAAAGCTTATGGGCAAGACGGGTCACTTCATAGCCACCTTTTACCCGTGACGGGATATTGACGTTGATGACATCGGTGTCCGGGCAGAACCCGTGCAGAAGGACGCGCTCCACCACATCCCGGACAATGTTCTTTGCCTCATCGAAACTCTGGGCATTATCCCGGGGGTCATCAAACTTGTCTCCCTGGTCTTCGACCTGCAGGCTGAATGCGATGGCTTTCACTCCCTGGTTCGAGGCTTCAAGTGCAGCTCCGACCGTGCCGGAAGTCATTATCGACTCGGTTGAGAGGTTCTCCCCGATATTTATCCCGCTCACCACCATCGCGGGATTCAGCTTCAGGGCAAACAGCCCGATGATAACGGCATCGGTTGGCTTTCCTGCAACAGCCCAGGCTTTCTCACCGTTTATCACAACCTGGGTAGCACGGAGAGGTTCGAAAATCGAGATTGACCTGCCGACCGCGCTCTGCTGGGTTGCGGGGGCAACAACAGTCACATCCGCGATGGACTTCAGCGCTTCATAAGCGGCCCAGAGCCCGATGGAGTTCACGCCGTCATCATTCGTCAGCAGGATCGAAGGTCTCATGTTCACCATCTATTACACCTGTCCCCCAAATAATTCACCGATCGGATAGGGTAATTTTCCATGGCAGCATATGGTGTAATACGATGAAAGTCCTGCTCGCAGAATATGCGGGCGCGCATGATCCGGTGCTCGCCCATGAGGGTAAAGCGATGCTTGGGGTGCTTAAAGCAAGTTTCGAGTGCTGCGGCTACAAAACAGTAATCCCGGGTGAAGGCGATTTTGCTGCCAGTATAGAAATGCTGGCACCCGATTGCGACATGGGCCTTGTGATCGCCCCGGACCACCTGCTTTCGAGATTCACCATGATCCTCGAGCAGCACACGCACAACCTTGGCTGTGGATTTATGACTGTTGCGCTCTGTGCGAACAAGGTGCAGACCCAGAAGATCCTCCGGCAGCATAATATCCCCATTCCGGGGGAGCCCGGGTCCGGAAAAACAGTTATCAAGCCGATCAAGGGGTGTGGTGCGCAGGGTGTCCGGATCTCTTCGGGCATTGTGGGTGACAATGAGTTTGCCGAGCGGTATATTGAAGGCGAGCATTACTCGGTAAGTATTATTCCCAACCGAATCATCGGCGATGCCTGTCTCTATTATTCCGGAAACCCCCCGCTCGTTCTTGCTGTGAACCGGCAGAAGATGGACGTAGGCGCGGACGGGGAATTCCATTACCTTGGCGGTGAGACGCCGGTTCATCCACCTCGTGAAGAGGATATCATCAGTACGGCCAAAAAGGCAGTTGAGGTCCTTGGCTGCCAGGGATACTGCGGAGTGGACATTGTGCTTGCGGATCAGGCCTACGTTGTGGATGTCAATCCGCGGATAACAACGAGCCTTGTCGGCATTGCAGCCTGCATGGATGAGGAGATTGCAAACCTTCTTGTCGCAGCATCAAAAGGGGAAGGCCTGAACGAGGTCCATTTCCATGGCAGGGTCGGCTATGATACGAATGGCAAGGTAACGCCTTTATGATAGGGATCGATGTCGGGGGGGCCAACCTCAAGATCGTTGATGATGCCGGCATCCATATTCATTACTGCCCGCTTTGGGAAAACTCCCCCCTTGCGGAGCTGCTCCGGAAGTATGTCCTGACAGGTCAGGACCGGGCAGCAGTAGTGATGAGCGGGGAGCTGGCCGATTGTTTCGAGACCAAGATGCAGGGTATTTCGCATATTGTTCATACGGTCCGCCAGGCATATCCCCGTGCCCTTTTCTACGGTACTGATGCACTGTTCCACGATCGTGCTATACCACAACTTGGTGCTGCAAACTGGCTGGCCTCTGCCGATTTTCTCCGTGCCCGCCATCCGGATGCTGTCCTGCTTGATATTGGCAGTACGACGGCAGATATCATCCCGCTCAACCACTTCGATAACCTTACGGGGATGACTGACCTGAACAGGCTGCAGGCCGGATACCTTGTATACACCGGAATGCTCCGTACCAGCGTTGCAACGCTTCTCGGTTCGGTGGAACTGGCAGGAGTACCAACGCCCGTGAGCACTGAGCATTTCGCAACGAGTGCCGATGTCCACCTTGTTCTCGGGCACATCCCCCCGTCCCTCTACACCTGCGATACTCCCGACCGGAAAGAAAAAACCCGGACGGCTTCCCTGCGCAGGCTTGCCCGCGTGGTCTGTGCTGACCTTGACGAGATCGGTGAAGGTGGTGCACAGCAGATCGCAGAACAATTCTGGGCAATTCAGCGTGACTTGATCTGCTGTAATGTGAAAAAGATTGCAGAACGTTCCGGTACAAAAGAAATTATCATTGCCGGTATAGGTGCCCCGCTCTTTTTACGGGAACTTGGCGGAACGGATCTCAACCGCGAACTCGGGTCTGCTGCGGATGTCCTGCCTGCGTTCGCCGTCCGTGAAGTCGCAAAAGCGCGGAATATCTGGACATTTTGTCCGTAAATCCAGCGGTGTATGCATGAAATCCTGGACACTCAGTCTGCTCCTGCTGTCAGGGTCGATCGCACTCAGCGCATTATTCTGGATAGCCGGGCTCCCGTTCTTCTTTCTCTTCCTGGTTATCCCGTTCCTCCCTCTTGTCTTCCGCAGTGGACGCACAAAGCGCTGCCCGGTGTGCGGTTGGGAGACAACCGGCAATGAGCGATTCTGCCCCTACGATGCGAATATCCTTGAGGACGACGGCCCTCATGGAAGGTGAGACAGGAGAATGATGAGGGTCATTGGATCCGAAGAAGAAGAAAACCGAAGTTTTTGACCGGACATTCCAGCGTTCCTTGGCGTCAGGAGAAAAAAGCAAGCGCAACCGTGATGTCCTCCTACTGATTTTCGTCCTCATAATCAGAGTGGTTATTAAAAAACCATTCGATGAGATGGCAGGCACTAACCGACCCTTGAGGTTGGGATAAACCATTATTTCGCGCAAGGGTGGGAGATATCCCATATAAAACTGTATTGGAAAACGGAGCTGTCAGCAGACCCGTGGGACAGGATCACCCATCGGCGGTTCAATAAAACGTTCGCCTCCGATCGCCGTTTCCATAATCACATGGGCCCCCCTGGTTACGGTACCCACAACTGCAGCATCTATCCCGTATTGATGTGAGTGCAGAGCATCAAGAATCGCGTCTGCGCTGGCAGCCGGGACTCCCATGACGACTTTACCCTCGTTTGCCACTTCCAGCGGATCGATGCCGAGCATACCTGCAGCGCTCCGGACATTTTTCCGGATTGGTATCTTTTCCTCCCATATCCGGACGCAAACACTGCTTTTGCTTGCCATCTCATTGATTGAGCTGGCAAATCCGCCCCGTGTAGGATCTTTCATTGCATGGACCGTCCCTGCGTCCAGCACTCTCTCGACCATGCCCCAGAGTGGCGACACGTCTGATCGTATTTGTTCTCCCAGGTCGAATCCTTCACGATGGGCCATAATAGCAAGCCCATGATCACCCAGGGTACCGGAAACGATGATGACATCGCCGGGAACGAGACCATTGTCACGGACGATGGTCTTCGCAATTCCTATTCCCGCCGTGTTGATGACGATCCCGTCCAGCGCACCCCGCTCCATCACCTTTGTGTCCCCGGTGACAATGCTTGCACCTGCCTCTCCCAGGGCTTCATCCATAGAAGAAACGATACGTGCAAGGTCGTCAATCTCAAACCCTTCCTCAATGATCATGCCGCAGGAAAGCGCTATTGGCTTACCCCCCATCATTGCAAGGTCGTTGATAGTACCGCATACTGCGATCCTCCCGATATCCCCGCCCGGGAAAAAGATTGGCCGGACAACATGGGAATCCGTTGTGAATACCAGGTTTTCCCCTTTGAACGGGATAACGGCACCATCGTCCAGGGCTTCAAGCCCGATCCCACCGGCATTATTGTTACGGAATTTCGTGAGGGTCTGGAGGAGTTCCCCCATAACTTCGCCGCCGGCACCGTGCATCATATTCACTTTCATCTAATCATCCACCTCAATTTCCACGTTGGTGACAACTATCTCCCGCCCTTTGATAAGCTCCGGCAATGCTCCGCACTTCGGGCATATATACACCTCATCCCCCGTATATCCGCAGGAGCATTTTGTCTGCGGATCGATATCATGGCAGTCAAGGACGGTATGCAGAAAAAGTGGGTCCTCCTCTTTGATAACATCGAAAAGGAAAACAACCTGTTCCGGGTTGACCATCGCCATTTTTCCTACTTCTACCGTCACTTTTTTTACCTTGACTGCCCCGTGTTCCCGCGCCACAGTACGCGCAGTAGCATACAGATCATAAGCAATAGCGTACTCGTGCATCAGCTATCCAGAGCCTCATAGACCTGTCTGAAAATTTCCCTTGTTTCAAGTCCGTCTTCCCGGGAGAGCCGCTGAATAGCGAACCCAACGTGTACCAGCACGAACTCTCCCACTTTGACGTCAACAAGATCGAGCCTGACTTCCTGCCGGAGATCACCATAATCTACAAGTCCGATATTTCCCTCTTTTATTTCAATGACTTCGGCCGGGACTGCAACGCACATTAACAATTCCTCATGACTTATTCTGCTTTGTACTCTGCGTGGTTCAACCACATAAAAACAGTGATACGTGCACGAATGGCGGATTAATCCTCTGCGATGGTCTTTGGGATCTTGAAAGGCGGCCTGGACGGAATACCGTCAAGAACGGGACTGATGTTTGGGGGAATGCCAGCCTGTATCCTGACTATTACCCGCATGGATGTCCTGTTCACATCAATCAGAGGGCCAGGTGTCTTTACATCAGCATCATGATCCCTGACCTTTCCCCTTTCTGCTGCGGGGAGCTCTGCCTGAACGGATACGGTATCTCTGAAACCAAACGCTGCCCAGTAATTTCTGTTTTTTCATTCATCACAACAGGCCCGACGCCGGGGAAGAGAGACCGAAGGGATGGTACCTAATCTCCCTAAATTTTAAGGCTAAATTGAACGTTTTTC
>Ga0105103_10001095_pt1 | contig 15258 bp, 8 predicted proteins | sample PPLLaktember2015_2_FD_79107 | JGI IMG/M metagenome (GOLD analysis project Ga0105103, IMG submission 79107) | Freshwater sediment microbial communities from Prairie Pothole Lake near Jamestown, North Dakota, USA - PPLs Lake P7 Core (6) Depth... | ecosystem: Environmental > Aquatic > Freshwater >...
CATTCGGAGTAATTATTGCTACCCGCAATATTTTCAATTTTGAACTGGCAGTCGATGCTCGTAAAAAAGTATTGGCTAAACTGGATAAAATGGGTTTTGGATACGTTATCCTGCCCGAAAGTGAAACCCCAACTGGTAACATCGAAGGATACGCCGATGCAGTGAAATGTGCTGCATTCTTTAAAAAGAACAGTGATCTCATTGATGGGATACTTGTTGTGCTTCCCAACTTCGGAGATGAATTGGGTGTAGTAAATACTATCAAACTTTCAGGGTTAAATGTTCCTGTTCTGGTTCAGGCTTGCGATGACGACAACAGCAAAGTAGATGTAAAAAGCCGTCGTGATGCATTTTGTGGTAAACTTTCAGTATGTAATAACCTCTATCAGTACGGTATTAAATTTACCGATACCATTTCCCACACCTATAGCCTCGAAGGTGAAGAATTTACCAAAGATTTATTCAAGTTTGCCGCTATCTGCCGTGTAGTTAAAGGATTAAACGGACTACGTGTTGGCGCTATCGGAACCCGTCCAATTGGTTTCCAAACCATGCGCATGAGCGAAAAACTATTGCAAAAATATGGCATCACCGTTGTACCTGTCGATATGTCGGAAATTATTGCTGCTGCTAATGCAATAGACGAAAACGACCCTGCAGTTACTCAAAAGGTGAAAGACATTCAGGAGTATGGATCATGTGGCGCTGTTCAAAAAGGTAAAATTGCAAAGCAAGCACGTTTTGGCCTGGCAATTGAAAACTGGATTAATAACAACAACATTGACATATCAGCCCTTCAGTGCTGGGAATCGATTGAAAAAAATTACGGATGCGCAGCTTGCGTAACCATGAGTATGATGGGTGAAAAACTGATGCCATCGGCTTGTGAAGTCGACGTGGCAGGAGTTATTTCAATGTATGCCCTGGCTTTGGCAGCCCAAACCCCATCAGCACTTCTTGACTGGAACAATAACTATGCTGAAGACCGCAACAAAGTGGTTTGTACACATTGCAGCAACTATCCTAAATCGTTTTTCCAAAGCGAAATTAAAATAGGCAGCCTCGATGTATTAGGAACTGTTCTAGGCAGCGAAGATACATTTGGCGCCGTAAAAGGTAAAGTAGCAGCAGGTAAGATGACTTACTTCCGCATCTCAACTGATGATACCAAAGGCCAGATCAAATCGTACCTAGGCGAAGGTAAGATGACCGATGATCCTTATGGAATGGACGGTGGTATTGCTGTTTGTGAGATTAATGACTTGCAAAAACTCATGAAATACATGTGTAAAAATGGGTATGAGCACCATGTAGCTATGGTTCGTGGCCATGTAGCTGAAGTTCTTGAAGAAGCAATTGGAAATTACCTTGGTTGGGAATTATATAACCACGATAAATTATAGTTTATCATCGTTGGTCTATATATACAGGCTTTAGCTTACCCGATTAATTAGCTACGCTGAGCCTTTCAGGGTTCACAAACTTTATGAACCCTGAAAGGCTCAGCGTAGCTAATTAATCTTGCGATCAAGAAAATATAAGGTGTTCCTTAAAGAGGTACACCAATATTTTCTATATCGGGGTTAACCTGAACTATTCATAAACATTGAAAAAATATAATATTTATGAATAGTTCAGGCTTAATTGATTAAAGCCTGTATTCTTTTTTTCACTCAGAATAATAACTAAGTATTTTTTTCTCGCCGGAAATAATCATACGAAACGTACTCTTCCCTATAAAAAAACAACTTATATTAGTTTATCACAATAAAAAATACTATACTAGTATTATTAAAATTGTGACTTGCAAATGAAAACTTTCACTACTTTTTTTCTATTATTTATTGGTAGTTCAATTTTCGGCAGTATAGATAAAAATTCGATTACTAAGGAAAGGATACTGTTAACCATAAAAAAATCTGCTGATTACATGGCCAGTGAAGTTTCCAATCATGGAGGGTTTTTATGGACTTATTCAGAAGATCTTTCGGAACAAGATGGTGAAGCACCGGGAAGGAAAACACAAATAATGGTATTTGGGGGTACAACTACAATGGGTAATTTATTTCTGGATATTTATGAAACTACCAATGACAGTCAATATTTAAAATATGCACAAAAAGCAGCCGATGCTTTAATATATGGTCAGCTGGCTTCAGGTGGATGGCATTACCTGATTGATTTTGACATTGACGGTATTCAAGATTGGTATAATAATGTAGCTTCAAAATTTAAAACAGGAATGGAAGAATACAGGTATTATTATGGCAACTGTACATTTGATGATAATACTACACAGGGTGCTACCTCCTTCTTGTTAAGATATTATATGGTTACATTAAACCCTGCTTATCTCCCACCTCTAAAAAAAGCCCTTGATTTTATACTTGAAGCTCAGTATCCTAATGGAGGCTGGCCACAGCGATATCCCCTCCGGTATAACTATGCTTTTAATGGTTTGCCCGATTATTCAGCAATGTATACACTGAATGATGATGCCATGTCAGAAACAATTTCTTTATTGTTAAGAGCCTATGAAAAACTTGGCGATATAAGATATTTGGATGCAGCAAAACATGGAGGTGACTTTTTTATAATCTCACAAGGGCCGAAGGATCAGGCTGCATGGGCCGAACAATACGACATGAATCTGAAACCATGTTGGGCCAGGACTCATGAGCCTCCGGGATATATGGTCCGACAAACTATTCACACAATGAATACTTTATCGGAATTATTCCTTTTTACAGGAGATAACAGGTTTCTTAAACCAATCCCTGCCGCTTTCGATTGGTTGGAAAGCTCAAAGTTAAGAGTATTAGAAAACGGCCATTCTGAATTTGCACGGATGTATGAACCAAAAACTAATCTGCCCATTAAATGCGATTTATTGAAAGAAGAAGATGCACAGGGACATCAACTCTACAATTATGCACCAGTCGATAAAAATATTTTTCTGGAAATTATGGAAAGAAAGGAATCGTCAGAACATCCTATTCTTAAACAGTACGAGGGAAAAAGTTTTCGATTTGACCTTGAACAGATGAAAACTGAATTTGATTATATTGCCAAACTTGATAAGAATGATAGGAAATCAGTCTATTATAAATATTTTGATTCGGAACATAAATGGCATGATAAAGCGGATAATCAAAAAGTTGAAAAGCTTTTAAACTCTGTAAGTGAAAAGGGTATATGGAGTGAAGATGTCAAGATATGGGATGTCCATCCTGGTAAAATAAGTGATACAAAAAAAGCAGTCAAAGGGTTTACTATAAATACTGTTTATAAGAATATTGAAATATTACTGGAATATCTGAACGCGAATTAATTTAAAAGTTGACCTGAATACCTCATTCTTATGAAGTATAAAAAATAGATGTATTTAACCTAAGCCTACCATTTAGAACCTCTAATAATGAAAATAAATCTGATAATAGTACTAACGTTTTATAGTATAGCTGTATATTCTCATAATGACGATACAATAAAAATAATGCCTGTTGGTAATTCAATAACTGCAGGGGAACATTATCATTTTCCTGCTGTGGAGGAACGCACCGGCTATAGAAAGCTGCTATATGAAATGTTGGTTAATGCCGGATATAATATAGATTTTGTAGGTTCGCAAAACCACGGAATACGTCCCAAGGATTGTGATAATTGGTATGACTGGAATAATGAAGCCTATCCCGGATGGAAAATAAAAGATATTGCAGCCAAGTTAAAAATTGCTTTGGTTGAATATCAGCCCGACATACTTTTAATTCATGTAGGAACAAATGGGACAACTTGGGATGAAAAGCCAAATCAGGTTAAAGATATGCTGAATATGATAAATCAGTTTTCAATAGATAATAATCATTCGATAACTGTTTTTCTTTGTTTAATAATCAACCAGTTTATAGAATTGGATGCCGCACCGACCACAAAATTTAACAAGGATGTTGAAAAAATGGTCAAAGCCAGAGAAGGAGATAAAATTCATATTGTCCTTGTTGATATGGAAAATGGCGCTGGCATTGATTATTCAGATAACCTGCCAGCCCCGGATACAAACCCTCCATATGAGGGTGGTGATATGATCGGACGCCGATATCCCGGGGTGGCACTTGATAAGTATCATCCAAACGAAAAAGGAAATGCTAAAATGGACGTAAAATTTTTTATTGAAATTGAAAAGTATTTTAAGAATACAACTCAACCATGAAACCAAATTTCCATTTTGCTTTATTTTTGAGTCTGGGAATAATTTTCTACGGCAAAGCATCTGCTCAAACCTGGTCGGATTATATTTTTGAAGAAAAAGGAGATACCGTTGTGGTACGGGGAAGCAGCAATATGCTTGCCCCATACGCTGATGCATTAAACACCATTGCTCATGCAGTTTTGGGAGATACCTTAGCCAATGGCGATCGTACCAATCCAAACCGTGTGTATGAAACCATGCCCGGAGAAACCTATATTTATGGTTCAACATTTGAAATTGGTTCAATGGTCCCGAATTTAAGAATTGTTTGCCCACCTATTTCAGACGGCACAATAAAGCCACTTCATATCAGAACCATGGATCCTTACCTAATATTTTTTGATAAGACCTTTTTCAAAACAGAAGGAAGCTTGTACATGCAAAACCAGTATTTTTTACTGGCAATGAAAGATTATACTGTTGACTCGGAATTAGTGCGGGCAGAAGGTGTCGGCAGTCGTTATGAATATAATAACTGCATTTTTGAATTAACACGCTTTTGCTTGTTTTTTTCACTGGCACATCATCAAACATACAAGTTTACCAACTGCATGTTTCTTAATATTGGCAATGAACCCTCACTAACAAATGGCCTTGCTTTTAATACAACTATTCCGGTTGATACACTCTGGTTTGAGAACAATACAATTCTAAATCACGGTGGTCTGTCGGCTGCATGGATTGATTCCCCTGTAGCACCTAATTTCTGCTATTATAATCACAATACCATTGTAAATGGAATACATAATCCATTTTTGTATTTTTCGCAGGCAGAAATGATAGTTACCAACAACTTAATTATCAACACGGGTATTGTACCCGACTATCCCGGGTTTCTTGAAGTTCATCAAGATGAAGACTCACTGCCGAAAGGAATTATCAATGTAGATACAGTGGAACAAGCATGGATAAATGATCTATGGCCCGATTCTGGTTACCCTTTTAAAGAATCAGATCGTAAGATTTTTGTTGACAGGAATAATGTATGGTGGGACCCTCGTTTTACAGATATGTTTGATAGTCTTCCTGCATTTCCACCATATCCTCAGTTCATAGACAGGCCATGGCTTGAATGGCTCGATCAGAAGATTCTTATGAACACACGTACCAAGGCCATGTTTGCTGATGATGCTGCATATCCCTATTTCACTGAAGGTAAATGGTATAATATTGAACCTGATTTTACAAATAATAAGGATTTAGTTGAGGAATGGGCTCAGTTTATTGTTGGAAACATACCAATTTATACAGCAGCTTCCAGTAAAGGAGTATATATGCCCTGGTGGAAAACAAACAGGCCATTAAACCTAACCACCTTTGATTGGCCCCCTTTGGCTGACCTATCTTATTCAAATGCTATATTGAAAAATGGAGGCCTGAATAATTATCCCGTGGGTGATTTGAATTGGTTCCCGGCTGAAAAGGAAGAATGGATAAAAACAAATGAGTCGGATACACTAATTGCCAGTCTTAAGAGTGGCGTACTTCCGGAAGTATGCATCGATTGTTTTGATTTTATAAAGAAAACGGAAGGTTTTAAAAACAGTATTGAAGTTTACCCAAATCCTTTCAGCGATAGAACTACGCTTAGATTTGATATTCAAAATTCATCCAATATGGAACTGATCGTATTCAACATAATAGGAGAAAAAGTTCGCACCCTTGATCTTGGATACTTTGCAACAGGATTTCATGAAGTTAGTTTGAGTAAGTGTGAACTAAAACCGGGCATATATATCATTCATTTAAATATGGACTCTGACAAAATGATTTCAAAAATTATCATCCATTAAAAAATATAACCCATGAAAACAAATTTCCATTTTGCTTTATTTTTGAGCCTGGGAATAATTTTCTCCGGTAAAGCATCAGCTCAAGCCTGGTCGGACTATATTTTTGAAGAAAAGGGCGATACCGTGGTGGTTCGAGGAAGCACTAATATGCTTGCCCCATACGCTGATGCATTAAACACCATTGCCCATGCAGTTTTGGGAGATACCTTAGCCAATGGCGATCGTACCAATCCAAACCGTGTGTATGAAACCATGCCAGGAGAAACTTACATTTCAGATGCGACACTTGAATTAGATTCAACAGTTCTAAATTTAGTTATTACTGCGCCACTCCCTGAGGATGGTCAAACACCTCCTATTCATATAAGGGCTAAAAAACCTAATGGAATGAAGGATAAAACTTACATTCAGTCAGTTGGAAACATCTATGTTGAGAACCAGTATTATTGTGGGGTTTTTACCGATGATACTTATGAAAGTGAGTTTAGTAGGGCAGCATCTGTTGGGTCACGTGTTATTATTAACAATTGTATTTTTGATATGACCCGATGGGTTATATGTATTCCTTTGGCGAAATATGTCACTTACAAGTTTACCAATTGTAAGTTTATTAATATTGGTCATGAGGCAACTTTAGAAAAAGGTATTGTTGTAGAAACCCGTGAATATCCCCCGGATACAATTTGGTTTGAAAACAACACATGTATTAATAGTGGTGGTTTTATTTTGAGTCTTTATAATTCTGCACCTACGTTTGCATATTTTAATCACAATACCATTGTAAATTGTGCACAAGGTCCGTTTATGTTCCATTCAGCCGGCGAGGTTATAGTTGAAAACAACCTTATAGTTAATGCAGGAATTATACCTGACTACCCTGGATTTTACACATTATTTGATGATGATGACCATTTACCAAAAGGTATTATAAATGTTGATACCGTAGAATTAGAATGGAAAAATAATTATTGGGATGCTTTGTATCCATTTGCTGAAGCTGATCGTAAGATTTTGGTTGACAGGAATAATGTTTGGTGGGACCCTCGTTTTGAAGCTATGCTTGCAGATAGTATGCCACCAATCTATCCTGATTCGATGGACTTAACATGGGCTTCCCAAATGATTTGGATGAATGACCGTACTAAATCAATGTTCGACGATAATGCAGCATATCCTTATTATACTGAGGGAAGCTTGCTAAATATTGAACCTGATTTTAATAATAATAAAGATTTAGTTTACGAATGGATTAAGTTTATTGTTTCTAACACAAGACCAGGAGCACCTTCCACAGGTCTTCAAATGCCTCATTGGAGGACCAATGATGTATTAGAATTGTACAAAATTGACTGGCCAATGTTAGCTGACCTATCCTATTCAAATGCTATGTTGAAAAGTGGGGGCCTGAATCATTTTCCCATGGGAGATTTGAACTGGTTTCCGGATGAAAAGGAAGAATGGGAGTCCACAAATGAATCTGAAATACTTATTGCTGCCATGAAAAGTAAAATAATTTGTGATGACTGTCATCCGAATAGTATTCCAAATAAATCCGAAGAATTAAATACCCATATTGAAGTTTTTCCCAATCCGATTAGTGATTTAGCCACACTTAGGTTTGATATTAACAGACCTTCCAATATGGAACTAATAGTCTACAATATTCTGGGTGAAAAAGTCCATACAATAAATATTGGATATTGTTCAGCAGGACTTCATGAAGTGCCTTTATTGTTGAGGAACCTTAAACCTGGTATGTATATGATTCAGTTAAATATGGAGGATGATAATGCAGGGTTGATTTCAAAAATCATAATACAATAGGGAACTTTTTGTTAATTTGGGATACCTAAAAAGAAGATTTGGCTTTTACGGTCAAATTTTCTTTTTTGATACCCTCAATCTAAAATTAACACGTTAATTTTTAACAATTAACCTATTCAATTGATTGTTATCTATCGCAATCTTAATAATATAAATTCCGGGGGCAATATGGTTCATACTATATTCCATTTTATGCAAGCCGGTATTAAATGTTTGTCTGGAAACCAATTGTTGAACCTTGCTTCCTAAAGTATTGTATAATTCAATGCTTACTTCAGCAGGTTTCTCCAGTTGAAATGTAACATCAACAAAATCATTTACCGGGTTTGGATATATAATTAAAGTGCTTTCGTTTTTGAAGTTCTCGGTGATGCCAATCGGATCAACCACCACGGGCCTGTTAAGTAAATAAGTATAACTAAATAACGAATCAGGTGCTGTTTCACCAACAAAAATACCCACCTTTTGAGTCATTGAACTACCCTCAGAATCAGTTACTTTAAATTCAAATTTTGCCAAGTCCTTATCAACCGCGGTAAAGGTAACTTTGGAAGTATTTTCTTCAAGGACAGCTACCCCATTTACAACATTAAATACCTCATAAACAGGAGTATTTGTAAAGCCCCTTGTATATTTTGACAAATCAATTTCCAGGTTTTCATTTTGTGCTGTAAAATAATGAGGGTTTGCCATCCACTGTAAATAATCTTCAAGGTTGGTATATCCATTTGAATCAACATCGGCATTGGATTCTGAAAAATCGCCTGCGGCAGAAAGGGTATCAAGTCCGAGCGCTTTCTCCCACCAGTTTGGCAGGCCGTCAAAGTCTGTGTCCCAATTGGCATTTCTTAGAAAACCAGGATATTTTTCCCAACCTCCCACATCTTTTTCCGAGTCGGGGAAACCTGCCTTCCCTGTCCTGCTGCCACTATAAGTATAAGTTTTATTAAGTGTTTCATTCACAATACGGATATCATGGTCATCGAAAACGGGTTGTGTGCAGCCAACATCCGATAACACAAGTTTGTATGCATCCTTTGCGGATTGGATGGTCGCATCCGATTCAAAAAAAGGAGTATTGACCCACGGTGAATAGGCAAATGGTACTCCGCTGGTTGTTTTACCTGCAGCCTGGTTAGCTTCATCAAAATGTCCCGGCATCACATTTCCGACGAAATAATACCTTTGTGTTCCTGTTCTATCATCATTCTCTGCATTTAGGGCATAAAACTGTGTTGTTGATTCACCAGGTTTATAAAAATTATTTACAAAATTAACTTCATGGGCCCCTCCGTCCGTTGAACGGTAGCCCCAGTTATAAACAACGTTATTAAATAAATCCAGCCTTCCGGCGTAAACCCCGCTACCATCCAGTCCTCCGGCTAAACTCCAGTTACGCCCGTTGCAATGGGCAAGCAAATTATGGTGAAAACTTCCAATATCGCCGCCAATACTTGCAGCAAAACCATGTTCACTTTGATCACCATAATTAGAATGGTTGGCTTTATTTAATGCTTCAGAGATTAAAGTTCTTTGAAGTGTGATATTTTTCGCCTCCCTCGAACTAAATGCTTCGTCAATTGTCCAGCTTATTGAACAGTGATCAATGATACTATTTTCTGCGCCTGTAAGGCCCATACCGTCAAAAGTTACACCACCCCCCAGCCTGACCCTTATATTTTGAACGATAAGGTTATCACCAGTAACCCCAATCGGGGCCCATCTGAAACATACGCCTTTTCCGGGCGCAGTTTGGCCGGCAACAGTAATATAATCATCTCTTATAACCAATCGGGAATTAAGTGTGATTAAACCTGATACTGCAAAAAGAATTGTTCGCGGGCCAATTTCATTTTCTACTGCATAGCGAAAACTACCAGGGCCTGTATCTTCCAAATTAGTAACATAAACAACTTTCCCACCTCTACCTCCAATAGCATATCTCCCATATCCTTCGGCTCCGGGAAAAGCAGCAATTCGTTTCCTAAAGTACCAAACTTCTCCCTTTGTTCTTTCACCGGCAGTATCTATTGGGTCAATTCTCCAAAAATACTTATCCATGCTATAAAAACCTGTTTGTATAAAAAATGTATCCGTCTGGTTTCCTGAAAATAAAGGTGAAGCTGTATCAGCTAATAACACTTCGTCTTTATTCGTTCCAAAATAAATATCTTGTGAAAGAGTATTTTTTGGTGGCTGCCAGCTAATTATTAAAGTGTCGTTATCAATACTGACATGTTCATCTTTATCTTTTGGATATTCAAATTTTGCCAACATATCGGGGTTGGTCGTATTTAAATGAAACCCATTAATAAGAAAGGGCTTAACAGGAAGTTCTGATACAAACTTAATAACAACAGGATCGGTATTTTCTACCATAAATTGCAAATATGCGTTTGCAGCTGAATCGTTAGATAAAACCCTGTTTGTTTGAATAAGGTTGTCGATTATAAGTTCTCCATTTATATAAATGTCTACCGGGCTGTATGTATTTGTAGCAGGATTGCTTACTGTATTATGGTAAGTAACGAGTTTATGTGTCCCAACTTGCAAGCCTGAAATACGTAATTCAATAGATTCTGATGAAAGGCCATCGTTTGCAAACCTGGCATAATGGGGTGACTGGACACCGTACTTGTACCAATCTGATTTAAAGGTGCCATTTGTAAAAGAAAATGTTATTCCTTCAATAGTTTTAGTTGCAGCAGTATCGGAAACAGGCCAGGGTGTATAACCAGGTTCATTAACCTCTCCTTCCTGTCTGCCTGCAATGTTTAAATCTACTTTTAATACTGGAATTTGTGCCTGCAATTCAATGGAAAAAATCCAAATTGCAAATACTACTGTATGATACCAGTTTATGGTTAATTCATTGCTTTTCATCTTTACCGTTCTTTGTTCAAGAAATCGCATTGTAGGTTTTCACTTTTCCGGACTGTGCTAATATAAACACTTTTATTATAATTGTTAAGAATTTTGGCCACCACAGCTATCCGACACTTTCATCTGATTATTATATGTACTGGACGATATTCAATATACTTAGAAAAAGGTAAAACATTTCATATTACTTGTGATGTTTCAGATAGTGGTACACCACAGTTAACAAGATATCAGCGGGTAGTTATTGAAGTTATGTAGCATATTAAATCGGTACATAATATATGGCTCCATAATTTCAAAATATAATTCATTTTTTTTTGAAAGTAAATTATCTTAGTAAACCATTTATTTGTCAATTTTCATTTATTATTAAAAATATTGCCGTCATGAAACTCTTGAATCATTGCAAATTATTGTTGTTTTTTCTTTTTATATTACCCATTTGCACCACGCTAATTGCGCAAGAAGATGCTTCCGTCCAAATTCCTCAATACTCTGTTCCATATGTATACCCAACTATTGAAGGCATTAAAGATGTTTTAAACCGTATACGGAACTATTACGAATCTAACAGTACTCAAAAAATTATCGATTCCGAAACGGGAAAAGAAATAACTGATTTTTCGAAATTAAACGAGAATGCAAAGGTTGAAAGCGGCTTTCTGAGTGGGTGGTCATATACCAATGGCGTTGTGTTTTCAGCTTTCGATTATATTGATGACGTGACTGGCGATACAACTTTTTTTGCCAACAACATCCGTTTTTATGATTTTGTGATCAAAAACCTGCCATATTTTCGTAAAAATGATGAAAAATTTGGTAAAAAATCATGTGGCTGGCCTGGCATTATACATACGCATGCATTGGATGATTGCGGTTCTATTGGCGCTGCTTTGATAAAAACATATTTAAAAGACAAAAATAAGGACTATCTCGAACTTATCGATTCCATTGCAGATTACATTTCAACCAAACAATTTCGTTTGGATGATGGAACTCTGGCCCGCCATCGTCCTCAATATAAATCAATCTGGGCAGACGATTTATATATGAGTGTTCCGTTTTTAACAAATATGGGCAGACTCACAGGCGATCAAAAGTACTTTGACGATGCAGTTAAACAAATCTTGCAAATGGCCGAAAGGCTTTATGAACCTGATAAGGGTTTATTTGACCATGGCTGGAATGTTACTTCTGCTGAGTATGATCCACAATTTTATTGGGGCAGGGCAAATGGTTGGACTCTGATGGCAATGGCTGAGTTATTAAGTGTATTACCTGAAGATTATAAAAACAGGGATAAAATCCTGCATTTATATCGTTCAATGATATGTAGTCTGGCTAGTTTACAAGATGGCGATGGTTTCTGGCATAATCTTCTGGATAAAAACGACACATATACAGAAACATCATGTACAGCCATGTTTACGTTTGCTATCGCTAAGGGAATTAATGAAGGATGGATTAATCATGTTTATGGCCCTGTTGCACTAACAGGATGGAATGCTGTTAAAACAAGGGTTCTTGAAAATGGAGCAGTTGATGGTTCATGCGAAGGTACTACCTTTGCTCATGATAATTCATATTACTACCATCGTGGAAAAAGTATTTTCGCAACCCATGGTTATGGACCGGTGCTATATGCCGGGGCTGAAATGATAAAACTATTGCAAAATGATAAGATCAACGTCAGTAAAGCAAAATCAAACTCAATTAATAGTACCTTTCACTACTTACTTAAAAGTGAATGGCCTGATAAGTAAAAATAGATTTGCTGTTCTGATTTATATGAATAATTGAGATTGTTTATATTATTTCATTAACAATAGATATGTAGTTGTATTTTCTTTTTACCTTGGCTAAAATGAAATGATTTTATATTTATATGTTTTCCACTGCGTAAGGAGTAAAAGTAAGTAACTAATTGTAAAAAAAATATATAAGAATGAAAACTGATAAATTGATTATTTTTCTTGCATCGCTTTTTTTTATTGGCATTCAAAAATTTGTAGCTCAGGATGTTATGCATACTCCTAGGGTTCCGGACATGGGTAACAGTTATTATAATAATCCTGTTATTTATGCAGACTATTCAGATCCGGATGTTATAAGGGTAAATGATGATTACTATATGGTAAGCTCTAGTTTTGGCCATTTTCCAGGTCTGCCAGTTTTACATTCAAAAGATCTTATTAATTGGAAGATAATTGGCCATGCAATAACAAAATATCCTTTCCCTGAATTTGAAAAACCACAACATGGAATGGCAGTTTGGGCTCCCAGCATTCGTTATTATAATAATGAATATTATATATATTTCGGGGATCCCGACCGCGGAGTATTTATGACAAAATCATCTGATCCGGCTGGACCATGGGAACCCCTCAGACATGTCAAAAAAGTAACCGGATGGATTGATTGTTGTCCTTTTTGGGATGAAGATGGATCTGCATATTTAGTTCATGCTTTTGCAAACAGCAGATGCGGTATAAAAAGTATCCTTGCTATAAATAAAATGAGCCCTGATGGTTTAAAGATATTTGATGACGGGATATTGGTTTTCAATGGACAGCAGGATCATATTACCATAGAAGGGCCAAAATTATATAAACGAAATGGCTATTATTATATTTTTGCCCCTGCAGGAGGGGTTAAAACCGGCTGGCAGACTATTCTGCGTTCAAAAAATATATTTGGCCCTTATGAAGACAAAATTGTTCTTGAGCAGGGAAGTACTAAAATCAATGGTCCCCATCAGGGTGCATGGATCAATACAATAAACGGGGAGGACTGGTTTATACACTTTCAGGACAGGTATGCTTATGGCCGGATAATACATTTGCAACCTATGAAATGGGAAAATGACTGGCCTGTTATGGGGATTGATTTCGATAAAAATGGAATTGGAGAGCCGGTTTCCGAATTTGTTATGCCAAATGTTGGAAAAAAATATCCACGTGAGGTTCCTCAAACAAACGATGAATTCGATGGTACCAAATTAGGTTTACAATGGCAGTGGAATTCAAATTATAACGACAATTGGTATTCTCTTTCAAATAATCCAGGCTATCTGCGATTATTCTCAGAACACTATTTGAAAGGTGAAGAAAACTTATGGAATATTGGCAGGTTGCTTTTACAAAAATTTCCGGCTCCGGGTTTTACCGCTGAGGTAAAATTGAATTTTCACCCAGTAAATATTGGCGAAAGGGCTGGTTTATTGGTTTTTGGATTGGATTATTCTTATATAGGAATTGAAAAAACAGAATCAGGTTATTCAGTTTCTCATATTATAGCTAAGGATGCCAAAAACGGTTATGGCGAAACGCAGACCGATGAGATACAAACTAAAAGCAATGAAATTTACTTCAAAGTAGAGATTTACACGGATAACATAGATGATATAAAACCTAATGTTATGTGTGATTTTAAATACAGCATTGATGGCCAAAACTATAAAGTTCTCGGAAAAACTTTTCAGGCTAAGGAAGGCTTATGGGTTGGTGCAAAAGTTGGCGTTTTTGCTCTTTCGCCTGAAAGCCCGGATAATAATTACGGATATGTTGATATTGATTGGTTTAAAATAACTAACCTGTTAAACAAGGAGCAAACAAAATAACCGGCGACAAGTTGAATTGACTGATATGGGCTCAGTTATTATTTTGAAAGTTCAAAAGCGATACTGAAGTTTTTTGGTTACTTAATTATTGATAGTTATACTATGAAAATTGAACATTTTGCTTTAAATGTAGAAGACCCGGTTGCCATGTCTCAATGGTATACTGAAAATGTGGGTTTAGAAATTATTAGGAAGATTGATGAAGCCCCTTATACGCATTTTTTGGGTGATAAAAGCGGGGCTATATTAATCGAAATCTATAAAAATCCGGTTGACTTGGTACCTAATTACAGGGAAATGGACCCTTTATTATTTCATATTGCTTTTGTTAGTATGGAGCCGGAAAAGGACAAGAAAGCTTTACTTGAAGCAGGGGCAAGCTTTGTTGAAGTAGTAAATCTTAAAGATGGCTCTCAGTTAGTAATGATGCGCGATCCATGGGGTCTTGCTATTCAGCTTTGTAAAAGAGGGTCGCCTATGATTACAGGGTAAAAAACAGTATGGCCTTTTGTGTTTAATGGCTTTATAAGGCTAATTAATTATCAAGGAATTTTACTATAAAAACACAAAAATTTTATGTTTGGAAGTGAATATTGCTAATATAAATCTCAAGGTGCCGAAGTCTATAAAATAAACAACCTAATCAATTTAACCTACCGAATTAACAACTAAATAGCCGATTTCAAAGAAGGGTGGAGAATGTTTAACTTGAATTTTAGATTGCTATTCATAAATTCTGAGTTTAATCAGTGCTAATGCAAAAGCCTGTACGATGAATTTCGTTATTAACCCGATTTAGTTATATTTTGTTTATGCAAAAAATTAGTGTAACTTAATAGTAACTAAATAATGAATGAATTTTATGACCATAAAGGGCTTCGCAATCGCTA
>Ga0105103_10001096_pt1 | contig 15253 bp, 10 predicted proteins | sample PPLLaktember2015_2_FD_79107 | JGI IMG/M metagenome (GOLD analysis project Ga0105103, IMG submission 79107) | Freshwater sediment microbial communities from Prairie Pothole Lake near Jamestown, North Dakota, USA - PPLs Lake P7 Core (6) Depth... | ecosystem: Environmental > Aquatic > Freshwater >...
AATTATAAATATCCACTTTTGCTTATTCAATTTCTGGTTTCAGTTAAGCTTAACACCTCCAGCAGTTTTCGTGCGGTTGCAAAAACAGTTTCAGTTTTAAATCTTTATTTTCATCTTGAATTATGTCAACCATGTTATGCTACTGTTTTAATTTGGACAAAAAAGGTTGGGGTCTTTTCTATGCAACCTCCTTTACAAAAAGCTAATGATTGGATATTAATTTTAGACGAAAGCATAGCTGTTGGCCATGAAAGATTACTTGTTATTTATGGTGTAAGAACCAGTAGGTTAGAATTCAACCGGGCTTTAACATATACCGATTTGACCCCACTGTTTATAAAAGCGTCTAATAAATGGACGGCAGATATAATTAAGGAGGAGATTGAGACCATAATTAAAAATTATGGAAATATAAAGTATATTGTCGCCGATGGCGGAAATGCAATTACAAAAATTATCAAAGGTTCATGTTTATGATATTACACATAAAATAGCATGGCAATTAAAACAAATGTATGGAAATGATCCTGTATTTATTGCATACAGCAAAGAAATGGCCCAAATGAGGTTTAAACATGTATGTAGTGACATAGCCCATATCATCCCGCCAAAACAAAGGGCTGATTCGAGGTTTATGAATTTAGACATACTTTCTGATTGGGGTCTTAAAGCGTTAAATCTCTTAAAGACAGTCGATAAAACAAGCAAGATTTTTCAAAGGCTCGAATGGATAATGGAATATAAAGATTTTATAATAGAATTGGGTATTGCAAATAAAATGATTGGTGATATTAAAACCTTAATAAAGACAAAAGGGCTGTCAAAGCAAAACTTGAAAAAGATAAAGAAAATGGTTGGAAACCACAAAGGGGCAAATGGCTGCAAGATCAAGTCTTTGTTAGATAACATAATTAACTTTTTAAATGAGGTTTTAAGGCAATTGCCAAAAGAAAAAAAAGTGTTATGTACTTCAGACATTATCGAATCTTCATTTGGGAAGTATAAAAACTACATCGCCCAAAACTCAATGATAGGAATAACGGATTTATCACTATGTTTGGCTGCCTTTACAAATTCGTTGGATTTCGAGAACATGAAAAATGGCTTGGAAAACACAAAAATAAATGATTTAAAAAGGTGGTCGGAAAAAAACATAGGTGAGACAAATTTGTCAAGAAGAAAAAGATTTTTAAAGTTAAATGGGGTGTGATTTTATATGATAATCATTTTAAATTTAACACCCCACCCGAAGGGCTTCGCAACCGCTAAAGCTTTATGCGAACGCGGTCAACGAAGTTAATTAATCGGGTTAACAAAATGAGCCAGAATAGGCATATGACTGTCATTATATGCATATATTTGCGATTTATCATTAACTATTAAAACCTTACATGCTAAAATTAATTTTCATATATTTCATTTTCTTTTTATTTTTTGTTTTCACCCCAAAATGCATCGGTCAGGATAATGACCCTGAGCTTGCAAAATTGTATAATGAGCTTCATAAAGCAAAAAAAGACACATCACGAGTACTGGCACTACTGAATATATCTGATTATTACAAGTCGATAGATCCCGATTCTGCATTGGTGTACGCCAAAAGCGCATACAATCTTGCTCATTTAGAAATGTTTAAAATCGAGAAAGCTGCTGTTGCCTTAGGAAATGCTTACTGTATGCTCGATGACTATCTAAGTAGCACTGAATATCTTATTGAAGCGTATGAAGAAGCTAAGAAATCAGGGAATACCAGGCAGTATGCATCTATATTTAATTCAATGGGCACAAATTATCTGATGCTTAATAATGTTGAACAGGCAAAAAATTATTTTATCCTGGCAAATAAATACAGTTATGACTACAGAAGCAGGTTTTCAACAACACAAAATATAGCACAGGCATATTTGTATCTGAACAATTATACAGAAGCTAAAAAATACTATGAAGATGCAATGAAAATGGCTAAATCTGAAAAAAACGATAAAGATATTGCTAAAAGTTATAACCGACTGGGAGAGCTTAATTATTTAAACAACTATTTTGAAAAAGGGCTTTATTATTTCAGAAAGGTCCTGGATATGAATTTACCCTATAACGATTATATCAATACTGCAAATATGAATTGTATTGCAAAAAGTTATATGAAGCTTGAAAGGTATAACGAAGGTATTAAAATGGGGCTTATAGTTGATTCAGTTGCTGAAGCAAATGGCTTTTTATCCTTACTTGTTGATAATTGCCTTGATCTTTCAAGCTTATATAATAACAATGGTGAACCTGCCAAGGCATTAGATTATTATAAGAAATACGCCGATCTTAAAGACTCCATAATAAACCTTGAGAATACGAAACAAATAAATTTTCTAAACCTTCAGTTTGAAACCAAACAAAAAGAGGAAAGAATTGAAGCATTGAAAAAAGAAATGCAATTGAAACGGGTTTTAAACTATGTTTATATTGTTGCGGGTTTACTGTCAATTATAATTTTTGTATTTCTTATAAGGAATTTCAACCAGCGAAATAAAATCCTTGTTTTGGAAAAGGAAAATCTGGAACAGCACAGGGAGAAAGAAGCCCTAAAGAAAAATAAGCTTGAAATGGAACTTCTTGAGCGCGATCGTGAAATTCTAATGCATGTCATGCATATCAACCAGCAAAAAGAAATTTTGTCCGTATTTCAGGACGAAGTAGACAGTATTATTGACAAGGAAGAACCTGAACTTTTCTACAAATCAGTAAAAAAACTCAAATCAACTATCAGGGCAAAAATAAAAGTTACTGATGGCTGGGAGCAAATAAAAATGCATTTTGAAAAAGTACATCCGGCCTTTTTCTCACAACTTAAATCGGAATATAAAGACCTGACTGTAAACGAATTAAAACTGTGTGCTTATATTAAACTTAAATTAAGCATTAAAGAAATCAGCCGAATGCTGAATGTAAACCATACCAGCATTCAGATGTCGCGGTACAGGCTAAAGAAAAAGATTGGGATACCTGAAAATGTTAACATCGATGATTTTATTGCCAACAGGAATTAAGCATCTATTTGTGAAAAAAATGAATCAATATCGTTTTTTGCTTTGTATTTTTATAAGCCTTCTAATATTTACAAATTCATGCAAGAGAGAGGAAAATCATCAATCGTTTTATTATTGGAAATCTGAATTCAAGCTCTCAACCCTCGAAAAACAATATATCAATGATCTCAAAATAACTAAACTATACATTCGCTACTTCATTTATAGAAAAACTATTGGAATTTCAGGATATGGTTTTAACTGACCCTGGCAACCCATCGGAATATTACTTCCTGTATAAACAATTAAAGGAACAATACTCAAAAACAAAATACTACAAGGAAATAATAAATGAATGTGGCTTTTTTAGGACCTTCCTAAGTAAAAAAAATTGATTGGTTAATAAAATACCTGCGATTTTACAAATAAATTGAAGAAATAGATTTGAATTTAACACCAACCTTCCTTATATTTGTTATAAAGAAATAAAAGCAGGCTTAATATAATTGTTTAATAGTAACCTAAACTAGTAACCAATATTGCTAATTATCGCTTCAAAGGAACGGTAATAAGTGTTATTTATCTATCAATCTAAATTAACCTATACAGAAAATTGCTTTGAAGTCGGAAACTTACCTTTCCGTATAGCGTTGTATGTTACGCTAATACAAACTATAAAGACTATTGATGATGAGAAAAATAATTGATTATTGCTTTGACAAATGGTGGCGGCCAATTCTTTTAGGGTCTCTTACAATTGTATTTTTCGCAATATCTGAAATAATTAAGAATAGTTTTATTGCAAGTTTAGGTTTTACATTATTTGTAATTGGGCTCTTTTATATGCTTATTTCAACATATTATCAACTATCTCAAAAAAGGTGGATTAAAAGCATTCTAACATTTCTAATGTTTTGCGGAACCATCGTGGCATTTATCTTTTATTCAATGATATTTTGGATAAATCAAGAACCAAGTTATAGTTGGACAGACAAATTAGAAATATCATCAAGTATTAAATTTGACGAGCCTATGAATATGGGTTTTGACCAGTTTAAACCTAAGACTTTAACAAATTCAATCATTACATCATCTGATCATCATCTTCCTTTTGATCCTTCATTTAAAACCTTCAATTCTTCCGATAGTAGCAAAAAGCTTGGCTCATCCCTGCATCTCACTATCATTGAAGACAATTAAAGGAAAACATATTTAAACTGTTATAGCCTATTATCGGTATAATATTTGTTCATTTATATACTTTTATTTATCTTTCATCCATCAGAAATATTGATTTAATAAAAAGAAGATAAAATATTGCATCATAACCATTGTGTGCAATTGTATATATGTTGATATGAAAAACAGAACTCTTTCACTGGTAGTATTTATATTCCTGCTATTTGGTAATCAAATATGTCAGTCTCAATATAACCAAACAGATGATGCCTATCTCTGGCTTGAAGAAATTGAAGGTGAAAAGGCATTAAATTGGGTTAAATCCCAAAACGCAAAAACAGAAAAGATAATAACAGCGAACCCTCTTTTTGAACCATTGCGAAAAAAGTATCTTGAAATATTTAATGATAATCAACAAATTATTTATCCAAGCATATTAGGCGATTATGTTTATAATTTGTGGCAAGATGAAAATAATGAGCGGGGTTTGTGGCGAAGGATCCCTTTGGCTGATTACCTCAGTAATAAATCAAATTGGGAAGTAATACTCGATATTGACGAATTATCGAAAAAAGAAAATAGAAAATGGATCTGGTTATCAGTAACGTGGTTAGAACCCGACAACAAAAAATGTTTATTAGCTTTATCAGATGGAGGAAAAGATGAAAATGAGATCCGTGAGTTTAATGTAGAAACAAAAGAATTTGTAAAAGATGGGTTCTTCTTCAAAGAAAGTAAAGGAGATGCATTATGGATCGATGAAAACAAGGTTCTTATTAGTCGAAATTTCGGGGAAGGGACAATAACCAACTCAGGTTATCCGAGAGAAATAAAATTAGCTGAGAGAGGTAAACTGATTGAGACTGCGAAAACAATCTTTTATACAGACTCAACAAGCGTAAGTGTCGTTAGTGCATCATTTATGTACGAAAATAAACAACACATTTTTATTTATGACCTCATTGATTTTTACAGCATGGACCTTTATTATTTTTCCGGAGATTCACTTGAAAAAATTGAATGTCCAAAAGATGTTGATTTAGTGGGTTTTTATAAAAATGAGATTATTCTTTTATTACATTCCGATTGGAATGTTAACAATATCAAATACAAAGAAGGTTCGCTAATTAGCATGGACTTAACTCAAGCCTTGGAGGGCAAATTCAATATAAAAAAAATCTTTGAACCTAATGTGAAATCCAGTTATGTTTCGATGATAACTTCAAAAGACCATATTACAGTAAACATTATGGAAAATGTTCAAAGCAAGCTTATTAACTACGAATTGAAGAACAATACATGGATAGGTGAAATTGTTTCAATCCCTCAGTTTGGCAGCATTGATTTATTATCATCCAGTTATTGTTCAAACGATTATTTTTTTAGTTATAGTAGTTATTTAAACCCTACTGCTTTATATTATGCCAATGGTCACGAAATGAAACTAGTACAAAAATCAAAAGAATATTTTAGTACCGAAAACTTTGAAATACAGCAATTTACAGCAATTTCAAAAGATGGGGCCAATATACCTTATTTCATCGTTCATAAAAAAGACATGGTACTTAATGGCAAGAATCCTACAATTGTTTATGCTTATGGTGGGTTTAATTATTCTATTCAGCCCCATTACAGCAAAAGTAAAGGCATAGGATGGTTGCAACAAGGCGGAGTTTATGTTTTGGCAAATATTCGTGGAGGAGGTGAGTTTGGCCCGTCGTGGCACCAGGCAGCCTTGAAAGAAAAGAGGCAAAATGCCTACAACGATTTCTATGCAGTTGCCGAAGATTTAATAAAAAGGAAAATTACTTCTCCGAAATATCTTGGCGCACATGGAGAGAGCAATGGAGGATTAATGGCCGGCGTTGCTTTTACACAAAGGCCCGACTTATATAATGCTGTTGTCATTGGGTCCCCTTTATTAGATATGAAAAGATATTCAAAATTACTTGCCGGGGCTAGTTGGATTGGGGAATATGGGAATCCGGAGATACCCGAAGAATGGGATTATATTAAAAAATATTCGCCTTATCAGAATATTTCCAAAGATTTGAAATACCCCGAGGTATTTTTTATAACCTCAACTAATGATGATCGAGTCCATCCGGGACATGCCCGTAAAATGGCTGCCAAAATGAAGGATATGGCTCATCCCTGTTTTTATTATGAGACAATTGAAGGCGGACATTCGACTACATCTACAAACGAACAATTAGCTTACCTATGCGCCAGCATTTATACATACTTTAATATGATGTTAAACAATGTTCACTAATTGTATTGTATTCCATTACCAGTTTATAACGAAACATAAATTCACCAATCAATTACTTGAATCCGGCCAATTAAAACCAGGCAAATTTTTTTGAATCTATCATATTCTATGATGCAGGTTATTTATTTTATAAAGTTATTAACAACAAATCGAAGCATTGTTAATAAACCTCAAATATCCATGAACCAGTGAATTGTCAAGGAAAGCCGCCTCGCAGCATAGAGTTATCAATAACTTTTTTTTCAAATGTCAACAAAATAAATGCTTACAGATGGTGTTTATTTATTAAAAATTATTTAAATTTCTGGTACTAAATCTTTTTTAAACTTTGAAAATATGAATAAAGGAGAATTAATTACAGCAATTGCAACAAAATCAGGACTAACAAAAGCAGCTAGCGAAAAAGCCCTTAATGCAACTATCGCAGCTATTACATCAAGTCTTAAAAAAGGACAAAGAGTAGGACTTGTAGGATTTGGTTCATTCAACATCAGCAAAAGATCTGCTCGTACAGGTAGGAATCCCCAAACTGGAAAAGAAATTAAGATCCCTGCAAAAAAAGTTGTTAAATTCAAACCAGGTTCTGATTTGACAGTTAAGTAGTCTTTCTTATGAAAATTTTAAAAGAGGCTGTTTCATTTGTGGACAGCCTCTTTTTATTTTATCTTGTTTCATAGGCATTAGGTATTTTTGTTGTCGTTATGTGAAAAATTTAGTAATATTTTTTACATTTATACCGTTATTTTATATATCTTATTTGCTATCTTAGCAGCCACACATTTATTTGCTTTAATAAAATTCGCACTCACATGGATACTAATACAAAGGCTAAAATTCTTTCAATTATAAGTAAGGTTACAGGCAGAAACATCAACAATATAAATTTCGAAACTGACCTGAAATCTCAACTTGAGTTAGATTCAATTCAAATAGTTGAATTATTTGCAGTTCTGGAAAAAGAATTTAATATTGAATTGCCCTTAAGCATGCTCACTGTTAAAACAGGAACGTCATTTCTAAGCATCCTTAATGAACAATTAAATAAGAGATACTAAATTTATCTTTTCCTCATAGTATATCTTTTAACCTCAACCATTATGATAACTTCTGGTTGCTTATGCCATCTTAATTTCCAGAGAGTGCATTTCAAAGGAATTGCATTCGATAAACCTGTTATTTACACTGCAATTAATTCACTGGCTAAATACCTCTCAAAAAAATATATTTCTGGTTCACCGTTCGTTCTGCTACCTGCTTATAACCATATTAAAACCCTGATTGCATTTTATGCCATTATCAAATCAGGTAAGATTGCAGTCCTTTACGATCCGCAAAGCCGGGCAATTGATCTTAGTGAAATAATACAGGATGTTGATCCTTGCGCTATCCTATACTTAAATTCTGTATCCATAAAATTTCTCTATGAAGAAGAAATCTTATTTCGTAAACCAAACAATACTTTCATAATTAATTCCGATTTGAAAGATGTTCAAATAATTGCATATACAAATGCCGAAGACGGGTATTCAAAGGGTGCTATGCTCACTGAAAAAAATTTATTAAGTGAAATAGAAGCATTAATTCAGACAAATAAACTCAATTTTCATTCTGTAACCTGCGCCCTATTACCATTTTCGCACCTATTTGGGTTTATGCAAGGTATCTTAGTCCCAACTCATATGGGCGGACAAGGATTTATTACGGAACTCAATTTGCTAAACCTTATCGAAACGCTAAAAGAAATAAAGCATTATAAAGTAACCCATATCTATTCCGTCCCTTCCTTATATTATATTATGGGAAAAATACCAGGACTTAATACATATATTCAAAATGTTAAAGAGTTCTATTCCGGTGGCACAAAGCTTTCAAATTTCATAAGTAATGGTTTTCAACGAAAAACAAATCGAGAAATCAGGGAGGGATATGGCTTAACTGAGTGTTCGCCAGGTGTTGTATTAAATTTTGAAGAAGAAGGGCCTAAAGAAAATAGTATTGGAAAACCAATGCCTGGCGTGGATGTTAAAATATTTAGCAAAGAAAATAAAGAATGTGCAACATACGAGGTAGGTGAAATATGTATAAAAGGTGATATGATTTTTAAAGGTTATTTTAATAACCCAAGCACTACTGAAAACATATTAAAAAACGGATGGGTCTTTACTGGCGATTATGGAATGAAAGATAAAGAGGGATTTTTGTATTTCTGTGGATTGAAAAAGAATATGATCAATGTTGCCGGGGTAAATGTTTATCCCAATAAACTTGAACGTATGATGAAACTTAACAAAAACGCATCGGAAGTTATTGTTTTTGGCGAAGAGTCGCTGCTTCAAGGGCAAATTGTAGTTGCAAGGATTAAGCTTTATAATAACCAAAAAGCATTTCAAGAAGAATTTAAAGATTGGTGTACCGTAAACATTAATAATACAATACTGCCCAAAATATGGCAATTTGAATAAATATAAATCAAAAAAAATGAATACAATAAGCAAATTTAATATTCAGTTAACCGATTTTTATAAATCGTTCAAACAATCTAAAGACAGTGGTTTTATATTTCAATATATCGAGGACCCTAATTATAACGGGAGAATAATTACAATTAATGGCAAAGGGCTTTTGCATTTTGCGAGTTGTGGTTATTTAGGCTTAGAAAAACACCCAATGATGATCAATGCAGCAATTGATGCACTCAGAAAATATGGGACCCAAACACCGAGTTCAAGAGGAATACTCTCATCCCCTTTATATAAGGAACTTGAAGAATTGCTGCCATCAATGTTCCCTGGATTTCAAATTGTTACACAAACAGTAACCCTTGCTCATTGCGCTGCACTTCCTGCACTGATAGGGGAAAACGATGCTATAATACTCGATGCCTACGCCCATAATAGTATGCGAATGACAGCCAAGATATGCAAAGCAAATGGGACTTTTGTTATCGTATCAAAACACAACGATATGGAAAATGTAAAATATTTAATCTCCCGTTTGAAAAAAGACGGACGTAAAAAGATTTGGTATTGTGCCGATGGAATTTATAGTGTACATGGCAACAAATGCGATGTTAAAGGGCTGCACCAGTTACTCGATGAGGAAGAGGACTTTTATGCATATGTTGATGATGCCCATGGTACCGGATGGTGTGGTAAAAATGGCTCGGGATATGTACTTGGCAGCTTTGGGCTACATGAAAAAATGATTGTTGCTGAATCGTTTGCTAAATCAATGTCTACACTTGGAGGGGCATTAATTGTCCCCGACAAATTATTGGCTGAATTTTTAACACTAACAGGCCAATCGATGATTTTTTCGGGACCAATACAACCACCAACACTTGGGGCGCTTATTGCCTGTGTAAAGATTCATCTTTCAGAAGAAATAGAAATTTATCAAAATAAATTGGCTGAACTCATCGCTCATTTCCGCAAAAAAAGCGAAGAACTCAAACTATCTTTCGTCACTAAAGATTTAACACCCATTCAATTACTAAGGATCGGTTCTCACGAAAAAACCAATAAAGTACTGGGAATGTTAATAGAACGAGGGTTCTTTCCTGCTGCCGTTCTGTTTCCTGCAATTGCAAAAGGCGACGAAGGTATCCGTATTACTCTTACCTGCCATCTGACAATAGATGATATAGACAGTTTTCTTGAAAACCTAAAGGACATATTGAAAATGGAAGGACTAATTAGTGTTTGTCCATAAAGTCCAAATTCTGCGTTATGCTTGTCAGAAAAAACGTCATTAACACCAGTGAACTCCTTATTTTTCTGTCTGCGCATGCCTTGAATTTGAAATTTTTGGACAAAACACATGACTTTAAAGACAGACACTAATTAATGAAGAAATTATTACGGAAAATAGCACTTATTAATCCCAAGCGCTCTCTCTCAAAAGAGAACCCAAGGATTTTTGATATGCTGGAACGAAACAGCGACAATCTTAAATTATGGTTTGCACCCCCGCTTAACCTTTTGGTTATAGCATCGCTTACCCCAAAAAATATTGAGGTAAAAATAATTGATGAGCATTTTGAAGATATAAATTTCGATGAAGATTTTGATCTTATCGGAATAACTGCAATGACCCAGCAAGTTATTAGGGCCTACGAAATTGCAAAAGAATTTAAATCGCGAAATAAAACAGTTGTGATGGGTGGCATCCACGCTACTATTCTTCCTGACGAGGCCCTTCAGCATGTAGATACTGTGATTATTGGCGAGGCAGAAGAATTATGGAATGAATATCTTCATGACTTTACAAATAAAAAAGAAAAGCCCCAATATAAAAGCACCGAACTATTCAATTTAAAAAAATCGGTTACCCCCAGATACGATCTTATTAATTATGAGCAGTTTAATAACTCTACTTCATATTTTAAATTTTTACCGGTCCAGGCAACAAGAGGTTGTCCTCACGATTGTAGTTTCTGTGTAACCAGTCGGATTTATGGCAAAAAAATCAGAAAAAAAGAAATAAAACTGGTTGTTGAAGAAATAAAATACCTTAAAGAGTGCAGCAACAATGCCTTATTACTTTTTGTTGATGATAATTTTTTTGTCGACCGAAAATACGCACGGTCTCTGCTCATTGAACTCATTCCTTTAAAAATAAAATATATTGCCCAATCGGATATTAGTATTGCAAACGATCCGGAGCTACTTCAACTTGCATACCTTAGTGGGTGCAGTATGATTTTTATTGGGTTTGAAAGTATTGCCCCGCAGTCAATTAACACCATCAACCATAACGCATGGAAGATGAAACAAGTAGCAAAGTATCCCGAAGCAATAAAGATCATTCAAGATAATGGCATTGTTGTTTTCGGAGCTTTTGTTATCGGGTTTGAAAATGATAATTTATCAACCTTTGAAAGTATACTCGATTTTATTTTAAAAAACAACATCCCCGGCCAATTTACCTTGTTGACCCCATTGCCCGGAACAAGGGAATATGAGAAAATGGATCAAGAAAAATGTTTAATTCAAAAAGCATTCTGGGATAAATGCAGTTTCTTTAATATGACTTTTAAGCACAAGAATATGAGTATTGAAGAAGCTGAAGAAAAAATTATATGGCTGCACGACCAGGTTTTTAAACCTGAAATATGTCTTCAAAGAAATTTACATATGATGAAAAAGTATAAGAATTTACCTCAACGATGGTTAACCCATTAAGAACTCCCATAAATGAATTTTTATATAAAAATGTTATAATAAACTTTATGAGAATTATTAAATGGCCGAATCTTTTTGTAACTTTTTGCGTGTAAAATATTTATAATTGAACCTAGCCCGGCCCATAGTACTGTTATATTATCTGCTCATTACTGTTGAACTATTTGCAGCAGATACTCTCTTTTTAGATACCGTAAATTATGAACCTGATATCATAAAATATATTGAAGTATTTACCGACCATCATAACTGTGTGAATATTGATTCATTAACAGATAGTTCTAAAAAATACCATTTTAAGAATAATACTGGATCAAATCTAAATTTCAAATTTTCCATATCGACGGTTTGGCTGAAATTTACCATTAAAAATAAAACATCATTACCAGCATATTATATTCTTTCGATTGAAAATCCGGATCTGAATTATGTTAGTTTTTATCAATTACAAAATAACAAATTACGGAGAGCTATTAAAACAGGCGAATTACTCGATGTCAGAACAAGAGATGTATATCATAGGAATTTCATTTTTAACATTGAATTGAAATCTGGTGAGACCAATACTTATTTCATTTCTGCGAATAATGGCGGAGGCCCACTTACAATTCCTATAAACCTATATGAAAAAAATATTTTTGTAAAAAGTGACAATCTTGCTGAACTTGTTTCATGGTCAATTTACGGACTTTTACTGTTCATCTTTGTATTTAATGTGTATCTCTATCGCTCTGATAAAGATAAAGTCTCACTGTATTATTCTTTAAGTATTTTAATGGCAATTGTTTTCTTCTTTTGTTACGAAGGGTATTTCTACTTCTTTAACCTGCCAGCAGTATTCAGCAAATTAAAATTTATGTACCCCAGTTTATTTTCTCTTTTCATGCTTTCGTTTACACAGGCATTTGCTGGCAGAAACTCAAATTTCAGGCAATTCAAGAAATATTTGAACCCATTTAAAATTATTGCAATTTTTGCAGCCTTCTGTTATATGTTACCATATCCGATATCATTAGTGGCTGAATTTGTTGTGCCATTAATTATCCTTTCTACTTTTGCTTTAATAATTATTATTGCAATAGCCACATTTGAAAGAAAATATTCTCCTTCGGTAATGTTCCTTTTAGCGTTTATTGCCGTATTTCTGGGCTTGCTGTTACACGAACTTAATGAACTCAATATATTTGCATCTTCACTTATTATTGAAAATTCATCGAAATTTGGATTAACAATTGAATGTATACTTTTAACAATGGCTGTTCTTGAAAGGTTCAGAATTAAACAGGAAGAATCTAAATTAACAATACAGCAAAACTATTCGAGGATTGAAGGTCAAAAGCAAGAACTTGAAATAATAAATTCTGAGCTTGAAAAACTTTCGATTGTGGCCAGCGAAACCAATAACAGCGTAGCAATTTATGATAAAAGCGGAAGAATTGAATGGTGCAATAATGGGTTTGAAAAATATTATGAGTTAACTTTAGAAGATCTGATAGAAATTAATAAAGATTATATTGAAAAAATACTTCCCAATAAATATATTAAGGACTTTTTTAAAATATGCCTTGAGAATCAACGTCCATACTCATTCGAAACAAAAATAAAAACCAAAAACAACAATGTTAAATGGGTTCAAACTACACTAACCCCTTACCCAAGAACAGGCAATATATTAAAAGTAATTGCAATTGATTCAGACATTTCCGAATTAAAAAAATTCGAACATGAACTAATAAAGGCTAAAGAAAAAGCGATTGAATCAGACAGGTTAAAAACAACGTTCCTTGGTAACATGTCGCACGAAATTCGCACACCACTAAATGGTATCCTTGGTTTTACCGAACTACTTGGCCGTACTAATGTTCCTGAAGATAAAAGAAACAGGTACTATAAAATAATAATGGGCAATGGCGACCAATTAATCAGGATTATTGATGATATTGTTGATATCTCGTTGATTGAATCAAACCAGTTAAAAATAGATATTGTTGAATTTGATTTAAACAATTTAATAGGAGAAGTAGTTGATTTTTTTGAAATTTATAAAACAGAAATTGACAAATCAGAACTTAACTTAATACTTCAGAAAGAAATTGGCCACTTGCCTTTCATGGTAAAATCAGATCAAATAAGGTTAAAACAGGTTCTTACCAACTTAATTAAAAACTGTTTCAAATTTACTTCCGAAGGGTATGTCAAGATCGAATGCAGCGGTAACAAGCAAAGCGTTCGTTTCGCCATCGAAGATTCCGGAATTGGGGTAACACCCGAAAAAGCTGCAATAATTTTTGACCGTTTCAGGCAGGCAGATGAATCGCTTAGTCGTAAATATGGGGGTGCCGGATTGGGGCTCTCAATATCAAAAGGGATTATTGAAAAATTAGGTGGTAAAATATGGGTTGATCCAGATCATCAGCCAGGTTTCAGAATATGCTTTGAAATTCCAAGAGATCTGGGTAAGTTAGCAGATAATGGAACCCAAGAAGAATTATCAGGACAACTCCTTGATGTTCTATTTAATAAAAAATCTTTCCTGGTTGTTGAAGATGATGAAGCATCGTATGAATTATTATTTGATATTTTATCACCTTATAAAATTAAAATATTACATGCTTTAAGTGGGATGCAAGCTGTCGAAATGACTAAAAACAATAATTTTGATCTCATTTTAATGGATATTAACCTACCCGATATTGACGGAATAAGCGCTATTAAGATGATTAGGGCATTCAACCATCATATACCTATAATTGCTCAAACTGCATATGCAATGGACATTGAAAAATCGAATATTTTATCTTCGGGGTGCAACGATATTATTTGTAAACCAATTATGTATAATGAATTGTTAAAGAAAATTGCAATTCATTTAAGCTAGTGTTATGTTAAGCATAAATAAACAAAACCCAAACGATGATCACCTCCTGACTCCTAGATTGCTATAGGCTAATCAGTCAGTGGGTGATTACCAATGCGCCAATTTAAGCTATACATAAAACTAGAAGCTTATAATCCTTTAAGTTTTTCTTTAACTATTTTATAAGCTTATTTCTAAACTCGACTATTAAGACTTTGAATTTACTGATTTTTTTTATCGACTCCTTGACATAAGCCTTTCCTTTTGCGCTATTAGGGTCAAAATTTGCATCAAAAGAAATACCAAGCAGATCAAATTGTCTTTTAATACGGGTTAAATCGGTAAGATATTCTTTTACAGCCTCATTATCTTTGTATGTACTGAGCATCGTCAATAAGTTATTGAGCGAATATTTTTGGTCAACTAATCTCTCGATAATTTCAGGATCTTCACTCTCAATTGCCACATCAATCGCAATGTAAACAGCTTCAACCCATCCGCCGACTATTATCAAAGCAGCAGTAGTATACCTTTCATTTTCTTTCAGGTAATTGTCGGTTGTTACATATACTTCATTTGCAATTTTTATGAGCGAATCTTTATTTGTAATATTTCTTTCAAATCGTTTTGTAGTTGTTTTAAAAAAATCACCCGGAATTCCAAGTTCAGTAGCAATTTGCTGCATGGCTTTAAAATATCTGCCTGTAATTTCGGCCTGGTCGAATACTTTTGCATAACT
>Ga0105103_10001097_pt1 | contig 15250 bp, 8 predicted proteins | sample PPLLaktember2015_2_FD_79107 | JGI IMG/M metagenome (GOLD analysis project Ga0105103, IMG submission 79107) | Freshwater sediment microbial communities from Prairie Pothole Lake near Jamestown, North Dakota, USA - PPLs Lake P7 Core (6) Depth... | ecosystem: Environmental > Aquatic > Freshwater >...
CACCGCGGACGGCAGTTACAGCGATGGTCAGCGACCCCTGCGGCTGGAGCTGGAGTACCTGCGCGATATCGAGGCTGCCGACCCGGTGGAGCAGACCCGCAACGAGTGGCGGCATCTGCAACTGCGCGCGAACGAGAAGGAGCTGTGGCTGCAGGAGCTGGGGCGGCTGTGGCCGGATGTCAGGGAGGACGATGTGCTGGCGCTGGAAATGAGTGAGAGCGGTCGCAGCACATTCCTGCTCAACGGCAAGCCGTTGGGAAGTATCGACGATCCGCAATTCGGCCCGAGCTTCCTGGCGATCTGGCTGTCACCTGATACCAGCCGTCCGGAGTTGAGGCGTTCCCTGATCGGGATGAACTGAGCCCGGAGCGCAGCTGCGGCATTAAGCCGTGGGTGCGCTTCCAGGGGTCTTCTGCAGGGGTGGGGTGAGACTGAAGATCTCCTGCATTTCAGCGTTTGCCAGCGCGGCTTCCACCCTGGAGCGAATTTCCGCCGGATAGACGCACGCCAGTGCATCGAGCGCCAACTGCTGCGTGCTGGCAAGCGGCAGGCTGCGAATCAGCCACTTGATCTGCGGGATCTTGGTGGCGCTCATGCTCAGGGTGCGCAGCCCCAGGCCCAGCAGCAGCACCACGGCCACGGGGTCGGAAGCCATTTCGCCGCACAGGCTCACCGGCAGGCCATGTGCCCCGGCCAGTTCCAGGATGCGGCGCACCTCCAGCAGCACGGCGGGATGGACGTGATCATAGCGGGCCGCAACCCGCGGGTTGTTGCGATCCAGCGCCAGCAGGTATTGGCTGAGGTCGTTGGAGCCAATCGATATGAAATCGATCTTGCCGCTCCAGAAAGGAATCTGTGAGATGGCGGCGGGAACCTCCACCATCACCCCCAGTTCCGGGCGCTTCAGCCTGAGGCCCTCCGCCTGCAACTGCCGCATGGCGTCGGCGAGCAGTTCCCGGAATTCGTCGATCTCCCCGGTTGAGCTGACCATGGGCAGCAGGATGCGCAGGTTATCGAGCCCCTCCGAGGCCCGGATCATGGCCCGCACCTGGGTCATCAACAACTGGCTGTTGTCGAGCGTGAAGCGAATTCCGCGCCAGCCCAGCGCCGGGTTCTCCTCGTTCCCCAGCGGGAAGTAGGGCAGTTGCTTGTCGCCCCCGATGTCCAGGGTGCGCATATGCACCGGCTTGCCCGCATAGGCCGCAAGCACCTGGCGGTAAACCGCCACCTGCTCCTCTTCCGACGGGAAGCTGTTGCGGATCATGAACGGTATTTCAGTGCGGTAGAGGCCAACCCCCTGGGCGCCATTGCGCAGGCCTGGTGAGATATCGGCCAGCAGGCCGGTGTTGGTGTAAAGCGTAATCTCGGTGCCGTCGGTGGTTACCGCCGGAAACTCGCGGATCTGCTCCAGTTGCTGCAGCAGCAGGCGCTGGTCATCTTCCAGCTTGCGGTACTCCGCCAGGACTGGCGCGGCCGGGTTCAGGACCACCTGGCCGCTGTTGCCATCGACTATCAGCAGGCAGTCGTTCACCAGGTTGCGGATACTGCCGGTGCCCATCACCGCCGGCACGCCCAGTGCATTGGCCAGCACCGCCGTATGCGACAGGGCCGAGCCTTCAAAGCAGACGATACCCATCAGCATGCCGGTGGGAACAGCGGCGATATCGGATACGCTGACCTGGGCACCCAGCAGGATGACGCGCCGATCCGTCCGCATCGACTCAGGCCTGATGCCGCGCCAGGCATTGTAGAGTTTGTTGCCGATATGGTGGATATCTTCCTGCCGGGCCTGCAGGTAGGGGTCATCCATCGCCCGGAACAGTTCCGCAAAGTGCTGGATGGCCTGGCGCAGCGCGCCGGGCAACCAGTTGCCGCTGAGGATGCCCTGTTCCACGTGATCAAGGAACGTCGAGTCGGCCAGCAGCATGGTGTAGGCGGAAAAAATACCGGCCACACTTTCGGACAGCTCGCCGGCGACGGCCTGCTGTTCCTGTTCGATTTCGCTGCGCACAACCGCCAGCAGGGCATGCCAGTCATGCAGCGCCGCCGCGGTATCGTGGCAGGGCGCGTTGGCGACCGCGTACAGCTCCCCGTGATCGCACAGGCGGCTGTACCCTATGCCGATGCCGGGCGCTCCGCGGATACCGGAAACCCGCCCCTCGTCGGCCTCGGGTTGGTCCGAGGCCAGGGGACTGTTGGCCAGCAGCAGGGCCAGGTGGGCAGCGAGGGTGACCAGGAATCCCTGCTCTTCCTCACTGAACTGGCGGACTTCCCGGCCCTGTACAACGAGTACGCCAATCACCTTGCCGGTGTGCACCAGCGGCACACCGCAGAAACTGTGGAAGCGCTCCTCCTCGGTCTCGGCAATGTAGAAATAGGCGGGATGTGATTCGGCATCGGCGAGGTTGACCGGGTGGCGGCTGGCCGCCACCAACCCCACCAGCCCCTTGCCGGGAGGAATCCTGACCTTGCGCACCGCGGCGCCCGCCAGTCCGTGCGATGCAAGCAGGAGCATTTCGCCGCGGGAATTCGCCAGGTAGAGGCTGCAGACATCCGCCGCCATGGTGGTACTGATGGATTCGACGACCAGGTTGACCTGGTCTATGGGTTGCTCAGCCAGTGCCACCGTATGCACGATGCGGGCTAAATGATGGAGTACACCTGTCATGGCAATGGCAGCTGATTAAGCGGCTTTCCCCGTGATTTTGTTTGCTATTGGCTGTCGCTGCTTGCAGCAGGCGTTGCCATCGTCAGGGCTTATATATGATTATCGCCAACAAAGCACAAGGGAAATTTGGCTGTAGCGGGCATTGCCGGGCGCGGGCAAGGCAATAGCGATACTCGACAGGCCTAAGCTGTGGGATGATAGCGCCCTTGCAGTGAATAACAAAAGAGCCCGGTCTGCCGCTCCCGCTCTGTCCATGAGCGAGCTACCGGTTCGTCACCCAGGCGGAGTCAGCAACGCAGCTATGCTGGATGAAGATCACTTTCCACCGCTGCCAGGGGCCACGGTTCTGCACGTGGACCGTGCCAGTGAGAAAGTCACATTCTGCAATGCAGAGGGAGCTTCCCTGCTCGGCCGAGCAGTTGCAGGCCTGCATTGGTGGGATGCCCTGGGCATCGCGCCGGCGCAGGATCAGTTGCTGGTGCTGGCTGTCCGAACCGCAGCGCGCAGCGCGCTGCCTCCGACCCTGTTGAGCCCGCCGGGAACGGATGAGTTTGTCGCCGGCGGATACCTTTATGTGCAGGAGCGCCAGGGTAGGGCCACGGTAGTCCTGATATTGTTCGAGCTCGCGTCCGGGCGCGAACTGCTGTTCCCACGGCCACTGCAGGCGACGGATGTGGTCGCGGTGCTGGGGGTGGATTACCCCGATTCGACCGACCTCTGGCGGGGCGGCGATAGCGCCAGGCATATGATCGACATTCGTTTCGGCCTGCAGCAGATCGTGCCCTCGCGCGATGATGTCGGCATGCCTGTTGGTATGGCGATTCCCGTAGCCCTGCGGGATGTAGGCATTGAACAGGCCCGGGATATCGCCAAGGCTCTGCTCTCCCACCTGGCCCCGCTGCTGGCGGGGAGCGCACGGATGCGCATCGGCCTCGCCCACTGCGCAGAGGGGGGCAGCGCCCTGTCTGCCTTGATCGCTGCCAACCGGGCCCTGTTGCGGCTGCAGCGTGTGGGTGCAGGCGATTACATAACAGCGGCCGCTGAGCGCGATGATCAGGTACTTGGCAGCAGTGTCACCAACGCCGACGGCATATTCGGGGAGGGTATTGGCCAGCGTGAACCGTTTGCCTACCTGCGCGCTATCGCCGCTATTGCCGCCGACCCGCAGCATGCCGCTGACTATCTTGCGGCGGTGCTGGCCCTTACCCTCGGCCAGCGCGGTGTGGCAGCGGTGGCGATCTACCGCCGCCGTTTCGACGACAGCTACGATTATGTGACGGGCGGCCTGGCCGCTGACTCCGGGGCCACGGGTGTTGGCGAGAAGCAGCTGCCGCGGGGCATCCGCCAGCTGCTGCGAAAACCCAACACCCAGCTGTGGTGCACGCTCGATAGCGTTGCTCCCCCGGGTTCATCCAGCGCGCTGTATCCACTGCGGCTTTACGATCAGGTCCTGGGTTGTATGGTGCTGGAATACAGCGACGCCAGTGCCGCGGAGGGGCGATTTGCCCCGGAGGTGGCGGCGCTGCATCACCTGGCGACGGAGCTATCCCGGTTTGCGGACTGGCGCCAGGCCGGCGCTGCAGCGAGTCCGGCTGCGGTGGTAGCGCCGCGACCGGTCGAGGAGAGGATCGACGGTTACGTGGGTGACAACATGGAGGGCGCCATCGACCAGGCGGTGTTCCTGGCGCGGCTGGATGTACCTGTGGCGATCATCGGGCCGCGCGGAACCGGCAAATTCTACGTGGCGAAGGTCATCCACCAGGAAAGCGGGGCGGCAGCGGACAAGCTGGTCGCCATCGACTGCAGGGAATTTCGCAGTCGCAAGGACGCGCTCAACCGGATCGCCCGTGAACTGGAGCGTTCCGCGGGCAGGACACTGGTATTCAAGTCACCCCACCTGATGAATCCCGAGGTCCAGCTCAAGCTCGCCAAGCAGATAAGCAGCCGGGTTCTGGCCGATACCAGCCCGCCGCGTTACCTGCCTGCAGCACGTATCATCGCCCTGTTCCCGGACAGCCTGCAGCAACTGGTGCGCCATGGCGAGCTCAATGATCGGCTCGCCAGTGTATTTGCCGCATATCCCATCCGGGTGCCGCCGATAAGGGATCGCAAGCGGGCGGTGTTGCGTTGGGCCTACAAGATCCTGGCCCAGGAAGCGGCCCGCCGGGATCGCAAGGTGACCGGTTTCACCCCTGACGCCGAGCAATCCATGTTGCAACACGAATGGCCGGGCAATATCAGCGAGATGCGCCAGTGCATCAGCAGCGCCCTGGACAAAACGGACAAGGAGTGGCTTACGCCGGTAGACCTCGGTATTTTCAAGGGCCTCTCGCCGGCGGGTCCGGGTAGCCTGCCCCCGAAGCGCGCCTACCTCCAGAGCCTGGTGGAGGCGCCCATGGAGGAGCCGGCCTACACCCCGACCACGCTGGAAGAGCTTGGGGTGGCGCTGGGCGAGGCAGTGCACGAGCTGTTGCATCAGGATCTGATCAAGCCGCTGGGTACCTGGCTGGATGACGAGGTGGTGCTGGCAGCCTGCGAGCGCTATCGGGATAATGCCCGTGCCGCCGCCGACTTCCTGCAGACCAGGCCGCGTAACATCGCGCGCTGGATGCCGGGGATACTGGCGCGTGAGCAGGAGCGCGGCGCCAGTTCCCTGTGGCTGACGCCGCAGCGCCTGGCCAGGCAGTGGATCAGGGAGTCAGCGCCGATGGCGAATCCGCCGCAGCAGTTGGCCGAGGCCGTGCTGCTGTCCCACGTGGTGCGGCAGGGTGAGGACCTTGGCGTGGCGGAGCGGGCGAGGATTATGGGTGTGTCCATACCCACCTACCAGAAGCGCTTACAGGAAACCGTGGGTAACAGGTCAGGCGGAGGGAAGGGTGATGGCAACCATACCGGCGGAGAATAAAGGCGGGGAAAAGCCGGCGGGCAGGGCTCGGGGCAAAAACAGGTCAGTGCACGAATATGCCGACGAGTACCAGCGTCTGGCCGAAACCCAGCTGCCCCTGTGCCTGGGCTTTTCCGCGCGGCTCAACATGCTCTGGGACCTGGCAGGCGCGGCGCCCGCGCAGACCGAGGGCCGGGTTCTCGGGGTGATGGGAATCAACAGCGAATGGCGCGAATCAGATGTCCGGAACTGGCTGCAGAAGGATATCCTGCCGCCCCGGCTGGATCTGTACAACATGGTGAAGTTCCTGGTCGCCCAGCTGAAAGACAACCAGGATGCCGCCCGTTGGGAGGCCTTCCTGGTTTACGGCTCACCGATTGTAACCTCGCCCATAAGTCACAGCATGTATCGTGAGGACAAGACCCGCCGCGAGATCGCCTCGATGATTTTTGCCCGGCTTACGGACGAATATGCCATAGCGCCCTCGTCCTATGATGCCGACAAGGTCTTCCAGCGCTGCCTCACGCTGATGCAGAAGTTCAATATCTATGAACTGCAGGACTTCCAGCCCGGCCACCTGGAACCCTTCCGCAACTACCTGTTCCCGACGGAATAGCCCCGCGCCGGTCTGGCGAAACCTCCGAATTCCGCTCCGCGCCGCCGGCTGCAAACGGCGGTTTGCGCGCCATTTACCCCTGGCGCGGCGAAAACTCCAGTTTCTCGACAAATGTCCAGTTTTTCCTTGCCGGTACTACCCCTGCCGCAAATACTGTGCCTGCAACCCCCGTTGTGCAGCGCATCACGGAATCGGACAGACAGTTGAGGACGACAATGAACGATCAGCATGAAGAACTGGATATCTCGGGCGTAAAAATCGCCATTATTGACGATGCGAAGACCATCAGGATGATGATGTCGCACACTCTCAAGGGTATGGGATGTGAAGTCGAGTGTGCGGAGGACGGCTACAAGGCTCTGGGCATGCTACGGCGCTTCAAGCCCGATCTCATCTTCCTCGATATCACCATGCCGGAACTTGACGGGTACCAGACCTGCACCCTGATCCGCAATGCGGAAGATACTCGCAACACCCCGGTCGTCATGCTGTCTTCGTCCGACGGTATTTTCGACATCGCCAAGGGCCAGGCCCGTGGGGCCACTGCTCATGTCACCAAGATACCCCCCGAGCGCGTGCTGCGGCAGTTGATTCACAAGCACACCAGCAAGCGCAAGGCGGCCTGATCGATGTCCAGTCTCGCGCGCAAGGCTGTCGCCATGCTGGAGCAGGCCTACGCCGACAACGGCGTGGAGTCTCCCAGGCTGGCCGCAGCCAGAATGACCTGGACGGGTACTTCGCTGGGCATCGCGGGGGTGCCGCTGCTGGTGGGAGCGGGGGAAATCGATGAGATCATTGAAACGCCTGCCGTCACGGCCATTCCGGGTACCAAGCCCTGGGTGCTGGGCGTGGCCGCATATATGGGCGGGCTGCTCCCGATCATCAGCGGCGATGTGCTGTTTCGTCGGCGCCCCTATGCAGGCAGGGTGCGCGACTTTTGCATGGTGATCCGCAGGCCGGGTTTTTATTTCGGGATAACCCTGAGTGACGTCGAGCGGGATATGCGCTTTCCACTCGAGGATCGCGATATGGAGTATGTGGTAGATAGCGATTTCGCCGGTTTCACCCTCGGGGGTTTTCACGAGGGAAAAAGATTCCTGGCAATTCTGGATGTCGACCGGTTGGTGGCCGACAGCGAGCTGGTCAGTGCATCGGCCTCCGTTGCAGTTTCACATGAGGGTATGAGTTATGAGTAAGGTAGAAGTGATGTTTGTAGCAGCAGTGCGCAGGGTGCGCTCCGGCCTGGTCGCACTGGCGTGCCTGGCGCCTGTGTCATATGCCCCCCTCGCGCTCGCGCAGGGCGATGTCCAGTCAAGCTCGGCGGCGTTCCTTTACCTGCTGGTGCCCCTGGTGCTGGCGATCGGTGCGGCGCTCTACCTGCTTGTTATCCAGCGCCGCAGGGCGGGCCTGATGGCCAGTGGAGTGTCCCAGATCAACAGTGCCCTGCAGCAGATCGGCGCTGGCGACCTGACGGTCAGGGTACCGGAGGACAATACTGAAGTCACCGCCATTAGCAGGCAAATCAACACTTGCGCTGCGGCGCAGCTGGGACTGGTCGAGAGCATCCAGGCGCCTTTCGAGTTGTCAGTCGACGAAATCAACAGGATGGGGATTTGCGCCCGCGGCCTCGTTGACAAGGGCAAGGAGCTGACCCGTTCGGTCGACGAATCCATCACCGCAGCGACTGAAATGGTACGCGCCAGTGAGGATATAAAGGCGGCGACCGCGGAAGCGGCCAGGACGTCGGACCGCAACTGTCGGCAGGTCGCGCAGGGCTATGAACTGACCAAGGATATGTCCAAGGCATCGGTGAATGTGCGTGAGTCGGTACAGGAGACTTCCAAGTCCGCCAAACGCCAGGGTGAATTGATACAGTCAGTGACTGCGGCGGCGGAGTATATCCAGGCGCTCAACACCAAGATCTCGGTGGTTGCAATCAATACCCGAATCGAGGCGGAAAAAGCCGGGGAATACGGGCGTCCCTTCCTGGGTATTGCCGAGGCCATCGCGGACTTGCTGCGGGAAGCGGGGGAAGAGGGTCGCAAGATCATATCGGAGGTCCGCACCCTGCAGAATATGTCGGCGGAAAACCTCGCCAGTATGGAAAATACAGTGGGCACCGTGGTGACGATCCTGGAATACATCGACCGTCTCGATAGTTCCCTGGAGGAGATCAACTCCGGCTCAGCTGCAATCAGTTCCATCATCCGCAGCGTCGATGAGGCTGCCGGCCAGTCCGCGGTCAGCGCCCTGCATATGAACAGCTCGATGACGCAAATTCGCGAGCGAAACATGGAGATTGGCAAATACAGCGAATCTACCAGGCTGGGCGCCGGGCGCCTGCAGCGGACCATGCGCGATGCATCCGACAGCCTGGGCAGGTTCAGGCTTGGCACCCACCGGGCGGCCGCTGAGGCCAGGCCGGTATCCGCCGAGGACCTCGAGCGTATCGCCGTGGCCCCAAGGGTTTACCGCGAGGCGGATATGAGTGCAATGGAGCGCGCAGATCGAGTCGCGGCGACAGTTTAAGCGTTCATGCGCTTTGCTGAGGGCTATTGCCCGGGCGCAACTACAGAAATCGTAATTGGAGGTGGATCTAGTGGCTGGTAAACCGGATATCGTTGCCCTCAAGTGGGTCGTCGGGCTAATGAACAGGCAGGCGGAGAGCGCCGAGGCTGCCCTTGTCGAGTACAGCAATAATCCGGCCGAGAAGAAGCCGTTGTTGCAGTGCATGTGGGCGGTACACCAGATTACCTCTACCCTGCGGGCCCTGGGCATGAAAAAGGGCGAGATGCTTACCCTCGAGATGGAGCGCAGCCTCAATTACATCTACAAGGAAAAGGTCGCCGGAGAGCGACGCAAGCTGACCATGGGCGGCCTGATGCAAGCGCTCAAGATGTTGCCGGCATACCTGGCCCACACCCAGAATGCCCGCCAGGATACCGGGCAGGGCCTGGAACAGCACATCAATGACCTGCGTCGCTGGCTGGGCGAAAGCCCGCGTCCGCGCGCCTACTTCTTTCACATGGAGCTTGCGCCTGGTGCCGGGATAAGTGCCGGGGTAACCGGCGCGTCAGATGAGGAGGTCAGGAACCACGCCAATGTGATGCTGGCCCTCTACCTGGAGATGGCGAAGCTGGCGCTGCGTCGCCGCAATGTCACCGAGGGCATGAAGACGGTTGCCCGGATCTCACGCAAGATGCAACTGCTGTTTGCCGGGACGGTGGCGGAGCGCTTCTGGCTTACCATGATCGGCCTTTGCGAGGGCATAGCCGGTGGCTTGATCGTTCCGGATGAGTGCATTGGCCAGATATTCAAGACCGGCGCGTTTCTTATCAAGTTTGCCCGGGAGAATGGCAGTCGGATCGACACTACGGTGGACTTCGATGACTGCCAGCAGCAGATGCTGTTCTATATAGCCTCCTGCAAGGCCAGGCCCGTCCACATAGCCCACATCAGGAAAGTCTTCGGTATCGACGAGAGGACGATTGAAAAGGCCAACCGCGGCCTGGTGCACATGGATGCCTTGATTACCGCGCTTACCGGCGCAATGAACCAGCTGGAGCGGGTGGTGCAGTTTTTCAGTGCCAACGACCCGTACAAGGCGGGAGACCCAAGTGATTCGGTCCAGTTCGATACCGCCCTGGATGGTATCGAAGGTGCTGCGCTGCGCCTGGATGCGGCAGGCCAGCAAAAACATGCCCAATCCCTGCGTCGTTCGCAACAGAAGCTTGGCGAACTCTGCCGGGGTCTCCACCGGGATACCCAGGCGCAACACGAACTGGCAGTCAACGACATCATCAGGAGTATCGTCGATGTAAAACTCGACATCGAGCACAAGCTCCAGCACGGGCTTTCCATAACCTACTCCAGCAAGGAGTATGAGCTGCGCCAGAGCGTGGTAAGCGCAACCTTCAACCACATGAGCCTGGTGGAAAACTACCTGCACCAGATTCTGCGCCGCAAGGCCCTGGCCAGTGCCCTCGCCAGGAAGTCCTCCAGCGAGGAGGGGCTGGCGCAACTGCTGGTGGCGCTGAGCCGGCACCTGAACAAGACCGACAAGGGTCATGAGGAGCTGCGGCAGGCTGTAACCGATGCAGGCAGGGGTGAAGCTGATCGGGACCGGTTGTATCAGCTGGCCAGGGCATACCTGGATGGACTGGACGATGTCCCGGAGCGCAAGGCGATCGACCTCTCCTTGCAGCTGCTCGAACATATTTCTGGCGCCCTGTGCTTCGCCGGGATGGCCCGGGAAGGCCAGGTGATCGAACAGTGCCGCCGCTGGCTGGGGGTTGCCAGCAGAGCCGGCAGCGTGCGCGAGGATGATGCCTTCCGCTGTTTCGCCGATGCCTTCGCCCAGATCGAGTTGCATTTGCAGCGCTCGCTCGCCGATCCGCTTGACGACACCTCCTATTTGATCACCTTGGCCGAGCAGCGCGCGGCCGAACTGGAGAAGTGGCAGGAACAGGCATCACCCGGTGCCGAGGTTACCAATCCGGTTCGATCCGATGCCGTCAACCTGGTCCAGGACGCAGAGATTTCGCCCGAGTTCCGGGAGGTGTTTATCGAGGAATCCGATGAAATCGTCCGCGAATTGATCAGTTGGACCGACGCATGGATGCTGGATCCGCAGCCGAACGAGCTGTTGCGGGATATAAGGCGACATTTCCACACTTTCAAGGGGAACGGGCGTGCGGTTGGCGCTAACATTTTAGGTGAGTTGGGTTGGGCGGTGCAGGACATGCTGGACCGGGTGCTCGATGGCGAACTGGCCGCGGGCGCAAGGCTGCAGGAATTGCTGCAACAGGTGGTAGCGGCACTGCCCTCGCTGGTTGAGTCGTACCGGAATGCAGGTGAGCTGGATATAGCCAATGTCCGCCACCTCACCAATCGCTGTTTCCTGGCGGCGAAGTCCGGCAGCAGGCAGGCGGCCCGTGAATTCCAGGCCGCGGATACCCCCCGGGCTTCCGCCAGGCTGGCTAGCCCGGTAGCCGTTACCGGTGGCATCACCCATTAGGTTCACAGGCGACACAGTCGACTGCCAATAGGGACAGTGGAGGTAAGCAGTGTATACAGACATGAATACAGAGATGCGCGGCGGCACGGAATCAGTCGATCCCGCGGCGGATTCTCGCGAGAGCGAGCTTGGCTGGTTGCTCGATATGGACCTGTCGGAGCCGCAGGAGAAGCTGTTTACCGTTGAACAGGCGACATCTGTCGACACCAGCCTCACTGAGTATGAGCTGGAAGTGGCGCGTCGCCCGATGACACGCGGCGCGATTGGCGCTGACGATCTGGCATCCTATGTCGATGAAGAGATCGTCATTTCCTCGGAAGCACAGGGCAGTGACATCTATGTCAGTAATTCACCGGCCCCTTCCGCCAGGAATGGCCGGGAGAACCAGGAGCTGATGGCGATAGATTTCTCCAGGCCGTCCCCGGCAGATACCGTCGATCCACAATTAGGGCTCAAGGAGGGTCTGGATATCCTCGGCCTCGCGGAACAGGATGATATAGGCGAGAAGTTCCTGGTGATCAAGCGCCCGCGGAGCACGGATGGCAGCGAGCTGGATATTGCGGCGATGGCAGCCGGCGGTAGCGCCCCTACGACTGTCGACGAGGTTCCACAGTCGCCTGCCATGTTGAGCGATGCCCCGGTGCTGAGGCTGGTCAAGGCGCGCGCGCCACAGCCGGTTGCCAATGACCCGACCACTGATCACGTCGCTGCCCGGGTAGCCGGTCTGTTGCCGGCTCTCATGGACGAGTTGCGCACTGTGGTGAATGAGCGCCTCGCGATGCTGGGCCTTGCGATGGACTCCGTGCGGGCCGAGTTGAAGATGGCGCGCGACCAGTCGCATGCGGACGAACTGTCGAACCAGGGATTTGGCCCCCTGGTCGCAATCTGTTCCAGGCACCTTGGCACACTGCAGCAATTGCGCCAGCTTGATGTCGATGCAATGTATCTGCGCCTGCTGGATGCGGGCGATGGGCAGTTGCGCAACACCCTGTTCGATGAGGATTCGGTCTCGACCGATCCCGCGGCGGAATATGTGGAGTTTGACAGCCCGCTGGAGCAGCTGGAGACATTCCTGTCCGATATGGCCGCGGATACAGCCATGGCATCGCAGGACGACACGTTCACCGGCGAAATTGCTCAGCCCCACGCTCTGCAGTGGCAGGGCAATGACGCCGATATAGATGAGGTTTTCGCTGATTTCGGCGCATCAGCCGCTACCGCCAGCGGTGATGAATTCATTGCCGACCCCGCCGCGTCGGCCCTGGCCGAGTTCCTGGACGCTGACTCCTGCGACATCTTTGCGGAGGATTTCTTCGCTGACGAGAGCCTGTCCGGGTTTGGAATGGTCGCTGACACGGCCGAAATCGCTGCAGGCCCGCAAGCGGACATCGACGAGCTGTTCGAAAGTCTGGGCATCGAGACTGTTGAAGCCGATGAGATATGCGGTGTTGGCGTCGGCGAGTTCTCCGCAGCTGCTGGGCACCTGCAACTGGTACCCCCGCTGGAAATGGCCGCCACGGCGCAGTCGCTAGCCCAGGCTGAGGCGGCTGATGGTGCTGACTTCTGCTGCGTTCCCGCGGGTATCGTCTTCGCCGAGGCCAGCCTGGGCGGTGGAGAGATTTTCTCCGATTTCCTCGATGCGTTTGTCGAGGAGGGTTCTTCGGAACTGGAGAAACTCGAAGACGCGGTCGCCCGTTGGGAGAAGGACCTGGCGTCCGACGACGCCTATGCGGCGGTAAGCCGGATCCTGCACACCATCAAGGGGATAGCCAAGGGCGTTGGCCTGCAGTTCTACGGCACCCTGATCCATAATTTTGAAACCCTGCTGAGTGCGCTGCCCAGGCCCCGGACCGGATCGGAAGGGGACTATTTCCGCATTGTGAACGCCTGGCTGGACGCCTGTGTCCGGGGCCTTGATCATATCCAGGATTCGAGGGGGGACATCCCCAACACGCTGCCCCAGGGCGCCAGGCCGGAGCCGGTGGCAGCCCGCGAATCCGCTGTGCAGTCGGTCGTCGAGGCTGCCTCGGAGCCGGCCGCTGCGGCGCCGGCGCCGCAGCCGGTGTCCGAGGCCAACGATGTGCGGGCCAGGCAGTTGTCCAAGAAAATGGCGGACGAGGGTGCGCGTGCACTCGCCGCCCAGCAATCGGTGCGTATCACCTCCGAGAAGCTGGACCACCTGCTCAACCTGAGTAACCAGGTCCAGCAGCTCAGCGTGCGCACGGCACAGAGCGTGACTCGCAGCAAGCGCTCGTCCTCAGAGATGCAGGGCCGGCTGGTGTCCTTGCGAGCGCATATTGCCGCCATCGCCGATCGCGCCCTGCGCAGTGTCGCCGCCAAGGGGGTGCAACCCGGCGCCCCGATGGACGCGCTGGAAATGGACCAGTATTCAGAATTGCAGGAGGCCGCGAATATCCTGCGCGAAGGCGTGGAGGACCTGGCCGATCTGGTGGATTTCGCCACCCGCCAGAACATCCAGGTGGAGGCACTGCTCAAACAGCAGACCCGGGTTATCTCCTCAATAGGCTCCGCCATCCGCAGTGCCCGGGTCGTGCCGGTATCGCGCCTGATGCCGGGTCTGCGCCGCCTCGTGCGCACCCTGAGCGTGGACCTCGACAAGTCCGTCTCCTTCCAGGTACTGAACGAGCTGGGAACCCTGGACCGCGATGATTACGCCCGCTGCCAGACGATCCTGGACCATATGGTGCGCAATGCCCTGGACCACGGGATAGAGCCTGCCGCTGAGCGTGGGGCCGCTGGCAAGCCCGCGGAAGGGCTGGTGACGATCGATATCCGCAAGGCGGGAGCCGATTCGGTGATTACCCTCACGGACGACGGCCGCGGCATCGACCCTGAGAAGATGCGCGAGTCCGCCATCAGGAAGGGCCTGGACCTGGATGTGGACGCCCTCACCGATGCCGAGGCGACTCGCCTGATCTTTCACAAGGGCTTTTCTACCGCGTCCTCGGTCAGCCAGATTTCAGGCCGGGGCGTGGGTATGGATATCGTCCTCACCGAGCTGCAGGAGATGGGCGGCGATATACAGATCAACTCGGTCCCCGGGCGGGGTACCTCGTTCCATATCCGCGTGCCCTCCTCGATCACCGTCAATGGCGCGCTCCTGGTCAGCGCAGGGGAACACTCCTACGCCATTCCACTGGGTGGCCTCATCGCGGTTGAACAGGTGCCGGTAGCAGAATTCTTTGCCGCAGTGAATGACAATACGCGCCTGACTGTCGCGGGCATGGAGTGCGAACCGGCTTATCTTGCGACCCTCTGCCATACCGGCCATGCCCTGGACGCCAAGACCTGGCGCACCAGCGTCCCGGTGATTGTCGCAGGCTCCCCCGAGCGCTATATGGCTATCGCCATAGATGATGTGGAGGAAGCGCTTGAATTGGTGATCCGCTCGCTGGGCCCACAGTTCTCCACGGTGCCGGGCGTGGCCGGGGCGGCCACCACCGCGGCCGGGGAAGCCATCGTGGCACTCGACCTGAACCTGCTGGTAGCCAGCGTTCCTGCAGGTGGCAGGTCTACCCTGCATGTCGATACGCCGCGGGAGGAGAACCTGCTGGTCATGGTAGTGGATGACTCGCGCACCCAGCGCATGGTTGCCACCAGTCAGCTGGAGACCGTCGGGGTGGACACCATTACCGCTGAAAACGGCGCGGTTGCGATCGACCTGCTCAACACTGCCGAACGCCTGCCGGACATTATCCTCATGGACGTCGAAATGCCGGTGAAAGACGGCATCCAGGCACTGCGGGAGATTCGCAAGTCCGTGCGCTTCGGGCACATACCGGTGATCATGATTACCTCCAGGACCGGCCTGAAGCATCGCGCCATGGCCCAGGCCGCCGGTTGTAACGGCTACATGGGCAAGCCCTTCAACTTCCGCATGCTGATCGGCCAGGTCAACGAGTTGACGGGCTACCGGCTGCAACTGTCCTGAGGGCACGATATGAGCACAGGTTCCGCAAGTTTTTGTGTGTTGATTCCCTGTTCCTCGGGGGTGTCCTGGGCCATACCGCAGCGCTGCCTCGGGGAGATCGTGACGGTAGCAGC
>Ga0105103_10001098_pt1 | contig 15240 bp, 16 predicted proteins | sample PPLLaktember2015_2_FD_79107 | JGI IMG/M metagenome (GOLD analysis project Ga0105103, IMG submission 79107) | Freshwater sediment microbial communities from Prairie Pothole Lake near Jamestown, North Dakota, USA - PPLs Lake P7 Core (6) Depth... | ecosystem: Environmental > Aquatic > Freshwater >...
CTTCGGTGCAGAATGGGCCTAAACCTATTGTTTTTTTACTGTCGCCAGTGCTAACCAGTTCGGGGATGGTAACTCCACCTCTTGGATAGAATTCATGCTTCCCGGTCATCGGTGCATCAAGAACGTCAGATGTATCGGGAAACAATACAATTTTAATACCCATTTCTATAGCAATGCGTTTTATTTCACGCATATCGCTTGGTTCAACCCATCCGCTGATAATATTTACCTGGTTTTTTTTCGATATACTTTTTGCTGAAAAATATTTTACCAGCGATGCTACCATATTTGAATATCCGGTAATGTGCGAACCTACATAGCTGGGTGTATTGCAATGGATCAAATACTTACCCGAAGGGACTTTACCATCGTCCCTGGCTTTTTGGGCAATCTGGTTTACGTCATCCCCTATTGTTTCTGATAAACAGGTAGTATGGACTGCTATTATATCAGGATTGTAAACAGTAAATATAGTTTCCACTGCCTGCAAAAGGTTAGCCTGTCCGCCAAATACCGAAGAACCTTCGGTAAACGAACTGGTTGCTGCCATAATTGGCTCTTTATAATGACGGGTAAGCGCCGACCGATGGTACGCACAGCATCCTTGCGAACCGTGGCTGTGTGGAAGACAACCATGAACCCCAAGTGCAGCATACATCGCCCCTATTGGCTGACAAGTCTTTGCAGGGTTAACTGTAAGCGCTTGTCTATCAATTATTTTATCTGTTGTATGTCGTAGTAACATATATTTATTTTTTAAATTTTTAAATTGAACTATACCAGAATGACCTACTTTTCATTTTCAATATTGAGTTTTCAGGCAGCATATTCGGCCTCAATGATTTCTTCGGTTTCCCAAGGCGCTTTAATAAGTTTCCAAATACTGGTATTAACAATCATGTCAATATCTTTATAGAAGTTAATTGCTCCTTTGAACCCGGCATATGGTCCTCCGTAATCATAACTATGAAGCTGTTTGAGGGGTATCCCCATTTTTTGCACACAATATTTTTCTTTGATACCGGCGCAAAAAACATCGGGATGATAGATTTCAATAAGTTTTTCCATTTCGTAGTGACTAAGGTCGTCAATTACCAAAGTGCCTTTTTCCATTTCTACCATCATTCCTTCGTAATCATTAAACTGAAGGCTCGGTTCCAGCTTTTCTTTTTCTTTATCTGTTTTGCGCTCACGGTATAAACCTTCATCTTTTTCGATAGTCAATTCCTCGATGTTCCTGCTATCGGCATCTACCTGAATGGTAGGAATCACCCGTCGCCCTTCATAATCATCCCTATGGCCAAATTCATATCCTGCCGAAAGTGTTTTCATTCCAAGTTCGCTAAACAATTCCTGATAATGATGCGCGCGTGAGCCCCCAACAAACATCATAGCCATTTTTCCATTAGTATGGGGATAAAACTCTTCAACGGCTTTTTTAACATCTTTTAATTCTTCGATTATGAAAGCTTCAACCTGATCTTTTAAATCCTGGTCACCAAAATAACCGGCTATCTTACGAAGTGATTTGGCAGTGGCTTCCGCTCCAATAAAATTGACCTTGAACCAGTGTATCCCATATTTTTTTTCCATCATCTCTGCCACATAGTTGATAGAGCGGTGGCACATGATTACGTTTAAATCGGCAAAATGTGCACGTTCAAACTGGGCCATTGTTGAGTTGCCCGAGAATGTGGCGTTTAATGTAATACCGCATTTTTCAAAGATCCTTTCCAATTCAAAGGCATCTCCCCCGATATTATATTCACCTAATAAATTGATGCAATATTTTCCTTTGGCCGGGGTTTTGCCCAATCCTACAACATGCTTCATTAATTGGTTATTTGCAATATGGTGCCCGGCCGATTGGGTAACACCTTTGTAACCTTCGCAGCTGAAGGCAAAAATATTGATACCCAATTCCTCTTTCATTTCGCGGGCTACGGCATGAACATCGTCACCAATAAGTCCGACCGGACAAGTTGAGAAGATTCCAATTGCCTTAGGCTTAAATATTTCAAATGCTTCACGACAGGCTTGTTTTAGTTTTAACTCGCCCCCAAATACGATGTTTGAATCCTGCATATCGGTAGAGAAAGCATACATCATATAGTTATCGCCATTAGGGCCTTCTGAATCGGGATTTGTAAAATTTCGTCGTGTAAGCCATGCATAAAAACTGCATCCAATTGGGCCATGCACGAGGTTTACAATGTCACGTGTCGGCCCGAGGACAACTCCTTTGCAACCGGCATAACAACAACCTCGTTGTGTAATAATACCCGGGATAGTCCGAACGTTTGCCTGAATAGGTGCCGGATTCGAAGGATCGTCATTTACTACAATTGATTTATCACGTTTTTTAGCAACTTTTGAAGGATACTTTTTTAATACTTCTTGTTTCCATCTTTGTGGATCCATTTCTATCTTTGCCATATTTACCTCCTTATGGTTTTAATCTAATATTGAATCACCGTTTTCACCTGTCCGGACACGGATTGCATCGTATGTATCGATAACGAATATCTTACCATCGCCACTGTTTCCGGTTTTATTTACTTTGATAATTGTATTTACTGCCAGTTCTTTTTTGTCATCGGGAACAACAAGCGTAATTGAACGCTTTGATTTTAACCTGGGTTCAGGGCCTATCTGTTTTAACTTCTCAATATTTTCAGGATCGCTTAATATTTCTTCGTAAGCCGGGCCAATACCACGACCGCGACCTCTGCCTAAAACACCCGTAACTGTGAATGATGGTAAACCTACCTCGGAAAGGGCCTGTTTCGTTTCATTCATTTTTGCGATGCGGATTATTGCTAGTATTAATTTCATAATTTCTTATTTATCAGATTAATTGAGACTTACTTTCTATGAAAAACCGTTTTTCATATACTTGCCATACATTTTATTTTACAGTTTATGGAATCACACTTCCATAGTCCCATTTGAGATAGTATAGGTTTCCATTATAGGTGTGACGAAAATCTTACCGTCGCCGAAGGCCCCGTTTGTACCTGTACGTGCCGCATCAATAATTGTATTGATTACAAAGTCTTTATCTGCATCTTTTATAGCAATAAGAAGAAGTTCTTTCGGAAGCTCGTCATAAGTGACATTTCCTACTTTTAATCCACGTTGTTTACCGCGCCCAAATACAGCAGTTTTTGTAACCGCTGGAAATCCTGCTTCAAAAAGGGCTTTTAATACTAAGGCCGATTTTTCAGGCCGTACAATTGCTCTGATTAGTAACATATATTTATATATTTAAAAGTTTCTAATTAGTTAAATAATCCGTATTCGATGAGTAGTGCTTCAAGATCCTCAATTTCCAAAGGGGTTGGGATCACATACATTTTGTTTTCATCAACCTTTTTGGCTAAAGTTCTGTATTCATCGGCCTGTGCATGAGTAGGTTCAAAATCTATTACCGTTTTACGGTTGATCTCAGCATGTTGAACAATATTATCGCGAGGAACAAAGTGTATCATCTGTGTACCTAGTTTTTTAGCAAAAGCTTCTATCATGTTTTGCTCATTGTCGACTTTACGGCTATTGCAAATAAGGCCACCCAGTCTGACACCACCAGCTTCAGCAAATTTTACAATACCTTTACAAATATTGTTGGCTGCATACATTGCCATCATTTCACCAGAAACTACTATGTAAATTTCCTGTGCTTTCCCTTCGCGCATGGGCATTGCGAATCCTCCACATACAACGTCGCCAAGAACATCGTAAAAAACATAATCTGTCTCGTATTGGCTTGCATCATAAGCGCCTAACTGTTCCAGAAGGTTGACTGAAGTTATGATCCCTCGGCCCGCGCATCCTACACCAGGTTCGGGGCCACCCGATTCAACACATCGGGTACCTTTAAAACCTAACTTGATTACGTCGTCGAGTTCAACAGCTTCACCTTCTTCACGAAGAGTATCAAGCACTGTCTTTTGTGCCAGACCTCCCAAGAGGAGCCGGGTTGAATCAGCCTTTGGATCGCATCCTACAACCAATATTTTTTTCCCCATTTCAGCCAGCCCTGCAACAGTATTTTGTGTTGTAGTACTTTTGCCGATGCCACCCTTTCCATAAATTGCTATTTTTCTCATTTTATTTCCTCCATTTTGATTGTTTGTCGATATATGTATTGCATGTTGTGTACCAAGTTTCTGCCTGCAACCCATGAGGAAGTATTTTTAACCGTAACGTCCAGTAAATCAAATGTGATTTTTTTTTAAAATATTTTTATATTCAATAACGAAAGCTAATTTTCATCAATTTATAATACATTAATGTTATTTATTGGGGGTCATTCTACATAAATGTAGGTTTTAAAATCTCAATTATTAAAAATTCAGGGGGGTGATAAATAAAATAGTGAAATGTATGATTAGTGTCTCTTAGAAAACTGCCTTTTTCTCTCACACGCCCCTCTTACTCCTCCCGAAAAAATCGGGACTCTAAAGTGGAAAACCTCAACGCACTGTGGACTAGCAACTTCCCCTTTAGGTGATCGAGGGGCAAGCGTTGGCAATTTATCAAAATATTGAGTTTTCTTAGAGACAATTACATGACTGTATAGTTGCAATATTCAATTGTTAAAGCTTCATAATGATGGGATTTAACGCTTTAGAAAACACAACTACCTGTGCACCTTCGTATAAATCTTTTATATCGTTAGGGAAAGCAGTCACTTTAATAATCTGGTTCATGCCGGTAACTACAGTTAACAGATAAAAAGTATCCTGCTTTTCTATTCTAATTACACTACCGGTTAATTGTACCTTACCGCTTATTTGGTTATTTATAAACAATTTACCTGGTTTACCGGATCTGGTTATTTTACCATTTTCTATCTTCAAAACATTTTGGGCAAGACGGAATACCTCGGTAAGGTCGTGGCTTACTAATAATGTAGTGAGATTACCAAATTGATGGGCTTTCAGGATTTCGTCCTGTAAGCTTATCCGTATATTTGAATCTAACGCTGATAGGGGTTCATCGAGCAATAAAAAATCGGGTTTCCGGGCTAAAGACCTTGCCAGTGCAATACGTTGTTTTTGCCCTCCCGATAATTTTACAGGTTTTTGATTGGTAAATTCCGAAATACCAAACCTTTCAATAAGCTCACTGACATACTTGTAATTCTTCTCTTTCTGACCAAATGCAATATTTTCAAAGACAGTCATATTAGGAAAAAGAGCATAATCCTGAAACACATACCCTATATTGCGTTTCTGAGGAGGCAGGTTAATGTTGGTTTTTTCATCGAACCAAACTGAATTTCCGACTTTTATATATCCTTTATCGGGCGCTGTTAAGCCTGAAACCATCCGCAATAAAGTTGTTTTGCCGGCTCCCGAGTCACCAAAAAGCACTGTTAGTTCACCCTTTTTAAGTGTAGCATTTATATGAAGATTAAGGCGACCGTTTGCAGAAAGAAGTTCTTTTTGAACATCAATTTTAATTATATCATTTTCCATGTGTCGTGTTTTTTATTGACGGTATAGATCAATATCAGCATGACAAAGGATATAAGGAAAAGAATAAATGCGTATTTGTTTGCTGTATTGAAATTCAGGGACTGTATTTCATCATAAATGGCAATAGAAGCGACCCTTGTTTCACCAGGCATATTTCCACCAACCATCAACACGATGCCAAATTCACCGATACAATGGGCGAAAGTCAATGCAATAGCAGTAATAAGCGATGGCTTTATATTTGGCAATAAAACTTTGAAAAAGGTAATTGTTTTTGTTTTTCCCAAGGTATATGAAGCTTCCCTTAAGTTAAGGGGAAGGGCACTTAATCCATTTTGTAAAGGCTGGACCATAAATGGCAAGCTAAATATTACCGAGGCAATTAAAACACCCTCGAAAGAAAATGCCAGCCGTATATTAAAAATCTTTTGGAGCATATCGCCAAACCAATACTTAGGGCTGTATGCCACCAGCATATAATAACCAATTACTGAAGGTGGTAAAACAAGGGGCATGCTTACAATTGCTTCAATTACCGGTTTTAAACGAAAATGTGAATATGCCAGGAAATAACTAAACGGCATACCTAAAATTAATAAGGTCAAGGTTGTGAGTATTGCCAGTTTGGCTGTAATCCAAAGGGTTTCTATGAAGACTGCATCCATAGCTTTTTATTTATTTTTCATTAATGTTATTTCATTAGCTTTTATTAATGCCATAACTTCATCGTTCTCTTTCAGGTTGAGCAAATTAACCGAACGCGTAGTAATTGCTGAATCGATAATATAATGCTGAAACTTTAATGAAATAACACTCATTAATTCTCCTCTTTTAATGTTAATGACTGAACAAAGAAGCTTGTTTCTCAGGCTAATTATCCCTGACAAATTCTTGGCTATCGAAACTTCTGTTTCTTTGAAGACAGCAGATATTACATTGCCTTTTTTCAACCAATCAGGATTATCGGCTGCATCGATTAATAGTGCAGACATCGGAATATCCTCAGTTTCCATATCGACCAATATTATACCGCCTGAACAGTATACTTCTTTTATAATCAAATCAATTCTGTTCATATTAAATATTATTTGGGAACAATAAACCCATATTTTTCAAAAATGGGTTTACATTCAGCACTTAAAACAAAGTTCATAAACTTAGCAGCCTCCCGGTTCCGTTCCCAACCTTTTATGAGTACACAAGCCTGTTCAACAGGTTTATAACTTGAAGTATCTATAACGAAATAGTACCCTTTGCCTTTAATCTCCGGTCCAAATAATAAAGCATATGCTAAAAAAGCTATTTCAGCATTCCCTGTTTCGGCAAATTGAGCGGCCTGCTCAATATTATCGGCATAAACCAATTTTTTTTTCGAGTTTTCATATAGTTTATAGTATTTCAAACATTCAACAGCCCTTTCTCCGTAGGGTGCAATTTCTGGTTTTGCTATTGCTATCCTCATAATTCTTTTGTCATTCAGTATTTCAACCCCTTTTGAAACATCGAGCCTGTTACTCCACAAAACAAGTTTGCCGAAACCATAAGTTTTAACATCGCCCGTGGCACAACCTTGATCTTTTAATTTCTGAGGAAATTTAATATCGGCAGCCATGAATATGTCGAAAGATGCCCCATTGATAATTTGCTGCGTTAAAGCCCCGGAAGCACCAAGAGTTACAGCAATATTGGCCTTAGGGTTAATAACTAAATATTTCGCTTTAATATCACCGATAATAAAACGAAGGTTCCCTGCTGCGGCTACTCTTACAGTTTGAGCATGAATTGCTATTGAAACCATACATGCTATTAATAATATTATTCGTTTCATGACTTTAATTTTTTATATTATTAATATATTGAATACTATTTCTTTTCTTCAATTTTTGGAGTTTCATAAAATTTTGGGGTTATAGTGAGCATTAGATAGGCCCATTGAGATTGGTGCAACCCAACTTCACTTACTTTAAAGTAATCTGCTGTTGAATTTGAGTTGAAGTACCTGCAATATCCTGCTTGCAAAGCGATTTCTTTACTAATACGATAATTCAAAACCAGATCAAGTTCATGGCCCAGGTTTTTACCAAGCACTCTTTGGCCAACTATCATATCCTGAGCGATATTGAAGAGATTAAATGTAATATCAGTTGAAAGTTTTGAAGTTATTTTTCCTTGAATCCCTCCGAAATAATTTACCAATCCACTTTTCGGAATACTTATCCAGTAATCCATGTCACCATTATAAACATGGTTTGCCCCGTATAGTTTGTTGAACGTTGCTGATGTTCCTGATTTAGCATCAGACTTTGTCCCCGAATAATAGTCTGCACCAATAAAAACAGTATTTTCCTTATAAAACTTATAACCGAGTTTGGCTGCAGCTATATATGCATTTAGGTCATCGAATGTTGAACTTTTCCCTTTCTGATAATAACCAAGAGCGTTAAAGGTGAGTTTTGACGAATCATTTTTATATGTAATATTACCTCCCCCTGTAAACCGTGAATACATAATCTCATAATCGTTTGACTTCTGCAGGCCTTCTTCAATTCCAATAATAGTTATGTTCAGATTGTTAGAGAATGTTTTAGAAAACCAGATAAACCCCATAGCTTTATACATTTTGGAAGTAGTATAAACAACTTTCATTAAAGTATCAGTTGAGTTATTGTATGCAAAGCCTGTATGAACCTGCAAGTTATCTGAAGGCTGTAACTTTAATAATAATATGTCGTGGGCAATTCCTGTATTGCTCCATGAAGCTGCCCCAAGTAACCGTTGATCGTCATATTTTAATATTTGTCGCCCAAACCTGGCCGAAAAACCAGATTGAATTAAATATTCAGCCCAGGCTTCGTATATTTCGAGTTTTGAGTCACTTGATTTAGTATTACTTTTGCCCCATATTCTTGCATCCTGAATTGTTATGCGGGCGTTAAGGATTTTCGATTTATAATCGGCGCTAAAACGGGTACGCTGAAGAATCACAAAGGCAGGAGCCAAACTATCGGCCAAAGGTTTTTTGTACCCTTGCCTGAACTCAGCGCGTGGCCTTATTTCTCCATCAAAACATACTTGTGCTTCAATTATTTTAGGAAGTAATAAGAAAAGCAAACCAAGAAGGCAAGTTTTTGTTTTCATTTTTTGTGATTTTATAGTATACAATTAATATCTAAGAGGCTTTTACAGTTTACAGCGATTAATCAGCCAAATTCTATTTAAACCTTTTATCAGACTTAATTTTTTCAATATCGACATGTTCTTTATCTTCGAGCCATCCGTATTTTACATTTTCCCTGTTATCATATTTCGGATAAAAAGGCTTAATATCGAGCAAAGGGGTACCGTCGAGTATATCAACATCTTCAATGTACATGATATTGGTTTCAATATTTATTAACCTCACAGTCGATATCCCAATCGCATTAGGGCGCATTGGTGCGCGTGTAGCAAATATTCCATGAGGTTTATTATCGATAAATGGTATAACATTTAGTTTATAGCCAACAATCTTGTGAAAATGATAAATGAGTATAATATGAGAAAAGCCCTCTATGTCAGTAAGCCCCTCAACATAATCTTTAAACAACTCAATTGTACCCTTTGCATTTCCTGCACCTATAGGCTGTACTGGCATACCTTCAATATTTTTAAATGAAGAATGAATAATGCCAATTGGTTTAAGTGTTATTGAATTTTCCATAAATAATATTTTTAGTGTTATTTCGATATCTTCTTAATAGATAACGGAGGATAAAAAAATTAAAAATTGATCTCAGTGTTTAATTGCCGGGTAAACTCTATAACCTGTTGTTCAATTAATGAATATTCTTTCAGGACCAGGTTTCCATAACCTGATATTTCGGCACCACCACCACCACTTCCACCACGTTGTTTTACTGCGAGAGGATTTTGGGAAAGCTTATTCATTTCATTGTATTTTGTTAAATTTGTTAATACCTATATAATAAAACCATGCCATAAGTATATGTATCAGAATATGAACGACATACTTATCTTTGTCCTAAATATAAGAGTACATTTCGGTAGGTTTTTTATAAGTTATATACATTAATGTAGTTTTACCTATAACCCAGGTCGATCAATAAAGCGTACCTTTTTACTATTTTTTCATGTCGGGTATATTGTAAACACAAAAAAAACCCAATGGGTTACCAAAATCCCATTGGGGTAAAAAAACCAAGACGCAATAATTCAAAAATTTTATTTTAGGAATAAGGCCTATTAAATGATTTTAGTCCAAAAGTGCATTACAGGCTCTGAATCGTGGAACCCTAAACTTTTATATAATGTTTTGGCCCTGTTATTATCATCCCGTACCTCAAGGGTGACCTTGCAGTAATTTCGTTCACGGGCAATGTCAATACATTTCTCCATCAATTTCCGGCCTATACCATAACCCCTGGATTCTTTCTGAACAATAATATCATGAATATTAAGGAATTTTTGTGCCTTAAAAGTTGAGAAATTAATGAAACATGTTGTTAATCCTACTATTTGACCCTTATCAACAGCAAATAACACAAATCCGGAAGGGTGACCGGCCATACCAGCGCACAAATCCAATTGTTGCTGCCCCGATAATTCGGTGCTACCTCCCATTGGATCGGAAATATATTCGTTTATCAGTTCTGTAAATTTCTGACAATGAATTTTGTCCGAAAAATCGCAAAATTCAAACGAAATATCTGGTTTACCCTTCTCTTTTTGCATCTTTATAACTTAGTTTAAAACGTTTGAGTTCAATTTCATATTTTTTAATACGTATCCCCATCATTCGTTCAGTGATCCCAAGTATTTCTGAAGCCTTTGCCAGGTTCCCTTTTGTTCCAACAAGTGCATCGAGAATCATTTGTTTCTCTACTTTTTCGAGATTGGTTTCAAGTGTCCCACTAGAATTGGTTTTCGATGATATCGCAGTTTGAAGTGTTGGTGGCAGGTTACTTGAACGAATAACATTATCGTTACAAAGGATACATGCACGTTCGATACAGTTTTCCAACTCCCGGATATTACCGGGCCAATGGTAAACCATAAGCATATCAATAGCAGACGATGAAATCCGCTTAATTTTCTTATTCTGGTTTCTGTTAAATTTTGCAATAAAATGATCGGCCAATGAAGGTATATCATTAATCCTTTCACGCAAAGCAGGAACATACAGAGGAAAGACATTTATCCGATAGTATAAATCTTCGCGAAATTCATTTTTTGATATCAATTCTTCAAGATTACGGTTTGTAGCGCATATTATCCGCACATCTACTTTAATAGGCTTGGTGCTGCCAACCCTTTCAAACTCTCGTTCTTGTAGAATCCTTAATAGTTTTATTTGTGTCGGTGCAGGCAAATCGCCAATCTCATCAAGGAAGATGGAACCACCTTCGGCAGCTTCGAAACGGCCTTTGCGCATAACATTAGCGCCGGTAAATGCACCCCGTTCATGTCCAAAAAGCTCACTTTCGATAAGGCTATCGGGCAAAGCAGCGCAGTTAACCTTAATAAAAGGTTTGTTTTCGCGTAAACTGGTATAATGAATAGCATCGGCAATGAGTTCTTTGCCTACGCCGCTTTCACCTCGAATAAGCACCGTTGAACTGGTAGGGGCAACGCACTCTATCATATCAAAAACCTGTTGCATCTTGCCCGAGTTGCCAACTATTCCTTTAGGAAGAATGCGTTCCTTAAGTTCATTGTGTAATTTTATGTTCTCTTCTTTTAATTGGTCTATTTCTTCGGCATACTCCTGACGTGTCCTTACCGCTTGGGCTATCATTGAGCCAACAATTGAAAGAATACGTGAATCTTCTGAAATTGTAATATTTTTGTTATATACCCTATGAATACTGAGCGTGCCAACAATCTCATTTTCTTCTTTTATTGGAACACAAATAAAAGAAAGTTCTTTTTTATCTTTAACTATCAGTGTTTTGTTCAGGTAGTTTTCATCTGTAAGCACATTAGGTATTACTACCGCTTTACCTGATTGGACAACTGAACCAATAATGCCTTCCCCTAATTTGTAAATACCCCGGTTTTGTTCTTCTTCTGTCAATCCATAAGCCATTTCAATCGATATTTGATTATTCGAACGGTTCAAAATTGTAAGGATCACCTTTTCGGCCGCTAAGTAATCAGCAAGGAGTGCTATTACTGGTTCGAGATTGGTTTTCAGATCGTGTTTAACCTTATTTAGGAGCGTACTGATTTCAAAAAGCAATTTCAACTCAAGTACTCCATAACATTCATCTCCTGTTTTCCTGCAATATTCCGGCATTTCAAATTATATCTTTTAGTTCAAGTATGGGACAAAGTTAAAATAATAATTTAAAATATTAAATAGATATATTAGATATATATCTATAGTTATTATATATAATTACTTATAATACGAAATATATTACTTGTATTTAATTATAAATTATAAGATTGGTTCTCTCAGGTCAAAATTGCAAACTTTAATGTTCTGGGGTTAATTCTGTTTGATAAAATGTGATTTTTATTAATGTGTAATAAGATAGCGTAACCAGTCAGCTTTGTGGAACAAATTTTCAGCCTGTTCCAGTGTTTTACATTGAATATGCATCATATTCAAGGCATTATCGATATCGTCATTATCAAAATAATATCCTATAGAATTAAGCATTGACATTAATTCATTACTACCGTTACACTCGTAAATTTTTTCGCGCAGGTCATAATCGTACTCGATAGTATTAAATAGTTTGATAACGTGGTGAGTTGCCATAAGTATATTTGTTTTAGGACTAGCTTTACTAATTGAATTGCTTGTTTATGATTGAAATTTTTTATACAGATTTTAAAACAAGTACTGTGCCGTAAGTTATAAAATACAAAATGTATGGTATTTACGATATTATTTTTCAGGATACTAAATCGAAAACCTACGAATTTGTCATATTTGCTTTTACCTGGTACATTCTGCAAAAACTTTCATTATGAGCAATAGCGCAAAACTTAGCGAAGCGATTTCACCGAAGGTAATCGTATTGTTTTAGTCGTTCAGTAGTGATTTCTAATATTAGATATTTCTAAACTTATCTAAAATACTAAACATTAAAGCATTATTGTATTGTATATGGTTTTGCTGCTTGATAATTTGGCTTCCCGATTGAATGGACCCCCCTCCTGTTAATTCACTAATGCCATTTTCCAGCATTGCTTTAATGCTTAGTTCAGTTACTTCTAAATGGAATTGCAACCCTAAAATATTATTTTTATACAAAAATGCCTGATTTGTGCAAACGTTGGAAAAAGCAAGGTGCTTTGCACCAACAGGCAGATTAAAAGTATCGCCATGCCAGTGAAAAACTTTAAATGTATCCTGTTCACTATTAAAAAGGTTGTTGTTTTTTGCTAAATCCTTTAAGGTTATATCGAACCAACCTATTTCTTTCTCAGGATTTTTATAAACTTCAGCACCTAATGCATCCGCAATTAGTTGAGATCCTAAACAAATACCAATTACGGTTTTATCATTTGCAATAGCTTGTTTTATTGCATTTTTCTCTTCAGCAAGCCAACTAAATTTATCAGTATCATAAACACCCATTGGCCCTCCCATTACGATAAGCCAGTCGTAATCATCAGGCTTTGGAATTGTATAATTTTCAAAGAAACGGGTGTATGTAATATTGTGCTTGTTTTTTATTATCCAATTATAAATGCAGCCCAAATTTTCATATTCAACATGTTGAAAGCAATGTATCCTTAGTGGTTTCATATTGAGTTTCTATAAATATCCAGTACTTGTCGATACCTTTGCAAATGGGGCTACTGCCCGCTGGTAAATACCGTGTACCCATGCAATGGCCATACCATAATTTGTTACCGGAATTTCTGCTTCTATAGCTGGTTTCAAACGATTAATAATTTGTTTTCGGGTAATCATGCAACCGCCGCACTGTATCACCATTGCATAGTTTTGTATATCAAGTGGCAGTTTATTTAATCCGGCCACAACTTCAAATTCCAGCTTTTTGCCGCTAAAGTTCGATATCCATCGTGGAATCTTTACCCTTCCTATATCATCGCACGAAACATGATGCGAGCATGACTCTAAAATTAATATCCGATCTCCGTCTTTCAGGTTACTCAAGTGCGGAGTGCCTTTTAAATAATTGGTAAAATCGCCCTTATGCCTTGCTAAAATTATACTGAAACTGGTTAAGGGAATATTTTTAGGAATACTGGCATCAGCCTTAGGAAAAACCTGGCTATCGGTAATGGCAAGTGCAGGGGGCGGTTGCATTTTTTTAATATATGTATCTATTTCCCGCTCTTTGGCCACTACAGCCACGCAATCATTATCCAGGATATCGCGAATTACCTGTATTTGTGGCAAAATCAAACGGCCTTCAGGTGCTTCAATGTCAATTGGGGTTATTAATAAAACTGTATCGCCATATTTCAACAGGTCACCTATTAGAGACCTATTTATATAGGCCGATTCCGGAATAATTTCCCTGAGATTATCTATTAATATCTCAATTCCTGTGGGCTTTATGGTGCTAAACTCAAGGACAAATGCCTGCGAATAATCTGAAATTTGTTGTTGTGTTTGGTTATTTAAAGGCTCCAAATCGGTTTTGTTATGAACAATAACATAAGGGATTTTATAATTTACAAATTCATCAATCAGTTTTTTTTCTTCATCTCCAAAGATATTGTCCGCAATAACAAGCAATGCAGCATCTATCGTTTTTAAAACCTCTTTGGATTTCTCGATCCGTTTCTTTCCAAGATCGCCAGTATCATCAATACCCGCAGTATCAATTAGAATGACAGGGCCAATGCCCGATATTTCCATCGATTTTTTAACTGGGTCAGTTGTAGTGCCAGCCACATCAGAAACAATGGCAACATCTTGTCCGGAAAGTGTATTAATAATAGAACTTTTGCCAATATTTCTCCGTCCAAAAATACCTATATGTGCTTTTGCGTCTTTCCCTTTAGTCATGAATACAATTTATAATGTATAATTTACAGATCTTTTAATGAGTAACCCAATTTTAATAAATATTGTGGTTGTAATATCTTATTTAACTGATCTTCATTTATCAATTTCAGTTTTTGGTTGGCTTCAAATATATCACAATTATTAATTTTCATTATGTTGGCCAATTCCGATGCTTTATGGTAACCAATAAAAGGGCTTAAAGCTGTGGTTATTGCCGGACTATGTAACAGTTTATGTTGTGCAGTTTCAATATTAACTTCCAATCCATCAAAAAGATTGGTTTTTAGTGTTTCATTGGCTGCAATTAAAAGCTTTAAGCTTTCAATAATGGCATGGCCAATTAAAGGAATATAAGCATTAAGTTCGAGGCAGCCTTGCCCGCAAAGTGAAGCAATTAAGTTATCGTTGGAATAGACTTTATGTGCAACACTAATAACAAATTCAGGGATAACAGGGTTTATCTTCCCTGGCATAATTGAGCTTCCAACTTGCTTTTTAGGGATATCAATTTCATGTATGCCTGCAATATCCGATGCAAGTAGCCTGATATCGGAAACCATTTTTTCGAGGTTTACAGCGTGGGCTTTTAATATTGCATGGACTTCAACAAACGAATCAAGGTTGCAGGTGGCATCGTGTAGATTTTCTCCTCGGGTTACAGGCAAAAGCGTCAAACGTTGAAGTTCCTGTACTACTTCCATAATAAAAAAGCTTGGGATAGATAAACCTGATCCTATAGCTCCACCACCAAGGTTTACC
>Ga0105103_10001099_pt1 | contig 15218 bp, 12 predicted proteins | sample PPLLaktember2015_2_FD_79107 | JGI IMG/M metagenome (GOLD analysis project Ga0105103, IMG submission 79107) | Freshwater sediment microbial communities from Prairie Pothole Lake near Jamestown, North Dakota, USA - PPLs Lake P7 Core (6) Depth... | ecosystem: Environmental > Aquatic > Freshwater >...
CGGGCGCGACCCAGGGCGCGCTCGCCTCGGTCGGGGGCGGCAACCAGGATCGCGGCTTCGTCGGCGTCAGATATGGCGGGTCGAACGGAGAGGCCTGGAACTACCGCGTCTACGGCAAGGCGCAGGACCGCGCAGCGGAGTTTCATCAGGACGACCTCGACTACGACGGGCTCCGCATGGCCCAGGGCGGCTTCCGCGCCGACTGGACGCCCAAGGGCGGACGCGTGGTGACGATTCAGGGTGACGTGTACAAAGGCACACTCGGCAGCCGTCCGACGGTCACCAGTTACGAGCCGCCGTATGCGGTCGCGGAGAACCGTGATTCACCGCTGTCGGGCGCCAACGTGCTGACACGGTGGTCGGGTCCCATCAGCGGCCGCGGCCGATTCCAGCTGCAGGCCTTCTACGCCCGCACCAATCGCGACGAAGTGCCGGTGAGCGAGAACCGCGACACCGCCGACGTGGACTTCCAGCAGACGCCGCCGGCGCTCGGGCGGCATCAGCTGGTGTGGGGGCTGGGCTATCGGGTGACCTCGGGCCGCATCACGGCGGTGGCGCCGACGGAGTTCACGCCCGAGACCCGTACCGACAATCTGTACAGCGGGTTCGTGCAGGATGAAGTTCAGCTCCTGCCCGAGCGGCTGCACCTGACGATTGGGGCCAAGCTGGAGCACAACAACTACAGCGGTGTCGAATTCCAGCCTGGCCTCCGCCTCGCGTTCAGGCCGGACCCGGACGACACCGTGTGGGCCGCGGTCACCCGGGCGGTTCGGGTGCCATCGCGTGTCGAGACCGACTACACCACTGCCAGCCTCCTCAACCCCGCCATCCCGCAATTCGTGCGTCTGCAGCCGAATCCCGACTTCGTGCCGGAGCGGCTCGTGGCCTATGAGGCCGGGTACCGGATGCGGCCCGACTCTTTCATGTTCTTGTCGTTCTCAGGGTTCTACAACAACCTCGACAACGTGGTCAGCACCGAGATTCTGCCGCCGTTCACCGAGCCCACGCCGGATCCGGTGCGCTTGATCGCCCCGGTCACGTTCGGGAACGGCCTCGAGGGCGACAGCTACGGCGCCGAGCTCTCCGCCGACGTGCGGCCCAAACCCTGGTGGCGCGTCACCGGCAACTACTCCTACGTCCGGATTCGGATGAACAGGAAGCCCGATAGCCGTGATGGCTCTCAGGTGCGTCGGAACGAAGGACTGAGCCCGCGCCATCAGATTCAGGCGCAGACCTCCTTCGACTTGCCCGGAGAGTGGTCGCTCGACGGGCTGGCGCGCTATGTCTCGGAGTTGCCGGCGGGGCCCATTGCCTCCTACGCCACCGCTGACCTGCGACTGGCGTGGCAGGTCACCCCCCGCCTGGAACTGGCCTTCGTCGCCCAGGACCTCGCACAGCCATCCCATGTCGAGTGGACGAGCGGCGGCGGTAACGTCGGCATCCAGCGAAGCGGCTACCTCAAGGTCACATGGCGCCAGTAGAGGCGCATAATGAGGATTGAAAGCGAGGAAGACATGCCAGACACGAAATCGGGCACGCCCGAGCCCAAGAAATGCGCTCATCCCAGCTGCAGCTGTCCGGCGCCGGCGGACAGCAAGTACTGCAGCGAGTACTGTAAGACCGCTCCGGAGACGGAGTTGCACTGCAATTGCATGCACAAGGGCTGTCATCTCTGATTCGGGATTGGCGATCGGCGGGGCCGCCTGGCCCCGCCGCCGGTCACCCGCGCTCCTCGCTGCGGTGACACAAACTGGCTCACGGACTGACGAATTCAGTCAGTCGGGCCGGCCTCAATCGAGTGCAACAGAAGTCACATGCGTGCAGGCGACGCTGGCAGCGATCCTGCAGTGCCCCCAGCGATGACATGGCTCTCTCAATTCGCGCAGCGGCTCGTCGCGGTCCTGTGGATCGTGTCGGGCGTCGGACTGGCGACGGCCACCGCCTTCGAGATGAAGAGTGAGTGGTTCATGCCGCCGACGCCTCCCGAGGTCGCTCGTGACATCACGGTCACCGACGCGAAGGACACGCAGGGGCGGCGCGCGTCGTTTCGCATCCTGCTGTTCTCGGACGAGTTCCGGTGGCGCCTCAGCTCGTATGAGGCGACCGAGGACGGCGCCTCGTTCCCGACCTTCACCGACGAGATGAAGGCGGTGCTCGACAGCGCCAGCGAGATCATCTGCGTCGGCGCGAGCTCCGAGGAGGTCCCGGCCGGCACCAATCTCAAGGCGGGTCGCGCGCAGGAGGAATGGCGGGCCGCCCGGCGCGCTGAACGCATCGCGGTGTGGGTGCGGCAGGCGCTGTCGAAGCCCGTGCCCGTGCGCAAGCTGAACATCGGCCACCACGCGCCGACCACGGGCGCGAGCAACACCTCGGACCAGCGGCGCGTGGTGGTGATCCTCGTGCTCGATCGAGACGAAGGCACGAATGTCGACGAGTCGCTGCGCTCCGCGATGACCCAGGAGGCCGCACGCTCGCCCATCTTCGAATCACTGTTGACCGACTACTCGCTCGGCGCTGGAGAGGCTTTCACGTGGGTCCCCTGACGAACCTGCCCCCGGAGCTCGTGTTCGGGTGGGCCTTGTGGCTGGCAGGGGGCGTGGTGCTGATGCGCTGGTTCCGGCGGCGCAGCGCGGCGCCCACGCGATCGCAGAGTACAGTGCGCCACATCGCGCCGAAAGGTGATCCGCGGCTGTCGGGCAGCCGCCCGGCCGCCCAGCGCGCGCAGGCATCGCCCGACGCGTTCACCGAGCTGCACGCCCTGCTCGATCCGCCGGAAGAACCACCCCGCTAGGGGTCTGGCACGAACCCCTCGAAAACGTGGCAGTTCCTGCTATGGTGGCGGGACACTGCCATGACACGACTCCTCGCCCTCGTCTTCGCCCTCGCGGCCGCCGCGGCGCTCGCCGCACAGTCATCGCCCATCGCCACCTGGCGCGCGCAGCACGAACGCCAGATCGTGGACGAACTGCTCCAGCTCGTCGCGATCCCGAACGTCGCCGGCTCCGATGCCGACATGCGACGGAACGTCGAGCACCTCGCCGGCCTCTTCAAACGGCGCGGGTTCACGGTGGAGACGACCGAGGGCCCGGGCTCGCCCGTCCTGTTCGCCTCGCTCGACGCGCCGTCGCCGCGCGGGACGCTCACGCTCTACATCCACTACGACGGCCAGCCAGTGACCGCGTCGGAATGGACACGCTGCAAACCGTTCGCGCCGTGCGTCTATGGACCGTCCGGCGAAGTCCCCCTGTCGCCCGCCACCACCCTCAATCCGGACTGGCGCGTCTATGGCCGCTCCGTCTCCGATGACAAGGGCCCAATCGTCGCGGTGCTGAACGCGGTCGAAGCGCTCAAGGCCACCGGCAGCGGACCCACATGGAACCTGCGCGTGGTGCTGGACGGCGAAGAGGAGGCCGGATCGCGCAACTTCCGCCGATTTGCCGCGGCCCGCGCGGACGCGCTGAAGGCCGACCTCGCGATGACGCTCGACGGCCCGCGGCATCCGAGCGGGCGGCCGACGATGTACTACGGTGTTCGCGGTGGCGCGGGCCTGACTCTGACCGTGTTCGGCGCCCGCAGTGACCTGCACTCCGGCAACTACGGCAACTGGGCGCCCGATCCGTCCATGCGCCTGGCGCGCCTGCTGGTGAGCATGAAGGACGACACGGGTCGGGTGGTCATCCGCGGTTTCTACGACGATGTCACGCCGCTGACCCCGACCGAACTGAAGGCCATCGACGAGATGCCCAACGTCGAAGCCGCGCTGAAGAAGGACTTCCTCGTGGCGCAGCCCGAACGTGCGGAGCAGCGCCTCGAGCGCAAGCTGAATGAACCGACGCTGAGCATCCTGACCATGGAAGCCGGCGGCGGTTTCAGCGCCGCGCCGCGATCGGCCATCCCGGCGTCGGCCGCGGCCCGCATCGAGATGCGGCTCGTCCACGGCCTCGATCCCGCGAAGCAGACGCGCCTCGTCGTCGATCACATCCGCGCCCAGGGCTACTTCATCGTCGAGGGCCGCGATCCGAGCGATGAGGAGCGGCTGACCCATCCGCTGATCGCGCGCGTCGATCCGCGCGGCGGCTCGAACGCTCCTCGTGTGTCGATGGACGAGCCGATGGCGCGCGCGGTGGTGGCGGCGCTGACCGCGAATGGACGCCAGCTCGTGCGGCTGCCCACGCTCGGCGGCAGCATGCCCTTCCAGACGTTCAGCGATCGCATGCCGACGGTGGGATTTTCGATGGTGAACCACGACAACAACCAGCACGGGCCGGACGAAAACCTGCGGCTCGGCCATTTATGGGAAGGCATCGAGATGATGGCCGCGATCATGACGATGACGCGCTGATCACGGTTGTCAGCGCGCACGCGTCACGCGTAGACTGGTCGGGTCTTGACGCGCGCAACATCAAACGTCGAGCCGGCTCCCGATCGCGAATCGCCAGGGTCTCCCCCCGCAGTTCCCAACGCCGCGCACACTATCGCTGCGCCCTCCCGCATGGTAGAGCTTTCGTCGGCGGATGCGCTGCTGGACTTCGTGTCCGAGAGCGCATCCGCTCCTCCGCGCCGGGAGACGAGCGGCGTCACGCCAGCACCGCGACCGGACATCACACCGCCGTCCACCAAACCGCCGTCCGATGCGGACACGCCGGCGCGCGTCGACGCCGCCGTCACGTCGGCACGTGTGGACGACATCGTGGAGCAGGTGCTGCAGAATTACGCGGAAGCCACGGCGCCCGCCGCGGCGCGACCCGCGCAGGCGCCACAACGGCCGCTCACACCTGCACGCAGTGCCCCGCCGCCGCCACGCGCCGTTCCGCCACCAGTGACGGACAGACCAGCTGCGGCAGGGCCGCGGCCCCACGCCGGGACACGATCTCACGCCATCGCACCCGCACGCACCGCGCCGCCGGCACAGGCGACGCCCGAGCGGCCGCACGCTCCAGTCAGACTGTTTCCGCCACGTCCGCAGCCAGAAACACCTCCGCTGCCGCTGCAGTTCGCAGACACCCTTGATCCCGCGCACGGGCGAGCCGAGCCGAAATCTGCCACACCGCCGTCGAACACGCGCGCGCGGATTCTGATCACGCTACTGATTCTGGTGCTGGTGCTGCAGAGCGCGTCGATCGTCTGGTGGTTGCGGGCAGGCCAGGGTCCGCCGGTCGCGGACACCTCTTCCGTGACCATCACGTCGGATCCCGCTGGCTCGGTCGTGTCGATCGACGGCGCGGCGCTTGGCATCACGCCGCTCACCACCACGATCGCCGCCGGCACGCACGAGCTGCGGGTGGGCGACGAGGCGCCGCAATCGATCCGCGCGGAAGCGGGCGGCAGCTCCACCCTGCACGTGGTGCTCGCCACGGGCACGACGGCCGCGGCACCGACCGGCTCCGTCGAGATCACCACCGAGCCGCCGGGGGCCGCGATCACGGTGGACGGCGTCTCACGGGGCGTGTCACCGGTTCGTGTCGCGGATCTGCCCCCGGGCACATACGCCGTCACCCTCGCACGCGCGGGGCGGCTGCTCCGGCGATCGGTCACCGTACGAGCGGGCGCGTCCACGGCCCTGGTGGTGGCCATGGAGCGAGACGCCACCGGCTCCGGCTGGCTGACCGTGACCAGCCCCGTCCCCGCGCAGATCTACGCCGACGGCGCGCTCATCGGCCGGACCGACACTCCCCGCACGATGCTGACGCCGGGACGCCATCAGCTCCTGCTCGTGAACGAAGCGCTCAATTTCCGTGAGGAGCGCACGGTGGAGGTGGGCCCCGGACGCACGGTGGCCCTCAAGCTAGAGGCCGTGAACGGCGCGATCAACATCAACGCGCAGCCCTGGGCCTCGGTGTGGATCGACGGCACCGCCGTCGGTGAAACGCCGATCGGCAACTACTCGGTGCCTGTCGGCACTCACGAAGTGGTGCTCCGCCATCCTGAACTGGGCGAGCGCCGGGAAACCGTGACGGTTGGCGTCGGCGCGCCCACCCGCCTCGGCGTGGATTTGAGGAAGTGACCATGGTTCTCCGTTCGGTGATGGTCGCGCTACTGACGCTCGCGTCCGCGCGTGCGTTCGCGCAGGACGGCCTCGACCGCGTCCGTCAGCTCTACGCCTCCGCCGATTACGAAGGCGCGATCGCGGAACTCGATCGCCTGCCCGCCGCCGTGCAGGACGAGCAGCTGGAGCGCGAGCGCTATCGCGCCATGACGCTGATCGCGCTCGGCCGCACGCCGGAGGCGCATGCCGCCATCGAGCGGATTGTGCTGGCCAACCCGCGCTACGAACTGAGCGACGAAGAAGCCGCACCGCGCATCCGCCTGGCGTTCCACGAAGTTCGCCAGCGCGTGCTGCCGCTGATGGTGCGCAGCCTCTACAGCGAAGGGAAGGCCGCCTTCGATCGGAAGGAACTGGAGGAGGCCAGTTCCGCCTTCGAACGCGCGCTCGCGACCATCGACCTGATGCCGGCCGGGGAACCCGGCATGGCGGACCTCCGCACGCTGTCCGCGGGCTTTCTGGCATTGAGCCGGGCCGCCGCGGCTGCGGCAGCGCCGGCACCAACGGGAACGGCAGGAACGACGCCCGTCCCAGCCCCCGCCGCCACCTCGGGGACGAGTGCCGCGTCCGCGGTCGCGACAGACGCACCCACGTCTGAGTCACCCGCGCCCGCGTCGGAGCCGACGTCCCCGTCAGCAGCGCCAAGCGCTCCACCGGCGTCCGCGGACACACCAGCGCCCACGTCCCCGCCGGCGCCCGCGTCGCCAGCGGCACCTGCGCCAGCGGCACCTGCGCCAGCGGCACCTGCGTCGTCGGCGGCGGCGTCATCAGCGGCGCCTTCGTCCGCGCCCATGACCATGACGGAGCCCACGGCACTCCGGCAGGTGCTGCCCCCATGGAAGCCTGGCCGGAACGGTCAACAGCCGGTCTTCAGCGGCATCATCGAAGTCGACATCGACGAGAAGGGCGACGTCTCGGCCGCGCGCATGATCAACGCGGTCCACCCGAGCTACGACCCTTTCCTCCTGGCCGCCGCCAGGGACTGGAAGTACGATCCCGCCCGGCGCGGCGGGCTGCCGGTGAAGTCGAGCAAACGCGTGTCCGTGGTGCTCCACTCGTACTGAGCCGCAGGCCACGCCTCGCTTTCAGGGTAGGATTTTCGGATGACCCTTCCGCCATCCACGCAGATGGTCCTGCGGGACGGCTACAGCGAATTCGGCTTTGGCCAGCCCGACCCCGATCTGCTTCCCGTCGCCGAGATGCGCCGCGCCCCCACGGCCGCCTTCGATCTGTATGGCACCGATCCGCTGGCCTACGGCGCCCCGGAGGGCCCGTGGCCGCTCCTCGGGTGGATCAGGGAGCGCACTCGACAGATCGAGGGCCTGGACGTCTCGCTCGACGAGTGCATCGGCACCGGCGGCAACTCCGACGCCATCGATCAGATCTGCACGCTCTTCACTCAGCCGGGTGACATCGTGCTGGTGGAATCGCCCACCTATCACCTGGGCCTCCGGATCCTGAACGACCACGGGCTGGATCTGCGCGCCATCCCCACCGACGGCGACGGCTTGCGTGTAGACGTGCTCGCCGACACCCTCGCCGAACTGGCGCGCGGGGGGAAGCGCGCGCGCCTGCTCTATACCATCCCGGCGTTCCACAATCCCACCGGCGTCAACCTCTCGCCCGAGCGCCGGCGCGCGGTGATCGAGCTCGCGGTGCAGCACGAGCTGCTCGTGATCGAAGACGATGTCTACCGCGAGCTGGCCTACGACGGCCCGCCGCCGCCATCGCTCTTCTCGCAGGCGCCACGCGGCACGGTGATGCGGCTGGGGTCGTTCGCCAAGTCCCTCGCGCCCGGACTGCGTCTGGGCTGGATTCACTGCAGCGCCGCGCAGGCGCGGCGCTTTGCCGATGGCGGGCTGCGCGACAGCGGCGGCACGCCCAGCTACGCCGTCGGGATGATGGTCTCGGCGCTCTGCCGGTCCGGCGACTTCGATGCCCATGTGAACTGCCTGCGCGCGGCCTACCGGCAACGCCGCAACGCGCTGGGCGCCGCGCTGACGAAACACCTGCCGGACGGCTGCTCGTTCACCATCCCGGGCGGAGGGTACTTCATCTGGGTGACGCTGCCGGATGGCACCGACACGACAGCGCTGCTCGCCCACGCCGACGCGCACCGTGTGTCCTTCATCCCGGGGCAGCGTCTGTGCATCGACGGACGCGGCCGCAACTGCCTGCGTCTGGCGTTCAGCCTGATGAAGCCGGATCAGTTGGCGGAAGGCGCGGAGCGCCTGGGCGCCCTACTGTCGAATCACCTCTGATCGCCGCGGAACTCCTCGCGCAGCGACTCGGCGTCCCATCCCGCGTCACGCTCGAGCGACGGCTCCGATCGGTCGGCCTCGAACATCTGCTCCAGGGCCCTGATTCGCTGACGGGCCAGGTTCACATACACGGCGTTATCGGCGCGACGGTCGGTGAGCTCGCGCAGCGATTCCTCGTCGTGCCGCAGGAAGCGCTGGGCGGCCCGGTGCGCACGGTAGGCCCGCGAGCCCATCAGCCGCAGTGCATCGGCGCCGAGCCGGAGCGACGTGTCGAGAGACTCGCGATACACGTGCGTCACCCCCGCGCCCAGCAGGTCGTGTGCGTCCTGCCAGTCGAAGGCGCGCGCCAGGATCGTGAGCTGCGGAAAGTGCTTCTGCGCGGTGCGCACCAGCGCCATCGTCTTTTCCGGCGTGTCCAGCGCGATGACCAGCAGCCGCGCGCGGCCCGCGCCCGCGATCTCCAGCAGATCGTGTCGCGTCGCATCGCCGTAGTAGACGTCGAGGCCCATCCGCCGCAGCAGGTCCACGCGATCCGAATCGACGTCGAGCACCGTCGTCGAGACGCCGCTCGCCCGCAGCAGGCGGCCCACCGTGGCGCCGAAGCTGCCGAACCCCGCAATCAGCACCGCGCCGGCCTCGTGGATCTCGTCGGCTTCCCGCTCGGGCAGGTCGCGCCCGCGGACCCGCGCGCCGACCCGTTCGTTGACGAGCAGCAGCAGCGGCGTGATAGCCATCGAAAGGGCGACCGCGGCCACCAGCGGGCCGCTCACCTCCCGGCTCAGCACGCCGAGCTGATCGGCGAACGAGAACAGCACGAAGGCGAACTCCCCGACCTGCGGCAACGCGAACGCCAGCAGCAGGCCCTGCGCGAGGCTGAGCCCGAACGCGCGTCCCAGCGCCAGGAGGATGGCGAACTTCACCGCAACGATCGCCGCCACCAGCCCCGCGACGATCGCGGGCTGCGAGACGATCAGGCCGAAGTCGATCGAGGCGCCGACCGCGATGAAGAAGAGACCGAGCAGCAGGCCCTTGAAGGGATCGATGTCGCTCTCGAGCTCGTGGCGGTACTCGCTGTTGGCGAGCACCACGCCGGCGAGGAACGTGCCGAGCGCCGGCGACAACCCCACCGCCGTCATCAGGAGCGCGATGCCGATGACCAGCAACAGCGCCGCGGCGGTGAAGATCTCGCGCAGGCGCGTGCGCGCAATCTGGCGGAACACGGGGCCGAGGACGAAGCGCCCGCCGCCGACGACCAGGCTCACCGCCGCCAGCACCGCCAGGGTCTGCCCCCAGGCGGGCAGGTTGGAGACCAGCGTGGTGGCGTGTGCCGCCTCGCCGGGATCGGCCGAAGCGCCGCCGGCCAGCAGCGGAAAGAGGGCGAGCATCGGAATGACGGCGATGTCCTGGAACAGCAGCACGGCGAACGAGCTCTGCCCGCCGGCCGTCCCCAGCAGCCCCTTCTCGCTCAGCGTCTGCAGCACGATGGCCGTGGACGAGAGCGACAGCGTCATGCCGATGGCCGCGGCGGATTGCCACGGCAGGCCCACGGCGATCGCGGCGCCGCCGACGACCAGCGAGGTGAGCGTCACCTGCAGGCCGCCCAGCCCAAGGATGGGCCCGCGCAGCCGCCACAACAGCGACGGCTGCAGCTCGAGGCCGATCACGAACAGCATCATCACCACGCCGAACTCGGCGAAGTGCATGACGTCCTCGCCACCGGCGCCCAGGAGCGAGAGGCCGAACGGCCCGATCGCGACGCCGGCGAGCAGGTAGCCGAGCACCGACCCCAGCCCGAGCCGCTGCGCAAGTGGCACGGCCAGCACCGCGGCCCCCAGATACACGAACGCCTGGAACAACAGACTCGGCTCGCTCATCGCGTGACCCCTGCGCTCGCGTCGGCCAGTGCCTCGTTCAGCGTGGCGAAGCGCGCGGCCGCGTCGAGATTCAGCCGCTCCTCTTCGAGGTGCGTCACCAGTTCGCCGTAACGCCGCGCCTCGTCCTCGATCTGCGCATCGGTCAGCCGGTGCGTGCCGTGAATGACGTACGGCGGCACCCACTGCATGCCGCACAGGAAGGCGGTCTGCTCCAGCGGCGCCAGCAACTCGCGCATCGTGAAGCGGTTGTGGCCCTCGTGCTGGTAGGCCTCTTCGCGCCCGCCCGCCGTGATGATGTGCAGCACGCGTTTGCCCCGGAGCGCCGTGCCGCTGCGGCCATACGCCCAGCCGTGCTCGAGCACGAGGTCTTCCCACTGCTTCAAAAGGGGCGGCGTGCTGTACCAGAAGAATGGGTGCTGGAACACGATGACGTCGTGGCTGGTCAGCAGCGCCTGCTCGCGCGGCACGTCGATGTCGAAGTCCGGATACGCCTCGTAGAGGTCGTTCAGCGTGATGCCGGGGCGGTCCGGGAGGTGTGCCAGGAGCCCCCGATGGACGCGCGAGCGCTCGAGCGCAGGATGGGCGAACTCAATCAACACGCGCGCCATGGTGACGGCCTCCGTACAAAGCGAAAGGGGCGGGAGTGGCTCCCGCCCCTTTCACTGGTCCCTGTCGTCCTCGCCTTACTGGCGGGGAGCGGTCGTGGTCGTCTCGGTGGCGGGCAGACGGAACGAGATGTACTCGCCCGTGTAGTTGCCGCCGCTGACGCCGACGATGATGTGCTGACGGCCGTTGACCATGTAAGTCATCGGGTGGCCTACCACCGGCGCGGGCACGAGGACTTCGCCCACTTGGGCGCCGGTCTTCTTGTCGTAGGCGCGGAGCATGGCACCACGGCCTCGCGGCTCGATGGTGGTGACCTGCGGGTCGCCGGCGATGAGCAGCGTCTTGGTGATCATCACGCCGACGTTGCCGGGCTGGCCGGTCTTCGGGATGGTCAGCCCACGCAGCTTCGGATGGTTGCGGACCGGGTCCGGCGTGTCGCCGTGCGGCACCTGGAACAGCAAGTCGCCCTTGTTGACGTCGATGGCCGCCATCACGCCGTAGGGGGGCTTCAGGATCGAGAGCCCGTCGAGGCCCTCGGACAACGCCCGGCGACCTTCGCCGCCGCCGAACATGATCTGCGGCCGCGACACCGTGCCATCAGGGTTGCGCCGCGGCATGCCGTAATCGGGCTCGGCCTCCCAGCGGGGCTGGCGGGGCTTGTTCTTGAACTGGTCGGGGTTCACCTTGTCGAACTCTTCCTTGTCGTACTTGGCGACGGTGATCGCCGAGTTGTGCGCGTGCGTGTAGAAGATGCCCGTCTCGGGGTCGAAGCCCGAGCCCGGCCAGTTCACGCCGCCGGTGGTGTTGGCGATGTTGATCGTCCCCAGCTTGTCGCTCTCCGGGCCGACGGGGGGCACGTAGGGAATCTGTTCCCAGCGGAACTTCTTCAGGTTGTTGAGCGCCTGCTGGCGCAGTTCCGGCGTGAAGTCGATCAGGTCGTTCTCGGTGACGTGCGTGCGCGAGTAGGGCGCGGGCTTGGTCGGGAAGGGCTGCGTCTTCGCCGTCTTCTCCCCGTGCATCGTCGTCTGCGGCACCGGCCGCTCTTCAATCGGCCAGATCGGCTGCCCGGTGATGCGATCGAAGGTGTAGAGCCAGCCCTGCTTCGAGGGTACGGCCAGCACCTTGCGGGGCTTGCCGTCGATGTTGACGTCCATCACGAGGCCCCAGGCCGACATGTCGTGATCCCACAGCGCGTGGTGGACGAACTGATAATGCCACTTACGCTTGCCGGTCTTGATGTCGACCGCGACGATGCTCTCGGAGAAGAGGTTGTCGCCAGGGCGGTTGCCGCCGTACTCGTCGATGGTCGGCGTCTCGACGGGCAGGTACACGAGACCCGCTTCGGGGTCGCTCGTGATTTCGGTCCACACACCGACGTTGCCGGTCCACTCCCACGACCCGTCCTCCCAGGTCTCGTGGCCGAACTCGCCCGGCTTCGGGATCGTGTCGAACCGCCAGATCAGCTTGCCGGTGCGGGCGTCGTAGGCACGGACGACGCCCTTGGCGCCCGTGCTGTACACGTAGCCCAGGCCCTCGAACATCGACGAACCGACGATGATCATGTCGTTGACGATGTGAGCGGTGGAGTGCAGGCCGATCTCGCCCTTTTCGAGGTCGATCTGCTTGTCCTTGCCGATGTAGACGCCGACCTTCAGGTCGACGACGCCCTTGTCGCCGAAGCCGGCGATGGGCTGACCGGTCTTGGCGTTGAGCGACACCAGGCGGTAGCCGGTGGTCACGTAGACAACGCGGTCGTCGCCCTTGCCGTCGGTCCAGTAGGACAGACCGCGGCCGGACAGCTGACGGGGCGCCCAGCGCGTGGCGCGCTCGCCCTCGTCCATCGCGTACATCCACTTCTGCTCGCCGGTTGCGGCGTTCAGCGCGACGACGGCGCGGCGGGTGCCCGCCGTGGCGTACACCGTGTCGCCAATCTTGATCGGCGTGCCCTCGAGCTTCGTCTCGGGACGCGGCCCGAGGTTGTCGGTCTTGAACCGCCACGCCACTTCCAACTTGCTGAAGTTGCCGGCGTTGATCTGGTCGAGCGGCGAGTACTTGCTGCCGTGGATATCGGCGGTGTACATCGGCCAATCGCCGTTCTTGGTGCTCGGCATCGGACTGCTCTGTCCGGCTGCGCGCGGCCCCAGCCACGCGACACCTGCGACGAGCAGCGCCGCTACGGGCACGACTCGGAATGCGATGCGCTTCATCGTGTTTGCTCCTGACAGTGACTTACCAAAGGGCAGCCGTCCGACGAATGGAACGCGGGCCGGCGTTGGTCATTCTAGCGCGGACCGGGGCTCTGCGGCCCGGTTTTCGACCGCCCACCGCGCCTCCCGGCGCCCAGGCCCTCCCAGCCTGGCCCTTGCCGCGCCGGGGACCCCTGGCAAGCCCCGTCCGGTTCCCCCGGACGTGAAGCGCGAGTCCGTCCTATGGTTCGGCGTTGACGGTCACCGTCCAGCGCACCGCGTTCCGCACCCTGGTCTGGTTGCTCAGGTCCAGTTCCACCGCCAGGACGTGGTCGCCGGCCCCGAGCAGGCCCCTTGGCACCGGGCACCGGAACGTCTGGCCGCTGGCCGTGGATCCGGGCGTGAGACACGCCAGGAAGCTGGGGGTGACATCCGCCCCGTCGAGCCGGACACGTCCGCCGACCACGGTGGCCCCCTGCACTCCCTGTAAGCCGATGACGAGGTCGAAGGCACCGGTCCTGAACACCCGGCCGGACTGCGGGGTGACGGTCAGGCCGGCCACCGACACCGGCTCACCGTACAGGAAGTCGTCCATCACCGCCACATCGAGGGCACCGGCTTCGTCCGGTCCGAGCGCCGCGTTGCCGCTGATGATCCGCACGCGGCCGACCACCTCTCCGGCGTCGAACGACACGCCCAGAAAGGACAGGTATTCGCTCCCGGCAGCGTACGGCACCGCGCGCTCGTACAGGAGCGCTCCGTCGGGGGCGTAGAACTCCAGGCGCGTGCTGTTCTCGACGCCGACGTTCGTGAAGATCGCGCCGAAACCCGACACCGCAGCCGTCACCGTCGTGGTGCCGGGGACGAAGAACCACACGTCCATCACGTTGCTGTTGAGCGCGGTGAACAGGCGTGGGCTGCTGAACGGCGCGAACAGCGTGGGGTAGGTGGGATTCAGCTCGCCGAATTCCGGCGACGGCAGGCCGCTGATGGCAAAGCCGGTGCCCGGCGTGGTGAACACCGCACCGCGATTGCTGAAGCGCGTCATCGGGCTCGGGTCGAGCGTCAACGCCGCCCCCGCGCCACCCCCGTCCCAGTTGATCTCGCGGCGGCCGCCGATCTGGGTTCCGGGGACACTGCCCTGATTCGGCTGGCCGAGGTCGGCGCGGAAGGCATCGACGGCCACCTGAATCGCAGCCGGGCTGCTGCCCGCGGCCTCGCGCACGACCGGGCCCGCCAGTGCCGGGGCCGTCACACACACGCTGGCCGCCAGCACGATCATCATCTTCACGTTCATTGCTCTGCTCCTTATTACCGAGGTGGAACACGGGACGCGCGACTGGCGCGCCACCGAGAAACCGAGCGTACAGACCGCTCCCGTCTTGAGTCATGAGCGGCCTGTAAGCGTTCGGTGAGGATTCGGTAACAGAGCGAGGAGACCAGGGTCGGCGGCTAGTGGGGCTGTTCGAACCGGACGGCGTAGATGGGCGGCAGATGCGCGGCAGCCGTCTGCCACGAGTCGCCGCCGTCGCTGCTGAACCACAGCGCGCCGGTGGTGGAGCCAAATGCCAGCACCTCGCCTGTGTCGTCCACATCCAGCGCGTGGCGGTAGACGAGATCGTAGGCGTGGTGCTGCGGCAGCCCGGCCGACAGCGTCTGGAATGTCCGACCGCCGTCACGGGTGCGGGTGACCACCACCCGCCCCTCGGCGGGATAGCGGGTCTCGTCCTTCACGGCGGGCACGAACCACGCGGTCCCCGCATCGCGGGGATGCGCCGCGACGGCGAAACCGAAGGTCGACGGCTGCACGCCGGTGATCTCGGCCCACGAGCGCGCGCCGTCCTCGGACTTGAAGATGCCGTTGTGGTGCTGCACCCAGAGCACGTCCGGGTTCGCCAGGCACTGCGCCACCATGTGCGGGTCCTGCACGTTCGGCTCGAACTGCCGCTCGGGCGGCATGAACTCGGCGCGCATGCCCGTCGCGGTGGGTTCCCAGCTGCCGCCGCCATCGCGCGTGGTCCACACCCCACCGCAGGACACGCCCACTTTCACGTGCCGCGAATCGCGCGGATCCACCAGCACCGAATGGATGCCCGGATGATCGGCACCGCCGCCGAACCACTCCTCGCGGCGCGGGTCGTCCCACAGCGGCCGATTGAGCGACCACGACTCGCCGCCATCGTCCGATCGGAACAGGCCGCCCGGTAGCGTGCCGCACCAGTTCACGCCCGGCTCATCCGGCCCCCCG
>Ga0105103_10001100_pt1 | contig 15215 bp, 20 predicted proteins | sample PPLLaktember2015_2_FD_79107 | JGI IMG/M metagenome (GOLD analysis project Ga0105103, IMG submission 79107) | Freshwater sediment microbial communities from Prairie Pothole Lake near Jamestown, North Dakota, USA - PPLs Lake P7 Core (6) Depth... | ecosystem: Environmental > Aquatic > Freshwater >...
AGGTGATCGATGAGCACAGCGTCTAACGGGATCAGTCTTGATCATAAAATAATAACTGACATCATCGGTAAATCATCTTCCGTACTTGATCTTGGGTGTGGCGAGGGGGAACTGCTCGCAACCCTGGTACGTGAAAAAAACGTTAAAGCCCAGGGGATTGAAATTGATGATAAGGCCATTTTCGAATGCGTGAAACGGGGACTGAGCGTCTTCCAGGACGACATTGATAGCGGCCTCTCTGATTACGAGGATAAATCCTTCGATTTTGTCATCCTGAACCAAAGCTTCCAACAAGTGAAAAAGCCCGAAGCGGTTTTGAAGGAAGCTTTGAGAGTTGGGAAAAAGGTAATTATCGTGATACCTAATTTCGCCCACATCAATGCCCGGTTTCAGATATTCTTCAGAGGACGCACACCGGTGACAGGCGCCCTCCCCTACGAGTGGCATGAAACTCCGAATCTGCATTTCCTGAGCATCCTCGACTTCGTGAACTACTGCAAGCGGCGCAACATAGCCGTCGAAAAGGCATATTTCATAGGTTCCCGAGGAAAAGTAACGATGTTTCCGAACTTATTCGCCCAAACCGGCATTTTTGTGATCACCGGGGGAACTATCTCTGTACATACAACCCCTGCAAAGGAGAGAGACAATGCCCGACAACATTGACAAAAATTTATCTTCAGATCAGGTTTCGGTTCACGAGGCATACACTTTACTCCGGGACGGAAAGCCTGTCACACTCATAGATGTCAGAGGTGCCGGAAGTGTGTTGGGGCATATCAAAGGCGCACAGTTTATCCCCTTGGAGGACCTCAAGGAACACACTGAGAAGCTGCCTGCTGAAAAGGATTCTACACTCCTTGTTTATTGCGCTTCCGGTATCTTATCTCCTGGTGCGGTCAGGACGCTCAGGGAGAAGGGTTACACATCTGTGTTTTCCTTGCAAGGAGGATTTAACGCATGGCAAGCCCTGGGATATGAGGTGACTACAGATGGCGATTTTACTCCAACTCAGCTCCAGCGTTACAGCAGAAATATCCTTCTCCCGGAGGTCGGAATAGAAGGACAAAAAAGACTTATCAACGCCCGTGTGCTCATTGTCGGAGCTGGAGGACTTGGCTGCCCTGCAGCATTATATCTCGCTGCTGCTGGGGTGGGAACTATGGGGATTGCCGATTTCGACATGGTCGAGCTGTCAAACTTGAATCGTCAGGTGCTGCACACCAGCGCCGACGTTGGCAGGATGAAAACGGAATCTGCCCATGATGCCGTAAAGAGAATAAACCCAGAGGTCACTGTCGTCACGTATGAAGAGCGCCTGACGGCAAGAACGATCCTTGATGTCATCAAAGACTACGATGTTGTGATGGATGCCACGGATAATATCAAAACCAAACTCCTCCTGAACGACGCCTGCTACTTTGCCGGCAAACCGTATGTTTTTGGCGGGGCAGTTCAGTTTGTTGGTCAAGCAAGCGTGCTCCACCCAGCAGGTGGAGGACCTTGCATCAGATGTCTCTTCCCGCACAGCCCTGAACAGAGCACGGTGCCAAGCTGCAGCGAGGCTGGGGTAATGGGGGTAGTGCCTGGACTTATTGGCCTCGTTCAGGCTACCGAAGTATTGAAGCTTATTCTCAAGATAGGAGAACCGATGATAGGTAAGTTCTTTTACTTTAGCGCCCTGGATGCATCGTTCAATACCATGATGTTCGAAAAGAACCCGAATTGTCCACTCTGCGGCGAGAATCCGGAGATAAAGGACCTCAGTGGTGACTATGTTCACCAATGTGCTATTTAAGAGACGTCCACGACGTTCGGCAACAATATCGATACATAAGGCGTAAATATCAAAAAGAATGGTGAATGACAATGAAAGGAATTAAAAAGGTACCAACAAATAGAATCAATCCAGATGGAGTTTCCCCCGCCAATCATTCTATCATTGTTGAAGAGCCACTTGAAATATATGTGAACGACCGATTCTATACGCTCACAATGCGACTCGTTGGTGAAGAGATGCCCCTCGCAGTCGGCTTATGCTTCACCGATGGTATGATCCAGTCCGCTGCTGACCTCAAGATGATACGATACTGCAACGAGGAAACCGGCAACAGAATCGATCTGTACTTCGACGAAAGCTCTTCGGAAGAAATCCCAGTGGTGAGGCGTGGAAATCTGGCTTCATATTCAAGCTGTGGAATCTGTGGTTCTGAACTTGTCATGGGCGTAAATGCATCTCACAAAAGAATTGAAGAAAGGACATTTTTCACCGATAAGCTGATATTTCAATGCAAGGAAATTGTAGAAAACATGCAGTCCGTATTCAGAGTTACAAGAGGCACTCATGCGGCTGGCATATTCGACGGCGAGGGCAATCTTCTCGCCTTTTCCGAAGATGTGGGCAGACACAATGCCCTTGATAAGGCTATAGGAAAGGTTTTGTTGTCAAAGAAGCATGATAAAACTTCAATAGTTATCCTTACCTCCCGGATAAGCTACGAGATGGTACTGAAAGCGGGAAGATTGGGCGTAGAAGCATGCGCTGGTTTCTCAGCTGTCACATCGCTTGCGGTGGAACTTGCTTCACGAATGAATCTTACCCTTATAGGGTCACTGCGAGATAGAAATGGGGACATTTATACCGTCCCTTCAAGAATTATCAATACCCCGTAAATAGAAGGCTTCAAGATACAGAATAAAATTCCATTCTCAAGAAAGAATCAAGGATGGTTTAAAGAAGAAGTCGACAGGATAGTACTTTCCATCATCAAGCAAACAAAACAAGAGGCAAGACTGTAGAGGAGGTGCGGAGAGAATATGCAGTTTGAGCATCTACAATACAACGGAAAAAATCGACTTCGTCGCGGAAAGCCTCCCGGACATAGTCAGAAGACTGAGAGAAAAATCACCCAATTGGAAATCGAGAGCTGGATATGCGAATGCTTAGCTGCTCACGGACTTCAACCCCAGAACAATCTGGGAAGCCTATCGGTCGCTCACTTTCTTAAAGAAGGCATTGAGAGATACTATCCAGTCTGAACTATCACCTTCTGATGAGGCCTGTGAAGTATCAGATTGAGCTTGGCTGAGCAAAAACCCCCTGTGTCTTCCACGGTAAAGAGAACAACCGATACAGGTTGTTTTTAAAAACGGGCATATATGATTTTGTTTCGACATAGTTGGCGTATCCTCTATGGTAGAATTGTATTTGTCCTTAACCACCAGAAAGCATCGTGAATCGGGGTGCCTCCAGCACCTCAATCTCTTCACAGCCTTTCTCAGCCTTGAGATAAAGTAAATTGAGCAAACCTCGAAAGCTGGTGATCTGCCAGCCATTTACTACCCTCCAGTATTCCGGGTTGGCCCAATCCCATGTCTTCGTTTCCATAACTGAACAGTATCGGGACTTTCCTGTTTCCCGGTCAACGACTTTCAGTTTGATCTTGAGAACCTTATCCAGTTCTGTCTCCTCATGAATGGACTCGCCATTTTCTGTCTCCGGCATATTGGATCCTCCTGTTGGAATAATTTGGTCAACCATATATGATGTCCAATACAATTTGACTTCATAAATGGTTTGTTTACTATAGCGAACAATAAGTCTACTAATATACTATACTTTATAGGATTATTTGTCAAGCAACTATTGCATTAGATATTAGCTAATTGAAGAGCGGATTCAGTTTTGTTTTTCTATTTTCATGAATCATATACCACATTAATTCGTGATTAAGAACAGGAGTTTTTATTCCCTTTTGTCTGAAACCTTCTGCTTTGTGGTCGTCAGGCTGCCTATCATTTCATCAGAGTTACACAGCAAAAATGTCCCCATGTACCCATTCATACTTCCCATTCGGTAGCCCTTTAGGTCGATTGTCACATATGAAAATCCTTATGCCTGAAGGGTTTCCGATACTCTCTCTCTATTGGAAATAACCTTCTCAAAGTCCTCGGGCATGACCTCAATACGCGCAGCGGCTCCATAGTCGCCTTGACCCATCGACCATTGATCTGAAGATCGGTAAGCCCATGAGAGAGGAAGACATTGCTTCCTCTCTGTGCTACAATCTCAGGGGAAGTCAGATGAGCACGAATTTCTGCAAATCTCAGCCGGGCAGGGATGCCAGCGGCCCGGGCTAAAGCAGCAAGAAGGACTGCCTTTTGAACACAATAGCCTTCTCTGCGTGCCAAGACATGACTCGCTTTAAAACAGGCATCGGTAGACCTAAGAGTAAAGATGTTGTATCTTATTTCGTCTTTTACAAAATAAAAGAGGCGAATAGCCTTATCCCTTGCATCCTCCATGTTCGCAGTAAGCTCATTTGACTTCTCTTTAACAGAGAGGTGATCGCAATCAATAAAGAAGGTTTTATCCAGGTAGCCAGTGCCCATGTTATTCACCGTTCCATTCTCAACTTAACTGTTCAAAGAGTGTGTGCTGCATTTGATGACGTCCGTCTCTCGAAGACTCCGTAAAACTCTGCTCGTGTCAAAGAATATCGTGAACAGTAATATTGACTATTAAGCATATAAAGTATATAGTATTTGTAGGATATCATATAATAAGGATTCTTGTAAATATTTTTTTCAAGTAACGTTTATTTTTAGAAGGAGGCAATCTATGCCCATTAAAGCTACACTTCATCCGTTTCTGAATGGCGGCGTTGAGCTAAAACTCGATGTGGAGGGAAAAAATGTTGGACAATGTCTGGAATCAGCAATAAACCAACACCCTGCTATAGAGAAACAGATGTTTGAGAAGAAAGGTATGCTGAAGAGGCATGTGGAAGTACTTGTCAACGGAAAGAGCACCACACCTCAGGAATTAGCTTATCCAGTGAAAGAAGGGGATTCTTTAGCGGTCCTGGTTTTTTTGTCCGGCGGATAAAGAGCAAGTGCTATCCTAATCCTTGCAGGAATGCTGGATTTCATAGTATAAATGTTGAATAAGTTATTGCGTTAAGACTTGTTTGCCTTCTTAGAAACAATTATAAAAGGAGTGACCTATGTGGGAATACACGGATAAAGTAAAGGAACATTTTCTCAATCCCCGCAACGTGGGAGAGATAGAAAATCCTGATGGTGTTGCCGAGGTTGGCTCAATTGCCTGCGGAGACGCGCTCAAACTCACCTTCAAACTTGATGAAAACAAAAGGATTAAAGATGCAAAATTCAAGACCTTCGGCTGCGCAAGCGCCATCGCTTCTTCTTCTGCTCTCACGGAAATTATCAAGGGAATGACCCTTGAAGAGGCGTTGAAGGTGACAAACCAGAATATTGCCGAATATCTCGGAGGCCTACCAGAAGAAAAGATGCACTGTTCCGTGCTGGGGCAACAGGCCCTGGAGCAGGCTATAGCAAACTGTAAAGGCGCTCCTGCGAAGGAACCCGGCGAAGAGATTATCTGCGAATGCTTCGGCGTCACTGATCGGGAAATCGAACGGGCGATTCGAGAGAACCATCTCACCACCATTGAAGAGGTAACGAATTATACCAAAGCAGGTGGAGGATGCGGAAATTGTCACGAAAAAATCCAGGGAATCATCGACAGGATTTATGCAGGTGGAGAACCTGAAGCTTCTAAAGAACTAAAACCTAAGCTTTCTAATATTCAAAAGATACGGATGATTGAAGAGACCATTGACAAAGAAATCCGTCCTTCATTGAAGCAAGACGGAGGGAACATAGACCTCATTGACGTCATAGGCAACAGGGTCATCGTAGCGACCCGTGGTGTTTGCGCCGTTTGCCAGGCTTCACAACTGACCCTCAAGGGCTTCGTGGAATATAAATTGCGGGAACTCGTCTCGCCTGATCTGGTCGTAGAGGAGGAATCCAAATGAAAACCGTCTATCTCGATAACAATGCAACAACACAGGTCGCCCCTGAGGTACTGGAAGCCATGCTCCCCTATTTCCATGAACTCTATGGAAATCCTTCAAGTATGCATTCCTTTGGAGGCCAGGTATCAAAAACAATCCGGGAAGCCAGGGAGAAAATAGCTGCCCTCATAGGGGCAGACGTTGAGGAGATCATATTTACCAGTTGCGGCTCGGAAAGCGACAACACTGCTATTCTGTCTGCCCTGTCGGTCTATCCTGAAAAGAGAAACATTGTGACCAGCCGTGTCGAGCACCCAGCGGTTAAGGTGTTGTGCGAGCATTTAAAGGAGAGAGGTTGTATCGTTGCGGAGTTGCCTGTCGACAGCGAGGGTAGGCTCGATATGGAATTTTACGAAAGATCGCTCACAAAGGACACGGCAATTGTAAGTCTCATGTGGGCAAACAACGAGACCGGGGTAATTTTCCCCGTTGAAAAGGCAGCCCAGATTGCCCGCGAGAAAGGGATTCTTTTCCATACTGACGCAGTGCAGGCCGTTGGAAAGATCCCCATCAACATGAGAACAAATAGCATTGATATGCTCTCCCTCTCAGGGCACAAACTTCATGCACCAAAAGGAGTCGGCGTATTATACGTGAGAAAGGGAACACGGTTCTCGCCTTTTCTGATTGGCGGACATCAGGAGAAGGGTCGCCGCGGTGGTACAGAGAATACCGCAAGCATTGTTGCCCTCGGGAAGGCATGTGAATTAGCTGCCCGCAACATGGAGACAGAAAACACCATAGTGAAGTTTTTACGGGATAAACTTGAAAACGGGCTCGTGAAAAGCATTCCCAACAGCAAAGTGAACGGAGACAGAACAAATCGTCTACCCAATACAACCAATATCAGCTTTGAATTTGTCGAGGGTGAAGGTATTCTTCTCCTCATGGATCAGTTCAACATCTGTGCGTCTTCCGGGTCTGCATGCACATCAGGATCGCTTCAGCCATCCCATGTTCTCCGCGCTATGGGCGTCCCCTTTACCATGGCTCACGGTTCTGTAAGATTCAGCCTGAGTGTGTATAATACTGAGGAGGAAATAGATTTCGTCATCGAGAAACTCCCGCCAATCATTGCACGATTACGGGAGATGTCGCCATACTGGAAGGCTGAAGGGTCAGTATGTGGGATACGTGATACTGATACGCAATGAAGGTAAAGGTTAGGAATCAAAACTCATAGGGCGTAAAGGGTTTAACATTACATATTTGTTAAAGGTAGGGATACAAAATGAACGAACGTGAATTTTCAAAAAAGACCATTGAAATACTCCGTGAGGTCAGGAAGCGTCAGCCACTGGTTCACCACATAACCAACTTCGTTGTTATGAACAGCACGGCAAACGTGACGCTTGCCATCGGGGCCTCTCCGATTATGGCACATGCCCATGAGGAAATGGAGGCCATGTCTGCATTTACCGGCGTCCTTAACCTGAATATCGGAACCCTCACACCTTATTGGATCGATTCCATGATTATGGCGGGGAAGGCTGCAGGGAAAAGAGGTATCCCTATTGTTCTTGATCCGGTGGGCTCAGGTGCGACACCTCTGAGGACTGAAGCTGCCAAAAGAATCCTTGCCGAAGTACCGATAACGGTCATCCGCGGTAATGCATCGGAGGTAATGTCGCTATTCACCAAAGAAGAAATCAATATTCGTGGCGTAGACTCCCTTGAAACGGTAGACGCTGTTCGCCATGGTGCGCACCTGCTGGCAGCAGAATTGAAGAAGGTAATTGCTATCACCGGGGAGATTGATTTCGTAACCAATGGAGATAAATCAATAGAGGTGCATAACGGGCATCCCATGTTCGGTCGTGTTACCGGAACAGGATGTGCTGCAACAACTGCTATCTCATGTTTCTGCGCTGCGGAATCTGATCCCCTTGTGGCTACTGCTGCTGCCCTCGGTTATTATGGCCTTGCCGGGGAAGAAGCAGCCAAAGTCTCAAATGGACCAGGCAGTTTCCAGGTGGCGTTGTACGATGCACTTTACAATCTCTCTGAAGAGACAATGATGGAAAAACTACGAATACGGCCCGTTTATCCTTAGCCTTTGATACCAATTTGGATTCAGAGATAGAACGAGGAGCCGAGGAGGAGGCGATGGATGCGTACATTTTAGTACGTCGAAGGACACCCACAAGTGGGTACCCGGACGATGGCGACAAAGTTATATAAATAAAGGCGAATTTGATATAATATGAGAAAACCATCCTTACTCGACTACCGTTTATACCTTGTCACTGATCCCAGATTGCATAAAGGTCATTCGGTGCTTGAGCAGGTAGAACTTGCCCTAAAGGGAGGGGTGAAAATCATCCAGATACGGGAAAAAGATCTGCCTCTGCCGGAATACATCAAGCTCGCTTCAGAGGCCTTGAAGCTCACCCGGTCTCATGATGGGTTTTTGATTATCAATGATGCCGTTGAGGTTATGAAGGCAGTGGGCGCAGATGGATTGCATCTTGGCCAGGAGGATATGCCCCTCAGGGAGGCGCGAAAAATTGTGGGGAGGGACGTAATCATCGGGATATCGGTTAAAACCGTGGAGGAGGCAAAGCAGGCCGAGGCAGATGGAGCCGATTACCTGGCAGTCAATGGTGTGTTCCCAACGCAAACAAAAGAAGACCTGGGATACTGTCCGGGGCTTGAAGGCGTAGCCCTCATCAGGCAATGTACGCTACTTCCCGTTGTCGGTATAGGCGGCATTAATCTTGGTAATTGTCATTCTGTTATTCAAGCAGGCGCAAACGGTATTGCAGTTGTGACAGCCATTACCATGTCCGACAATATTCCCGATAAGTGCCGGTCTTTCTTTGAACTAATGGACGTTAGTGAATCAGGATTAAAGGATGAGAGGCAGGACTGAGGATTAAGGGGTAAAAGGGTAAGGAAAAGATCCGATAGACGAGAGACAACCGTCCCGCTGATGGGTGATTGGGACGATGGACGAATGCACTTTGAATTTCTGTTGCGTCATAGCGAAGCGATCGTCCTAGTGACCTACCTGCCTAAATCGTTTTAAGGCAGGAGGGAGCGGTCTTCCTTCGGACATACTGAAAAAAAAGGGGGTACTTGTGGCTAAGGTGAACTTTAAACGATACGGTTTATATCTTATCCGCTGGCAACTCTCCACACCGATTTTAGCCGGTGTCCTCTACATACTCTCGTCAATAGACAAGATAAGCGCTACGGTTATCGCTAACCTTATCGGCGGGCTCATATTTTACTGGGTCGACATGTTTATTTTTACGTCAGAGCATCTTTCCGTGCAATGGGAGATAATAGACATCGTTGTGTGCGTTGACTGTGGCCGGGAAGCTCGGGGTTACCGAATCATAAAGGCAAAGGAATATGACAAAACAAGGGACGCCCACCCGGAGTTCCGCTGTGAGGCGTGCTCAAAGAAAAAAACAGAGGAACTGAGACAAAGAGGCGTTGAGATTTGACGCCCCAGGGAAAAAGCAGGGATAAAGGATTAAGGGGTAAGGATTAACGAGCACGTTCTCGTGCGAGAAGGGTAAGCTCATTCCCGCTTGGCGGGATGGAGGGGGCGACGTGAGCCCCGGTAAAAGAAAGGAATATCCATGGAAACACATCTTAAGGTAATGCTTGTGAGCTACAGCCCCGAGCCGGAGAAGACAATAAGCGCCGCTGCACGGCTCTGCTATAGCCCGGCCGACGCTGAGGACATACTCTTAAAAGTTGATGATAACGACCAGCAGGATTTTCTGGAAAAACTGACGGCCGTGGGGCACATGAGCCCGGTGGAACATGCCTCTTTTACCTTTGTCGTGGAAGGCATATCCCGCGCCTGTTCTCACCAGCTTGTTCGCCACCGCCTCGCGTCATACAGCCAACAGTCCCAGAGATACGTGAATGAAGGGGGATTCGATTACCTTATCCCCCCATTAATAAAAGAGGATGCGGAAATGAGGGCACTGTTTGAACACGTCATGGAGGACATTCAGAAATCCTATTTATTTCTTGCGGAAAAACTCGTCCAAAAGGGTCACTCAACCGAATCTGCCCGGGAGGATGCACGCTTTGTTCTTCCCAATGCCACGGAAACAAAGATCATGGTTACCATGAATGCCCGCGAGCTACTCCACTTTTTCAGGCAACGGCTCTGTAACCGTGCACAGTGGGAAATCCGCACCATGGCCCTCGCCATGCTGAAACTTGTGAAACCGATAGCACCGGCAATCTTCCGTAATGCAGGACCTCCTTGTGTGAAAGGTAAATGTCCCGAGGGACCTCGCACCTGCGGAAAGGTTGAAGAAGTCCGCGCTTTTTTTCTGCACGGATCGTGATGGTGTGATGAAGGGGGGCGACGCGAGCCCCGGTAATAGAAATGGGCCCCAGGAATATGGTAAACTATCAACTTTGAATGCCGCAGGATTGCGGTTTATAAAACTGATATTGATTGGGAGTTAAAATGAAGATACATAGAAATGCCGGACTGACCTTATTGATTTTGTCTTTGGTGCTTGGGTGTTTCCTGCCCCTTGCCGCACGCGTGTCAGAACCAGGTATGTACAGCGAAAAAACAGAACAGGTATCGGACCACTTTGATGGTATCCGGTATTTCAATCCCCATGCTCCTCAGCCGCCGCCTTCTCCCCCCGGTCAGGCGGCAAAGTGGCTTTGGAAATGGATTTTTCGAACTCATTGGTCTCAATGGCCGAAGCAAACTGATTTTTTGCCTGGAGAACCGCCTGTCGACCGCTCACAGGAAGGCTCCCTCTACATTACGCCTATCGGTCATGGCACCTTCCTCATACAAATGGATGGGATTAACATTCTAACTGATCCTATATGGTCGGAACGGTGCAGTCCGCTATCATGGGTGGGCCCCAAACGAAAACATGAGCCCGGCATTCGTTTTGAAGACCTTCCTCCTGTTGATGCTGTGCTGGTGTCCCACAATCATTATGATCATCTTGATCTTCCGACCCTACGGCGTCTTGCAAAAAAGGGCATGCCCCGCGCCATAGTGCCTCTTGGCAATGTCGATGACATGGAAACATCAGGAATCCCCACTGTGGATGAACTTGACTGGTGGCAGTCTGTCCGTTTGTCTGCAAACGTAACGATAACCCTGGTGCCTGCACAGCACTATTCTTCACGCACCCTATGGGACCGAAATCAATCCCTCTGGGGAGGTTTTGTTGTCTCGGGTCCATCAGGAAACGTTTTTTACTCCGGAGACACAGGATATGGTCCCCACTTTCAAGAGATCGCTCAACGTTTTTCCCCGATCAGGATTGCACTCCTTCCGATCGCCCCCTTCAGGCCATCGCAGGCCGGGGATCCAGCTCAGGGATATCGACGCATTATCCATATGGGACCGGCTGACGCAGTGCAAGCGCATCTGGACCTGGAAACACCGGTCAGCATCGCCGCCCATTTCCAGGTATTTCAGCTTGGATTCGATGGATTCAATGATGCCGTGGATGAACTGGTTGCATCATTAAAGGAACACCATCTAAAACCCGATGCGTTCATCGCACCCGTATTCGGGCAAACCATTCGCATGCCTCCTATAGCGGATGCACCGCTGTTGGTCGCATGGGAGGAACGCTCTACCGAATGGAAACTTTTCAATAGCTACCTCCCACACTATGGATTTGCAGAAGAAACTATTCCACTGCCAGGCTTGCAGTGAATGCTGAGGTTTGAGTCGTAGATTGAGGAACTCCTTTATGAAAAACATCCCGATCATACTCATGGCGCTTCTTTCGTTCATGGTGCTGCCTGCGTATGCTCAGGATTTTTCAGAGACAGCCAAAATCCAGTATTTAATTGCCTCTGTCGAAACCCTGGAAGGGGCTAGGTTTATCAGAAACGGGCGTGAGTATGATACCCGGGCAGCCTCGAACCACTTGCGCCTTAAGCTCAAAACAGTGGGCAATAAGGTGAGGACGGCAGAGGATTTTATTCACCTTTGCGCCTCTCAATCTTCTATGACAGGTGAACCATACCTGATAAAGCTTGCAGACGGTTCCATTGTGAAATCAGAAGTATTCTTCAAGGACAAGCTCAAAACATTTACCGCAAACAAACTGTAAACCTGCCAGGGCCGCTTGATTCGTGGGTATTGAAAGAAGATGATGCTCGCCTACACCTGCCAATATTGAGCATGGTATCCAGTGGAACATTGAGGATCTCAGGATAAAATCCTCTCGGAGTTGATTTGTATAACTTGTTTGGTGGAGCACACAGTGAGGTCGGCTGTTGTTCAACCGAAAATATCACATGCTTTACTTAACAGGCATTGGGTCTCTGCAGTTGTCTATGCAATCCTTATATTGGGTGAGGGCTTTATCCACGCTATCTTGAAACGATATCTTGTCCTGCGGGTGCACATAATCATTTATAATCGTTTCCATTTTTGTCCTGTGGACAGCTAAACAAGTTTCCTGGCATTTGGGAAAATCACCTCTTTGCGGTTTCAATTGGTCAGCCTTAAGGGATAAGACTGCACTTAATAACGAGATGATAATGCAGACAAGAAATACAGATACTTTCTTCAACACCTTATAGGACCACCTGTTGGTAACGTGGATTGGTGGATTGGAAGTAGGCCATCTACCATGCTATATACTTCACTTCTAACGAATTACCACTTGTACGTGTATATTTCAAGAAAAATTGTGTGATGCTCGCTTACGGGAAGAAGCAAACGAAATGAACTTCGATCACGTTCTCAGAATGAACCAACGGGTAAAATAACGATGTTTAACATCATTTATAACATATAGATGTCTGGTTACCATGAAAAATCTTTATACCGACGGCCAGCAACTAAAATTCCAATAAATGTTGATTCTAACCCCGCTTTGAACATATTCTATTCAAAAGGAGCATAAAGTGACGCTGCAAGAGATTAAAGAGGTATTGGATGCAGAAGTTATTGTTGGCCACGATCGGTTGAGCTTGGAGGTAACAAAAGCCGGCTGCGCCGATATGATGAGTGATGTCTTGATTTATTGTACTTCAGGAAGTCTGTTGGTGACGGGACTCAATAACCCTCAGATTGTTCATACGGCTAGTATTCTTGATCTTGCAGCCATCGTTATAGTTCGCGGAAAACGCCCTTTTCCGGAAACGATCCAGCTTGCAGAGGAGCTGCAAATCCCAATCCTGACAACAAAATATATCCTTTTTGAAACCGTCGTCAGACTGCATTCTAAAGGAATCGTTAGCTGCATAGAAGGAAAGATCGGCGAAGAACGTGATTTCTCATAAAACACCAATCTATCAGAACTCATTTCCCGTAGAAGGAGGAACATTCGAAAATGCCGGGCGTACCTCCAGCCGAATAAAGACCCTGCTCGAAGAAATGAAGTTTCCCAAGGAGATAATCCAGCGGGCGGCATTATAACTTATGAGGCAGAAATCAATATCTGCTCTTATGCAGAGAGCGGTATGATAGTGATCCGAGTAACACACAAATTTGTGATCATTGAAACAATAGATGAAGGTCAGGGTATTGCAGACATAGAATTAGCCATGAAGGAAGGCTACTCCACAGCTACAGAAAAGATCCTGAGCATGGGTTTTGGATCTGGAATGGGGCTGGCCAATATACGAAAATTTGCAGATTCTTTTCGTATCATTTCAGAGGTCGATAAAGGCGCCCATTTGAAAATGATCATATTCATCAATACGGATTGAACGAAAGCGCAAGGCTTCAGGAAGATACACGTACCATGCTTCACCTATAAACATAGTACGAGGATCTTTTCTGAAAAGTAAAGATTAACATTTGAAATATACACAAAAAAAGCCAGGGTCACCATTGACCTTGCTTTTTCAGACCGTCAACCGGGTTCAAGTTCGATGCGTGCCGAACGTTAATTCATTCTTAAGGGCTTACAGGAACGAAGGGGTAGCCCTTAGCCTCATGTCCGATCAAAGAGATCAAGCCATTGCCTACCTGCTTAATCTCCGGTAATATCGAGGACGGTTCTACACCAAACACCTTCACTGCAATGAGGCAAATTTCCAATTTGATTCCGTCCTTTGCCATTTCTGTAATCGTCCTTGCAAACTCATCGAGGGTTTTTTGATCTTCTGCCTTAAACCCACTCCTGTTCTTGGAAACAAGCTTCACAGAGAGACCTATGAAAATGATGGCAAACTACGGATTCTTTCCTGACACCCACATTTTTTCTCCTTGAAGGTCTGCTGAATTACTTGGAGGCGGATCAATGCGCTCTGCGGGTTTTACAGCTCGAAATAGAATACCGCCTTCACGGATTTCAGTCCCTTCAAGGTGCTATACTCTTCGCTCAGACTATTTCCGGCAGTTACCAGAACTTCACAGGAACTTTTTTTAACACTGGTTGATGACAAAAATTGCGAATATCACCCACTAATAACGATTTAAAATAAACAGATTATCAAGCATTATCGATTGAAACAGAAGGTAGCAATTCTATTCAGTGATTCACAAATATGTGATTCTGATTATTGACCATGCCCTTTTTTCTCATTATATTACCAATATGAAGGAAGTTTAAGATGAATAAACAGTTCAAGGTACTTGTTGTCGATGATAGTCCCGACATCCTCCTTCTCTCCACCTCGATTCTGAGGAGGGCAGGATATGAGGTCTTGGAGGCAACAACGGGGAAAGAATGCCTTGATGCGGTGCAAACCAATCATCCTGACCTTGTTGTGCTTGATGTAATGCTTCCCGACATGACAGGTATGGATGTCTGCAGACAGATGAAAAACGATAAAAGATCGGAAGACATTTTTGTTATTCTTGCTTCAGGAATCCAGATAGCGTCTGAGCGTCAGGCAGAAGGCCTCGATATTGGGGCTGATGGCTATATCGTGCGCCCGATTTCAAACAAGGAGTTTCTTGCCCGGGTTCAAGCCGGTGAGCGTATCAAGCGGGCAGAGGACGCCTTAAGGGAAAAAGAAAGAGAACAGGAGGAACTTGTATCCCAGCTCAAGGAAGCCCTCGCCGAGATCAAGACTCTGAAGGGGTTCATACCTATCTGCGCATTATGCAAGAAAATACGGGATGATGAAGGGTACTGGGATCAATTAGAGGTCTACATCAGCAAGCACACCGATGCAAAATTCACTCATGGTCTTTGTCCGGAATGTGTCGAGAAGTATAGGGCCGAGATGAAAAATCTCTCCAAGAAAGGATAGCTGGAAAGCATCGGTTATCAGCCTTAATGCTTCACAATCCTTGAACCGTTCCAGGAGCCTCAGGAAGGAATGATAGGAAGCGGGGATACGACCGTTGAATACCTCTTCCCCGTCTGTCCTCGCCGTGATATGCCAGCTGTCTTTGTGGACGTCAAT
>Ga0105103_10001101_pt1 | contig 15208 bp, 9 predicted proteins | sample PPLLaktember2015_2_FD_79107 | JGI IMG/M metagenome (GOLD analysis project Ga0105103, IMG submission 79107) | Freshwater sediment microbial communities from Prairie Pothole Lake near Jamestown, North Dakota, USA - PPLs Lake P7 Core (6) Depth... | ecosystem: Environmental > Aquatic > Freshwater >...
ACGCTCACGAACAACCATGTCGATCTGAATGACAGCGTCAACCCGCTTAACACACCCGGCACGCGCGGCAATTTCGGCATCGACCTGCAGGCCAGGGCCGGCACCGTGTGCGCCGTGGTCGGCGGCCTGACCGGCGGCAACGCTTCGCATTGGTTCCCGGTTCCGGTTGCGCTCAACAGCACCGGCACGGTCCTCGCCGCTCCGGTTCCGGCCGACACGGGAACGACAGTGACGCTGACACTGCCCGCCGGCTCGGACATGCCGAGCATCTTTCCGTTCTACGCAATTGTTGAGAACAGCGAGGTGGTCATGGTCACGGGCCGCACCGGCGACACGCTGACCATCCTTCGCGCCCAGGAAGGCACGCTCGCGCAGCCCATCGCGGTGGGTAACACGTTCAGGGCCATCGGTGGCCGGATTCGCGCGCAGCAGTCACTGACCGGTGTGTTCCAGCTGGAAGCCGGTTCCCAGACGGTGGGCACGCCGGCCGGGACGGTGCTGCAGGAGAACAACGACTCGCACGCCGTCGGGGCCAGCCAGACGGTTGCGCTGGGGGGCATCACCGTGGTCGCGAACGGCACCTGCCCGCTGCCCTAGCGCCGTAGCGGCCGGCCCGGCCGGTCGCTGCGCGGAGTTCTCAGGTGGAGGGCCCATCGCGGCCCTCCACTTTCTCTCCTTTCGCCCACCACACCTGACCAGGTCGCTTTGCTGGAAGGCCATAATGTCTTATAGTGGCTCTTCGTGTGCCTTTAATAGCCTAAGATGGATCTGACATGAGAAGAGCTGTGAACACCTCTGGCGCAGGTCGCCTCGCAGTGATGGCCGGTCTGTTGGCGGTCGTGCTGGCGGGCGCATCCTTGTCGGCCCGGCAGGAACCCGCGCCATTCGCAGACCAGGCCGGCCCCGGCTTCGCCCGCGTGCTCGAGGGGGACGCGATCCCCGACCTCATCATCAGCCCCAACAGCGGTTCGGCGGTCTCGCGCGTGCTCGACGGCGCGACCCTGGCCGACCTCGGCAGCGGCTTTCCGTTCGGTCCCGGCTTCGGCGGCGGCGTGCGCATGGCGGTCGGTGATCTCACCGGCGACGGCGTGTCGGACATCGTCGCGGCGATGGGCCCGGGCGGCGGGCAGGTGATTCTGCTGAACGGCGTGGACGCCAGCCTGATCGGCGGCGGCGCCCCCTTCGGCGCGTTCGGCGGCGGCGTCAACGTGGCCGTCGGCCATTTCGACGGCGATGGCCGCCTCGACATCGTCACCGCCCAAGCCAGCGGCGGCGGCGGGGTGACCGTATTCAACGGCGTGACCTACGCGCCGCTCTTCAGCCTGCAGCCGTTCGGCGGCGGCTACACCGGCGGCGTGAACGTGGCCACCGGCGACATCGATGCCGACGGCGTCGCCGACCTCGTCGTGGGGCAGGCGAGCGGCGGCCTCGTGTCGATCGTGAACGGCGCGACGCGCACGGTGACGCTGAGTGGCGTGCCGTTCGGCGGCGGCGGGGTGTGGGTGGCGGCCGGCGACGTGAACGGCGATGGCCGCGCGGATGTGGTGGCCGGGGCCGGCACCGGCCCCGGCGCGGTGCTGGTCTACGACGTGCACGCGCTCGCGCCGATCACCAGCTTCGTGGCCTACGGTGCGGGCTATATCGGCGGGGTGCGGCTGGCGGCGACGGACCTCACCGGCGACGGGCGGGTGGAGATCATCACCGTGCCCGGCCCCGGCGGCGAGCCGGTGATGAAGATCTACGACGGCGCGACCTTCGCCAACACCAACAGTCTGCTCGTCTACCCGGCGTCGTTCACCAACGGCGTGTTCGTCGCCGCGCCGGCGGCGTTGCCTGGCATCCGCATCACCAGCGCCGCGAGCGCGACGTTCACCGCGGGGACGGCGGGGACGTTCGTCGTGCAGGTCGCGGGCGTTCCGGTCGCGACCTCGATTACGCAGACCGGGGCCTTGCCTGCCGGCGTGACGTTCACGAACAACGGCAATGGCACGGCCACGCTGGACGGCACTCCCGCGGCCGGCACCGGCGGCACGTATCCGATCACGATCACCGCGAACAACGGCGTCAGCGCGCCGGTGACCCAGAGCTTCACGCTCACCGTGCAGCAGGCGCCGGCCATCACCAGCGCCGCCACGACCACGTTCTCCATTGGCGGCGCCGCTTCGTTCACGGTCACGACCACGGGATTCCCGGCGCCGACGCTGTCGCTGACTGGCGCGATGCCGGCAGGGGTGACGTTCACGCCCAACAGCAACGGCACCGCCACGCTTGGCGGCACCCCCGCGCCAGGGTCGTCCGGCGACTATCCGCTCACGATCACGGCGACCAACGGCGTGGGCTCGGCGAGCGCACAGTCCTTCGTGCTCACCGTCGACACGTCCGCGGCCTTCACGAGCGCCGCGGCCACCAACTTCGTTGTCGGAGTGGGCGGTCTTTTCACCATCACCACCACCGGCACACCGGCGGTGACATCGATCCCGCAGACGGGGACGCTGCCGTCGGGCGTCACCTTCACGGACAACGGCAACGGCACGGCGACGCTGAGCGGCACGCCGGCCGCCGGCGCCGGCGGCGTCTACCCGCTGACATTCACCGCCAGCAACGGCGTCGGGGCGCCCGCGCAACAGGCGTTCACGCTCACCGTGCAGCAGGCGCCGGCCCTCACCAGCGCCGCCACGATCAGTTTCGCGGTCGGCGCCGCGGGAACCTTCACGATCACGGCGACGGGCTTCCCGACCCCGGCACTCTCCGCGACGGGCGCGCTCCCTTCGGGCGTCACGTACACCGATAACGGCGACGGCACGGCGACACTGGCCGGCACACCTTCCGCGGGGACGGGTGCCGCCTACCCGCTCACGGTCACGGCGGCCAACGGCGTGGGGACGGCCGCGCAACAGACCGTCACGCTCTCGGTGAACCAGCCGCCGGCCGTCACCAGCGGTGGGGTGGCGACGTTCGTTGTCGGCAGCGCCGGCAGTTTCACGATTACGGCGACGGGCTTCCCGGCCCCGGCACTCTCGGCGACGGGCGCGCTGCCCGCGGGCGTCACGTTCACCGACAACGGCAGCGGGACGGCGACGCTGGCCGGCACCCCCACCGCGGGCGCCGCCGGTAGCTATCCGATCACGATCACCGCGACCAACGGCATCGGCACTGCGGCGCAGCAGGGCGTCACGATCACCGTGAACCAGGCGGCGGCCATCACCAGCGCGGTGTCGACGACGTTTGCCGTCGGCAACGCCAGTACGTTCACCGTCACCACGAGCGGAGTGCCGGCGGTGACCTCGATTGCGCGGACGGGCGCGTCCTTGCCCGCGGGCGTGACGTTCACCGACAACAACAACGGCACGGCCACGCTGGCGGGGACGCCCGCGGCCGGAACCGCGGGGACCTACGCGCTCACGTTCACCGCGGCCAATGGCATCGGGTCGCCGGCGCAGCAGAATTTCACGCTGGCGGTGAACCCGGTCGGGGGCGCGCAGAACGACAGCTTCCCGGGGGGCGTCGGCAACACGCAGTACAGCGTCGGCGCGGGCGCGCCCGCCACGCCGGCGGTGGTCGTGGCCGGCTCGGTGCTCGACAATGACACCGGCGCCAGCCTGCCGCTGACCGCCGGCCCGGCCAGCATCGCGACCGCGAACGGCGGTCAGGTGACGATGGCCAGCACCGGGGCCTTCCTCTATACCCCGCCGCTCGGCTTCGCCGGTCCCTCGGACACCTTCACCTACACCCGCACCGACAACGCCGGGGCCACGGATACGGCTGTCGTGACGATCAACATGAGCGGCGTGGTGTGGTACGTCAACGCGACGGCAGGGGCCGGCAACGGCCAATCGCACAGCCCGTTCAACACGATGCCCGCCGCGGCCGTCGCCGCGCAGCCAGGCCAGGTCATCTACGTGCACGCGGGATCGCCGGCAGGTAACACCGCGCTCAAGGCCAGCCAGACGCTGTGGGGCGCGGGCGCGAACTACACGCTGAACGGACTGACGATTCCCGCCACCGCGGCGCCGGCGCTGCAGGGCACGGTCACCCTGGCCAACGGCGTCCTGGTGAGCTCGCTCTCCGTCAACGGCGGCGCCGGAGCCGCCTTCGTCGGCAGCGGGATCACCGGTACCGCCACGCTCAACGCCGTCGCGATCACCGGCGGCACGACCGGCGTCTCGATCAACGGCGGCACGGGCACGCTGAATATCGGCGCCACCATCGCCATCGCCGGTGGCCGTTCGGTGGATGTGCAGAACCGCACTGGCGGCACGGTCAACTTCCTGGGCGCAATCTCCGACACCGGCGCGGGCATCCAGCTGATCGGCAACACCGGGTCGGCGGTCGCGTTCACCGGGGGCCTGGCGCTCAGCACCGGGGCCAACGTCGCCTTCACCGCCACGGGCGGCGGCACCATCACGGCGACACAGAACGCCCCGGGCATCGTGAACACCATCGTCACCACCTCCGGCACGGCGCTCAATGTCGCGAACACGACCATTGGCGGAGCGGACCTGACGTTCCAGAGCATCAACGCGGGCACGGCGGCGTTCACCGCCGGCGTCGGCGTGTCCATTGTGAACACTGGCGTGGCTCCCGCGAACGGCAGGCTCATCGTCACCGGCAACGGGACGGCGCTGTCAGGAGGCCGCATCCGCCGCAAGTCCGGTCCCAACGGGTCGGTCTCTGCCGGCGTGGGCATCTACCTGGAGAACACCAGACAACCCTCGTTCAGCTGGATGGAGTTGACCGGCTTCGACAACTCCGCCATCGCCGCGCGCAACGTCGCCGGATTCCAGATCGAGCACAGCACCATCACGGCGGCCGGCAACACGGGTGCGATCAGTGAAGGGCCGGTGGTGTTCGGCCTGCCGATCAGCGGGTCGAATCCGGCTGGCGTCAACGGTCTGCAGACGGGCACGACGGCCCTGATCCGCAACACGATCGTCACGGGCGGCTTCGAGCACAACATCGCCATCCATGGCCAGTCGGGGACGACGACGCTGCGGGTGGATCGGACGACGGCCATCGAGGGCGACTGCGAGGTGAGCACCAACAACGACGTCAACGGGGGCTACGGTGTGTTGGCGCAGTTCGAAGGCTCCGCGGTTGGCAGCGTCGTCGTCGATCGATGCCGGCTGCGCTCCAATCGGGTGGCGGGCGTGATGGCTCGTGCGGCGGATGCCGCGATCCTCAACGTCACCGTCAGCAGCTCGGAGGTATCACGTGGCCTCGACGGGCTGGTCCTCACCAACTCGGGTGATGCCGAGATCGTAGGACTGGTCACCAACAACACCATCAGCAGCTTCGGGGCGTCCGGCGTGCGCCTGGGGCAGGTTGCCGGCACCGCATCGGCACTGTCGCTGCTGCAGGCCAGCATCATCGACAACCGCCTGTCGTCGTCGGAGAGCTCCACCGACGCCACCATTGCCGGCCACTTCAGCAGCGCCGTCGGACAGATTTCGCAGGCGCGCATCCTGATTGCCGACAACGGCGCTCAGGCCACCGGCGCGGCCGGCGTGTTCCAGCAGGACTCACCGCAGCCGGGCATTCGCATCACCACGGATGCGGCGAGCACCCCGCTGGTGAATGTCACGGTGAGGAACAATCACCTCGACATGAACGACCCGCTCACCAACAGCTCGCCAGGCCGGCGGGGCGGTTTCGCCGTGGATCTGCAGGCCAGCGCCGGCACGGTGTGCGCGGCGGTCGGCGGCGCCACGGGCGGGAACATCTCGCACTGGTACCCGACCAGCGTCACCGTGATCGGTTCGGTGGCGACGGCGCCGTCGCCCGGCGCCTCGGGCACATCCCTGACGCTGCAGGCGGGACAGGGAGCGGTCATGCCCACGCTGCCGCAGTTCTACGCCCTCGTGTGGCCGGCGGGCGAAACCCAGACCGCGGCGAACAGCGAAGTGGTCAGCGTCACCAGCGTGACCGGCGACACGCTGACGATGGTGCGCGCCCAGGAGGGCACGACCGCGCGGACCATCGTTGCGGGCGACCAGTTCCGGCCGATCGGCGGACGGATTCGCGCGCAGCAGTCGCTTGCGGGGTTGTTCCAGCTCGAAGCCGGTTCGCAGACCACGGCCACGCCGGCAGCGGCGGTGCTGCAGGCGAACAACTCCACGCATCCCGTCGGCCCTGGGGTGACCGTCGCGCTCGGCACGATCGGCATCGTCGCGAACGGCAGCTGCCCGCTGCCGTCGGCGCCGTAGCGAACGAGAGGCGAGGAGACCGGGATGCGGCGGCTGGTCAGTAGCGGAGCACGAGGCTGACGCTGCCGCGCCAGAGGTGGACGCGCGAGCCCTCTCCCGCGATCATGTCGTCGCCCTCGCCGAGACTGCGGAGGTAACGCAGGTCGAAGCGGACCCCGACCGTGTTCGAGAGAAAGCCGATCGCGCCGCCACCGAAGGTGAGCGCGGGCATGGTGCTGCGGATCGGAAACACCGAGGTGATGTCACGCGCTTCGGCGCGGAGCACGCCTGCGCCGGCGATCACGTACGGGCGCAGCGATTCGCGCGTGACGCTGATCGGCAGAGTGAGGACCACGCTGCCGGTGAGAGCGGTGATGAAGCTGCCGGGCACGACAATCTCGCGCTCGCCCCGTTCAAAGAAGCCGGGCACATAGCCGAGGTCACCTTCCACCCCGAGGATGCCTCCGCCGAGCAGTGCCACCGACGCGCCGACCAGGCTGGCCGTCTCGCCAGCGCCTTCCTCGAGATCGGCGAAGAGGGAACTGCCGCCGGCGAACGTGAACCCCAGATACGGCATCAGCAGCACATCCTGCGCGCGTGCCTGGCGCGGCAGCGCCAGCAGCGAACAGACGAGCAGCAGGATCACGGACGCGCGATGCATGTTCAGGCGATAGCGGACGCCGGCGCGCGGACGGGCGTGATGCCGGACGGCCGCACTGGGATGGTCAACGGACTAGCCGAACAGCCGGAGGAAGATTTTCACGAACGGAGACTGCGTGACGTCACCCGCCTCGAGGTTCGTACCGGTGCTGAGGCCGTCGCTGTTCGCCAGCATGATCAAGGTCAGCCGCCGCGCCGGCATCTTGAGGATGAGGGCCGAGTAGGCGTCGGTGATGTGGCCGAACTGCCAGACGATTCGTTCGTTCTGGTAGTTCTGCACGAACCACCCGAGTCCGGTTGGCAGCGGTGTGCCGGAGTAGTTCACCTGGCTCCACGCCACGCTCAGCGTATCGGGCGTGAGCAGCACCCCGTCATCGAGCGCCGAGACGAAGCGCGCCAGGTCGCGGGCGCTGGACACGAGGCCATCGGACGCCGTCAGCCCACCCGCGGGGAGGTCGCTCCGCGTCGCACGGCCGCTGCGGTCGACCCGGTAGGGCAGCGCCATGCGCGCGACGATGCCGCTGAAGCGCGCGAGCTGAGGTGGTTCAAAAAACTCCCGAGCCGGGTTCGTGGAGGTGACGAGATCTTGACCAGGGACGGAGCTCGCCATGGCGAGGCGCTCGAGCATCGAGTCCGACAGGTTCTGGCGGAACGGCTTCGGGTTGCACGCCTGCGCGACGGTGGTGAGTGCCGCAAATCGGCCCGGGTCGTACAGGAACTCCCCGGCCCCGATGCCGCCGCTGGCGTGTGACAGGACCTGGCGCACGGTGGCGGCGGGTGCGGGGAAGTCCGGCACCCACAAGGAGATCGGCGCATCGATGTTCAGCCCCCCCTGCTCGATGCAAGCGCCCAGCAGCACGGCGGACATGGTCTGGGTGAGCCCGCCCACGAGATATGGCGTGTCCGGAGTCGCCATGATGTTCCGCTCGATATCCTGGACCCCGAAGCCCCGTTCCCAGCCGATCTGGCCGTCCTTGACGATGACCGCGGACATGCCCGGGATGGCGGTCTGCTGCCGCAGCGACTCGACGTAGCGTTCGAAGAGGGAATAGAGCAGGGCCTGCCCGGACCCTGGTGAAGCAAGGGTAAAGGTGAGGCATGCGGCGATGGCGACCACGCGAAGGCGGTAGGTCATGGTCCCGACGCCGAAATCATAGCACTCCCGCTGGCTGGCCCCCCTGTTCCGACCCTTTCCTCAAGGTAAATCCCCACGGCGCCGCGGCCCGCACGGTGTGGTAAAGTTCCGCCGAGTGCGCCTGTTGACTCTCCATCGCCTGTGCGTGTGTGCCGCGGCCGTCGGGCTGCTGGCTCTGGCAACCCCAGCTTCGGCCGAGATGTTGCGGGTTCGTCCGCTGGTCCGCGACGGACAGGTGCTCGTCTCTTTCCAGCTGGAGCAGGGGTTCACCGATCAGGTCCGCGAGTTCGTGCAGAGCGGCCTCCGCACCACCTTCACCTACACGGTCGAGCTGAAGCTGAAGGTTCCGGCGTGGGTTGACCGCACGGTCGGAGTGGCCGTGGTTTCGACGACCGTGGAGTTCGACAACCTGACGAGGCGCCACACCATCTCGCGGACACTCGATGGCCGCATGGAAGAGTCGCGCGTCGTCGAGGACGAGGCCATCGTCCGTCAGATGATGACGAACTTCGAGCGCCTTCCGCTCTTCGATACCGACCTGCTCGAGCAGAACCGCGAATACTACGTGGTGGTCCGCGCCGAAGCGCGTCCTCGCAGCGGGGCTGCCCTGTGGCCGTGGGGCGGCGCCACGTCGGGCATGGCGAAGTTCACCTTCATTCCTTAAGAGGCGCTGATGACGCGTGCAGGCCTGGTCTCGCGTGCGGCGATTCGCACGGGCGTGGCAGCGTTGTCGGCGGCACTGGTGGCCGTCATGTGGGTCGCGGCGACCCTGGCGCAGCCATCGGTCGAACTCCTCCCGACACCGGCGGGTATTGGCAGCAACGCCTACGCCCTGGCACCCGGCGCTGGCGGCAAGGCCTACCTCGTGTGGATCGAGCCCGCCGGGGAGGGAAGTCAGGCGCTCAAGTTCGCCCGCTTCGACGGCCGCGGGTGGGACCGACCGCGCGACATCGCCCGCGGCAGCAACTGGTTCGTCAACTGGGCGGATCATCCCTCCATCGCGGCGATGCCCGACGGCTCGCTCCTCGCACACTGGCTCGTGAACACCGGCCGCAAAGAGGGCTCGTACGGTTACGGCATCCGCGTCGCCAGATCCACGGACGATGGCGCCACGTGGTCCACGATCTTCGAAGACGGCATGAAGAACGTCGCGGACTATGCCGGTTTCCTCACCTTCTCGCCCGCGACGGCAGGCGCCGACGCCATTTACCTGACGCCGCTGGCGCCGGACGATGGCACCTCGCACGGGCACGACGAGCCGGAGCACATCAAGACGCTCGCCGCGGTGTCCTTCGGGCCGGATGGATCGGTGAAGGGACAGAAGGTCGTGGACCCCGACGTGTGCTCGTGCTGCATGACCGACATCGCGCAGACGGCCCAGGGGCCGGTCGCCGTGTATCGCGACCATCTGCCCGGCGACATCCGCGACATCTCGATTGTTCGTCGCGTGAACGGCGCCTGGACCGCGCCCGCGACGGTGTTCAGCGACGGCTGGCACATTCCCGGCTGTCCAACCAACGGCCCCGCCGTCGCCGCTCGCGGCGAGCGGGTGGCGGTGGCCTGGTTCACGGCCGCGAAGGATACTCCGCGTCTGAAGATGGTGTTCTCCGATGACGCCGGCGCCACGTTCGGCGCACCGATCGTCATCGACGACGGGCGTCCCGTGGGCTGGCCCGACGTCGCGTTGATGGACGACGGCAGCGCGCTCGTCAGCTGGCTGGAACGCCGTGGTGAAGGCCAGGGCGAGGTCCTGGTCCGTCGTGTCTCGCCGGGCCGCGCCCCTGGCGCGCCGGTCGTGATCGCCAAGGCCGTGAGCGGGCGGGCCACCGGAGTCCCGCACATGGTCCGCATCGGCGACCGCATGCTGGTCGCGTGGCGGAATGAGCGCGTGCTGACGGCGGCCGTGCCGATCGCTTCCATCCTCCCCTGACACATGCCAGTGCGAGAGGCGGTCCCCGCCAACTGGGCCGAGCTGCCTGACGAACAGCTGCTCGACCTTCGCATGTCCGACCTGCCGCTGTCCCTGGCGGGCACGGTGGTGGAGACGCGCCTGGCACAGCTCCGGACCGAGCTGCTGGCGCGTGGCCTCGACTTTCCGATTCATTTCTACCTGGCGAGCGAGTGGTTCACGCCGGACGGTCACGCCTCGATGGCGGTGCCCTTCTACCTGGCGCACCCGCGGCTCGAGAAGCTCGAGCAGGCGCAGATGCTGGCGGTGGAGGGCGGCGAGCACGAGTGGTGCATGCGCATCCTGCGCCACGAGGCCGGGCACGTGATCGACAACGCCTACAAGTTGCGCCTCCGGAAGCAGCGCCGTGAGCTGTTCGGCAAGTCGTCCGAGGCGTACCCCGAGTTCTACACGCCCAAGCCGTACAGCAAGAGTTTCGTCCTGCACCTCGATCCCTGGTACGCGCAGAGCCATCCCGACGAGGACTTCGCCGAGACGTTCGCGCTGTGGCTGACGCCGCAGTCGAACTGGCAGCAGCGCTATGCCGGCTGGCTGGCGCTGAAGAAGCTCGAGTACATGGACGCGCTGATGACCTCGCTGGCGGGGCAGCCGCCGAAGGTGGCGACCGGCGACGAGGTCGAGCCGCTGGCCGGCCATCGCGAGACACTGCGCGCCTACTACCGCCGCAAGCGCCGCCACTACGGTGTCGATCATCCGGCGTTCTACGATCGCGACTTGCGGCGGCTGTTCTCCGATGCGCCGGAGCACCACGACCGGCCGACCGCGGCGCACTTCATCCAGCGCCACCGGCGCGCCGTCCGCCGGCTCGTTGCCGAGTGGACCGGCATCTACCAGTACACCATCGACAAGGTCATCGAAGACATGATTGCCCGTAGCCGCGAGTTGAAACTGCGTATGGCGATACCCGAGGATCAGGCGCGACAGGAATTCACGGTCCTTCTGACGGTGCAGGTCATGAACTACCTGCACAGCGGTCGCCACAGGATTGCCCTATGACGATTCGACGTGTGCTGGTGCTGGTGCACAAGGACCTGGTGCCTCCCGAGGCGCCGGCGGCCGACATCATCGATGACGCGCCGTGGAAAATGGAGTGGGACGTCGTCTCGACGCTGCGCGAGGGCGGCTACGAGCTGCGGGTGATTGGCGTGCACGACGACCTGACGCCGATCCGCTCGAACGTCGAGGAGTTCAAGCCCGACATCGTCTTCAACCTGATGGAGGCGTTTGCCGACATCGGGGTCTTCGACCAGAACGTCGTCAGCTATCTCGAGCTGCTGCGCCTGCCCTACACCGGCTGCAATCCGCGCGGCCTGACGCTCGCGCGCGACAAGTCGCTGGCGAAGAAGCTGTTCGCCTACCACCGCGTGCCGGTGCCGGACTTCACGGTGGTGCCGCTCAACCGCAAGCCCTCGGTGCCCAAGAAGCTGAAGTTCCCGCTGATCGTCAAGTCGCCGACCTACGAGTCGTCGATTGGCATTTCGCAGGCGTCGGTGGTGGCCAACGAAGAGCAGCTCGCCAGGCGCGTGCAGTTCATCCATCAGTCGATTGGCACGGCCGCCATCGTCGAGCAGTACATCGACGGCCGCGAGCTGTACGTCGGCGTGATCGGCAACCAGCGGCTGCAGGTGTTCCCGGTGTGGGAGATGTCCTTCGCGCAGATGGGCGAGAACAGCTGGCACATCGCCACGGAGCGGGTGAAGTGGAGCGTGGCCTACCAGAAGAAGCACGGCATCGCCACCGCCCAGGCCGCGCTCGCGCCCGAGGTCGCCCAGCAGGTGCAGCACCTGGCCAAGCGCGCCTATCGGGCGCTGGATCTCACCGGCTACGCGCGCATCGACCTGCGCATGCGCGACGATGGCAAGCTGTTCGTGATCGAGGCCAACCCCAACCCGCAGCTGGCGCAGGGCGAGGACTTCGCGGAGTCGGCGGAGCACGCCGGGCTGAGCTACGGCCAGCTGCTGGATCGGATCATGAGCCTGGGCCTGCAGTGGCAGCCCGCCCGGATGGGATGAGACCGCGATGCCTCACTACCTGCACTACGACGTGTTCACCAATCGCCCCTTCGAGGGCAATCAGCTGGCCGTGTTCCCCAACGCGCAGGGACTGTCGGCGGAGCAGATGCAGACGATCACGCGCGAGATGAACTTCTCGGAGTGCACGTTCCTGCTGCCCGCCGAGACCTCGGGTACCGACGTCCGCATGCGCATCTTCACGCCGGGGGCGGAGCTGCCGATGGCCGGCCACCCGACGATCGGCACGACCTTCGCGCTGGCGAACGGCGGCGTGATTGCGGCCGGCGCGGAGCGCTTCGTCTTCGGGCTGGGGGTCGGGCCCACGGTGGTCGAGCTGACCTGGCGCGGCTCGCGGCTCGAGTTCGCCTGGATGGATCAGAAGACACCGGACTTCCGCGGGCCGGCCTCACCGGTCGCCGACATCCTGCAGTCGATCGGCGTCGATCCGACGCACCTGGACCCGCGCGGGCTGCCGGTCCAGGAAGTGTCGTGCGGCGTGCCGTTCATCTACGTGCCGCTGGCCTCGCGGGCGGCCGTCGACGACGCCGAACCGGATCTGCGGGCGATGCGGGCGCTCCGCAGCGCATTTCCCGAGGGACACAATGCGGTGTTCCTGTTCGCGGTGGAGCCGGCTGGGAGTGACGTCACCGTCTACTCGCGCATGTTCGCGCCCGACCTCGGCGTGGCCGAGGACGCGGCGACCGGCGGCGCCAGCGGGCCGCTCGGCTGCTACCTGGTGGCGCACAACCTGGTGCCGTCGTCGGGATGGCGGGACATGGTGAGCCTGCAGGGCGTCAAGATGCGGCGTCCCAGCCGCATTCACATGCGCATCACTGCCGACGCGCCCGACGCCATCACGCGCGTGCAGGTTGGGGGACAGGCAGTGAAGGTAGGGGAAGGGGAGATCGAGAGCGAGTGAGTTCAAAGTTCAAGAGTTCAAGAGTTCAAGAGTTCACGAGTTCAAAGTTTATGGGTGAAACGGTGAACTCCCACTCCGGGCCCAACCGTGAACGTCGCTCGTGAAGCCCAACTTTGCGCTGCAACTGTGCACTGCAACTGTGCACTGCAACTGTGCACTGCAACTTTGCACTCAACTTTGAACTCTTGAACTCTTGAACTTTGAACTCCTCAAGGCGCTAGCCGCTCCCGTTTCCATCCACTCGCCGTGTTCGTGTAGAGCAGGCGGTCGTGCAGGCGACTCGGCCGGCCCTGCCAGAACTCGATCCGCTCCGGGGTGACCCGGTATCCGCCCCAGAACGGCGGCACGGGTACGTCGCCACCCTCGTACTGCGCGGTCAGGGACTCGAAGTTCTCTTCCAGCACGCCGCGATTCGGGATCGTGCGGCTCTGCGGCGACACCCACGCGCCGATCTGGCTCTCGCGGGGACGGGAGCGGAAGTACACCGACGACTCCTCACGCGAGATGCGCGCGACCGCGCCGTTGATGCGGACCTGGCGTTCGAGCTCGCCCCAGAAGAACAGGAGGCAGGCGCGCGGGTTCGCGTCCAGGTCCCGGGCCTTGGCGCTTTCGTAGTTCGTGAAGAAGACGAAGCCGAGATCGTCCAGGCCTTTCAGCAGCACGGTGCGCGCCGAGGGCTCCCCCGATGCCGACACCGTTGCCAGCGTCATCGCGTTGGCCTCGAGCGATTCGGCGCGCTGCGCCTCCTCGAACCAGTGGCGGAACTGCGTGAGCGGATCGGCGGCGGCGTCCTGTTCGATCAGGAAATGGTTGCGATACTCGCGGCGGAGATCGGCGATCGACATACCGTCAGTCTACTGCGGGGCGGGTTCGACCCAGACGCCCAGGAAACGGCGATCGCGAACCGCCGGGTCGCGGTCGGTCGGCATGAAACCGCTGCTGGTGAGGAGCGTCAGCTCCACCACGCCGTGATGCGCCGCCGGCAGCTCGACGTCCTGCGGTGTATCGGCGGCGAGCGTCACCGTGCGCTGCCAGCCGCGCGTGCGGAGCGTGACCTGATTGTCGCCAACGCCGCTCCGCAACCGCAGCACGGCGGGAGCAGTGGCGCCCGCCGGCGACGACACACTCAACACCGTCGGGCGCTGCCCCAGCACCCAGAAGCCGGTGGGCTCCGGATTCACCTTGTCGTCGTGCAGCAACACGAGGAGCTGGCCGTACTGCGCGGCGCCGAGCACGGTGGGGGTGTGAACGCGCTCGCCCTGGTTCGTGACCGCGAGGGGCGTGATGGTGAGGGACTGCAGGCCCTGCTCCAGGTCACGTGAGCCGCGGAAGCCGATGAACCCCGCGTCCAGCGGGAGGTGGAACGTCTCCCTGAACGCAGGCGCCGCGGCCGGAACGGTCCACGACAGCAGGGGGGGGCCGACGCGGCCCACCTGCAGCGACAGCGTGTCAGTGGTGGGCAACCCGTTCGGACCAAAGGCGGCGTCGACGCGGTAGTCGCCCGCGGGCAGCGAGAAGCGCCCGTTGTGCAGCACGCGGACGGGTTGCGGATCGGGCCGCAGGCCCGGGCGGACACCGAGTGTCAGGGCCGGCAGGATCTCGGCGGCGCTGGTCTTGCGCAACGGGTCGAAGATCACCGCCGCGGGCAGGGCCCGCGTGTCGAAGGCGTCGAGCGCCGCAAGACGGGAGCGAGCCTCGAGGTTCACGCGCGGCATCGGCGGATCGTCTGGAAGGAGCGGCAGCACCAGCGACGCGGCCATCAGCGCCCCACCGAAGACGCCGAGGGCGGCCAGGGCGGCCGCGTCGGGTCTGGTCGTGCGCGTGCGGGACAGGACCCAGGCCGCGATCGCCGCGAGGGCCAGCCATGCCGCCGAGTGCGCGAGCGCCGTGGGCGCCTCGTGAAAGATGAAGCTCGGCGCCAGCGTCCACAGTTCCCATCGCGGCGACCACCACTCCAGCAGGCTCGAGGTGCCGTCGCGGCCGTTTGCGATCAGCAGCCCTTCCTGCGCGAAGGTCAGCGTCAAGGCGACGCCGACGCCCACCCAGAGCAGCAGATGGTGCGCCGCGCGCCTTGCCGAGCCCAGAGGCGCGCTGGCGAAGGCCGCGGCGATCGGCAGCGCCAGGACCAGCAGCGCCGACGCCAGCGGCCGCGCCGGGGCGGCCGAGCCACCCCACCAGATGCGGAACGCGCCGACCGTGCCCAGCAGCGCGCCGAACACCAGCACCACCCGCACGGCCAGCAACCGGCGCTCGCCGCCCGCCCGCCACAGCGCGACGAGCCCGGTGGCGGCCAGGATGTAGGCCGGCGCGTAGGGCAGCAGTCCGTATTCC
>Ga0105103_10001102_pt1 | contig 15201 bp, 18 predicted proteins | sample PPLLaktember2015_2_FD_79107 | JGI IMG/M metagenome (GOLD analysis project Ga0105103, IMG submission 79107) | Freshwater sediment microbial communities from Prairie Pothole Lake near Jamestown, North Dakota, USA - PPLs Lake P7 Core (6) Depth... | ecosystem: Environmental > Aquatic > Freshwater >...
GCGCCAACTGGATGATCATCGACGGGGCGTTCAACCATGAGCGGCTCATTGAGTTCCTGCAAGCCCTGGTGCGAGACGGCAAGCGCCGGCGCAAGAAGGTCTTCCTCGTCCTGGACAACCTGGGCGTGCATCACTGCAAGCCCGTGAAGGCCTGGCCGGCCGAACACCGGCTCCACATCGAGGCCTTCTTCCTGCCCAGCTACAGCCCCGAGCTCAATCCCGACGAACGGCTCAACGCCGACCTCAAGCAGGCCATCGGGTCCAAGGTGCCGGTTCGCACCAAAGCCAAGTTGCGTGCCGCCGCCGATGAGCACATGCAATTCATCGCCACCAATCGCGATCGCGTCCGGGCCTACTTCCAAGACCCGATCGTCAAGTACGCGGCGTGAAGACTTCATCGTGCCGGATCAATAAGGGCCGGCTGGGCGCTGTCGGCCGCGGTCGGCCAGCATCTGCACGACGTGCAGCGGGTCGATGGGCTTGACCAGGTGGCGATCGAAGCCGCTGGCGCGCGTGCGCTGCTTGTCCTCGGCCTGCCCCCATCCGGTGGCGGCAATCAGGTACAGACCCGCGCTCCACGGCTCGCGCCGCAGGCGCCGCGCCACCTCGCATCCGTCGACGCGCGGCATGCCCAGGTCGATGACTGCCACATCGGGATGCAGGTTCTGCGCCAGGCGCAATGCCTCCTGGCCGTCGTAGGCCACATCCACCCGATGGCCGGCATGCTGCAACAGCGCAGCCAGTGTGTCGGCGCCGTCATGGTTGTCGTCGACCACCAGCACCCGCAACGGGCCGGCGACCGCATGGCCGTGCGCGCAGGGGCCTTCTGGCGGCTGCGGCTGCGGCGTCGGTGGCGGCGCCTTGCCCAGAGGCATGAGCACACGGAACACACAGCCCTGACCCAGGCCAGCGCTGCTGACAGCGACGCTGCCGCCATGCAGGCGTACCAGTCCCTTGACCAGGGCCAGGCCGATGCCCAGGCCCCCTTCGGTCTGGCTGTGGCCTGCGGAGGCAGACCCCGGCGTGGCCACCCGCACCTGAGTGAAAATGTCGAACACTTGCTCCAGCTCCTGTGCCGCCAGGCCGATGCCACTGTCCGTCACGCGCAGTTCGACCTGGTCGCCTCGACACGATGCGTCCAGGCCGATGCGTCCGCCCGGCGCCGTATAGCGCGCGGCGTTGTCCAAGAGGATGCCCAGCACCTGCGTCAGGCGCAGCGGGTCGGCTACCAGGGTCTGGCTCAGCGCATCGCCGCTGACGCTGAAGTCGTGTCGCTGCCGATCGATGGCCGGGCGCGCCAGTTCCACGGCCGCATCGACCACACTGCGCAGGACCACACTTTCCTTGTTCAGCGTCATCGCGCCGCGCGTGATGCGCGAGGCCTCGAGCAGGTCGTCCAGCAGCAGCCCGAGGTTGGCGACCTGGCGATCGATGATCTGCACGGCCCATGTGTGCTGTGTTGCATCGACGCCGGTGCTCATCAATACCTGTGCGGCATTGCGGATCGGCGCCAGCGGATTGCGCAACTCGTGGGCCAGCGTCGCCAAGAACACGTCGTTGCGGCGATCGGCCGCGGCCAGCAGCTCTTGCGCATGCGACAGGGCTTCGATGTCGATGAACGTGCCATACCAGCGCCACGTCCCGTCGCCCGCCTGCAGCGCGGCAGCCTGCAGCTGGAAATGGCGGTGCCCTCCCTGCGCATCGCGCAGACGCACGGGCAGGCTGACGGCTGCATGGTCCTTGCGCGAGCGATGCCAGGCCTGAAGCAGCGCCTCACGGTCGTCCGGATGGACAGCGGCCAGCAGATCGGGCCTGCGCGCAGTGTCCTGGCCGGTGTAGGCCGACCAGGAGGGGTTGGCGTGGTGCACGACGGTCGCGTCGTCCGCCACGAACTGGAGCTGCGGCCACTGCTGCGCGACCTGCTCGAAGGACGCAGCTGCCGGGCGTGGACCGGCCCCCGCCTGCCCCGTCTGCGCGCGACGGCGTCGCAGTTCAAGCGCCACCCCTGCCAGAGCCGTGACGGCCAGCGCCGAGAAGGTCTTGGCCCACCCTATGGCCACATTTGCCTACGGGCGCTTCATGCGCCGTCCCTTCGTCGAGGCTGCAGCCTGAGTCCTGCGTCGCGGGCCTCGCACAGGGCGATGGCAATGGCCTGCCTGCGGCACTTCACCGGCTTGCCCGAGGCGCTGCTCGAGGGTTCGCCATGATGGAATTCGCGCAGCGCCTTGCCGACGCTTCGAGCTTGTTTCCTGTCGAATTTGGCCATGCCGGATTCCCTCACGAGCATTGCAGCCTGCAGCGCAAAGCAAGCTGTGTTCCCAGAAAAATGCCGTACGGGTGACGCAGCCCTGCGCGCCGGAGGAAAAATGTGCCGCAACTCTTGCCTCGCGCATCCGTGCTGGGCGCGCACAACGGCGTCCGGCCCGTGGGAACGCGCCTTGCTTGGCTTCGCGCGAGGAGACAGCCCATGAGCCTGCAGCGTGTGCCCGACCATTCGCCCCGACATCTGATCGAACTGCCACCTCTGGAACGGGACGAAGTGTGGTTCAAGCCCAGCGCGCGAGCTGATGGCGGCGCCCCCTGGCGTGTGGGCCAGGCGCTGCGCAGGTGCGCGGCGGCGTGAAGCTCGGCCCAGCGACGGATGGGTGCTTCGCCCGTTGCTCCAAAGCGGCTGTACGGGCCCGCGAACTCGGCTGCACTCTGGCTCGGCCCCTTGTCTTCAATCACGGTGTCTTCGACCTCCTCCATGCCGGCCACGTGGCTTGCTTCGAACAGGCCCGCGCACTCGGCAACAGCCTGGTGGTCGGCATCCATACCGACGCTTCGGCGCGTCGTCTCGGCAAAGGGCCGCTGCGGCCGTGCCATGCCGCTGCCGACCGGGCACGCGTGGTGGCTGCGCTGGCCGCGGTGTCGGCGGTTGTTCTTTTCGATGAAGACAAGCCGCTTGCGCTGATGTGCGCATTGCGACCTGATGTCTTCGTCAAGGGGGGCGAGTACGTTGCCGACAGCCTGGCAGAGACGGCATTGATGGCGGAATGGGGCGGACGCACCGTGATCGTGCCGCACCTGCCGGGCCTGTCCACCACCGCCACGATCCAGCGCCTGAGCGGACTCGGACCGGCTGTCCGTGTCCGCTGAAGAGTGCCTCTCAGACCGTTGAGGCGGGGCGCGCGGGAGTGTCGGATGGCGCGCCCACCGGATCGGGGCGCCCGCCCTCGCCTTCCCAGGTCTGGAGCGGTTCGTTCAGCCGCGGCGGCGGCTTGGCGTCGAGCCGCGCACGGTGAGTGCGGCGGATGCAACGCCAGCTGTTCCACACCAGCACGCCCGAGGACACGAGCAGCAGCGCATCGCGGGTTAGGCTGGCTGCTGCCGCGTTCGACGCGCGCACGTCGTGGTCGGATGGATGAGATCGGTGCCAATGCCACATCGTCGTGCTCCGCCGGTTGGGATTGACCCCGGTCAAGCAAACTGCGCGCCCGTTCAAAGCCCTGTCATCCAGGTCGGTGTGGGCTGGTGCGTCCGCCCCAACTGCAGTAAAAGTTGCACATCCGGGACCTGACAAGCACTTGTCCTCCAGGTGCTTCAAGAACCGTTTCAGGGAAGAACAACCGATGCCACATGCCTTGGTCGTCGATGACGATGTCGATTCCGCGGCGACGCTGCGGATGCTGATTGCCGGAGAACAGTTCACGGTGGCCATGGCGCACAGCCTGCGGGACGCGCGGCGCCAGATATCGCTGCAGCAGCCGGACATCCTGCTGCTGGACCTGCGGCTGCCCGATGGCAACGGCATGGAACTGCTGGCCGACTCGCAACTGGTGGCCAATTCCGAGGTCGTGCTGTGCACCGGCCATGCCAGCCTGGAGACCTCGATCGAGGCGCTGCGGCTGGGCGCGGCGGACTACCTGATCAAGCCGATCAACCTGAAGCAACTGCAGGGTGTGCTGTCGCGCATCATGAAGCCGGCGGCGCTGAAGGCCGAGGTCGAGGGCCTGACCGCCAAGCTCAGCTCCAGCGGCCACTTCGGTCATCTGTGGGGCACGAGCGCGCCGATGCAGCGCATCTACGAACAGATCTCGCGCGTCGCCGGCACCAGCGTCACCGTGTTCATCACCGGTGAAAGCGGTACCGGCAAGGAGGTGGTGGCGCAGACCGTGCACGACCTGAGTCGACGCCGCAAGCGGCCCTTTCTGGCGGTGAACTGCGGTGCGATCTCTCCGAACCTGATCGAGAGCGAGATCTTCGGGCACGAGAAGGGCAGCTTCACCGGCGCGGAAAGGCAGCATCAAGGGTTCTTCGAGCGCGCCAGCGGGGGCACGCTGTTCCTCGACGAGATCACCGAGATGCCGCAGGAATTGCAGGTCAAGCTGTTGCGCGTGCTGGAAACCGGCCGCTTCATGCGCGTGGGCAGCATGCAGAGCCAGGAGGCCGACGTGCGCATCATCGCCGCCAGCAACCGGCCCCCGCCGGTGGCGGTCGCCATGGGCAAGCTGCGCGAGGATCTGTTCTATCGCTTGAACGTCTTCCCGATCGACCTGCCACCGCTGCGCGATCGTCTGTCGGACGTGCCGTTGCTGGCCAATCACTTCCTGGCTGCGATCTGCGAGCAGGAGGGCCGGATTCGCCGCTTCACGCCTGCGGCGTTGCGGCACCTGGAGGCCTACCACTGGCCCGGCAATGTGCGCGAGCTGCGCAATGCCGTGCAGCGGGCCTTCGTCATGGCCAGCGGCGAAGCCATCGACGAGAGCTGGCTGCCTCGGGTCGAGGGCACCAGGCCGTTGGACAGCGGTGTCGCTGCCGCGCCAGTGGCGGCCGCCGTCGACCGCCGGCCGAGCAGCCTCATGCACGACACCCTGCAGTCGCCTGCGGCCGCGGCACCGCGGCCCGGCGAGGAGCCTGCGCGCGACAGCGTGACCCTGCCGATCGGCACCTCGATGGCGCAGGCCGAACGCATGTTGATGCTGGCCACGCTGCGTCACTACAACCACCACAAGGAACGCACCGCGGCCGTGCTCGGCATCAGCCTGAAGACGCTGTACAACAGGCTCAAGGAATACGCGGCCCAGGAAGCCGCCGGGCAGCGCATCGACGAAGGCGCAGAGTCCTGAGACGCTACCCTCCTTCGAACTGTAGGTCCGCTCCTACACCTCGACGTGGCAAGCGCAGACACCGCGGTGCGTCGCGCAGTGGCACAGTTGCCCCGTGTCGGCACGCTTTGCGCACCGACAAGCGGCATGTCCCAAATCAGAACCTTCATCGTCGAAGACAGCCCGCTCATCCTGGAGCACCTGGTCGCCATGCTCGAAGAGATGGCCCAGGTTCAGGTGGTGGGCAGCGCCGCCGACGAATCATCGGCCTTGCAGCGTCTGGGACGCCTTGCGGACGACGTCGACCTGGTGATCATCGATGTGTTCCTGAAGCAGGGCTCGGGGCTCGGCGTATTGCGCGGCACCGCTCAGGCCGGCCTTCACGCCAAGCGCGTCGTTCTGACCAACTATGCAACCCCCGACATGCGCGAGCGCTGCAAGGCCTTGGGGGCGCACCGGGTGTTCGACAAGTCCACCAATCTGGATGACTTGATCTCCTATTGCACCCGTTTGGCAGCGGGATTCGGCGATACCGCGCCCGGCGCGTTGAACTGAAGCGACGGCGGCCTTGCACCGCCCGGGGAGGGCGCCGTGCGCTGTGCGCTGCTACTGCAGCAGACCGTTCTTCAGCGCGTAGTAGGTCAGATCGCTGTTCGACTGCAGCCCCATCTTTTCCATCACACGGGTGCGGTAGGTGGAGATGGTCTTCACGCTGAGCGACATGCCTTGTGCGATGTGGGTGATGGTTTCGCCCTTGGCCAGCCTCAGGAAGACCTGGAACTCGCGCTCCGACAGCTGTTCGTGTGCAGACTTCTCAATGGGTTCGCTGAGGCTGGCAGCCAGCCGATCGGCCATGTTGCTGGTGACATAGCGCCGCCCCAGCACCACCGTGCGGATGGCCCTGAGGATCTCGTCGGGGTCACACTCCTTGGGCAGGTAGCCCGATGCACCGTGGCGCAGCAGCGTGGTGGCATAGTGTTCCTCGGGGTAGCTGCTGAGGATCAGCACCGCCAGGCCCGGGGCGCGCGCCTTGATCGCATGCAGTGCATCGACGCCACTTTGTCCGGGCATCGAGATGTCGAGCAGGATCACGTCGGCCGCCTCCTGGCGCACCACGTCCATCACCTCCCTGGCGCTGGCGCATTCGGCGACGATGCGCATGTCCACATGCTCCGACAGGAACTGGCGCAAGCCCAGTCGCACCATCGCATGGTCGTCGACGATGGCGACCCTGATCATGGCGATGTCTCCGATGGGCGCATGACGAATACCCGCCGCAGACGCTGCCCGCGTCTTACAGCCTTGCCCGGCCTCGTCCGACGCAGCGTGGGCTCGCTGCCTGCCATGGTGTGCCTGCACGCACTGCGGCGCACCGAACCCATGGACCCCCCGCACACCCCATCCCCAGGCGATGAAAAGGCGTCCTTCGCTGAGCTGATGTCCGGCCTGCATGCCGAACTCAGGCACGGACTGCGTGCGCCGACGCAAGGCCACGCCGCAACGCGACGCCGGATGCTGCTGCGGCTCGAGCAGATGTGGAAGATCGAAACCCAGCTCCTCCTGCCGGCCTTGACAGACCAAGGGGCGGTGCAGCCGGCGCTGCAGGAAGTCGAGCTCCTGCGCGACGCGGCGCTGTTGTTCGAGCGCAGTGCGCCGGACCTGAGCGACATTGCGTGGAGCGTCGTGCAGCGCCTGGCCGAGTTGCACCTGGGGCGCATCGAGGGGCTGATGCAGTGCGCCTCGGCGTCGCCTGCGGATTGGCGCGCCCTGCGAGACGAGGCCTCGGCCTGGCTGTCGCGGTGGGCTGCCGAGATCCGCGCCCATGGCGATATCGAGGACGAGGACCGGGATCCGGTCGGGCTGCCCCCGCGCTGATCGGCGCCGTGGGCCAATGCAAGCGTAGCCCGCGCGGCGCAGCCGGGTTGGGACGGATTCTGCGACCGCAGGCGTTGCATGGCGGGATCAGAGCAAAGCGCATTCCCGTTGTGTGGCGCGTGGCATGTGGCGGCGGTGGCCGGGCCGGGCTAACGGCAACGCCGTCCGTGACCTTGCGACGGTCGGCTCAGTGCTCGGTGCGCGATGCCGCATCGGTGTGGCATTTCAGCGCGCGCACCATCCAGTCCAATGCGGCCTGCTTGCGCTGCGGGCTTTCGGCCGCGGTGCAGTCTGCCGGCACCCACAGCGCATAACCGCGCAGGAATGCGTCCATCGCAGTGAACTGCACGCACAAGTCGGTGGCCAGGCCGGTGATCACCAACTGCCTCGTGCCCATGCGCTCGAGCAGCAACTCCAGCGGCGTGCCATGGAAGCCGGAATGACGCGGCTTGAGCACGGCGAAATCATGCGACTCCGGACGGAGCAGCCGTGCCAGCCTGGCGGCGGGTCCCTTCAGACGACGGCAGTGAGCCACCAGACTGCGGAAGTCCGACCGCCAGTGACCGAAGTTGTCGTTGACGTAGATCGACGGCACGCCTCGCACGGCGGCTTCTCGCTTCAGCGCCGCCAACGCCTTGGCTGCCTGCAGCGCAGGCGCGGCCAGCTGCTGGGCACCTTCGAACTGCAGCGGGTTGATCATGTCCACCAGCAGCAGCGCGGTGCGCGCGCGGGGCAGGGCGGGAAGTTCGGGCAGCACAGCCTGGACGGCATCATGCAACGTTGCAACGCCATGGCGGCAAACCCGGGACCCGAAGCTGCGGCGTACGCAGGAACGCCGCCTGCTGTGCATTCGATTCGGAATGCGGAGAAAGAGCCGATCGTGAGCCAGACCAGAATCGACCCGGGCGCAGCCGCGCGGACCAGGGCCAAGGAGCTGGCCTCGCGCTCCACCCAAGGACCTGCCGGCGTACCGCCGCCGCGCACGCCCCGTGCCTTTGCATGCCGCTGCGGCCGGCCGGTGTTCTTCCGCAACAGCGAGTGCCTGGCTTGCCACACGCCGCTGGGTTACGAGGCTCAGCAGCAGCGTCTGCTGGCGCTGGAGCCGGCCGCGCCCGCAACCGACGGCGCAGGCAGGGCTCTGTGGCGCGAAGCCGGTACGGACGGCGAGACACCGGTCTACCTGCGCTGCGCCAACCTGGACACTGCCGCAGCCTGCAACTGGCTGGTGCCGGCTTCAGCGGCGGGCGAGGAGTCGCCGCCGCTGTGCCGCTGCTGTAGCCTGACACGCACGCTGCCCGATCTGAACAGCGAGAACGGCGCGCTATGGTGGAACCGTATCGAACTGGCGAAGCGGCGACTGGTTTCGTCGTTGATCGGGCTGAAGCTGCCGGTGCGCAGCAAGCTCGACGACGACCCGCAGCACGGCCTGGTGTTCGACCTGCTTCAGGCTGCGCCCGGTGCGCCGCCGGTGCTGACCGGACATGCCGATGGCGTGATCACCGTCAATGCGCAGGAGGCCGACGATGCGTGGCGTGAATCGCGACGTACCGCGCTGGCCGAGCCGTACCGCACCTTGCTCGGCCATCTTCGGCACGAGACCGGCCACTACTACTGGCAACGGCTGGTGCAGGACAGCCGCTGGATCGAACCCTGGCGCACGCAGTTCGGTGACGAGCTGCAGGACTATGCGGCGGCGTTGAAGGCGCATTACGACCATGGCGCGCCGCCCGACTGGAACCAGCGCTTCGTCAGTGCCTACGCCAGCAGCCACCCTTGGGAGGACTGGGCCGAAACCTGGGCCCACTACCTGCACCTGGTGGACACGCTGGACACTGCCCGCAGCTTCGGCGTCGATGCCTCGCGTGTGGCGCTGGACTACGAGCGCTTCGGCTCGGAGGTGCTGACCGAAGCCGATGCGACCGCAGCGCCGTTCCTGCAACTGGTCAACAGCTGGATCGAACTGAGCGGTGTGCTCAACGAGTTGTCGCGCAGCATGGGTGTAGCCGACTTCTATCCCTTCGTGCTGTCGGTGCCGGCGGTGCGCAAGCTGCACCTGGTGCACCGCGTCATCGCGGCGGCCGCTTCATGAACCCGGCGCTTCGCCGCAGCATGACGGGGCACCGCCTGCTGCCGTGCCTGCTGGCGGCCAGCTGGCTGGTGCTGGGACCCGCATCGGTCTCGGGCCGCAGTGCGGCCCCGCCCATGGCGCTTGACGCCAGGGCAGGCATGCAGACGATGTCCGAGCAGGTGCGAAGCCTGCGCGACTGGGCGATACGCACTGGCGATCATGAAGGCGTGCCCTTTGTCGTCATCGACAAGCCTCGGGCGCACCTGTGGCTCTTCGACGCCGGCGGCGGCCTGTTGGGGGACAGCCCGGTGCTGCTCGGCCTGGCGCGTGGTGACCATACGGTGCCCGGCATCGGCGAACGCCGGATCCAGGACATACGGCCGCACGAACGCACCACACCGGCCGGGCGCTTCGTGGCCGAACCCGGCCGCAACCTCAGTGGCGAAGACGTGGTGTGGATCGACTACGAAGCGGCCGTGTCGATGCACCGGGTGCGGGCCTTGAAGGCCGCCGAGCGCCGATTGCAGCGTCTGGATTCGCCGACCCCGGCGGACAACCGCATCTCCTACGGTTGTGTGAATGTGCCGGTGGCCTTCTACGACACGCACATCCAGCCCCTGTTCCGGGCGCGCCGCGCGGTGGTCTACGTCTTGCCGGACACCCTGCCGCTGCACCGCGTGTTCAACGCGCTCCACGGCCCGGCGCTGGCTCGCTGAGCGAAGCCGGCGCGCGCCTGAGCTCAGTTGCGGTCGCTGCGCGGCATGCGGGTGCCGTCGGCGTTGACGCTGTTGCTGCCGCTGCCCATCGTGCCCGTGCCCGTGGTCCCCGTGTTGCGGTTGTTCATGGTGCGCGTGCCCGTGCCCGTCGTGCCCATGTTGCGGCTATCGGTCGCCCCGGTGCCTGTTCCGGTGCCGGTGGTGCCCGAGCCGGTCGAGCCCATGCCGGTGCCCTGCGTCGTGCCCGGGCTCTGGTCGGTGTTCGTCGTCGTGCCGGCATTGCTGGGTGGCGTGGTGGTGCCGGAGGGTGAGGTGCCCGAGGTCTGCGCGACGGCAATACCGCTCGCCAGCGCCATGCAGGCGGTGGCCACGCTGGCCAGTCTGTGAAGCTTCTTGCTCATGTTGATTCTCCAAAAAAAGAGATATTGAGAACATCGTTCGCCACCGCATTCAGCCCGGCAAACATCGTGTCCTGGTTGGGCAACACGTGTGCCCGCATTGCACGCTGGCAGCCGCGCGCGGCAAGCGCGCGCCAGGCAGCCTTTCAGGCCCGTTCGGTCGACCGTGCCACCAGCGCGGGTGTGGTCAACAACGGCACCTGCGGCGCACGCTGCAGTGCCTTGCGTTGTGCCGTTGACAGCGCAAGATTGGCCTCGACCCGTTCCAGCACCTTGAGTAGGTTGAGCGGCTTGCGCCACAGTTCATCGAAGCCGGTGTGGGCGATGTCGAAGTCGTGTTCGGCGGTCACCGCCACGGCCGGCACATGCTCGCAGCCCGGCACCCGCCGCAGCAACGGCAGCAGCCGGCTGCCGTGGATGTCGGGCAGCCGCAGGTCGAGCAACAGCAGGGCGGGGTACAGATCCCGGGCTCGATCCAGCGCCTCGCTTCCGCATTCGGCCAGAACGAGGTCGCAGTCAGGAACACGCTCGAACAGCGCAGTCATCAACATCGTGTTGACGGCCTGGTCCTCGACATACAACACCTTGTGGCGAGCGATGGAGGTCGAATCCGGATGCATGGCGGCTCCTGGGTCGGGTCGACTGCAGGTCGAGCAAACGACGTGCCCGTTGCTACAGCCGCAACGCGGCCGGGTCGACCCGCGTGATCCGCGCCAGCCACCCGAGCAGGGCCTGCCAGCGGCGCAGCAGCGGCAGCAGCGCGCCGCGCAGCGGGCGATGCCGGCCGAGTTCGTACAGCAACTGCGCACGGATCATCTGTCCGATCAGTTCGCGCCGCAGGCGCTGGTGGTAGTGCTGCGCCGTGGCACCGGCTAGCAGCTCCTGCGCGGCCACGGTCGCAATGTGCAGCGCTATCGCCACGCCGTCGCCGGTGAACGACGGAATCACCGCCGCCTGGTCGCCCAGCCGCCACAGCCGGGGCGGGTCCTGGGTCGAGGCGCGGTGCAGGTAGCCGTAGGGCACACGGAAGATGCTGCGCGGGCTTGCATCTGCACCGCTCGCACCCTGCAGGCGCTGGGCCAGCAACGGGCACTCACGCCCCAGCGCCTGCAGCAGCGCCGGCAGCCGTACGCCCTGCGGTCCGCGGCGCAGCAGCAGGCACAGATTGACACGATCGCGCTCCACGGGCTGCAGCCCGCCGTAGCCGCTGTCGAAGAGCATCACTTCGACATGGCCCCGCAGCGACCGCATCTGCTGCGGCAGCAGCCGCAGGTGCAATTGCAGTCCGATCAGTGGCTCCGGCTCGCGCCTGGGCTGGCGCTGCAGCGCCGCGATGTCGGTCTTGCCGCAAGCCAGCAGCAGGGTTCGGGCTGGAAGCTCCAGCGCCATGCCGCCCGTCGTGGTGATGTGCAGCCGGTGCGCTCGGCCATCCGCAGCCGCCAACTGCCGCACCCCGGCGCGCGCGCCGCGCCACAGCAGCACCCCAGCGGCCTGCGCACGCGCCTGCAGCGCGCTGTCGAGCATGCCGCGGCTGAGCCCGTAGACGGTGAAGGGCAGCTCGGCCTCGATGAGCTGGCTGCCGCAGGCCAGGCGCAGCCCGTGCGTCGGCTGGCCGCCGAGCTTCACCACGTCCACACCCAGCGCCGCCAGCGATGCGGCGGCTTCGCCGCTGATGAACTCGCCGCACAGGCGTGTCCGCAGTCGGGCGCTGCGCTCGAGCAGCAAAGGGGGCTGGCCCGCCCGCGCGAGCAACAGTGCGACCGCACTGCCGGCCGGCCCGGCGCCGATGACGATGCGCTCAGGCACCTGCATGTCGGCGCTCAGCGCACAGGCTCGCCGCGGCGCTGCGGTGACTGCACCGTCAGCCTAAAGGGCAGGTGGCCCTGCACCATCGCCGGCACGCCGGCGCGGGTGATCAGCCGCTGCCATTCCTGCGGCGTGCAGGCGCGGGCGATCGAGCGTGTGCCGTCAATGAGCACGATGCGGTGCCAGCCTGCGGCCCGCGCCAGCCACGGAAATCCGACGTAGGGCAGCCAGTGGCGGCGCAGGTCGGCGATGCACCAGCCGCGCCGTGCATGGCGCTGCAGCCAGCGCAGGAACTCGACGATGCGCTCGTCGTCCAGGTGGTGGGCCAATTGCGAGCTGACGATGTAGTCCGCATCGCGGGGGCGATGGGCGAACAGGTCGCCGGTGATGAAATCGATGCCCATCGCACGGGGCGTGGCGGCGCGCGCCGCGCAGGTGCTGTCGTGCTGCAGGTCCAGGCCGACCAGACGCACCGGCCGAAACTGTCGCTGGCCGAGCTGCCATACGCTGCGCAACAGATCACCCTGGCCGCTGCCGACGTCCAGCACCGACACAACTGCGTCCTCGGGCAGGGAACTCCAGGCTTGCCGCAAGAATTGCAGCACCGGGCGGTGGGCCAAGGTGAGGCGGTTCGCGGCCGCCAGATCGGCGAGCACGCGCGCGTGCAGGTGGGCATCGCCGAGCCCCGCGTCCATCAGCTCGGGCAGCTGGCTGCGCTGTGCCAGCCCGCGCGCCATTCCCAGGCTCATGACAAGCCTGCCATGCGGAAGTGCATCGACTCCATGCTCAATCCCGGGCCCAAGGCCAGTGCCAGACCCTGTTCATCCGGCGCGGCCCGGGCCAGCATGCGCTGCAGCACGAACATCACGGTGGCCGAGGACATGTTGCCCGCGGCGCGCAGCACGGCGCGCGAATCGGCCAGCGCCGCGTCATTCAGGCCCAACCCGCGCTCGACCGCGTCGAGCACGGTGCGCCCGCCTGCGTGCACCGCCCACAGCGCATAGTCCTGCACGCTGCGGCCACGCAGCAGCCCCGCAGCATCGATGCCTACAGCTGCGGCGCAGAGTGACTCGGCAATGCGCGCCGGCACCTGGCCGGACAGATGCATCAGGAATCCGCGGTTGCCGATGTCCCAGGTGATCAGACCGCGGCCTGTGGAAAACAGTTCCGAGCGGAAATCCAGCAGTTCCGCGCCCACCGCCTCGGCGCCGACCAGCGCCGCTGCGGCGCCGTCCGCGAACAGCAGGAAGGACAGCAACTGCTCGAGTGAATGGCTTTCGTGCAGATGCAGCGAACACAGCTCCACGTTCAGCACCAGCGCCAAGGCCTCGGGGTCGCCGCGCACGGCCAGCTGGGCCACGCGCAGCGCCGGCAGCGCGGCCGAACAGCCCATGAAGCCCACCACGGTGCGCTGCACCTGCGGATTCAAGCCCAGCGCGTCGATCAACTGGATGTCCAGCCCCGGTGCGGCGAAGCCCGTGCAGCTGGCCAGCACCACGTGGCTGACCCGCGCCAGCCGTGCCGCCAGTTCGTCCGGCGGGGCCAGCGCGTGCACCGCGCGCAGGGCCAGGTCGAAGGCCTCCGGCCCGTATACCGCCATGCGCTCGGCGGTGCCGGGAAAGGCGCCCGGGCGGTAGAAGCCGCCGGCGTCGACCTCGCCTGCACTGGGCTGGCCCGGCTGCAGCACCGAGTACCGGTGCGCGATGCCGCTGCGTTCGACCATGCGGTCGAAGAGCAGGCGCTCGCGCTCGGTTTCGAGCAACTGGCGCGCATAGTCGACGAAGGCCGCATGCACGTCATGGCGCGGCGTCGCGGTACCGATGCGCTGCAGGTAGGCGCTGGGCATCGGCATCAGGCGGCCCGCCGCAACAGCAGCACCGCGTTCAGGCCGCCGAAGGCGAAGGCGTTGGACATCGCCAGCTGCACGGGCTGCCGGCGTGCGACATGGGGCACGCAATCCAGCGGCCCACACTCCGGGTCGGGCTCGTTGAAGTTTGCGGTCGGTGGCAGCTCGCCGTCACGCAGCGCGAGCACCGTGGCCAGTGCTTCCAGCGCACCGGCCGCATTCAGCGTGTGGCCCAGCTGCCCCTTGCAGGACGACACCGGCAGGCCATCCAGGCGCGGGCCGAAGACCTGCGCCAAGGCCTGTGCCTCGCATCGGTCGTTGAGCCGCGTGCCGGTGCCATGGGCATTGACATAGTCGACCTGATCGGCCGACAGGCCCGCGTCCGCCAGTGCCGAACGCATGGCCTGCGCGGCGCCGTGCGGGCTGGGTGCGGTGATGTCGGCCGCGTCCGCACCCATGCCGAAACCCACCACTTCGGCCAGCGGCACGGCACCGCGGCGCAGCGCAAGCTGCCATTCCTCGAGCACCAGAACGGCCGCACCTTCGCCCAGCACCAGGCCGCTGCGGTCGCGGGAGAAGGGCCGGCAGGTGTCGGCGCTGAGCACGCGCAGGCCCTCCCAGGCCTTGACCATGCCGGGCACCAGCGCCGCTTCGGCGCCCCCGCTGAGCGCGAAGTCCAGCATGCCGGCGCGGATGAAGTGGAAGGCCAGGCCCAGCGCGTGCGCTGCCGAGGCGCAGGCCGTGGCGGTGGCCAGCGTCGGCCCCCGCAAGCCGTAGGCGATGGACAGCTGGCTGGCCGGTGCACTGGGCATGCCGCGCGGCACGAGCAAGGGATGCAAGCGCGCGGCCTGGCGGCCGTAGAAGGCCTGGTAGCCCTCGTCCAGCGTGCGATGGCCCAGCCCGGCACCGAAGACCGCACCGCTGCGCTGCGGATCGATGTCGGCATCGGCGGGGCATTGCAGGCCGGCCGCGGCCATGGCTTCGCGCGCTGCCACCAGGGCCCACTGCGACACCGGATCCAGCAGTGCCAGCTCGCGCGAGCTGAAGTGCGCGCCCGGCTCGTAGCCCTTCACGCGGGCCTGCTGCCAGGGCTGGCCTGGGCTGCGGGCGATGCCGCTGCGGCCGTCGAGCAATCCGCCCCACAGCGAGCGCACGTCGTGGCCGAGCGCGGTGATCGCACCCAATCCCGTGACTGCCACGCGTCGCGTCGTCGCCATCTAGGTGCCGTCAGGCGCCGCCCGGCGCGGGCAAGCTCTGCGCGCGTTGGGCCAGCACCTGGCGGACGAGCCGACGGTCGGCGCCGGCGACCCGGGCATGGGCGCGGCGATCGTCACGCCGAACCTGTCCTCGATCTCGAACAGCGCCACCGCCAGGTCCAGCGATTCGATGCCGAGTTCCTCGGCAC
>Ga0105103_10001103_pt1 | contig 15198 bp, 16 predicted proteins | sample PPLLaktember2015_2_FD_79107 | JGI IMG/M metagenome (GOLD analysis project Ga0105103, IMG submission 79107) | Freshwater sediment microbial communities from Prairie Pothole Lake near Jamestown, North Dakota, USA - PPLs Lake P7 Core (6) Depth... | ecosystem: Environmental > Aquatic > Freshwater >...
GTAGGGAGCAGATCTCGATTCTTATCGCCCATCGTTTATCGACGATTATGCATGCAGATTTGATATACGTGTTGGAGAAGGGAAAGATTGTCGAGAAAGGGTGTCATGAAGGTCTTCTTGAACAAAAGGGGTTGTATTACGCAATGTGGCGTCAGCAAATTGGTGAACGCAGAGATATCATGCAGCCTTAGAATTTGGGAGCCTAATATAGAAAAACGCAAGATGTGAAGAGGAGGGCAGGACCTTCTTAACTAGGGTTTATGTCAGCAAAGATGGGAAGTGAACTTGGCTAACTACAACAAACGTAATATCTTAAAGATCCTTCAGTTTGATGGTAAAGTTTAAGCGGTGATCCTTTACTATGTTTACCATCCGTGCACAGCCATGCCTCTAGACAAAAAATCAAATAAGCAAATAGTGCTTCTCTGGGCTTCAATAATCACCCTAGCTCTTTGCGTTGACTATGCTCTGTACAGTTTGGCTAGTAGCATCGCTCTGTTTTCTTTGGTTGATAAAATAGTGTTTGGGTCTTTGGGCATTGCTGTTTGGGGAATCGGTGTCTTCTTTTTATTGGTGCGCATGGGTTACAATCTGGAGCTGCACTTGGTCCGTGGAGATTATGAAACCGCCTTAGCCGTTGGTCTATTGGCTACTGTAACTGCACTAGCTATCAGCGTGGTTTTAGTGATCCTTGGGTTTGTTGGAATAGTCGCCATTGCACCAATTAGCCTCGTGGTCTTGAGCCTAAGCCTGTTATTCTCTTCAGAGTTCTTTGGGATGAAACTTGTGCCTTTCTCTTTTAGGTTAGTTTGCGTTGCGTTTGTTATCGGTTTAATAATTGCAGCTGCGGGCTTTCTTGCATAACGCGCGCCAACAGAATAGAAACTAGTAACCTTTAAGCGGCAAAATGCAACTACCAATATGTTACATAATTGCCAGAGGCTATGTCGCTGATAAAACGCTTAGATAAGAAATCAATATTAGTTTTGACAGCAGAGTTTTCGCTTGCTACAGTCTTGATTTATTCCCTATTCTATGCAGCCACCAGTTTAGGTCTTCGGTATTTTGTTTTGTCAAATAGGGGGATGGTTGAGCACACTACTAGTGGCAACATCTTACCTGGATCATGGGATGTCTTTGTTTGGGCGTTTGCACTCTTTGTCGGCTTTGTCTTTCTAAGCAGTAGTTTGAGAAAAAGCATCAACGGAGAGTGGCGACCACTTCTTGGTCTAAGTCTATTCGTCTTCCTCAGTGTGTTAGTTGTTGTTTTAGCTGTTTTTGGTTTCATAAATGTAGTTTTCTTGACTGTGACAAGTGTTTTGTTTTTGTGTTTGTGTTTTTGGTTTTCCGCTTCTTCTTTTGGTGTTAGTCGGTCTGATTTGTTTTTTAGGGTTCTATTTGGATGCTTGTTAGTTTTCTTAATGATTGAAGTGGCGAGTTTTGTTTTGTTTAATGGTCCAGTTGCTCTCGGTCTTAATCCGGGAAGTTTGGGTTTGCATTGGGACTTAGTTGAATTGAGCTTTGCAAACCTTGTCTATCCTTTGATTCCTTACGCCTACTTGCTGTTTGTCTTGGTCGCTGTTGTGGGCTTTGTTTTTCAGATGTTGCCCAATGTGTGGAAGTTCTTGATCAAGATAGTTCAGGGTGAAAACTTCGTTGAGCGATTTGGCAGAATTCTTGATTTTGGCGAGGCGAAGAGTTTAGGGTTTGGTTTTCTACGTGGGCGGTTCGTTGTGGGTTTAGCTGTTTTGGTTTCGTCGGTTTTGTCTTGTCTGTTTGTTGTCTTCACATTGGTGCCTTGGAGCAATCCTACAGGTATGCTGGTTAGCGTTGATTCACCAAACTACTATGACTGGATAAGCCACATGGGCAGTTTAGACATCAATTCCGCGTTATCCTTTGCTTTCAGTAATGATAGGGCTCTGTTTTTGGTCTTGTGCTATGGGTTGTCCTTTTTTATTCCGACTCTTTGGGTTGTGCAATTTGCCGCCGCCTTGTTGCTTGTAGCCTTGAGTGTTTTTAGCGTCTTTGTCTTGAGATTGTTTACAAATTCAACGGCGGTTTTGTCGATTGGAGCTTTACTTGTCCCTTTTAGTTTCCAAGGTCTAGGGTTGATTTATTCAGGTTTCTTCGCGAACATGTTAGCCCTAATTCTTGTTTTCGCCTACGTTGTATTGTTTTTTAAGTTACTAAAAAAGTGGTCAAGCTTGAGCTTTCTTACTTTGTTAAGCGTTTCCATATTTATTTTGTTCGCTCATTCTTGGACTTGGTTCATCTTTATCCTCTCGCTTGCAATGTTTTTGATATTGGAACTGCGTTTAGCTTACTCCGATAGACATAGGCTTAAAGATAAAACTCTCTTAATTGGTGTAACCATAGGCATAGGCTTGTTGGTTGATTTACTCCGAAAAGCGTTGTTTTCTATCTCCTCTGCCGGATCTGTTTTTGGTGTCGCACAATCAAGTTTGGGTTTCCCAAACGCCGCGTATCTTGTCAGCGGCATGCAACAGTCCGTTAATCATGTGCTAGGAGGAGTATTTGCCAATCAGCTCTTGGTTGCTCTTGGATTTGTTGGCTTACTGGCTCTGCTGAAGATAAAATCTGAGGTATCTAACTTTTTTGTGGCTTGGACCTGTGTTGCTTGCGCATCTGTTTTGTTTGCTACAGACAGCCTAGTTTTCAATCGCGCGTTGTTTATGGTACCATGGATAATGTTGTCTAGCTTTGGTTTGGCTTCAATTGGCACTTTTATGTATCGCAAACTTAGGGTGAATAAACGTTGCAGGGACTGGCGATATTGGATGATTCTAGTTTTCATTGCGTTTGTTTTTTTGGCTTTGCTAAATAGCAGCCTACGGTATCTTTTTAACATAAACATTTGGTAAATAGATAAGTCAACACTCAGATGTCAAGCGACAAACCTATAAGGAAAAAACATTATAATACCCACATACGTGGGGAACATCATAAATGAAGAAAAGAATCTTACTAATCACGTTATTTGGCATATTTCTGTTTGCCGCGTTCAGCACGCTAGTTTCAGCGCAATCACCGTACCAAACTCAAACTTTTCCAATGACCCTTGACTCTTCAGGAACCTTTTCCGGAAACTCGGAAGATGTAGGACTAATTTTCTACATACAAGGAATCGCTGGAGCAACCGGCAGCGTAACAACTCAACTCTATAACGGTAATCCTCAGCCAACAGCTTCAATACCAAACGGTGTCACACTAGCCCACTTCATCTCTGTAACCGTCAACATGAATCCAAATGAGTTCACCCAAGCAACAATCTACATAACATACACTGACGCCAATGTCGCAAGCATTCAACAACCCTACGCCCTCTACAAATATTCCGCCGATACAAACAGCTATACCCCCATTCAAGCTACTGTAGATACAGCCACAAAAACGATTGTAGTTACCTTAAACAGCATAAACGACCCATTGTTTGCTATTGGTGGAACAGCGACTGACCAAAATAATGGCGGCATCTCAGATATTGCATTACCTATTCTTGCCGCCTCAGTGATTATTATCGTGGTAATAGTTGTTTTTAGCTTCTGGTATTTGAAAAGACGCTCGCAATAGCTGTTTCATTACTCTCACTATTTTCCTTTGTCTGTTAAGATGCATTCATATTTTTAATTAATTGCCGTATAGTCAGCATCTGAAAAACCAAGTGAACAAGTGCTTTTAGATAAATTGCCGCAGTATTTACTAACATAATTCTTACTTAGTACCAAAAACCCCTTGAAAATTATTGAGAAATATTCCTCGAACTAGACAGGTTACTGTGCTGTCCAAAAACAGGGAATAAATCACTAATGGTAAAAAACTTCGGATAAGAAAGAAAAGGAAAGGTAAACCGTATTTTCAAACGCGCCGTTCAACCTTTTGTACAGCACGTTCAAAACATTGAATAAAATAGACCAAACGCTTATCTTTAACATGGAATGTTTTGGGAATGGGAAAAAGCAAAAATAACATTACTTTTAGCAAAAAAGAGCTTAGTAAACAACTTGAAGCCACTTATTCTCAATCTACAACCACAAAGATATTGCGGTTGTATAAATCTGAACCACCAAAATAAACTCGCGCTTTGAGACACAAAAGCAACAAGACTCATAAATAGATAAGCACTCAACAACTGGTTATCGTAGAAATCCCCTAATAATTATTAGAGGGGCAAAAAGAGTAAAAAATGGTGGAAAGTGGTTGTTTATTTCTTTGCAAAAAAGAAAAGTATACTACCAAAAATAAGTAGCCATCCAAAGACCTGCATCAGAAGTCTGGCAGTGACGTCAGCAGCCCCCAAAATGCCTCCAAAGCCTAATCCAACAGCCAAAAGAATAATCCCAACGACCAATCCAATAACAAGTACCGCAAGGGCAAGTCCAATGTTACCTTTTTGCGCAGTATGTATTTCACTGCGGCTTGTTGTTATTTCTTTTGAAGGGGTTGCCGCAGCTGCTGGCCAGGAAATTTTATTGTCTTCTTCTTTATACGTATCTTCAGGCTCAGGTTGTTTTGATGGCGCAACTTCTTTTTGTGCTACAACAGTAGGTTCTGGTTCTGTTATTGGTGTTTCTTCCTTTTTTTCTGCTGCAATTGCTGTCAAGTCCTCTATTTCGGAGTTTCCGATTCTTCGGACGGCGTTAATTCCGTTTAAGCAACCGTCTTTATTGCTGTATCCTTCGCTTGAAGCAACTACTTCTCCATTGGAAGCGCTTAAGTTAAATCTGTATTCTCCAGATTTGTCAACGAAAATTTGGTATTTTGGAAAAGGTATCTTTGGAGACTCAATTGTGGTATCCTCAATTGAAGAACCGCGGTTTTTCTTTACGCTTTCAATGCCGTTTAGACAGCTTGTGCGACGTTCATATGCTTCGCCAGTTGCAATGGTTCTGCCGTTTTCAGCGACAAGACGAAAACGATACTTTCCAGATTTATCTTTATAAAGCTGATATTTTGCAGCCATTATAACTACCAACCGATTATCAGACAAAGACATAAAAAAGCTTTTGCATTAAAACAGACAGCGAGCACCTGCAACAACAAAAAAGATAAAAAGAAACCTAACTGCTCAACTCTTCTTCTACGCTCACCAAGGCAACACCCCAACACAACATCAAATTCCCATCATTAACTTAGGGAAAAAGCGACACACAGAAGATCAAAAGGGGACAAGTGAAGATGAATAGACACAGCATAGAAAACCTCCATCAAAAGGATAACCTATCGAACTTTCTAACATTGGAGAGCGGGGAAAGATTTGAACCTAGACCCCACCTTAGGAGTTGCTCCTGTGGTCCCTCACGAAAAAAGTCTAATGGCAAAGTTTAAAAAAAGAGGCGACGATTTATCGCCTGCCATGGTTACTTATTCTTTGGCTTGAGCTTCAATAACTTTTGCGATCGCAGCGTTCTTCTTAACCGATTCAATTCCGTTGACACAGGCATCCTTAGAAGAATATGCTTCGCTTACCGCGATGATCTCGCCGTTTCCTGCTTTCAATCGAAATCTAAATTTTCCTTTCGCATCGTTATACCATTCAAAGACTGGTTCGGGCATTTTAACCACATACATTCTTCTCCAGAAATAGATTCTTAAGCTTTTCCCAAGTTGCCCTCACCAACATCTACTGAACAATAAACAGATTCGACTACAATTACAAAATAACTGTGTGGGCGCAAATACGTTTACAAAAAAGGTAGGGGTTAAAGGAGCCCCAAAATTCCCAATATGCCTATGATTATGGCTATGATTCCGATGATTGTTTGGAATCCGCCAAGCCACTTCGCAAACTTCACCAAGTATTTTCCTAGTGCCGGTATGCTTTCCAGAATGCCCATTGCCAAAATTAGTCCAGCGATGATGGCAACTGTCCCTTGTAGCCAACTAAAGAAAAGAATGCCCACAACGATTGCGACAATGCCGATAATTGTCTGGAACAACCCAGCCATTTTGCTACTTTTTCTAAACTATTGCCAATTGCGGGGATACTTGGTAGAATACCCATTGCGAGTACTAATCCTGCTATTATGTTCATTATTTTCTACTATTCCAGCCATAATTTTTGCACCGCCTCCTAATTTGTCAAGATTTATTTATAACGTTTTTTAGCAGTAACTCGCCGCCAGAGACTTTTTAACAAGTCTTCTAGTGCGTTGGGTTGTCCCTAAATGAAAAGCTTATTCAGAACAAAGCTCTGGTGTCAAATGAGTCAAATTTTGTCATGTAATAGATTTATTGATAAAATACTCATATGATTTTTAGTGGGTGAAATACTTATAAATTTGTTCTTGGTAACAACTAGTCTGAGGAAACAATTATGTCATTTTTGAAAAAAGCAAAGGATAAACTTGTAGAAGAAGCAAAAGAGGCTGGCGGTAAAGCCAAGGGCTCAGTGAAAGAAGGCGGAGTGCTTCACGAGGCAGGAGAAAAAGTCGGGGAAGCTGGCAGTAAAGCAGGTGGCAAAGTCAAAGAGTCCTTTAAAGAAGGCGGAGCGATTCATGAGGGAGCAGAAAAAGTAGGCGGCGGCGTCAAGAAAGCCGGCGCGAAAGTTGTGGAAGAAACTAAGAAAGCTGGGGCTAAAGTCAAAGACAAAATCGACTGATAGTTCCATTCTTTTTTTGTTGTAAGAGTGTTTTATCGGGAAAAAAACGTGTACACGGAGAAAAACACTGTGTTTTGAGGATTTTTAGTATTCTACTTTTCGAGGTAGTTTCTTAACGTTTTTTACCCAGCTTTGAACTTGTTTTAGGGCGGCGCGTTTCAGAAAACGTTCAAGCCATGTAGAATATGCACGACAATTATTATATAGAAAGCAACTGCGACTCCAGTGTGCACAAATCTGGTTACACTAATATTAGCACTTCGGAGAAAACGAAATCTAAAGACAACCCCGCTTCCCACCAACAGCATCATTCCAATGTATAAAGCTAAACCTGTACCAAGCTCAGGAAAAACCGGGCGACCTAACTGACCTGCAAAATGTAATGAGACCAATAGAAACGCAACTAAATTTCCAATCGCATGCAACCTTAACAGTGTTGTATATTTTTGAGGATTTCGACGTTTAAGTACTGAGAACAAGATAACGCCAAACGCTATGTAAAACGTGCCAATGAACGCAAGATAATGAATTATCCTAAAAGGACCAACGGTTGCCGCAAAACTGAACCAACGACTATAATATGCAAACATCAGAACCGATGTCAAGAAAACAATCAGGATCGAAATGCCTAACTCCAAGTTTATGGTTCTTTTAGCGCCCAAAAATTATAACCTCCAACAAAGAAATAATGAGCGAAGACACTAATATTTTTTTAATTTCAGCCGAGCAAAAAATAGTTAGCCGCCAACAACGACCGGGGGTAACATTATGTTTCCGCACTTCTGTTAGGTCCCGCAATTGGCAAAGATACTATAAATGTAGTTCCTTTGCCTAACTCGGTTTTTACGCTAATTGATCCTCCATGCGCCTCAACAATTCGTTTACAAATTGATAAGCCAAATCCCATCCCTTGGGCTTTAGTTGTGAATAATGGAGTGAAGATTTTAGACACAACCTCTGGAGGCATCCCCGGTCCAGTATCAGAAAAAGATATCTCTGCTTTTCCATCATTTTGGCGACTTGTTATTTCAATTACGCCCCCATCTCTATTCATTGCATCAATAGCATTCTTAATTATATTATTAAAAACACGTTCGATTTTGTTGCTGTCAGCTATTATTTCAAGAGAGCTATCGGACTGGTCAGAAATTTTTATGTTTTTTGGAATTGCCGTTGTCATTAAAATATAGTCAATTAATGATTTAGGCTTAAAAATCTGGAGTTCTAACCGTATTTCCCTGCTGTAATCAAGTAAGTCATTTATTATTTTATTAGAGTATTCAACAGCTTTATCAATTATGGCAAGCATCTGCAGACCACTGTCGCCAACGAAGTTTCCTTGCTTCTTCCTTAGGAAATAGGTTGCATTCTTTATTCCAGCCAGAGGATTACGCAAATCATGGCCGATCATCCCAGCTAATTCGCCGATACCGGCAAGTCGCTCTGACTTTAAAAGCCGTTCTTCAAGTTCTTTTCTCTCAGTTAAATCTCTAACAATTATCACAAACCCAATTGCTAGACCGTGAGCATTTTTAAGAAGACTCAATGATAGTTCGCCAGGAAACTCTGAGCCATCCTTCTTAGACAACCTACATTCTAATCGGCTAATTCCAGACCTACTTTTTTGAAGACTAACTAGCCGAGAGGAAACTTTCTGACGATCTCCCTCTGCAATAAAAGCCAGAGCAGGCAAAGACAGAAGCTCCTCTCTGCTAAAATCAGAAACATTCACCATCAACGTGTTGCAATCAATAATTCGACTCTCTAAATCCATAGCGATTATAGGGTCAGGTGAAGCGTTAAAGATACTCTTTAGCTTCTCCCGATTTTCCGATAGGTCTTTTGTACGTTCACGAACGGTAATCTCAAGCCGTTCGGTATACCTGTTGATAACGTCAAGCATGCCATTAATGTTTTTAGCTAAAGTGGCGATCTCATCATCGCCCTTAACTTTGACTTGCAGCGAAGAATATTCACCTGAACTCATGTTTGCAACATTACGATTAAGCAAACTTAGCCTAGAGAGAATTTGTCTATCAATCATGAAAAATGTCATGGCAAAAAAAGTTACGCCTATAGCGACAAACAACATTGCAGTTACAGCCATGCTTTCTTTGCCCTGAATAAACGCTAATCTGTCATCATCAGCCCTCAGAGTAACTATAGGATTATCGTTGAGGTCATTCAACAAGAAATACCCAGCCATTTTTGTATCGTTAAGAGGCTGAGTAAATATCGGGAAACTCTGTGATAGACGTTCTTGAGCGATAATAAAATCAGAGGTCGGAGGTAGTTGACCAAATAAAGCCATGGAAATAGGAAGACCAGAAGCCTCAGACAATTTCGCTAGCTCAGAAGTATGAAGATATCTGCCCATAATCACATTACCCCGAACTGGGCCTTCATGGGCACTAGTTAGAAGGGGATGGGATACTATGAGCATAGGAGAGTTGTTTATAAGTACAAGACCTTGCTCGGAATCATCAATATTATTTGTGAAAAGCGTATTGTAGCTGAGAAGATCCTGTACTGCAGTCTCTTGAGGTATGAGCTCGCATTCGTTACTCAAACAAATAGTCTTTCCGAATATCAAAGTCTGATCAGAATTAAAAAAGAAAATTAAATTCAAGTTTAAATTACTGAGAGTTTGATCTACCATATTTGATTGAATAAACCGAGTATTATTGTTTTCAATAAATTGGTAGGCATCATCCCAAGAAGCATAATCCTCAGCTATATTACTCATTTCTTCAAGATCAATATTGATGTTTTTAACAATCCTTACAGCATTTGACGCCGAGATTTCAGATTCTGATTTCAAAATACCAGCAAAGGTAAGTTCCTGAGTTATTAAGTACAGTGACAGCAATAAACAGATTGTAAATAAGCCTATTATTACTAACGTCCTGTTACGAATTCGAATATATACCCTCTCTCGTCTGGTTTCTGGAGATTATGCGTAATTTACATATTACGATAATAAAGGAATAAAATTGTATATTTAATACTGATGAAGCTAAAATATTAACCTAAAATCTGTCGTATGAAATATTGTAAAAAATTCTGGATGGTAAGTTCTTAAGTTTTATAAGCAAGTTAAGAATTATAATCAATAGACGCTATCGGATATCATACAACATAATATACCAAGGAGACGAAAACATTCAACATCTATGTGAAGGACCAATGATTTATCCAGAAGGTTTGCGAGGGGAAAAAATCTGTTCAAAATGTGGATTGGTGTTGGAAATAAATCTACCATCCAAAAGCTTCACAACCTGGACTCCTGAATGGTATTCAAACTGGAATGAACAAGACTCAGAAACACTCAAAGAATGGCTAACAATTCTAAGAACTATGTCATGCAAACTGCATATACCAAATTTCCCCTATAGAGAAGAAGCAGCGCGAACATTAAGAAAGCAAAAACAGGTTATTTTTAAATCTCAAAAACTTTCAAAGGACAAGCGAGCAACAATAGCAGCACTTGTGCATCTAGTTTTAAAAGAATATAACAAAATGAGACCCATAAAAGAAATATCACAAGAATTAAGCCTGGATAGCAAAACAGTTCATAAGCATTCTTGGATCCTTCAAAAGACACTCCAACCCAAAAAAGAACCAATCACTAACCAGAGAAAAACAGCGATTGACTACTTACAAGAATACGGTGGAAAAATTACAGGCAATAAAGACATTCTAATAGAAGCACAAAAAACTCTAATCAAAGTCAAACGCTCAGGCGGCAATCCCATTGGGGTAGCAGCTGGAGCTCTATACTATACTTGTAAAACAAAAGAACGCAGCATATCTAAAGAAAACATCGGAGAGATATTCCGAATATCAGGTAGAACCGTTTATGCTAATGAAGCAAGAATTCGAAGGCTACTAAAACACCCGTAAAACGATTGCACTCAAAACATTAACAATTCAATCAACAACCAAGTTTTCTTACTATATAAGTACACTATGCTAAGTAATTGATGGATGCTAACATAATGGTTACAAACATCCAAGAGCTTCACAATCGAGTCGACAGGATAGAGGAACAAAAAAACCAAGAACTACTGACGTTAGTTGAGATTCTATCCAACGCCACATTCTTTGGAGGACTAAAAAAAGCCAATTGCGACCACGCCAAGCAAGGACAATGCTCTTTCTTTACAATTAGTAATGCAGTAGAAAAAAGCCTACCTATTGTTTCTGAATGCCGAATAAAGGACTGCAACGATAAAGAACTGCATTACCATATTGAATTATCTAACATAACATGTAGCTTATGCCCCAATTTAGGGAACAAGCCGCGAAAAAGAAAACAAGTCTTTAAATTAAAAAGCAAACAATAGCTAACTAGTCGAGAGGATTAAAAATGGAAAAAAAGATACTCACAACAACATTAATTTTCGTAATTATAATAGGCATGCTTCCACTGTTATCACAAAACTTCTGCTCAGCCAGAACAGCAGAACCAACAAAAATGTCTCTAATTTTTGCTCCAACAAAAGTAACAGCAGATAATGGGGTATACGATTGTATTTTTATTGAGTTGCTGGATTCAACTGGAAAACCAGCAAGAGCTGCAAGCTATATTACAGTAACCTTAGCTTCATCAAAAACAACTGTAGGCAACGTAGATTCATCAATAACCATAAACCCAGGAGAATTTTATAAAACGGCGAAGTTTTACACCACTTCAACGCCGGGAACAACCACAATTTCAGCTACGACAACAGACTTCGCAACAGTCCAGGCATCAATCACTACAACAGCACCAGGGAGCACACCAACCAAATTAGCCATTTTCTGCGCCCCAAAACTCTTACCAGCAAATGACTTGAACTATCAAGCTGTTATAGTTCAGATACAAGATTCCTCTAGCCGTCCAACCGTAAACGCAGGGGAACCAATTTACATAAACATCGCCTCTTCAGAAGCCTCGGTTGGATTTATTTCTCCCATGCTAACAATTGGGCAAGGAGCCTCACAAGTGTTAGGATTCTTTACAGTTTCAAATGCACCAGGCACAACATCCATCACAGCGCAGGCATCAGGTCTTACAACAAGCCAAGCCACACTTACAACACACTTAATTGACCTCGAAACCATGAATGTCCAAGTTACAGCCACGTCATATGCGTTACTTAATGGCAATAAAACAGACATAACAGCCTATGTATCAGAAAAAGGCAACCCCATGACAGGCGTAACAGTAAAGTTTTCATCAGATAATGGAGGAACATTCACAACAGCTAAAGCACAGACAAACCCAGGATACTATAAAACAACATTTACAGCGCCAATCTTACAAAAAACAGAAAATGTCACCATAACTGCAACCGCATCAAAAACTCTATACGAAAACGGAATCGGAACAACTCAAATAACAATTGGCCCAAGCCTTATAGCCAATAAGACAGGCATCATTCAAATAGGCGTTATAGATAAAGACGGATTACCGGTTAGCAACTCGGTTGTCTCATCTGTAATTCAACCAAACGGGATGAACAACCTATTTGACCTGACAAACTCCACAGGCTACGTATCCTTTAGAAACCTGTTGGTGGGAACTTACACTTTTAGAATCCTCAAAGACGGCTTCATAGAAATGAACCAAACAATTAATTTCAAAGGTACACCGATGACCTTAACAGTAACCCTTGACGACGGCGGAGCAATTGATGCTCAAACATTGATGACAGTAGCAATCATAGTAGTTGTCGCTGTAGTCATTGCAGTTGTAGCAGGGCTATACTTCCTTCGTATGAGACGCACCGCTAAAGTTAGAAAACTCCAACAGCTTCAAAAACACCTAAAAGACCAACAACAACTCTAAAAATTTATTTTATTTTTTTTCTTTTAAAAAAATTTTATCTAATATAAAAAATAAATTGAGAAAGTTATTCTCTTATTATTTGTTCTGCCTTTGGAAGTACTCCGATGGTAACGGTACTAGGATATTGTTGATTCTCAGTCATTGCTTTGTATGCGACTAAATAATTTAGTAAGCGTACTGCTTCTTCTTTTTCAAATATAGCTTTGGTCTTTTCCATTTAATCAATTCCCCATTTAGAGCGGTATGGACGATCGGGAGATAAAACGTTTGTTAATATGCAGATATATCGGTAACTAGTTAAGCTCATCTCACAATGAAATATCTCTCGAGGTTTTGTTGAAAAAGGGCGTCACAGATTCTTCAGGATTGACATAATTATTGAAAAAGATGAAGAAGAAAAACCCTTTGAAGTGACTTAAAGAAGCAAAAATAATTACTATCAAATTATTCCAAGGAGGCAATTTATGGGAACGATTTGAGTTAGTAAAACGCCCATGAATAGCGTATCACACAATAATTCGACTTAAATAGTAATACATAAGACTTATTAGGTCACATAGCGTTATCAATTGTATAAGAAAATGCCGAGTGGTGAAAGTGCCAGGGTTTAGCTTAATTCGACCCAAGAACAAATCAACAGAATACGACAAAAACATAGTTGAAACCAGCGAACCCGAATACCAAAAAGAAGAATTCACCGCCGTTAACGAAGAGAAAAATGATCAATCAACAGACAAAATCGAACCAACAGAAGAAATAGTCAAAGAAAACGAACCCGCTGCAGAAATAGAAAAAAAACAAGAAGACCCCAAAATAAGCATGCCTACAACAGAATTAGGAAGATCTACGGCTGAGGAAATGAAAGTTATCGTAAGCAGACCCAAAGAGAGAATTAACTGTGAAAATTGTGAAAAAACCTTTGGAACACCCTTGTTTATGTACGACTATAGCGAAGGCAAACGTGACTTGGTCGGTTGCTGCCCATACTGCAGTCAGATAATTGGAAAGCCACCCAAGAAGAAATTGAAAGAAACAGAAAATGTTGCTGAGTTAGAAAAATTAACACGCCTGCACGAAAAAGCCAAAAAAAGAGAATCAATGGCATTTCAAATTAACAGCGATGATTTAGATGAATTAATCAAAAACACCGCATATGTTAGGTAGGGTTGATAAATTATGTCCATACAAATCAAGGAATATAACTCTGCTGAGGCCATCGCAGAAAATCTAGACAAACAAATCGATGAAACCAAAAATAGCCTCAGCCTATACATACAAAAACTGGAAGAAATCCAGTCAGTGGCAGAAAAATCAAAGCGCATACGCGAAGTCATGCTAAAAATGGCAGGCAAAAAAGCACCAGTCGAAACTCTAGGAGAAATACAAATAGGGTCATTGAGCATAATTTTGGAGGCTAACGCAGTGCATGAAATGGAAGCGATTGAAACGGTAGTTCGCAGTAAACAAGCCAGACTTTTGACCCTGCAAAAAGCCCGTGAAGACTTAAAATGGCTTGACCAGTTGGGGGAAACAGATGGCATCACATACACAGTTGTCGAAAACGGAGATATCCCCGAGAAGATTCTGCTAAGCGGCCTATAAGAAGATCCGAAAACATTTATCTTCAAACTAATCCAATTTTGGACATCAGATCTGTTACCAATTGTTCCAGATCATCCTAAAGAATCATATACAAATAAGTAATCCCCACTCAGCAAACAGACAAATCAAAGCATTATATTCAAGATTTAGGCTAGTTTAGGCTAAAGATGAATGGTGTTACTAGTAGGTTTTTGAAAGGAAACATTTCTAATAAACCGTAACCATTTAGATTACTGGTGACTCAATGAAGATAATTAACGTCAATCAAATAGAACCCTCAGATATATCCGCGGACCCATTGTTCTTCGGTGGAAAAGTGACAACACAACCTATTCTTGAAGAAGACCACAAAGGCACCAAAGTACAGGTTATTATGGTTAATTTTGCACCCGGCGCCCGCAATAAACTACATACGCATATAACCGAGCAAATTCTAATCGTCACCCAAGGCAAGGGAATTGTAGCCACCAAAGATGAAGAGCACATAGTAACGCCGGGCATGATTGTCTACGTTGCCCCAAACGAAGAACATTGGCATGGTGCCACCAACGACTCATCTTTCGCCCATTTATCGATACTAGGGGAACCCCATAAGTTCAAAAAATAGTCAGTGACTATCGGGGGAACCATTCACAACAACTTTTCCGCTGAAAAATTTAGAAGTTGATTCTGGCGTCAAATTCAGTGAAAAATAGCTCTTGACCTGTGAGGCGAGCGCTTCCAATCCATCCACCCCCATTTTCATTTAACACAAAAACCCAGAATTTTAGGGCAGAGTTTTCATATAATAAATTGAACTGTTCTTTGGATCTATTCGATAAATAAAATACTTTTACTTAACATTTTTTGCTAAATTATTCGAAATGACGACCCAAATTTAGTTGTTAAGCACCTTTTTTGATCCACCTTTCGGCAATCTGCCATTAGCGCTTTCTTCCTAAAAGCTTTTAACCTATAAAGACAAACAGCTTGGCTGGGTGGAGGGAAATTCCAAAAAAATTTCGCCCTTTCACCCTAAGAAATTTGGAGAAAAGTGAATGCATATAAAGAATAAAACTATGGCAATATTCTTTTGCCTATTAATGTTGGCTTCAATGGTTTTAAGCCTTGTTCCAACAGTAAGCGCAGGATTCAACACCGA
>Ga0105103_10001104_pt1 | contig 15185 bp, 13 predicted proteins | sample PPLLaktember2015_2_FD_79107 | JGI IMG/M metagenome (GOLD analysis project Ga0105103, IMG submission 79107) | Freshwater sediment microbial communities from Prairie Pothole Lake near Jamestown, North Dakota, USA - PPLs Lake P7 Core (6) Depth... | ecosystem: Environmental > Aquatic > Freshwater >...
CAAGCCTGCCTTTATCCTCTGTCACCATCATCTCGAGGGACTTTGTTACAGAGTCTTCTGGAGACACTGTCCACTTTGTGTCATGGGGCACCACAATATCGGAGACTCTCACCATAGGCCAATCCCCCCTAGAGACATCCATCGCCTCCTTAAGTGTTACTATGCCAAGAAATTTATCCCCATCAAGCACAGGAAAACCTCCATACCCATAACGGAGGAAATATCCGTTGATTGCCTCCTCTAAAGAAGTTTGGGGGTTGATAACAACCATATCTTTTACCATTACATCATTTACCTTCACGCCGGAAAGGGTTTCCTGGAGGGTTGATTGTTGGTGACTTGTCTGGGCAGCCGAATAGAGAAACCACCCAATAAGCATTAACCACAGGCCGCCCGGCATACGAGTAAAGAGCGAAAAGACTCCAAAAAAGATAAAAAACATAGCTATTTTCCGTCCGATACCCGATGCCTTTTGGGTGGCATAGAAGAAATTTCTTGTCTTTCCCCATATGGCTGACCTTAGTATCCTTCCCCCGTCCATCGGAAAACCGGGAATCAGGTTGAATAGACTGATAAAAAGATTGATCTGGGAAAGATAGAGCAAGAGTACTTTTGCACCACCCGACACAATACCTGATAGTATGAAAAAAAGTCCGCTGAGAAATATGCTCGAAAGTGGCCCGGCAATGGCAATCCAGAATTCCGCCTTCGGGTTAGGTGGTTCGCCCTTCATTTGTGCTACACCGCCAAAGACAAAGAGGGTGATGCTTTCGATAGATATCGCATATCGCCGGGCTACAAAAGAGTGCGAAAGTTCGTGGAATGCCACCGAAGCAAAAAGCAATAGCGCTGCCAACACCCCCTTTATCCAGTATGTGGCTCTGGGAAGGTCAGGAGCCGCCTGAGGAAAATAAAACGTGGACAGTGACCATGTTATGAGGCCAAAGACAATAAGCCACGAAAAATGTATCCGTATTGGAATTCCCATAATGACGGCAATTTTCCACGCACCTCGAAAAGAACCTCTATCCATTGTTTTTCTCCTTCCTTCTTACTTGTCCCTCTCTCCAGCACACTTAATCGTGGCGCTTTTACATGTCCTCCTTGGCTACATGAAAGGGTGGCGATTTGCCCTCTTTACTCTCACCCATGTAAAGCGTGACATGGGGAAAAGGAATCTCAATATTTAACTCATCAAACTTTTTCTTGATTCTGCGATTAAACTCCCTGCCCACACGCCATTGCTTGATGGGCAAAGTCGTCGTACGTGCCTTGATAACGACTGCCGAAGTGGCAAACTGATCTAGACCTAAAATTTCGATAGGCTCCAAAATATCATCCTTAAATTCTGGATCGTTGCGCATCTCTTGGTCGATACCTTTTATCACTGCAATTACTTCATCAACATCTTCCCGGTAGGCAACACCAATATCAAAAACATAGCGTGAATATTCTTTCGTCATGTTGGTAACAACAGCGATACTACCATTCGGCACATAGTGAACGTTTCCATGAAGGTCGCGAAGCACGGTTGTCCTCAGGCCAACCTTCTCTACAAGACCTCCCTTTCAGCGATATTCACCACATCACCAACCCTGATCTGATCTTCAAGGAGGATAAAAAAACCGCTAATTATATCTTTTACAAGGCTTTGAGCCCCGAAACCCACTGCCAAACCCACTATTCCTGCAGCTGCAAGGACCGGGCCTATGTCGATACCCAACTCCTTCAAGACCGTCATCGTTGCAACGGCAAAAACTACAAGAACGATAACATACCTGACGATCTCGCCAAGAGTTCTAGTACGTTTCTGAAATTCCTCGTCTTTCTGTCTAGCAACGAACCGGACCAGGCCCAGAGAGAGCTTCTTCGCCGCCTTCAGAGCGATCCACGCAAGGGCAAGAATGACCACAACATGAAATCCGCTTTTCAACAATGACGTGGAAAAAATCTCCTTCAAGTAACCTTGAAAATCCATGTCTCCCTCCTGTGTAAGAAATCAATAGCCCTCTCCCGCAGTTATCCCAACTTGGGTCACGAGACAGCAGTGTTCTGGTCATCCCGTAGCAAGGCAGCTAAAGGTAAGTGCTCCGGCATTTCATCCTCTTCGATGCCGTAGACTTCACCTCCATTTAAGACAGTTCTTACCACGGCCTCATCGAGAACATCCACATCTCCATCTTGATACTGGGTGTGAAGGTCAACCCGGCCGGATTCCAGGTCATGACGAACAAACAATTCAGCACCCAATGAAACGAGAAGTATCTCTATCCGGCCTTCTTCTGCAGCCTGAAGAAGAGGTGCCACATCTGTGCACACCCTGCCTTCCTCCGAACCCCTGCCGAATCTGGCAAGGGCCTCTCCTCTCCACCGCATAAGATGTGGTTCCATGGCTGTGCTTGCTGTGCGGTGCAGATCACCACGGGTATAGGAATAGGGATTGCCCGACATCGAATCATCAATGAGATACGGGTAAGTGTTTGCCTGCCGGTATGTTGAGACAAGATAATCCAAACCAGTAACCATCATTGGCGCTGTCTCCTCGGCAAGCAAGCCGCCTACAGCGCTGTCTATCTGACGACAGTATTGGACAAGGCTGGCCTTCTCATCCTCAGATCCTCCCCCGTGGCCATGAAACAGTGCTGCCCTTCTGCCTTTGCCCTGTTGGGTAGCTGTGTGAAACTGAAGTTGTTTTCGGGATAATCGATGCGGCGAACCCTCAGGAAAATCTTCCACACGAACGTCCACCATCTTGGTGCGGGTAAGCCTGAACAGCTTAACTTCTTTCTTACTGAGCGCCAGCAGGAAGAAGTGCTCGCCCCTGTATAGGACCGGGAGAAGTGATTTCAAATAAAACCTGTGAGACACCGATATCTTTTGATCAAACCCTAAAGGTGAAATAAAATATTCAAAAAAATCCGGGGAGAGAAAAAGGGCCAGCCCGTTACCCTGGTATTCCCAGAATAGTGAATCTTTCTGAAGTTTGATGGCAGGCGCCAGAAAACTCTTTGCCTCGGAAGAGCGCATGCCTCCAAGCACAAGAATCTCTTGGGCCTCACGCAGTAGGTTTTTGAAAAGAATCCTGTCTTTCGGTTTTCTGGCCGTTACCTGGTGGGTAGGCATGTAGAGCGAGAGGCATGGTTCGTTGTGAATCGCTGCAAGACGGTTTAGAAATACTTTGAGGTTCAAGTCTTTCAATGTTTGCCTCCGTTAGTGCTATTGAATTAAATAATGAACACTTGAGCCCTTTCAGGCAATCACCACTGCTTCTCAAAGGTGATCGATCTCATCGTTCTCGCCTTTTGGCTCTCTCATCTTCTTGCGGAGAAAATCTCCTGCAATATCTTTTCCTCCAAGTCCGAAGGCAATGGAAAAAGCAAATACAATGCCACCAAATACAATGGCAAAGGCGATGACGATCGTGTCTTTGCCTATCCCGAGTTGTTCAAGCGCCATGGTGCACGAAAGAAGGAATACGGTGAATTTTATCGCTTTTCCAATCAGGCCGGCACTTGCCATGCCTGCATTTACCGATGCGATGATAGCAGCCCTGCCAAAAAAATTGCCAAGGATATATCCGAGAATCAAGATAAGCGCTGCAATGAAGATGTTCGGCAGGTAAAGAAACATTCTTTCAACCAGGTGTTCTACCGTAGGTATACTCAGGTTCTGCATGGCTACAATAATGAAGGTAATGATGGTAAGCCATTTGAGGATTCTGGAAATTATGAGTGAGAGGGGCTCTTTGAATCCACTCCGTGAAAGGGCGTCTCTCATTCCCAGCTTTTGTGATAACCCATCAAGGTTCACAGCCTTGAAAATTCTGTTAAAGGCCCACTTGACAAAAACCCCCAGTAAAAAGCCAAAGACAAGCAGTATGAGCGAAGTGAGAAGATTCGGGAGAAAGATGAGAAGCTTCTCGTAAAATCTCTCTAAAGGTTCCACCATAATTCTTTCAATAATATTCATTTCTCTACCCCCTTTTAACCCCAATCATTCAGGAGAGTTTTTTTCTTATTTTCGAAAACCTCGCACAAGGTTTCTATCTTTTCCTCAACCTCATTAGAGCTGCTATCCCTCGTTTCCATGACAAAAGATGCTACCCTGCCGATATAAAGGGGCGTTAGAGACCGCAACAAATGTTCTCTGTTGAGGGTTTTTTTATGCGTTGCCAAAGCAAAACTATATATCGTGTCTACCCAAGCTTCATCAGGTATTGCAAAATCTTTTTGGGAAACGTCGGTCAGGTCTGCAAAGAACTCAAAAAGACTTCTGGGAAGAACATCTTTCCATACAAAACCAAGTTCTTGTACGCCAAGACAAAACCGGTCAATCATCCGCTCAAGGTTCACTGTTACGGGCTCAAGGCCCACATCGTAGTGAAAACCGAATGTGGGGACAGACTGAGAGTCACTAATGCCTCTCCAAACACTCGCATAGGTACCCATGAGATCAAACGTTGAGCCTGCTACTTGGTAGAGCATAGCACTCAAGTCTGCCCCTGGATCTTTAGGGTCATGTATTTTGGCACCGAGATAGGACTGACAGACCTTGAAATCATTCGCAATAGCCGTGGTTGTCATCCATATGTCTATGCCGTATCGCGCAACATCTGTCTCCCACACGTCTTGAGATAAATAGAATTTTGCCAGTCGGCCGGAAAATCCAAAATCGCCGCCTATGGGTTGCCGTACCCGTTTGCCGTAGAGAGCCCTTGTCAAGGGATAAACAATGCTATTCGTTATAGTTCCGTCGTATTTGTGTCTCTGATAGAGTGGCGCCACATAATCGAATTTACTCTCCAGGACGGGCTTGATGAGAAGTTCAATCCATTCAGGAGTTATGCTCCGCAAATCAGAGTCAACTACGGCACATGCCTTCACGCCCAGGGAATCGGCAATTTCGAAAATCCTGCGAAAAGCGCTTCCTTTCCCCGGTATGCCGTGGTAAGGAGTTGCAATTTTTATAAAGGGATTCACCTTGTGAGACAGAAGTATCGACTGCAGGTTTTCGATTGTTGCGTCATGGACAATATCCATAGTCCCATCTGTGGAACCGCCATCGGAATTGACAAGAACAGCCTTCTTTTCAGGAAAATATTTCGCAAATCCTGCCTGGACCGCTCTAACTACATGCCCGATGGTGCTGGCATTATTGTAGCTCGGAATTCCAACAATGATGTCGGCATTGCCAATGGACTTCATGTAAGACCCTATGTCATCGGACCGAATAGCCTTTTTCATAGATCAATCTTTCTCTTGAATGAGATTATTTATATGGCGGAGAAAACGCGATACTTCCCATTGTCCTTTTAAAAAATATTGTGCAACGCTTTTCTTTGATTTCCCGATTCTTACTGTTAGGCCAATTTCACGCAGCACTTCAAAAGCCTTTTCGTCGGTTATGTCATCTCCAACATACAGAGGAAGATAGTTATTCTTTTGACTCTGCAGGAGAAACAAGACAGCCTTTCCTTTGTCCCATTGAATCCTAGGGACCAATTCAAGCACTTTCTTGCCTCGCAATACAGAAAAGGCTTGGGGGTCAGGACTTTCAGCGATGATTTTATAAAAAGTTCTTTTAATCAGTGCTGTGCAGTCTTTACTCGCCATGCGGTAATGGAGCGTAAGGCCAAACTTCTTTTTCTCAATCAGTGCCCCCTCTATGTTACAAATTCTTTTTTCGATTTTTCGACAAATTTTATCTATAGCTTGTTTTCCAATAAGGGCATCGGGGTGAACATATCTGAAGCTAGGTCCGGTGATTTCTAAACCGTGGTTTCCTCCATAGTAAATGCCTTGTATTTGCACTCTTCTTTTAATATCGTTGACAGTTCTGCCGCTTAATATTGCTATAGAGGCATTTCTGGACAATGAAATCGCCTCCAGATAGCCCTTCATCCCCGGTGACAGAACACATTTTTTTGGATCGTTCTGGATTGGAACAAGGGTGCCATCAAAGTCAAGAAACAGGGAGAATCCGCGGAAACCGCTCTCCAACTTCAGGTCACTATTTTCGAAAAAATATTGAGGTTGCATTATTCCTGACTTCCCAAGTTCTGTACTATCATTCACCAGTCAAACGTACGTGCGATAGTTCTGCGATCAGCTTCCCTGCCCAGCGGTAAATATTATGCTCCTTCACTGTACTGCGCATTCTCTGCATCCTTTCAGTTCTTTCAGAGGGCTCAAGGGTGAGCGCAAATTTGATCGCATCAGCCATTTCTTCAATATCATACGGGTTCACGATGACTGAATCTTTTAATTCCCGTGATGCCCCTGCAAACTGACTGAGTATTAAGACACCGTCATTATCATAACGAGAGATGATAAACTCCTTGGCCACAAGATTCATCCCATCGTGCAAAGAGGTCACCATACAGATATCTGCCACCCTGTAGTATCGATCAATCACTTCATGGGCATGGTGTGCTTTCAGATAGACAATCGGTTTCCATGTCTTGGTTTGAAATCTCCAGTTTATCGTTTCCACTGTCTCTTCTATCTCGGCCATTAGCTCCCTGTACCTGCGAATATGATCACGGCTGGGCGCACCAAGTTCAATAAATGTAAATTTCTCGATAAATTCGGGATATTTTTCTAAAAATCTCTCAATTGCTTTGAAACGCTCAGGTATTCCTTTGGTATAATCAATGCGATCCACGCCTACGCCTAAGTATTTTGACTGAATACCGATTTCCTTCATGATACACTCACGCATTAGTGCATTATCTTGGGTTGCGGCTTCCATTTCAACTTTTTGATCATAGCTAACACTTATAGGGAATGGCTTTACGAGTGTTGCGTGTCCGCTCCGTTTGACGGAGAATTGCTCCCAGTCAATCTGAGATTCTAGAAATCTGTCTACTGTATCCAAAAAGTTATTGCAAAAAAACTGTATATGGAAGCTCAAAAGATCTGCTCCGAGCATTCCGATCAGAATCTCCTGGCGCCAGGGACAGATTCCAAAGGATTCAGGATTTGGCCAGGGAATATGCCAGAAAAGAGCAACCTTTGCATCTGGCCGTTTTTGTTTCACCAGAAATGGAAGAAGAGCAAGATGATAGTCCTGGATTAAAACTAGAGGCGAATCTTCATGGGCAATCTCTTCAAGAAGCGCTTCTGCAAAAAGTTCATTTACCTTTTGATAACTGACCCAATCTTCAAGACGAAAAATAGGACGCGTATGGGTAATGTGGCATAACGGCCAAATTCCTTCGTTGGAGAACCCATAATAGTAGCCATCCTCTTGTTCTTTGGTAAGCCATATACGTTTGAGAGTGTAGGAAGGCTCGTCCGGAGGAACACGGACTTTGCTGTGGGCATCCACGAATTCGCGATCAGCATCCCCGCTTCCATGAGCCAACCAAATGCCGTCGCAGATCCTCATAACCGGATCAAGGGCAGTAACAAGACCACCAGCCGGGACAATACACTTGGTAACCCGTCCCTCTCTTACATGCATATAGGGTTCTCTGTTTGAGATGAGAAATAGCTTTTTGCCTTTGAGCTCAACCCGCATATACTCTCTTAAACTGCTTGATGTCCAGAGGGGGTCTGATTTGGATTGCGATCTAACGTCCTCTTCCGCCTTCGCACGGGCCATAGACAGGCTCTTCGCCATCTGGGTAACCTCAGAAATAAGCGGGTCCAGCATGTCACCCCTGAGAGGGACTGCGGGACTCTCTCTGTCTTCTTTCGCAGTTCTCAGCTCCCTCATCCACTCTGCAAGGCGTGCTATGGGCCCGGTAATACTCCATCTGACCACCAGCACGGTGCTGAGTGCAACAAGCAGGGAAAGGGTGAAAAAACGGAGGATATTGTCTTTCCAAATTTCATGGAGGCGAATGTCAATGTAAGAAATGTCGTTGAACGTCGTCAGGGCGCCTGCAGCAAAGTCATCCTCCCCGGAAATTGGAACTGTGTAAATATACATTTTTTGCCCGGCAATAGTCATAAAACTACCTATTGAACGGTTTTCAGCTATTGAATTTACAGCCTGAGGGAAGGGTTGGGTAATGTTCGGCTTCAGGTAAAGAGTTGAAGTGAGGATGATCCCTTGCAGGTCAAATACTGCAATCCCTTTCAGCCGTTCGCGATTTCCAAATCTTTCTACAATACGGTTCAGTTTTGCGATAGCATTTGACTGAATGAGCGGCGCGATAGATTCCTGCAGGCTTTCACCCAGGATCAAGGAACGCCGTTCAAGATCCCTTGCAAGGCGAGATTTCTCGTAGTTCACCTGGTACAGGGAAAATGCAAAGACAGCTAATGCTACAACCATTACAAGAGAAACAATGAGGCGAATGGTAATCTTCATACGTTGCACCCTAATGTGCCTTTTCCACAATTCTCCAGCGCATACCATATGGAGAGATAATCCCGAATCTGCCTGGTAATGAGGAAATTCTGCCGTACATGCTCTTTTCCCCTCTCGCCCATTCTTCTTGCCATCTCAGGATTATTTAGAAATTGCCGTATCCTGAATGCGGCCCCTTCGACAGAGTAAACGAGAAATCCGGTTACCCCGTGTACGATCTGGAGAGGAATTCCACCCACTGCGCCTCCGATCACCGGCTTGCTCTTCCACATAGCCTCTGCGACCGTGAGGCCGAAACCCTCCTTCAAAGATTTCTGCAATACCACGGTTGCGATCCTCTGGAGGGCATTGATTTGCCTATCACTGAAAGGCGGGAGAAGCAGGATATGGATATCAGGGTCTCCAGACGCGTAATCCTTGACCTCATTCAAGACCAGTTCACCTTCCGGATCATCCGTTGCAGGACTGCCTGCAAGAATGAGAATGCAGTCATTATATTTCCTGGCAATCCTGAAAGCCTTTATGACCCCGGTGGGATCTTTGAACCTGTCAAAGCGAGAGACCTGGAGTATGATAGGCCTGTCAATGGGAATGCCGAATGTCGCCAATGTTTCATGAATCTCATTGCCAGACAACTCAATGTTCTTTTCGCCTATGGGGTCAATAGACGGAGGGATGATGAATTCATCGATCCCCATTGCTTTGGCAAACCGGGCAACCGAGAAAATAGCGGCATCATATTTTCCGCAGTAGCGAAACAGGTGATCGCAGACTTCTTTCATTGGATTCGAGACATCAATGTGACAGCGCCAGATCCATCGCCCTGATTTTTTAAATTCAACAAGGGGTGCAGGCTGGGGGTCATGTATCAAGGCTGCGTCAACATCATCGAGCTTTATTGTTTCCATATTTCTTTTGTTCACCTCAAAATGGTGTTGCCACATCTTTTTGGTGATGGTTTCATGGTTTCCTTGCAAGGCATTATGGATCTTCTTGGTAATGTCGAAGAATTGCTCATCTCCTTCAATAACCTCCCATCGTGCCTGAATGCCAAGCTCATCGAGGATCGGCATCATCCGGTGTAGTATCTCTGCCACGCCACCCCCTGCCTTTGTAGAATTGACATGGAGAAAAGACTTCCCTCTCATTTTGTCGCCGAGCCTTTTAAGGAGAATCAGATCCCCTTTCGGGGATATCCCTGAATACTGGCTGATCATGGCCTTATCACCTCCATGTCGTGTCTCACGTCGTTTTCGACAGCCTCTACAATATGCGCCCGAATCCCTTCAATATTGTGCATTAATGGGTCAATGGCACATATTGCCTTGGCAAGTTCCTGGCTTCCCAGCACATTCTCGATCCAGGTAGAAAAATCATCAGTGCCATGGCGAATTCTTGCCTCATAGAAATGGTAATAGATGCTGGCAGGATCAACATACCTGACGGCCAGCAAGAATTCTGCGAGGTTTTTCGCCCACATACCGACGGGAAAAACAATGGTAACCGTTTCATTGAAGTAAAATTCGGCCCCGGGAATAGCATCTCTCGGCTCTGGAAAATCTGCGATGTAATCATCGATACTCTGAAGAAGCTTTTGCCTGAGATGGGATACATCCTCAAATGCAAAGGGGTCGATACAGGAAAGGCGCTCAGAAAGTTCCCGTTTCTCAAGGCTTTCGGCGACCCAGTGGGCAAAGTCGTTCGTATATTCAAGAACGTGGCCTTTCAAAAAGTACTGGTAGGTGTGATGAAACAAGCTTTCGTCGTTTATAAATGCTATTACTGCTCTCAGCTCGCGAATGTTACGCGCGGTCTTGCCAGTGGATTTCAGGATTGTTACACATTCCATGAATTCAAAAGGGCTTATTTCATCCATTTTTTCCTCCTCAGGCAAACAATCTTTGTGTGAAAGCTAACTCAATACCTTCTTGAATGTAATCATTCCACGCAAGATTGTGCCCTTGAAAAAGACTGCTTTCTGATTATTGTTTGTTCCAATATTCCCAAACCCTGGTATAACCTGCACAAACATCAACCCGGGTTTGATAATTTTGCCAGTTCATGCCACAGGAGATCGATGCGATCCGTTGCAGCCACTAAATTTCCATCCATTTCCGCCTTGATCTCTTTCACCATGCCTTGAAGCCTCTCTAGGCTTGCCCTTTTACTGCCACTATCGCCAACGATTTTCTTGCCATCCTCAAGGGTTTGGGAGAGGAGGTCTATCTCCCCTTTTGCAACCCCAATGTTTCTGGCAAGGAGCTCCGACTTTACCTTGACGAGCCTGATCCTCGCATCTTCAATCCTGGCCTGTAGAGCGCTGTCTTGAAAGCGCTGGTTTGTCTTTTTTGTTGTTTCTTCTGCCTGCTGGGAGAGTTTACTCATCCCGCTTTCTGTTGCAGCCTTCATCCCCGCTAGTCTTGCATCATAGTCTGCGAAGCGAACCTGCATCAAGTCTTCAATGCTTTTTTGTCCAACAGCAAGCCTGTTGACAGTCTTCACAACATCAGGAAATTTTGTGTCGGCCGTCAGGCCTGTCCTCTGCCTTGCCTCCTCCTCGGTCTTGATAAACTCTTCGGACGCCTGGAGCCTGGTCTGCAGCTGAACCACTTCGCCCTTCAGCGGTGCAAGTTCGCGTTTGATGAGCATCGTACCAAACAGGTATCCCATTATACTTATAATAAGAGCTGTAAGAACAATAGTGATAACTATTTTCATATTTTCCTCCTTTGGCGGGTCATAATGACCACGATGTTATAGGTTTAAAGTGAATTGCTTCCTTGTCTCATCAATCTGCTTGCAAGCTTATATTCTTGCCATCTTCATTCGGCTTACAGGCACGTTTTGCCAGGCTGTATGCAGTATCTTGCAGTTGGGTCAGGTCACTTGCATCGTAACCGGAATCCGAGTTTAAGAGAAAAAGGATGCTCATTGCCAGTTGGTAAGTAAAAGACAGTGCATTCTTGTCCCTGCCACATCGGTTCAACGCATATTGTAGAAGGCCTACACTCCCGTAAATGAGATGTTTTGCCGTTATATCACCAGGTAAGTCGGCCAGAAGAATACGTCGTTGTTTCTTTGCGTAATATCTTCCCGTTATATCAATAAAGCCAGCCAGTGAGTCTTCCGTGTATTGAACAACTTCTGACAGCCCGGCCCTTGCAAAACAGTCAGTGTTGGAGGAAAACTGTCTAGCCGTGATCTTCTTAATAATTGCCGATGCTAAAAGGGCGTCAACATTTGTCGGGTAACTGAGACTCTCAAGGACCTTCATGTGATAGGCAGCCCACAAACGGCTAAATTCGTCAGGCGATATGGATGGTTCGTGCACCTCGACGGAAACACCTAAACGATTTGTTGAGTCGAAAACAATTCTGAACGATAAAAGCTGTGTCCTTTTGCGAAGAGTGTCTAATATCTTTATCATTCCAAGCTCCATGATATAATATTGCTCTTTTCTTGCATTGCAACAACACCTCCCTCTCAACTGTTGTCTGCTTCAACGGCCTCCCTTATTGTATCGAGTATGCCGGGTATTGCGGCGGTAACCCTATCCCAACTGGCAATAAGCGGAGCACCGAGGGGGTCCTTTACAATGAGCTCTGAGGCTTTCTTTAATCCCTGTGTAAAAGTTTCAACTGCAAGGCTCTCCTCGTGCCGGTCAAATAATAGTCCGTTAACGGAAGCATCATCTTCATATCTTTTCAACATATCCTGCGCAGTCCTTACGTATGTGGCCATCAGTGTCTTAAAAAAACCGTCGGAAAAGATAACACCCTCTGATGCGAGGGTTCGAAAAATTGATTTACAGATGTCAACAGACATTTTATGCAGACCTTTTGACGCGTCTTCGGGTGAAAGGGCTTGGTGTTTATGTTCGTAGTTGTTTGCAATATCAACCTGACAAACCCTGTTCATGGAGGTATTCCTGTAGACTTCCGCCAGAGTTCCCACCTCCAGACCCCAGTCACCTGGAATCCTGTTGATTCTTGCGAGGTTCACGTCCATGGAAAACTCACCGGCAAGGATATATCGGAAACTGTCAAAGAAAACCAGGAATGGGTGGTAACCTAGAATTTTTTGGAGGGCCCTTATGAGAGGCGTTACAAGGAGTCTTGTAGCTCTCCCGTGCATCTTATCGGTCACCCGCGTGTAATAACCTTTGCAGAAATCATAGTCCATGCTTGGGTTCGTGACAGGATAGCAGAGGCGGGTAAGTAAGTCTTTGTTGTACGTGACGATATCACAGTCGTGAAGTGCAATGGCGCTAAACTGATGCTGAGACAAAACGTATCCATAGGCCATCCATGCTGATCTACCTTTTCCTTCAAGGCCGGTAGGCAGATCCTCCGATTCAATTGCCTTGTAAACTTTTTTAATCCTTTTTCCATTGTTCCAGATTACTCTTGTTTTCTGCGGCAAGGCAGAGAAGAATGATTTTGCTTCATTGAATTCCTTTTCCGATGCCGGCCCAAGGGTAACAACAATCTCTTTTATGTAAGCAACCTTTTTCAGCTCTTCGACGATATTCTGGAGGGCTTGTCCCTGAAGCTCACTGTAAAGTGATGGTAGAACGAGGGCTATAGGACGATCCTTTGCGTAACGTTCAAGTTTTGCTTCAATTTTTTCTTGATTATCAGCGGCAAGCCTGTGGAAGGTTGCCACCACTCCGGTCTGGTAGAAATCAGACATACGTCACCTCCTTGAGTTGGTAAGGTCTAATCTATAGAAGTTGGCATGTCAAACTCTTTACATTACTCCTAATATAAGTTTATATGTTTAAATATGCAAAAAACAATCTGGTAACTGACTATAATTAATACTGATTTGATAATGAAAAAAATTATTATCTTCACAGATCTTGATGGATCCATTTTAAATGAAAGCTATGCCTTCGACGTTGCCTTGCCTGCCCTTGCCCTCATTGAGAACCATAAGATCCCACTCGTTCTTTGCTCAAGCAAAACAAGATCTGAGATTGAGTTATACAGGGTGAAGCTCAACAACGATCATCCTTTTATTTGTGAGAATGGAGGCGGAGTATTTATACCGATTGGCTATTTTGGGCCAAACGTTATTATTCCTGCCCATCACAGGGCGTTAAATAACCAATATGACGTGATCAAGCTGGGAGCGAACTATTCAGAATTGCGGGAAGCGATTATAAAACTGAGAAAAGAAGGATTTTCCATAAAAGGCTTTGGAGATATGTCGGCTGAAGAGATATCACAGGTGATGGAGCTTACCATCCAAGAAGCAAAGATGGCACAGCAGAGGGACTTCGATGAGCCTTTTTTTTACGAGGATAAAGAACAGAAAATCGATGATCTTCTGAATTCCATCAAACAAAAAGGTCTTAGTGCTACAAAAGGCAGAATTTACCACCTCCTTGGACAAAGCGACAAAGGTAAGGCGGTCTCCATTCTTATCGATTTATATAAACGGAAATATGGAGCTGTAACAACAATGGGCATTGGTGACAGCCAGAATGACTTACCAATGATGGAAAAAGTTGACATACCTATCGTTGTACAAAAATCCGATGGAACATATGACAATTCCATCATGATCCCAAACCTCATCAGGGCTCAAGGGATTGGGCCATCGGGATGGAACGATGCTATGATTTCACTCATTCCTAAACTTATGAACCTATGAAATAAATAGTGAACCGAACGGCGGTTCGTCTGCTTTTCCGATATGCTACAAGCTTTTTTATAACATATAAAGTGCCACCATGCTATTCATAATGTCTGTGTTCCCATTAACCTATAAGGATTATCTGAAGGTCCATGACATTTGTACCGGTCGGTCCGGTAATGAGAAGCTCCCCAGTTTTGCTGAAGAACGTGTAAGAATCGTTATTCGCTAGGTAATCTTCCGGATCGAGTTTGAGCAATTTTGCTTTTTGAACGGTCTCTCCGCTCACAATAGCGCCTGCCGCATCCGTAGGCCCGTCTGTACCGTCAGTTCCTGCTGAGAGAAGTGTAATGCCTCCCATACCTGCTACCTCGAGGGCAAACGTAAGGGCAAGCTCTGTATTTCTACCTCCTTTGCCCCTACCCTTAATGGTTACCGTGGTCTCTCCTCCTGATATAAGGCAAATCTTTTTGCCATCCTTGTCATCAAGCAATTGTTTTGCCTCAATTGCTTTTTTTGCCAGCCAACGAGCAACGTCTATTGCCTCGCCTTGGAGTTCGGTCGACAGGATCGTTGTGTCAAAGCCAAGTTCTTTCGCTTTTTCCTTGGCTGCGAGAGAAGCTTTTCTATTGCTTCCCACAATAACGTTCTCAACCCTTTCAAAGATTGGATCTCCCTCCTTCGGGGTATCAGCAACCATACCTTCGACCCCGTCCTTCAGAATATCTAAAACTGCTTTGGGGAGTCTGTCGGTTAGCCCATATTTCTCCACCACGTCCAGGGCCATTCGATATGTGGTGCTGTCTGGCGTCGTGGGTCCTGATGCAATCACGTCAAGCTTATCTCCGATAACATCTGAGAGGATTAAGGAGATAACTTTGGCAGGATATGCAAATTCAGCAAGCCTACCTCCCTTGATCTGAGAAATATGTTTTCTTACGGTATTCAGCTCATTGATAGTGGCACCGGACTTGAGGAGGAGTTCTGTCACTCTCTGCTTGTCATCAAGAGATATCGCCCCTTTTGGTGAAGAAAGAAGTGCAGAACCACCACCGGATATGAGACAAAGAACAAGGGTTTTTTCGTCGGCCATCTTGAGCATTGAGACAGCTTTCTTTGTTGCAGCCAAACCATTCTTGTCGGGTATCGGGTGACCCGCCTCATAGAGTTCAATATTTGCATGGAGATTCTTGTCGAGAGCATGTCCATGTTTTGTTATTACAACC
>Ga0105103_10001106_pt1 | contig 15170 bp, 17 predicted proteins | sample PPLLaktember2015_2_FD_79107 | JGI IMG/M metagenome (GOLD analysis project Ga0105103, IMG submission 79107) | Freshwater sediment microbial communities from Prairie Pothole Lake near Jamestown, North Dakota, USA - PPLs Lake P7 Core (6) Depth... | ecosystem: Environmental > Aquatic > Freshwater >...
CAGAGCGTCAGGTAACGGTCAAGGAAGGCAAGTTGTTTTTGCTTTTTCATGGTTCAGGTCCGGTTTAAAGAATCCTTTCAAGAATATCCGCGGCATCTTTCACAAGGGCCGGGCATGTTGTCATGAAGAGTCCGCTCTTCTGTGCCGAGGCATAGGCTGCCGGGTCGCTCAGGTCATACCCCAGCAGCTCCGTGCAGCAGATCGATCCGTTCTTTTCTGTAAATGCATGGATGAACTGACTTGTGAGTGCGCGGGTCTTCTCGGTTGCGGCATCATCGCCCTCATGCGTTTTCCCGTACTTCAGCCCGATCACCATGACCCCGCCGGAGACCGCCCCGCAAATATTGCCGGTTTTTGAGATCCCGGCACCGAAACCGCATGCGATCTTCTTTGCGGTATCCGGATCCAGGCCCAGGTCATCAGAAAATGCGGAGAACACGGCTGCCGAGCAGGTAAACCTGCCCATGAAACACCGGTATGCGTCATCAGATTTTGTCATGAAACCATCATCCTTATTGCCATTTTTTTCACCAAACCTTTGACCCCGCATCCTTTACACCTGTTTTTTTTCTGATCAATTATTTTTTCCATCTCATCAGAAAACACCTTCACCCGGGGTATGCAGTCATGACTGTTCCTCCTGCGCTGGATACTCCGTTTACCTTTTTGTCATCCTACGAACGAACCATAGATCAACCCGGCAAGGGTGCAGAAGAATACTATCAGCAATACATACGCAATAGTCTGCTTTGTCCCCATGAACTTCCGGACCACCAGGATACTCGGCAGGGATATGACCGGGTCAGCGAGAACATACGCGAGGAGCGGGCCCCGTGCCATGCCGAGATCGAGGAACATCCTTGCCATCGGCACTTCCACGAGTGTCGGGAAGTACATGAACGTCCCGAACAGGACAGCGATGAGGTTGGCGCTCACGGTGTTCGATCCCAGGTACACGCCGAGGAAATCTCTGGGAAGGAGCGAACTGATTATACCCGCCGCAAAGATCCCGATGAAGAGGAGGGGGAATATCTTTTTCATAAACGACCAGGTCTCCTCCAGCCAGGAACGCTGCTCGTCCCTGGTGAACCATCGCAACGCCTCGACAACAATCAGGAGGATAAGGAGCGGGAGGACGATGAACCGGAGCGGGATACCTGCAAGCTTATTCTCCATGAAGATAGCCCAGGTGCCGACAAAGAGGATCGCGACCAGTGTCCCGATAAAGAGGATAACCTGCTTCTGGCCTGTTCCGCTCTCGACCGCTGGTGCAGGACCACAGGTACAGCCAATGGGAGCAGGAGTCACAGCGGGCGTCTCTGCAAAAAGCTTCGAAATAATAAGACCTATGAGGACTGCAAAGGTGACCGAGAGCACGATGCGGGCTATCGCAAAGTCCGCCCCGATGACGCTCCAGGTGAATGAAACTGCGAGGATGTTGGTGGCTGGGGCCGTGTACAGGAACGCAATGGCCGGCCCGATTCCGGCACCTTTCTTCTTGATGCCGGCAAAGAGGGGGAGGATCGTGCAGGAGCAGACCGCGAGGAGAAGGCCGCCGACCACGGCGACCGGGTACGCCTTGTATGCCGGGGATTTCTCGCCAAGATACTTGGTGATCGAATCTTTATTCAACAGCGCATTCATCGCACCCGCGATGAAGAACGCGGGTATGAGGCAGGTGAGAACGTGGGCCGACAGGTAATCGGAAAGCGCCGTCACACCCCCAAGCAGCCCTTTTAAGATCAGGTCTTCGTACATTCTTTTGCTCCCGTGATATTCATGACAGCACGGACCACTTTCTCGATCTCATCATACTGCACCTCGCCCATTCCCTTCTTCTCCACGCCAAGTTCAGTGGCGATGATATGGTGATCCGGCGCAATGCGGGACGAGGAGAGCTTCTTTTTCGCGCAGCAGTCCCCGCACCCGTCAACGACAATCAGTTCGTCCGCATCCCCGATATCCTGTTGCAGTGACGCGGTGGACTGCCTGGCATGTATCCAGACGTATTGTCCCGTTGTACGCTGGAGCAGGACCTGGGCGGCCTGCGTTGTGAGCCTCCCGGTGTTTGAGACACCGGAGCAGGTGACGAGTGCATAGGTCATTCTTCCTCCCCAATCGCCTTTTCTGCGGTATCCTTCCGGAAATAGAGCTGGCAGTGGCAGTGCCCGTCTTTTGCGATCTCGTCCTCGTGGTAGATGCACGGACAGATGATAGCCTTATCCTTCTCCCGGTCCCCGGACCGGAGCCGGCATGGGCAGTACTGCTCCCCGAACTTCCTCCGGTTGCGGACCAGCCCGCGGATTACGGTATCCAGAACCTTTTTATCCGGGTTCAGTACCCAACCGTTCTTTTTTGCGTACTCCTCAGCCCACGCACGCATGTCGTCTTCGTCGGTCGTTCCACTCGCCCCGTGTGACGTCAGCAGGTTCCGCCGCACCCGCAGCCGCAGCCGCTGTTGTTCCCGCCAGCCTTCTTCCCCGGTTTTGCAGCATCCTTCTTCCGTCCCTCACCCTTCCAGCATGCAGCGACAATTTTCTCGATGTCTTCATCCTTGTAGGATTTTGAGGGCCCTTTGGTGATACCCAGCTCAGTCATGACCAGGTACTGTCCCGCCGCAACACCCTGGGTGCCGGCGATCTTCTTTGCGCACTGCATCGGGCAGCCATCGAGGATGACAACTTCGTCAGCGTTCAACGCACTGGCAACCAGATTCTCGGCTCCGATCGCGAGCAGCGCAATACAGGCAATGTTCCCGTACCCCTCCTCCGTAAGCTGGAGCGCTGCAAGGTTGGTCAGCTGTCCGACATTGGCCTGCCCGGCACAGGGGAAAATAATCCTTTTGGGTTCATTCTGTCCGCATGAACAGGTTGGTGTTTCTGCCATATTTTTCACTCCTTCAGCATTAATACAATCTCTTCCACGGAGGGGACCCGGCCTTCAGCCCGCAGTTCACCGTTGATGAAAAGTGCCGGTGTCAGCATGACACCCGCCTCGACAATCGCATCCAGGTCTTCGACCTTGATCACGTCTGCCGTGATTTTCAGATCTTTTACAGCCAGTTCGGCATTGGCAAAGAGCCGCTTACACTTTACGCAGCCGGTTCCGAGAATTTCAATTTTTGTCATAATAAGTCCACAGAATGACATTTCAATTTTTTTTGTATTAATTTTTTGGGAGGGTTTTCCTGTATTATTCCATCAGGGCCAGGTACGCAGGCTGCGTTGTCCAGCCGGGAAGGAGCGAGCCGATAATGGGATCTGTCATGGAAGAATTCCCCACTCACACGAGTATCTTTTACAGCAAATGATTCAAATTTTCTTGAAACATCGTTGTTATGGAAAACATATATAGTTTGTTATTTCATATAAATTTGAATTCCCCCATGGCACTGACACGGACGCATCCCAGGAAGGAAAAATACTGCGATTTTTCAAACGATCTCCCGGATGCCATACAAAAGGACCTCGATAAACGAGGAGGTATCGAAGGTCTTTTCTCACGAATACCGGACAAATCTGCACTTCAGGCGGGCAGCCGGCTCCATCAGGCACTCGCCGATCCCATCCGGCTCACCGTCATGTATGCTCTTCTCTCCCAGCCGCTCTGCGTCTGTGTTATCAAAGGTGTCGTCAATATTGCTGACTCCAAACTTTCCTACCATCTCAATATTCTCAAAGAACAGGATTTCATTACCGGTGAACAACAGGGGAACTGGATCATCTACTCCATCACCGCTCGCGGGCGTCGGGCACTGAAGTGCACAGAACGCCTTGGGAACTAAAAAACCTGACCGGGACGGAATTATAGACGATAGCGATTGCAACAGCCGCCCCCTGATGAACTCCCGCATACCGGAGGCAGGAAACGGTCACTTCAAAATATTTTACATAGTTGGTGCGTACCTGTACCTAAGACCATGAAAAATAATGCAATCACCCTGATGGCGATTGTGGTTTTCGGGATTCTCCTGACCGGTTGTACGCAGTCCTCGGGAACCAGCCCGGTAACGACAGCTGCTCCGGTACCTTACGCTACCGGGACGGTGACGGCAGCCACAACATCACAACAAATCATGAATGAGACTTTCCCCGTACCATCTGTACAGACACCGGCAACGATACTCCCTGCATCAAACGGAACCATCGATAACGAATCAACGAATGTGAATAATAACGCCACTACTCCGGTATCCGTTGTAAATGAGACTTTTGGGGGACTTTTCATTAACGTCCAGCGTGGAGGTTCCGTAGAGGGTCTTAAAGTCTTTATCGCCCGTGAGGGAACAGACCTTTCACAGATTGCATACTCCTTTCTTCCGGACGGGACCGTTGTAGAAGGGGAGAATATAGGGTACCTCCAGGTGAAGATCCCACCCGACGGGCGTTCAGAACTGATCAGACTCCGGACCGGCAACTATACCGCATCAATCCCCAACCAGGGCGGTGGTGAGCCGGAGCAACAGTCATTTACGATTCGTGAAGATGTCATTATCACGGTATATTTCATGGGCTTTTCGGCAGCGGGTGCCGGTGGCTGCGGGTGCTGATCCGGCATTGGATAAAAAGGGCCGCAGATGGGGTAATGCCGGGAGGGAACCACAAAACGGCCCCGCCGACCCTGCCGTACCTCCTCAACTTAACTGAAAGCAGTATTCCTATAACAGTAAGTGCAGCACCAGGATGCATTCCCTGCACCAGGGAACAAGGGAACAGACCATGCAAAAAATGAGCTCTGGAGAAAACCCTTTTTCTTGACATTATCACCCCCTTGCGCCAACCCTGACCCGTTGGGGGCGGGGGCGCTTATGATGCCTCGGTACTACCTAAAAAAACAACACTTTTGTATACAGGTAATATGGCGTAATCCGAATGGGGGATGCCGCAGCGGCGGGCGCAAAACCCCCGGGAGCGTCTGACGATATAATCAATGGATTTCCTATGAAAATCGCAATTAAACATGTAATTTTAGGATTTTTTATTTTCGCAATTATTTGCGATGAACACCGCCGCCCCCGAAGGGACGCCCCCGCGGCGGATCAACAACCGGGAGCATTTTTAAAAAACACGGAACTGCCCCGCCGTGCCCCGCGAGGGGCCCTGATGCGGGGAACCCTCATATCTGCGATTTAATATGGAAATGGGGTCACTTTTTCATCATGTGTGCCTGTGGCCGCAGGCACCATGTCTGTTTTCATGGTTCTGATGCGAACCCTTCGGTCAAGCCCGTTTCTCCAGAGCAAAAAAATGTTAAATTGATTAACGCGATATAAGTACTCATGATCGTGAAGAATTATGCAATCCCCCTTATGGTGATTGTGGTTTTCGGGATTCTCCTGGCCGGCTGTACCCAGCCAGCAGGAACCGGGCCGGTGACCACTGTTGTCCCGGAACCATCTCCCATTGTAACGGTGACTGTAGCAGCAACAACGGTTCCCCAGCCGGTTGTTACCGTTGTCCGGTATGTCTCCCAGAAAAAAGACCTCAAGGAACCCGACCTCATGTTCACCATGCAGGTTCCCGTTGAATGGAATGTCTCAACCACCCGGCTGATAAAATCGGATATTCCTGACTACCGGACTGACCTTGTTGCCGATGCTGTGTTCTCTGTGTACAGCTTTTACTTCTCCCAGGACCAGGACAGGGCATACCGGGACCAGTTCAGGCAATGGTCTCCGCAACCAGCCGAGACTACCGTGACGATCAATGATATCACCTTTGACCGGTTCGAGTCCACATCCGAGGGAAAGACCCGGGTTGCGTACATTGCACACAAGAGCAGCGCGAACGAACGCGGGTATGTATCCGTGCTGGTCTTCACGGCGAGTGACCGCAACCGGTTCGAAACAGAGGATTTTGAAAAGGTCGTTTCCTCGTTCCGGTATTTCAGCGGGAGTTCTGCCGGCAACGAACCGTGCGAAGAGATCCCCCTGTATGACCTGACGGGAAATGCAGTATCCCGTAAGGCAGGTGGCGGGAGTTCAGATGCGCAGGACGGTTCCACAGCGGACGGTTGGGATTCCGCCGGGTCGAGCGGAGATACCTCAGGCGGGGATACGGGTGGGAGTTCATCAGGCGGCCACTGCAACCGCTGAAAGGCGTTTTATCTCAAAACCGATGGTACAGGAGGACGGCATGGTGGGAGTATCTCCCCAACAATGGCTTTTTTGATGTTCTGTATCGGCATAAGCCGGGAGTACCGGTCCTCTCCATGGAGACCTGCCAACGGAAATCCGGAACAAGTAATTCAAAATAATTTTAAATGCGCGGTGCTTATATATACTTAGGACCATGAAAAAGTATGCAATCCCCCTCATGGCGATTGTGGTTATCGGGATTCTCCTGGCAGGCTGTACCCGGCCGGCAGGGACCGGGCCGGTAACCACAGCTGCTCCGGAACCGTCCCCCACGGAAGCGGAGACGGCAGCCACAGTAACGGTCCCGCAGCCGGTTGTTACTATAATTCATTATATCTCCCAGACGAAGCTCATGAAGGACCCGGATCTCCTGTTCGCACTACAGATCCCCGTGGAATGGAATGTTTCAACGTATCGGCTGATAAGAACGGATTCACCTGATTACCGCACTGACCTTGCTGCAGGTACTGTCTTCTCTATCTACAGCTATTACTTCTCCCGGGACCAGGACAAAGCTTACCGCGAACAGTTCCGGCAATGGTATCCTGCACCAAACGAGACCACCGTGACGATCAATGATATCACCTTTGACCGGTTCGAGTCCACGTCGGAGGGTAAGACCCGGGTTGCGTACGTTGCACACAAGAGCAGCGCGAACGAACGCGGGTATGTATCCGTGCTGGTCTTCACGGCACACGACAGCAACCGCTTCGAGAAAGAGGATTTTGAGAGGATCGTTTCCTCGTTCCGGTATTTTGGCGGGAGATCTGCCGGCACCGAACCGGGCGAGGATATCCCCCTGTATGACTTGTCGGGAAATGCACTGTCCCGTGATGGAGGGGGTTCCCTGACGGGAGAGAATGAAGGCTCTACAGCGGACGGCTGGGATTCCGCCGGGTCGGGAGGGGATTCCTCAGGGGGAAGTTCCTCAGGGGGAGGCTGCGGCTGCGGTTAAATAACCGTAACAACTGAAGCTATAGTGGGGGAGGCCGCGGATACGGACCGGCACCCCAAAGGTAAGTATTGCGGATAACCATATCGTGAGTAAATTATGACAACAGTTCAACGGACTTACCCGGTTGTTATTGTTACATTCCTGGTTATTTTCTGCGGACTCCTGGCCGGGTGCGCCAGTACATCATCGCCAGAAAATACGGCATCACCAGAACCGCACTCCACAAGCAGTACCACCACCATTGAGCGCGTTGAGGTGTTCCATTTCTACGGCAACCGCCAGTGTGCTTCGTGCATAGCAGTAGGCGATCTCGCAGAAAGGACCGTAAATGCCAGTTTCAAAAATGACCTCATACTGGGCCGGCTCGTATTTGCGCACGTGAACTATGATCTCCCTGAGAACGCCGCCCTCAAAACAAAATACAATGTGACCGGGTCATCGCTCTGGATCGGGGTGTACGATGCAAATGGGTTTTCCAGGGAAGAGGACATCAGGGTCTGGACGCTGATCAACGATGAAGAGACCTACAGCAGGTATCTCACGGGACTCATCACAAAACGCCTGAACGGAGATCTCTCCTGATATGGATCTCCTGAATTTTCTCGGGACGATGGGAGAAAACCCCATCCCTGTCGTTGCAGCCTTCTTTATCGGGCTGATGACCGCCATCAGCCCCTGCCCGCTTGCAACCAACATCACGGCCATCGCCTACATCTCGAAGAGAATTGACAGCAGCCGGCACACCCTTCTCACCGGGTTTGTGTACACGCTCGGCAGGATGGCGGCGTATATCGCGGTCGCGTCGGTCATTGTCCTCTTCGGGATGAACCTGCAGTTCATTTCCCTCACGCTCCAGCAGTATGGCGAGCGGCTGCTTGGGCCATTCCTTGTGCTGTGCGGGATCTTCCTGCTCGACATCATCCCGCTGGAACGGCTCCCGGGCGGGGACCGGATAGCAGGTTTCACAGCCACCATCTCGAGGAGGCTGGCCGACAAGGGATACCTGGGCGCGTTCCTGCTCGGCGTCATCTTCGCGCTTTCCTTCTGCCCGTTCTCCGCAGTTCTCTTCTTCGCCATGCTCATACCACTGGCCATCGCTGCCGGTGATCCGGTGGTCCTCCCTGCAGTATTTGCGCTTGCCACAGGTCTGCCGGTTATCGTGATCTCGTTTATTCTTGCGCAGGGTGTCGGGAAGTGCAAGGGACTGATCGGGAAAATCGGGGAGGCGGAGGTCTGGATCCGGAGGGCGGTTGCCGTGGTGTTCATCGTGGTCGGACTATACTACGTTGTTACCATTTACGGGGCCGGGATAGGATAATTCCGGTTTTTCCCGGGTGCGATCCGCATAACCGCACGTTTTACGGAGAAAGCAGTACTCTGATAGAACGGGAGGGGATTACTGGTTCCAGATCTCCACCAGGGACTGTACACCACGGTATCCCACAAACTCCGGAAGAGCGGGCAGCTCAATTTTTCTCTTCCGCCTCCTGGCATCAGAGGGATTGTTGAAATACAGAAATCTGTCATCGATGCCGGTCACTGCAACCCAGTGAGGCACGTCTTCTGCGCAAAAAAACAGGGAATTTGTCACTATCAGCGGGACGTGATTCGAAAAAAGAACTTTGCGCAAGGTTTCACGGGTAATTGATTCCAGTCGTTCCCGGACGCCCTGCTTACTGCACCGGATTCTTCGTTCATTAAACAGATCCTCAAGCATCTCCATGTCCGGTTTATTGAGAAGCGGAACAAACGTATCGACAAAATCCATTCCGCCGGTATTGCTGGTGACTCGAGCAGAAAATCCGCGAACCGCCGCAGAATATGCCAGACCATACCTGCCTGTTCCCGGGACCGCTCCAAGGTTTCCTTCCCTCCAGAGGTCGATCTCAAGATCCTTCCCGAGCCTCACGTCCTTATCCAGATACTTCATGGCCATCATCAATGAGGCCGGGCCGCACGTGAAGTCATAATGCTGCCGGAAAAAGGGAATTGCCAGTCGGATAGACGCTCTGTGCGCAGTTGGCATGTCCTGTCACCTTTTTTTTCTGATTCAACCGTATGGATTCGTACTCCAGGATGATGATACTGTCTCCTTTTTATTCCCGGACTATTCTGGTTATCCGTGACGGTTGAGGAAGGATTACTCCAATGAGGAAAGGACATGTTATCATAAAATGATATCCCGGTAAAAAAACCAGGAAAAATCCCCAAAAAAACTATATTCCATAAAGAGATGGGATGGATAGTTTAGGTTAATTTCCGGGAAGTAAACTGCGCTATGCCCACTGTCACGATCAATTGTTCCGGTTGTACGAGCTGCTCAACTTGCTGGAGTACCTGTCCTGACGTATTCGAAGAGGACCCGGATGACGGCACAAGCAGGATTGTTGAAAAATACCGCAAAGGCGGCGACAAGGCAACCGGTGCGATTCCCGATGAACAAGTACCCTGTTCGCAGGATGCGGCAGACCGCTGCCCGGTTTCTATCGTCACCCTATCCGGCTAAGAACGGACGCGGTATTCCCGTGACGGGTACAGTGGCATTACCCTGACGGCCACAGCGATTCACACTATCCCACGGTCTGCTCTCCTTCCATCTGTTTTACGGGAGCAGCGAGGACGTGTTTATCCACGGGGTAACGATAGCCATTTCAGGCAGGTATTCGTGCAGGTTCACGATCCGTATGAGCTCAACGCCAGACCGCCGGCGAGCACCTTGCTCTTGCCGATATCCGCTGTATCACGGCACCAGGAGATATGACTGCGAACTGCAGGAAATCCCTATAGATCATGGGATGTTAAATAGTATGGAGATTCACGTAAATTTGAAATGCTTTGCCTGATCCTCCCGGAACCGGATTTCTTGTGGATACGAGCCTTCTGTGATTACGGAAGAGGACGACCTTCTCTGAAACCGGCATCAGGCTGCAGACGTTTTTTAAGGAATCGGGCAACTCCGGATTGGTGATCCCTGTCCATGGAACGCCCGGCTGTTACCCTGACGGCAATCCTCTGCATCGCGGTTCTCCTTCTTCCCCCGGTTTTCGCTCAGGACCCCTGCCCCGCACTCACTCCCTGTGCTGATCAGAATGTCACGACCGGGACCGGGGGGACTGCACAACCGATCTGCATCTACTTCTTCTACGGACTGGGATGTCCGCACTGCGAACGGACAAAACCGGTCATCGAAGCGCTGGTGAAAAAATACCCGCAGGTGCAGCTCAAGGCGTATGAGATCTATTTTAATACAACCAATCAGGCCATGTTCAAAGAATTCAACAGTCGGTATGGTGTAACCGAAGGTCTCATCCCCACGGTCTTCATCGGCGACCGGGCACTGGTTGGTGAAACAGTGGTCCGGACAGGCCTTGAGGAACGGATTATCTGGTATACCACCAACCCGGCGATCTGTCCGGAGGTCTATTCAGTAAGCGGCGGCTACCCGCAGGATGGCTCGCCATCACAACCGGGTAACATGACTCCGGATCCGGTGAACCTGACTGCACCGCGTATCGATAGCCTGACCATTCCGGCCATCATTGTCGCAGCCGCCATTGACAGCATCAACCCGTGCGCATTCGCAGTCCTGATCTTCCTGCTCGCCTATCTGACATCGCTGGGGGAGCGGCGGCGCATCCTCATGGTCGGGATCACGTACATTGCCACGGTCTTTGTGGTCTATTTCATGGCCGGGCTGGGCCTCCTGACCGTTGTCCAGCAGCTGGGCCTGACCGGTATTGTTTTCACGTTTGCTGCAGTCATCGCCATCATAGCGGGGTTCATCAATATCGCGGAAGTGCTCCTTAAACGCGAGATCTTCACGCTCGCGATCCCTGTCTCGCAGAAAGCGGCTATCGACAAGTATGTGAAACGGGCATCCGTCCCGTCCGCCATTGTGCTCGGGGCACTTGTCAGCATGGTGGAACTGCCCTGCACCGGAGGAGTGTACCTTGCGATCCTCGGGCTCATCGGTGACCGGATGACCCTGGTGGAGGGAATCCCGTACCTGCTGTTCTACAACCTGATCTTCGTGCTCCCCCTCATCCTGATCCTCCTTCTCGTCTTCTGGGGCGGGACACCGGAACGGATGGAAGCGTTCCGGACGGGGAGCAGTCGCTGGGTGCGGCTTGTCATGGGAATTGTCATGGTCGCGCTCGGGGCAGCGATGCTTCTGAATGTGATTTAGGTTGCTCAAGAGAACGGGATCGAATCGAGACGTGATCCGGTGTTTTGATTAATAATTCAGCCCCTGCGGTGTGTTGAATCGCTCGGCGTTATCTTTATCGTGCCCGGGTACACATGCACGGGTAATCATGAGGTGATACCAGAATGCCACCCCATTGTGATACGAGAGATCCGCCGGGTCATGGAAAAGAAGAAGTATGACACAAACGATGTTGCTGCCGGCAGGGAGGTTATCGGGGCGTTCATCGGCCGGGTGGTGTATTCCCATCATCTCTACCAGTCTGTCACGACTGCTGCCGCCCGTGAAGAGCAGTTCGGGGAGAACACCGGGAGCGGGCGTTACTGAACCATGCTTTGTTGCACCGCATAACAACGGGGCCTTTTACATTCGACAGGAGGAACGGGAGTTTTACTCATGCCAGTACATGATAACGAAAAAATGATTGGACGGTCTGTTGGGGGGGAAAAGTTCTTTGGGAAATTCCGGGGTCTTGTGACAGACAATAAGGATCCGGATATGCTTGGAAGGGTCACGGTTAAAGTCCCTGCTGTTTTCGGAGATGCCAACAGCGGATGGGCTCTTCCCTGCCTGCCCTATGCCGGTAAGGAAGTTGGTCTTTTTTTTATCCCGCCTGTCGGTGCCCACGTCTGGATTGAATTTGAACAGGGTGATCCGGATTACCCCATCTGGACGGGTTGTTTCTGGGTAAAGGGGGAGATCCCGTTGGGTGCAACTGTTCAAAGAAAAATACTGAAGACAGATGCCTGTTTTATCATTCTCGATGACAGGCCTCGTACCGGAAGGATTACCCTCGGGACGACCAGTGGCATGAAGCTCGACATTTCCGGTTCTGGTATCGAGATCCATGATGGTCAGGGAGGAACAATCAAACTGTCCGGTCCAAAAGTATCCATCAATGACCATGTCCTTAAGGGAAGGTGAATGTTCCGGATACTGTATCCAGGGACCCTGAACCCCAAAAAGGAGCGAAGAGCAGACATACCCGGACTCATGATCCCTCTCACCGCTCCGGTAAACCATACGCGGGCCTAAAAGCCCGGATTCCTGCCGGTCAGGTTGCCGGTAAGGTCAATTTTTTATAATTATCCAAGGAACATTGAGACAACGAGCGGATATTGTCAGGAGAGAGGAGACTCCAGCAAATCCAAACCGTCGCATCCCAATGCGCCCCGACTCCGATGGGGAACTGCTGGCGCAAGAGGGGGGCTTCATACGAAAAAAGAGGTTTTCTTCTGAACAAATTTCCGGGAAATTCAGGAAAGACCCCGGAATGTTCCTCACAGCTATCTGTCGTTTGTGGTTGTAATGGAAGCACCAAGGAGAACCGATCATCTTCACCGGAAGACAAGATATTCCAGCCCCAGGGCTGCAATGAAGATCGCGACGCCCGCGAGGGCGACCGGCAGCGTATAGTTCTTCACAACCGTCCCGATATCATCCCCGGTGGTCCGCTGGACAAGCCAGAAGAAGGGATCGGTGACGTAGGACACCATGCACGAGCCGGCACTGATGAGGAGGATAAGCGGGAGCGGGTGGATGGCGCCGGCAACTGCCGTGCCTGCAAGGACTTCCGCCGTGATAACGGCAGTGACCACCCGCGAGCCCTGAGCCGTCTCGATCAATGCCGCGAGGATGAACGGTACGAGGATGACGGGTATCAGGAGTGTGAGCTGGCCCAGGGCAGTCTGTGCAAACCCGCTTTTGACGATCACAAAACCGAGCGCGCCTGCCCCGCAGATGTCAAAAATAATCATACCGGCGTGTTTTGCCCCCTGAGATAATCCCGGCCCCCGCACTGCAGGAGGTGCAAGGGCAATTGCCGCAACTGCACCGACAAGCATGACCGCGTTGATCATACTCGAATGTGACAGGTGCAGGAACAGAACGGCGAGGGGGATAGCGGCCAGGATGGCAATAAACGGAGCCCATGCCCGCCAGTGGATTCCCTCGTTCAGGACGGGTGCTCCGGTCATGGTTTCCTGATGGCGTGCCGGTTGTACTTCCCTTTCGGGGATACCGGCGGCCGTATGAACGAACCGTGAGTACAGGAGAACTCCGCCCAGAACGAGGAGGGAGAGCGGGATGGATACAGCATCAAACAGGAGGGGGCTCATCCCGTTTGAGAACGCATCGTAGAGCGGGATGACGACGGGGGTGGGATACACGAGGGCGTAGGAGATTATCCCCCCGACGGCAGCAAGATACAGGAGCGTGTTACGCTTTGTCCTGTCCCGTTCAATGCTGTCGAAGATCGGGTTCAGCATGATATATGCGGTGATGCAGCAGGTGATTGGCACGGACAGGAGATAGCCGGACAATCCTGCAATCACTGGCGGATTTTTCACATAGTGCCGTATGTCGGAAACGATCTCTTCGATCTGGTGCTGCTCCTGCAGGAGTTTTGCAATGACCGCTCCGCAGAGGATGATGATGCCGAATGCCGAAAAAACCCTGCCAACGCCCGCGATAATCCCCAGCATGGTCGCATCGGGTGTCATGCCGGAAATGAGCCCGAAGAAGAGCGCCCCGCAAATCAGGGTAAAGAACGGGGAGATTCTGTAGCGGAGACTGACGAGGGTGATAAGGGTAAGGGTTATCACGAACGCGGGAAGGGGATCCATCGATAGTGTTCTGGCAGGATGGGAGAAAAAGACTTGGAGATATGGATGCATGGTTTCTGGTTCTCCAGCACCTGCTGCAGGAATGCCAGGAGTCGGGAATAACGCGCTGCCGGAGAAGGGAAATGCGGAGCCCGCCTCATTCCCGCCGTAGGAGATCCGGTCACGACGGCGGTACCCATCCGCTCCATGCTGCGGGAACGATACCGGCACATCAGGATATCCGGTGATTTTCATTAACAATTCCTCAAGGTTAATATTTCATTTTTTTGAATACACGCCGTACTTTATGAGCTCCGGCTCAAGAAGTAACGCCGGGTAATTAATATGGACGGATACGCAGGAAAGATAGCCTATGCCGATCTTTCGGCAGGGAACGTGACGATCAAACCCACGCCACCGGAGCTCAAGAAGCTGTACATTGGCGGGCGGGGATTTGGCATACGGCTCCTGACCGATATGGTTGATCCGAAGGTCGACCCGCTGGGAGAAGAGAACATGCTCGTGTTCGCGGCCGGGCCGCTGACCGGCACCGGCATCCCGCTGGGGAGCCGGTACGAGGTCTCGACCATCTCTCCCCTCTCAAACACCGCCATGAGCGGTAACAGCGGCGGTGTCTTTGGCTGGAAGATGAAGAAGGCGGGATTTGATGCGGTGGTTGTGAGCGGCAGGTCCCGGAGGCCGCTGTGGCTCTTCCTGGACAGCGGGAAGGCGGAGTTCCGCGACGCCTCCGGGCTCTGGGGCATGACCACCGGGCAGACAACGGACGCAATCATAAAGGAACTGGACGACCAGAGCGTCCGTGTCTCCTGCATCGGGCCGGCCGGGGAGAACAAGGTGCGCTTTGCCTGTATCATCAACGAGAAGACCCGGGCAATCGGGCGCGGCGGCACCGGTGCCGTCATGGGCTCCAAGAACTTAAAAGCGATCGCGGCACGGGGGAACCTGCCCATTAAGATCGCGGATGAAACGAAGCTTACCGAGGTCAAGGAACGGGTGAAGAAGAAGATCACCGAGAACGGGATCGAACAGGCGCTGACGAAATACGGCACGGCAGTCCTTGTCAATATCATCAACGAGAACTATGTCCTGCCGACCCGGAACTTCCAGACCGCCCATTTTGCGGCAGCGGAGAAGGTCTCCGGCGAGACCATGGCAGCTACCATCCTCAAGCAGAACACGGGCTGCTATGCCTGCATTGTCAAGTGCGGCCGGGTCTGCGAGTTCGACGGCGAGAAGGGGGAGGGGACTGAG